>Ga0209636_10008214_pt1 | contig 10637 bp, 7 predicted proteins | sample DeeMarSWOR152_54_FD_187464 | JGI IMG/M metagenome (GOLD analysis project Ga0209636, IMG submission 187464) | Marine sediment microbial communities from White Oak River estuary, North Carolina - WOR-1-52-54 (SPAdes) (version 2) | ecosystem: Environmental > Aquatic > Marine > Intertidal zone >... | reverse complement strand
GGATAAGATTGAGGTGATTCGGGGGACGGCGGCTAAGATCATTGGGTTTGTAGATGATCCGGCGAAAGCTCGTACTGAGAGCCCTGCGGGTCCGATGCTGGCGATTGTGAGTGAACCGAGAGATTACGTAAGCTTTACCGATGCTACGAGAGTCAAAGCGGATGAAATAGATTTTGTTTCAAGATGTTTTTTTATGCAGGAGATGCATAAGACCTATCCGGGAACAGGTACGGTTTGTACAGGGGCTGCGGCAATGATCGAGGGAACCCTCGTACATCGTGTGTGCTCTTCCAGAGCACACAAAACGAAGACGGTCCATATCGGTCATCCGAGTGGAACGATATCCATTGAGGTGGAGGTTGAAAAAACGGCGGATGGATTCCACTTAAAAAAAGCTGCTTTTGGAAGGACATCGAGAAGGATTATGGAAGGTTTTGTTTATGTTCCGGAAGGCCTTTTTGAGACGAAGTAAGTTGTCCCCACTATTCTTGGAGGAGAAGGGTCTACCAGAGGTGGCAATCTATCTGAAAATAGAAAGGTAAAAAATGAAGCAGACAACAATTCTAAGACAATTGATCCAAAGCAAAGAGATCCTTGTGGCACCGGGGGCTTTCGATGCCTTGAGTGCGAAGTTAATCGAAGCCGTTGGTTTTAAAGCAGTCTACATGACTGGCTTCGGGACGGCTGCTTCCATTTTTGGAGTTCCGGACATCGGGCTGCTCACTATGACGGAAATGGTTGAGAACGCAAAACGGATATCAAATGCTGTAAAGATTCCTGTTATCGCTGATGCAGATACGGGATATGGCAATCATCTCAATGTCATGAGGACTATTGAGGAATACGAAAAGGCAGGTGTTGCGGCCCTTCATATTGAGGATCAAGTATCTCCTAAGAAATGTGGGCATATGGAGGGGCATAAATTAATCTCTCTAGGGGATATGGTGGTTAAGATACGAACTGCAGCTGTTTGTAGAAAGGATAAGGATTTCGTTTTGATCGCGCGGACTGATGCGATTTCAGCCGAAGGATTTGATGAGGCAATCCGCAGGGGGAATGAGTATAGGGAAGCAGGAGCAGACGTCATCTTTATAGAAGCGCCTACAATCATTGAGCAATTGGAAAAAATCCCAAAACTGATCAAAGGACCGGTATTGATAAATATAGCGCCTAAAACACCCGTATTGCATGTTAAGAGATATGAGGAGATGGGTTACTCCATTGCGATTTATCCTCCATTATCTCTTACCGCTTCCTTCGTAGCGATCAGGGAGAAGCTCATCGAGTTGAAAGAGGAAGGAATCATGAAGGAAGGGGCTCATGGAGGGGTTCCGTTTGATGAGCTCCTTGACTTCTTGGGGCTAAAGGAATATAGGGCCTTGGAAGAAAGACTCTTGAGGGAACAGGAAAGAGGGAAAGGTTAACGTGGGGGCGACAATTACAGAGAAGATCTTGGCTGCCCATGCAGGGACCGAGGAGGTTGATGCGGGGGATCTGATTAATGCGAAAATTGATATCGTCATGGGGCACGATCTTTCGATACCCCTTGCGATTGATGAATTAGAGAGAATCGGGGCAGATAGGGTGTTTGACCGGGAGAGGATTGTCCTCGTTCCTGATCATTTTACCCCAAACAAGGATATTACGTCTGCCGAAAATTGTAAGCAAATGAAGGAGTTTGCAAAACGACACCGGATTTCCCATTACTATGAAGTGGGTGAGATGGGGATCGCCCATGCGTTACTTCCGGAAAAAGGGATTGTCCTCCCAGGAGATGTAGTGGTGGGGGGAGATAGTCATACGTGCACCTATGGAGGATTGGGAGCCTTTGCAACGGGAGTGGGAAGTAGCGACTTGGCTGCCGCGATACTTACGGGGGAACTATGGTTCAAGGTTCCGGAGTCGATGAAGTTCGTCTATCATGGAAACCTCCCAAAATGGGTAGATGGAAAGGATCTGATCTTATATACCATCGGAGATATTGGGGTGGATGGAGCCCTGTATAGGGCCATGGAGTTTACCGGAGAAGTGATCGAGCAACTGCCGATGTCAGGAAGGCTGACAATGGCAAATATGGCCGTCGAGGCAGGAGCAAAGAACGGGATCTTCCAACCGGATAGGGTTACTGAGGAGTACCTCCGAGGCAGGACGAGGAGGCCCTATAGAATTTTTCAGAGTGATAGAGATGCCGTTTATGCCGATGTGAGGGAGTATGATGTAAGCCAGATCGAACCACAGGTAGCCTTCCCGTATCTCCCGAGCAATGTCAAGCCCATCAGCCAAGTTGGGAATATTCCTATCGACCAGGTTGTGATTGGAAGCTGTACCAATGGAAGAATTGAAGACCTTCGGGTTGCAGCACAAATCCTTCGGGGGAATAAGGTTGCCCCCTATGTTCGGTTGATCATCATTCCCGCTACACAGGGGGTTTACCGTCAAGCGATGCGTGAAGGGTTCTTCGAGATCTTTCTGGACGCCAATGCGGTGATTAGTACCCCTACCTGTGGTCCCTGTGTCGGAGGGCATATGGGGGTTCTGGCCAAAGGGGAGCGAGCCATTTCCACGACCAATCGAAACTTTATTGGCAGGATGGGACATCCACAGAGCGAAGTGTATCTATCCAACCCTGCAGTGGCCGCCGCGAGCGCAGTCAAGGGAAGGATTACAAATCCTGAAGAGGTAGTTAAAAACTAAGGGAGATTGAGGAAGGAAAGGATGATCTTTCGAGGTCGAGTGTGGAAGTTTGGCAATGATGTGGATACCGATGTCATCATTCCCGTTCGGTATTGTCAAACAACAGATCCACAGGAATTTGGTAAACACTGTATGGAGGGAATAGACCCTGACTTTCATAATAAGGTAAAACCGGGCGATATCATTGTTGCGAAAAAGAATTTCGGATGTGGATCTTCCAGGGAGCCAGCGCCCATAGCGATCAAAGCAATAGGGATCTCATGCATCATTGCTAAGACCTTTGCCAGGATCTTTTATCGAAATGCCTTTAATGTCGGGCTTCCCCTTCTGGAATGCAAAGATGCGCCGGACCACATAGATGAAGGCCATGAGATCGAGGTCAATCTCGATACGGGCGAAATCCGAGATTTCTCCTTAAAGCAGTCTTTCCAGGCAAAGCCTATCCCTCTATTTATGCAGGATTTACTTCGGGACGGAGGATTGATGAATCATCTGGCCAAAAAGCTCACCAAGTGAAGGGGAAATAGTAAAAGAGACCCTCTCAGAAAGTCCTGTTCTGTTATTCCCGCGGGGGAGAGAAATCGAGGACCTCTCTAAAAGACCACCATACGGGGGGAGGAAGAATGGCAAAGGGAAATACTTCGTGGAACCCGCCTCAAGATGAAACGCCGAAGGCTGATGTGGTCGTTATAGGGGCCGGTGTTTCTGGGTTGGTTGCGGGGTTAGCCGCTGCGGAGGGTGGTGCAAGGGTCACCCTCTGTGAGAAGACGGACAAACCCGGCGGGACCTTAACTGTTCCCGGTGGATCGGCTGGGTTCTTTGCCGTTGAAAGCAGAATGCAGCGCCAAAGATATAATCCCCTTACAAGAGATGAAGCATTTAAGATCATTATGAATTACAGCCATTGGAGGGCCAACGCCAGGTTAGCGAGAGCTTTTGTCGATAAGTCAGCCAGCACCATCGAATGGTTTGAGCAGCGGGGAGTTGAATTTACCGATAACTCACCCATGGGCATGTTCACGGGGAGTCATTACACCCAGCATTTTGTAAAGGGAGGTGGTGCCGCCCTGCTCAAGGTCCTGCTTGATAAAGCTCACGAAAAGGGAATCGAAATCCGTCTTGAAACCCCGGCCAAGAAAATTCTTACGGATGGGGGCCGAATTGGAGGCGTGATTGTGGAGGATAAATCCGGGAAAACCATGCAGGTGAGAGCCAAGGCGGTGATTATTGCTACCGGTGGATATGCTAACAATAAGGAGATGATCAAGAAGTATACGGGATTTGATCTTGGACGGGATTTACTCGTTGCAAGGGATGTTGGACTAACAGGGGATGGTATCCGGATGGCCTGGGAAGTGGGAGCGGCAGAAGAAGGATTGGGCGTTTTAATACTGAACTTCACCATACCAGGACCAGGAATTGTGGGGACAGAGATCGATATCATAAAACGTCAACCCTACCTTTTGATTAATAAACAGGGGAAGCGCTTCTGTGATGAAGAAATAGTAACAAATTGGCCCTATGGGGGAAATGCAATCGCCAAGCAAAAAGGGAGAATGGTATTCCTTATCTTCGATGGAAATACGAAGCAATATATGGAGCAAGAGGGTTTGGATTATGGTTCGACTACCACCTATCTCCCTTCCACAAAACTTGTCGACTTTGCTGCGCGGATCAAGAGCGCCCTTGATGCGGGAAACCAAAATGTATTTGTGGCCGATTCTTTAAAGGAATTAGCCGGCAAAATTGGGGTTCATCCGGATGCTCTTCAGGAGACCGTGAGCCAATACAATCGATTCTGTGAGAAAGGCCATGATGATCTCTTTGCCAAGAACCCGAAATTTCTCCACCCGGTTAAACAGCCCAAATTCTATGCCTTCCGGATCGTCTCTTTTTTCTTAGCAACCATGGGGGGAATTAAAATTAATGAAAAGACGGAGGTCTTGGATAAGGAGCAGGTAGTGATTCCCGGACTGTATGCCACGGGGAATGATTCGGTTGGATTATATGGTGACACGTATGATTTATGGTTACCGGCTACGGCATTTGGTTTTGCGATGAATTCTGGACGCATTGCCGCGGAAAATGCCCTCCAATACATTGCTAAATAACCCCTGTCAATATATTTTAAGCGGAGGTAATACGTTTTTGGAGAATTGTAAACCTGAGAAAAAGGGGCAGATCGATGCCGAAGGGCCCAAAATTTGAGAAATTGATGGAACCCGGTTATATCGGTCGGCTACGAACCAGGAATCGGATCATAAAGACTGCTGCGGGTACGGGCTATGCCGAGAACGGACTCCCAAGTGAGCGAATGAATGGTTTCTATGGATCGCTGGCAAAAGGCGGGGTCGGGCTTATCATCGTGGAAAACTGCAGCGTTGAATGGCCGAGGGGCACACATTTCATAAAAACGGGGTTACGCTTTCACGATGACAATTGTATTCCCTCCCACAGTCGATTGACTGAGGCGGTTCACCAGTATGGCTGCCCGATATTTATTCAGTTCATGCATGCCGGACCCTGGCTAGCAATGCAGGAAGGAATAGGTCCCCAGGAACGCGTTGCTGTATCGGCGTTGAGAACTGACGAGTTGCCATCAGATGCCTGGATCTCCGGCAAAGAGCTTACCATCCCTGAGATTCACGAGCTCATTGATATTTTCGCCAAGGGGGCGGAGCGGGCCAAGGAGGCCGGGTATGACGGTGTGGAGATAAATGGTTCTTACTATCATCTCATCAACGGGTTCCTTTCTCGCTTCTGGAACAGGCGCCAGGACGGATATGGTTACGCCAGCCTGGAAAACAGAGCCAGGTTTTATTGTGAGGTCATACGGGAGGTCAAAAGGCGCTGCGGGGAAGACTACCCGGTTGCAACGAATTTCAACGCTATCGAATATGGACTGAAAAATGGAACAACCCTCGAGGAGGCGCAGGGGTTTGCGCCACTGCTGGAAGCAGCAGGTGCAGACCTCATTCAGGTAAGAGTCGCGGGCTACGGTGAATATTTCAGCCTCCTTCTTCCTGAACATATTTTGTACCCCGAGCTTCCGAAGAACCTCGACCTTGGGGCAATGGACTTAAGCCGTAACGGGAAAGGGATTCTTGTGCCTTTTGCCACCGCGGTTAAGCAAGGGGTCACGGTACCTGTTGCTTGTGCAGGTCGAATCGATCCTCAACTCGGTGAGGAGATCCTCCAACAAGATAAACTGGACTTCATTGGCATGACGAGATGTCTGATCGCAGACCCCGAGTTGCCCAACAAGGTCGCTGCCGGAAGATTGGAGGATGTCGCACCATGCCCGGGCTGCGGCTACTGCTCACACTCACGCCAGGGTGATCAACCATTACACTGCCGTATGAATGCTGCTGTGGGGAGAGAGCAAGAGTACGAAATCAAACCAGCCTTAAAGAAGAAAAAGGTCTTGATAGCCGGTGGCGGACCGGCCGGGATGGAAGCGGCTAGGATATCTGCACTATGCGGACACGAAGTAATCCTTTACGAGAAAGGGCATCAATTAGGGGGATTACTTCCCCTGGCAGCCATCGTGAAAGACCATGAGTTTGAAAGTATCTTGGACATGATTCGCTACTTTAAAACCCAGTTGACCAGGTTGGGCGTAACCGTAAAATTAGGGAAAGAGGTTAATCTCTCCGTCATCAAGGAGATAAATCCGGATGTGGTGATCTTGGCCACCGGCGGGCTCAGTACGATTCCTGAAATACCCGGGATCGTTAATCGCAAGGTAATCAACAGTACTAAGCTCTATGGTAAGCTCAAGACGGCCATGAGATTCTTCGGGCCAAGAATCCTGGAGCGGCTGACAAAGATGTGGATGCCCATCGGGAAAAGGGTTATCATTATCGGCGGTTCGATACAGGGCTGCCTGCTTGCAGAATTTCTCGTTAAACGGGGCAGAAAGGTGGCAATTGTGGACACGGCTGAGCAGTTGGGAGAAGGGCTACCGTATGACATCCCCATTCGCTTGTTCAAATGGCTCAATGAAAAGGGCACGACCATGCTGGCCGGAGTTACGTATGATGGGATAATGGACAAAGGTCTGGTTGTTACAACCAAGGGGGGGGAGAGAAAGACCCTCGAAGCCGATAGCATCATAACGACCCTGCCACTGTTGCCAAATGCTGAGCTTGTTAAAAGACTGGGTGACAGAGGAGCTGAAATCTATCCAATCGGCGATTGCAGGGAATTCGGTCTTATGCATGATGCCATCGCTGATGGTTCGCGTATTGCCCGGAGAATTTAGAAGAAACTCCATGCCGCAAATATCTGTGTTAAAGTGGAGGTAATCATGGCAAAGAAGCGGATTGGTTTCATAGGGTTGGGGAAGATGGGGTCGCCGATGTCGAAGAATATTCTCAAGGGAGGTTTTCCCCTCACCGTATATGACCTTATATCAGAGCCTGTAAGGGAGTTGGTGAAGTTAGGAGCGGTTGGTGCAGCTTCACCCAAAGAGGTGGGCCAGAATTCGGAAATCGTCATATTCATGGTGCCGGATTCTCCCCATGTGGATGCAGCCGTTTTCGGTGAGAACGGAGTATTGGAGGGGATGCGAAAGGGAAGTATCATTGTGGTGATGAGTACCGTTGAACCTCTCTATATACAAGGGCTTGCCGAAAGGTGTGGCAAAAAAGGCATAAGGGTAATCGATTGCCCAGTATCGGGAAATCCGATGAAAGCAGCACCTGAGGGTACGCTGACCATCATGGTGGGAGGACCGAAGGACGTTCTCGAGGAGTGCCGGGATGTCTTAGGAACCATGGGGACAAATATCATTCACTGCGGCGAAGTTCTCGGGGCAGGTGAGATGGTAAAGGTGGCCAATAACTTGGTCACGTTATCGACAGTCCTTTTTATCAATGAGGCTATGGTATTGGGGGTTAAATTTGGCATTGAAGCTGATACCCTGTTTGAAGTATTTAAGAACTCATCGGCAAATAGCTGGACGCTCAATAATGTTTGGGGGCCGAAAGTCTTAAAAGGAGATTTCACCCCTGTTTTCGATCTGGATTTGGCCATAAAAGATACCAGTTTAGCTTTGGCATCCGGGAAAGCCCTCAAGGTTCCCCTGGTACTGGGATCCCTTGCTAATCAGATGTATCAAAGGGAGAGTGCGGCGGGCAAGGGTAAATTAGATCCCGTTGCAACGATCATATCGTTAGAGGAACTTGCTGGAGTCCAGGTAAGAAGTAGTAAAAAGTGATTCGTTGTGCACTAACCGAGAAGCTTTTCCATAGGGAAGTATGTGATATAAACGAAGAGAGTTGAAGCCTCCCATGGAAAAAGCCCGCGAGAATGGGTGATTGAACAATCGAGAAAACGTGTCTTCGTTTGGATCCAAGGGGAAAGCAAAAGGGAGCAAGAAATGACGAAAGGTTACATGGGTAAAATATTGAGGGTCAATTTAAGCAAAGGAGAGCTTTCAGATGAAGAATTGCCAGAGTCAGTAATGAAGACATGGGTCGGCGGTATTGGTTTAGGAGTTCAGTATCTGTATAAGGAAGTGCCACCAGAGGTGGTCTGGGATAGTCCAGACAACCGGGTGATCATGGCAAGTGGCCCCTTGGGTGGGACGCGAGTGCAAGGCTCTGGTACTTTTTGTCTATCCACCAAAGGCGCGTTGACTGGGGGCGCTACCAGTAGCCAAGCCAACGGATTCTTTGGGGCCTATCTGAAGTTTTGCGGTTACGACGGTTTGATCATTCAGGGCGCCGCACCTGAATGGGTCTATCTCTCTATTGACGATAAGGGGGTTTCTCTCCGTAGCGCTGTACATTTGGTGGGAGTGGATACCTCAGCTCTCCAAGAAGTGTTACGCAAGGAGTTGGGCACTGATCGAGTGAGTATTTTCGGCATTGGGCCAGCCGGAGAAAACCTGGTCAGATTTGCTTCCCTCGTAGGGGACTATGGCCATGTGGCTGCCCACAATGGCGTCGGGGCCGTATTAGGATCGAAAAAACTGAAGGCAATTGTAACAGTACGGGGAAAGAGAAAAGTGCCAATCCACGATAGTGGCCGGTTGGTTGACATGGCGAAAACCATGGCTGAAGCAGCTAAACATGCCGGATTAGGACCGAGCGTTTCCACGTGGGGGACGAGTAGTGCATTTGTGGAAATCGATAAAATTGGGGGAATCCCGGTAAAAAACTATACGACAAATATCTTTCCGGAGAACGAAAAATTCAGCGGCAAATATATCCGCACCCATTTTAACGTAGAACCCACAACCTGCTGGGCTTGCAGGTGGGCACACTGTCGCCGGATTGAGATCAATGAAGGGCCGTATGCCGGCTTCAAGGGAGAGGAGCCGGACTACGAAGCGATGGCTGCAATGGGGCCTGTCATCGGTTTGACTGATCCGGCAGCAGCCGTGGTTTTGGCCAACTTCGTCGATCAGCTGGGGCTTGACGTAAACGAAAGCGGCTGGGTGACCGGCTGGGTGATGGAATGTTACGAAAAAGGGTATCTCAAGAAAGAGGATCTGGATGGTCTGGAGATGAAGTGGGGCGATGTTTCTGCCACGCGCAGCCTCCTCGAAAAGATTGCTAACCGCCAGGGGGTTGGAAATATGCTGGCCGAAGGAGTCAAACGGGCAGCTGAAAAAATCGGCGGTCCAGCCTTATCGTGCGCCGTTTACACGCTCAAAGGAAACACTCCCAGGGGACACGACCACCGGGCAATATGGACGGAGTTTTTCGATACCTGCCTCTCCAATACGGGAACCATTGAAGCAACGGGCGGTTTCTTGCGTTCTCAACAACACGGCCTGGAGCCAATTCGTGACCGATTTGATTGGGAACAGGTAATTAATCAGAACGCCAAAACGAATGGGCGGAGGGCCTTTGAGGATTGTCTTGGTATTTGCCGATTCCCTGCCGAAGATATCAACATGCTTATCACCTGCGTTAATGCAGTCACTGGCTGGAATCTCACCTTGGACGAGGCCATGGTTATCGGCAAGCGGTGTGTTAATTTGATGCGCATCTTTAACCAGGATTGTGGGATAACGAGAGAGTTGGACGCACCTTCAGAGCGGTATGGCTCGTCACCGGTTGATGGCCCAGCCAAGGGGATATCTACCAAGGAAATATGGGATAAAATCACCAGGCGTTACTACGAGTTGATGGGGTGGGATCCGGAGACTGGGTATCCTTTGCCGACTACGCTGAAAGCGCTTGGACTGAAGGATTTGATTAGCAAGTAAAGAATAGAAAGCGAACCGTATTCTTATCCGGGCTCATGATGGGACAGGATTATTATCTCTATATCGGCAGGGGTAAAAAGCGATATTTCTCACTCCCGGCGAAATGGGTGCCACTGTATTTTGTGGAAACCGACGAGGGAACACCGACACCTTCGATTGAAGGGATGACCATTGAGGCCCTCTCAAGGCCAACGGGAACACCCCCCCTTCAAGACCTGCTGTCTCGAGCACAGAACATTGCCATTATCGTGGATGATTGGACTCGTCCAACACCAGTAGCAGAAATCCTGGAGGTATTGCTTCCTCAGTTGGCGAATCACGGTTTTTCCCGCGAACATATCACCATTGTCGTGGCCCTTGGAACCCATGAAGCCATGAAGAGGGAAGCACTTGAGGCGAGGGTGGGGAAGAATGTAGCCTCGAGCTACACGTTGGTCCAGCACAACTCCCGGCAGAGCGATCTCGTGCCCGTTAAACTCCCTGGCGATGGGAGAGTGGTGAAAATCAGTCCGGAGGTGGCCCGGGCAGACCTGAGGGTGGGGATCAGTTCCATCTTACCCCATCCCATGGCCGGTTATGGGGGTGGGCCCAAACTGATCATGCCCGGCGTGTGTGATTTTGAGTATATCCGAGATCACCACATAAAGTATGTGATACATCCTCGATCCATGGCGGGGGTTACGCAAGGGAACCCCTTCTACGAGGGCTGTCTCGAAGTCGC
>Ga0209636_10008211_pt1 | contig 10637 bp, 5 predicted proteins | sample DeeMarSWOR152_54_FD_187464 | JGI IMG/M metagenome (GOLD analysis project Ga0209636, IMG submission 187464) | Marine sediment microbial communities from White Oak River estuary, North Carolina - WOR-1-52-54 (SPAdes) (version 2) | ecosystem: Environmental > Aquatic > Marine > Intertidal zone >... | reverse complement strand
TACCTTCCGCCGCGCGCTTTTAGATGGGGGCTGGGGATCACCTGGCTCTTCTGATTGGGAAGGAGTGCGGTACTTCCCGTGGTTCCCTGGACTATGGCTACGATATGGCCGTCGCTGGTTGCGGGAATTGTCGGCGGCGTGGTTTTAGAAATCCCTGCGTAGTATGGCACTTGGGTGACAGGCCAAGAGCCTTCAACTGGTAGATACTGAGGAGCTTCTAAGCTTCCTAGGGCAGGATGGCGGACAGCAGAGCAAGGTGACCACAGTACCCACGGAAAGATCTAGCTTGGCGTTATGCCAGCTGCCATCTCGGCCAACTTCTTGTATTTCTGAATCTCGGGCTGGGCTTCGGCCAGGACGGTCATCCTCTGTGCTTGGAGAGACCCCTCGGCATGAACTGCCGTTACCTCATTCTCGAAGGTCAACATCCTCCTTATTAGGTTGAACATTCTTAATCTATGCTCTGTGGGAATCCCTGCTTTGCCGCCGAGATATTTGTCAATATCGGCCTTAAGCTCGGGGTTCTGATAGTCCTGATAGGAGGGTAGCGTCGCTGCCAGTCCCCCAGCGATATCCTGAACCATCCTTATGAAGGTATGAAGATTGCTGGCAAACTGGTATTTCGCTATATTGCTAATCACAGGGTTCGGAATCGGTATGCCGCCGTGCAGGACAAAGTCTATGCATGAGGCCCGAGACAGTGACTTGAGGGTGTTGACGTACATTACCAGGTCTGTTATTTGTTCCCTGATGTGTGAGACTCGCTCTATGCCGTTATACTCAGCCATGGCCTGAGCCACTCCTAGTAGCAGCTCAGACGAAGGAATTCTGTAGCTGGCTGCTGTGTGGCGATGCAAGACGGCGAAGTTATAAACTAGAGGCATAGCATATTGCCATTCTCCGCAAAGAAATACCCTCTCCCAGGGGACAAACACATCATCAAGGATAATGAGCGAGTCAGTATGGGTCCTTATGGGATGGTCAACGGGGAATTCCGTATCACTTAGCTTCGTGCGCATCGGGTGGCATATTTGTTTGACACCTTTGGTATTGGCAGGAATCGCAAAAGCAACAGCGTAGTCCTTATCCTCCTCTGCCATATTCCTGGTGGGAATCACCATCAGCTCATTTAGATAGGCGGCGGCCGTGATGTGTGCTTTGGCTCCTCTAACTACTATACCATCTTTGTTTTTGTCCACCACATGGACATAAAAGTCAGGGTGGGCCTGTTCAGGGGAGGACGGACGAAGTACTCTGTTCCCTTTTACGTCTGTCATAGCGGCGGCCGAGCTCAAGTCCGTCTTCTTTAGATGCTTGCGGTAATTCTCGGCTCGCTCCACATATTCCGGCTTACCTATCATGTTCGCAGTAATGCTTATTGCATTCAGAGCATCAGCGGCGATATCGTGGCTAAACGGAATTATTCCACCCGCATATCTTGTTGCCTCTACCATCAGGTCATGCCGCTTCATCAAGTCGTCAGCATTCCTGGGAGTATAGTAGTACCTGCTTACTGGCTCACCGTCTAGATCAGGGTCTTCAACAACTGCTAGGTCTCTGTACTCAGGCATCTCCGCCAGTTCATAGTCTATAGCCGCAGTGTTCACGCCTATCTTGAGTGCCGGGTCGGTGGTGACATCTTCAACTTTTTTCCCATAGATGTAGACCAACCTTCCATCTTTCAAACTCCCCTTAAATTGCTCTGCTGTCATCAGTCCCATTTCTGCCCTCCTGTGTTTTGATAGTCTATCGAAGAGGTGACATTTTCTGATGTCACCGTAGACTTTCCCGCTGGATCACTATTGGCTAAGCGTATAGTATCACGCTGAAGCTGTCAAGACGGTTGCCTTTGCCTGCCGGTCGATGTTACTTGACTTTGTCACGCTCTAACTGTTCCGTGAGGATGTCCTCTTATTAGGGAGATAGTCGGCGAGAAAGGACAGAGGAGGGACTGGTGCCAAATCAACTGAGAAGAGGCGAGATGGCCAGGACATTCAAGGAAGCAGCTACACGATGGGGCTTTGCAGTTCTTGGCCCAATTTGTAACGAAGGTTGTTGAAGCTGGTGGGGAAAAGAGAAATGGCGCTGTCAGCGCCATTTCTCTTTCTTTGCGTTGCTCTTGCTAGGCGCGGCTCTCGTTCCTGACTTTAGCGTAACAGTCGCTGCAGTACACGGGCCGGTCTTCTTTGGGCTCAAAAGGTACCTGCGTATCTTGCCCACAAGAGGCACAGACGGCGGGGTACATTTGTCTCTCTTGGTAACCGTAGCTACCCCAGCTGCCTGGCGACCGACGGCGCTGCACTCTCCTGGCTGAGCGGCAGTCAGGACAACGCTTGGGTTCATTGGTGAACCCCTTGTCGGCGAAGAACTCCTGCTCAGAAGCGGTGAAAGTGAAGCTTGCGCCGCAATCTGTGCATTCGAGAGTCTTGTCCACGTAACCCATGGATGACCTCCTTTCTTTAGTACTCGGTTATAGTTTGGTCATCCACGGCCTGGGGAATTCGCGATGAATTGGACACGTCCGGAATTGCAAACTTTGAACCTAGTGTTACAGTATGGCATAGAACTCCAAGTTTGTCAAGTCACTGTGGGGCTTGAGCAGTAAGGCCTAATCTGACATCTCTTGATATATACTGAGCTCAGACATACAGGAGTATCAGTTGCCGAGACCCAACCACCGTTACGAGCTCACCATGATTGTCATAGCTTCAGATGAGCGGAGAGATATGAAAGCAGCAGTCTATCCCAAGGTATAGGCTAATACCCAGAAGTAAGAAGGTGCATCACCATAGAGCTGGGCAAATAGTCTATCTGCTTTCCTTGAGGTAGGCATCTATTGAGGCCGCGGCCCGTTTCCCCGCGCCCATGGCGCTGATAACCGTAGCTGCGCCGGTGACGACATCACCTCCGGCCCAGACTTTGTCCTTTACCGTTTTGCCGGTTTCTTCGTCAGTCACCACGGTACCACGCTTCGTAGTCTCCAGCCCCTTCGTAGTCGATGGAATCAGAGGGTTAGGAGTAGTCCCGAGAGCCACGACAGCCACATCAACATCGATGACAAATTCGCTGCCCTCCTTGACGAGAGGGCGACGCCGGCCACTGTCGTCAGGTTCGCCTAATTCCATCTCATAGCATTCCATACCCGTCACCCAGCCCTGGTCATTGCCTATAAACTGCTTCGGATTGGTGAGAAGCTTGAAGATGATTCCCTCTTCCTCAGCATTTTCCACCTCCTCATGGCGAGCTGGCATCTCAGTGCGAGACCTCCGGTAGATAATATAGACTTCGTCAGCCCCGAGGCGCAGGGCACAGCGGGCTGAGTCCATGGCTACATTCCCGCCGCCAATGACGGCAACTCTCTTTCCCACCTTTATTGGGGTGTCGTATTCAGGAAAGAGATAGGCTTTCATTAGATTGACCCTGGTAAGGAATTCATTGGCTGAGTAAACACCATTGAGGTTCTCGCCAGGTATGTCCAGGAACATTGGCAATCCTGCCCCGGTGCCTAGGAAGACGGCATCATAGTCGCCCTCTAGTAGCTCGTCGACAGTAACTAATTTGCCCATTACCGAGTCTAGCCTAATGTCTACCCCTAATGACTTGACATAGTCAACTTCACCCTGCACGATGTCCTTCGGTAGCCTGAACTCAGGAATCCCATACATCAGCACCCCACCAGTAACGTGGAGCGCCTCAAACATAGTCACCGCGTAGCCCAGTTTGGCCAAATCAGCGGCGCAGGTCAGCCCGGCTGGGCCTGAGCCAATCACAGCCACCTTCTTGCGCGTCGGTGGTGGCAAGTCAGCTGAGCTGGCTAGATTTGCGCCGTGGCTTCGCTCCCAATCAGCCACATAGCGCTCCAAACGACCGATAGCAATAGGCGCCCCTTTTTTGGCCAGTGAACATACCTGTTCACACTGTGTCTCCTGTGGACAGACTCGCCCACAAATACCAGGCAGGCTGTTCTTACTCTTAAGTATCCTTACTGCCTCGGGCATGTCATTGTCACGTACTGCCCTAACAAAGTCGGGGATGTCTACATTCACCGGACAGCCATCTACACACGGCCGCTTGGGGCATTGAATGCAGCGATTGGCCTCTTGAAGTGCCAGTCCCTCAGTGTAGCCCAAAGCTACTTCATTGTAGTTCCTTGCCCTGACCTGGGGTTCTTGCCTGGGCATGGCTACTCTGTTTAGATCAATCTTCGGCTTTGGCTTTTCTTCCAACGTCAACCTCCAGTTTAAATCTTTTGGGAATGACAGGACCTCCACAGTTCCAGAGAGCGTTTTTCTTCATCAAGGTAACTCTGTTGGCGTTTGAATAGGAGGTCCCAATCAACCTCGTGTCCATCGAAGTCTGGTCCATCAACGCAAGCAAATTTGGTGATACCGCCTACTGAAACACGACAGCAGCCACACATCCCTGTGCCATCAACCATGATCGAATTAAGGCTAACGATAGTGGTCACGCCAAAAGGCTTCGTAGTCGAAGAGCAGAACTTCATCATTACAGCTGGCCCAATGGCAATAACGCGGTTAACTTGTTCGTCTCTCTCAAGTATCTCCTTCAAAGGCTCGGTAACCACTCCCTTGCGAGCGTATGAGCCGTCGTCAGTGGTGACTATTAGTTCGTCGCTTACGCTTCCCAAACGTTCTTCCCAGAAAAGGAGGTCTTTACTTCGAGCGCCTAGTATCGAGATAGTCTTATTCCCTGCCTGTTTCAGAGCCTTGGCTATCGGAAATACGGGGGCTGCACCAACTCCGCCAGCAACACAAACCACGGTGCCAAATTTTTCTATGTCTGAAGCTAAACCCAAAGGGCCTACCAGATTCAATATCTGGTCACCGGCATTGAGGCCAGCTAGTTTGTATGTAGAAGTCCCCACTTGCATGGCCACCAGAGTAACAGTCCCCTCTTTGTCATCCCAATCAGCTAGTGTAAGGGGGATGCGCTCGCCAACCTCATCAACGCGAATAACAACAAATTGGCCTGGTTTAGCCTTTTTGGCTACTGCTGGTGCCTCAACTTTCATAAGATCGATAACAGGATTAAGCTTCTCCTTGATCACAATTCTGTACATAATTGCCTCCAAGACTAATCGGATTAACTCAAGATAATCCAGACATTCCTCACAAGGTGGCTACAGTTTATCATCTTCCTCAGTATCCAGGAAATATCGCGAGCGCTCGGCTTTCCTTTCCTCTATCTTCAGCCATTTGAGACGGTGATGTCTAGGCACGAAATTCTCCAGGGCCTCCGCAGGTAATGTGCTTTTCCGCTCCCTTAGGCTGGCTTGACTGAGGGGTTTGCTTTCCTTAGTCTACTCGAAGGGCCTGGGATAGGGGACTTGGTACTTGATTGACCACCATGCAAACCTATTGTATACTTGGCTGAACTGTCCCAGAAGTGCTGGTCGAATGACTGATTATCAAGACATCGCCAGGTACTCACTTATTGGAGACGCCGAGCGCAAGGCGATTCTGTGACGGCATAGAAGCGATCTCAAGTGCGGAATGCAGCAGCACTGTGAAAAATAGCAGCGCGTCTGGTGATGGGGTGCTGAGCGGGAGGGCAGCGTAAAGCGGTTCTGACTGCTTGTGATGATGGCAATGTACAGGTTTGTTGTGATTGCTGAAGGCTTCACGAGGAGTCGCACGGCCGCCGCGAGTATAAATGACGGACTCAAACCATTTGGGAGGTGACAAATGCAGGAAGGATTTCCAATAAGTTTGGCTATCATTGTGGCAACAGCTATATTTAGCGTACTGCACGCAGCAAGTATCATAACGCTAGGAGTACTCCTAGCGTCAGCCCTCGGGGGCTAGCAAACCGCCAAATAGCCCGACGCTGGGCAGAGATCAATTGCACTTCCGACAGATGTCACCCTGCTCTACAGCTTTTCTATTCTTACGGCACATACTTTGAGTTCCGGGATCTTAGATACAGGGTCAAGTGCCGGATTAGTCAGGATATTGGCTGCGCTCTCGGCAAAGTGGAAGGCCATGAATACTACATTTGGTGGTGATTCCTCAGTCACTTTTGCCTTCGCTATTACCTCTCCGCGGCGCGAAACCACCTTGACCCTATCGCCTTCGGCGATTCTCAAGGAAGAGGCGTCGACCGGGTTTACCTCGACCGTTCCCTCTGGCTCAATAGCATTCAGCCCGGTTACCTTCCGTGTCATGGTGCCGGTATGGAAGTGATAAAGGCTGCGCCCGGTAGTAAGAATCAGCGGGTAGTCTTTGTCAGGCAATTCGGCTGGAGGCTTATACTCAAGCGGTGTGAACATCCCCAAACCGCGAACGAATCTACCCATATGCAATATGGGTGTTCCGGGATGGTCTTTGCTTGGGCACGGCCACTGCAAGCCGCATTCTTCCAGGCGCCGGTAGCTGATGCCTCCATAGCTGGGGGTCAAGCTGGTAATCTCGTCCATCACCTGTGAAGGACGCTTAAACTCAAAACCTTCAGCACCTAATCTCTTAGCTACCTGGCAGATAACCCACCAATCAGGCTTGGAGTTACCTATCGGGTCGATGGCTCTCCTGACTCGCTGTACCCGTCGCTCAGTGTTGGTGAAAGTACCATCCTTTTCGGCAAAACTGGTTGCCGGTAAAACCACATCAGCTAGCTGTGCGGTTTCCGTAAGGAAAATGTCCTGAACTACCAGGAACTCAACCTTACTCAACGCCTCCTGAACATGCTTGGCATCGGGGTCACTCAGCGCGGGATTCTCGCCTATTAGGTAGATGGCCTTGATCTGCCCGCTAAAGGCAGCACCGAATATCTCGGTCAGGGTCAAACCCGGGCTAGAGCTCAGACGGCATCCCCAGGCTATCTCAAACTTATGCTGAATATCAGGGTTGTCAACCCTCTGGTAACCGCTGTAGACATTTGGCAAAGCACCCATATCGCAGGCACCTTGGACATTATTCTGTCCCCGCAGCGGGTTTACCCCGGTTGATGGCTTGCCGATGTTCCCGGTCAGCATAGCCAGATTGGCAGTAGCCAGAACGTTATCGGTGCCGTGACTATGCTGGGTAATGCCCATGGCGTAGATAATAGACGATGGCTTGCACCTAGCATACAAGCGAGCTGCTTCACCTATCTTCTCCCCTGGTACACCAGTGACCTTCTGTACGAAGTCGAGGTCAAAACTGCCTAGCGATTCCCTGAAGGCATCGAAATTCTCGCAAGACTCCTCGATAAAGGCCAAATCAGCTAGGTTCTCATCAACGATTACCCGCATCATGCCCATAAGAAGAGCTACATCACTGCCTGGAGAGTGTCTCAGCCAGACATCGGCATAACGGCAAAGCTCAATCTCTCGGGGGTTGGCTACGATGAGTTTCCCGCCGTTTCGCACCGCCTTCTTAATCTCCAGGGCAATGACCGGATGGCCCTCGGTGGTATTGCTGCCAATAACGAGGATGCAGCCCGCTTCCCCAATCTCACTGATAGAATTGGTCATGGCACCGCTGCCGAGACTGGCTGCCAGACCGGCCACCGTAGGGGCATGGCAGAGGCGGGCGCAGTGATCCACATTGTTGGTCTGCATCACCACACGGCTGAATTTCTGCGCCACGTAGTTGTCCTCATTGGTGCACTTGGCTGAGGAGATGAAAGCGAATTGGTCTCCTCTATAGCCTGCGAGTTTCTCCGTCACTAGGTCCAGCGCCTCGTCCCAGCTCGCCTCAATTAGATCTCCATTCTTGCGAATAAGAGGCGTAGTCAAACGCTGAGGGTGATGGACGAACTCAGCAATACCAAAACGACCTTTGACACAGGCCTGCCCCTGATTGACCGAATTCTCCATAACCGGCGTCACCCGAAGAATCCTTTTCTCTTTTGTTTCAAGGTTCAACTGACAGCCAACCCCACAATAAGGGCAAGTGGTGACTACCGATCGTTGAGGTGAGCCTCGCCACTTAGTAGACCGCTCCATCAAAGCACCGGTGGGGCAGATATCAATACAAGCCCCGCAAGACTCGCATCCTGAATCTTGTAACGACTTGTTGAAAACAGTGCCAACCAACGCCTGGCTGCCCCGATAAGTGAAAGCGATTGCGCCGACTCCTCGCACTTCCTGGCATATTCTGACACAGCGCCCACAGAGTATGCATAGGTTGTAGTCACGGTCGAAGAAGGGTGAGTCTTCAAGAACGGGCAACTCTCTGTGAATAGTCGGGAGAGAAACCTGCTCCAGTCCTATGTAATCCGCGACTTCTTGGAGTTCACATCGCCCGTTTTTGGGGCAGGTAACACAGCGCTCCGTAACTGCTACACTGCGTAAACATATGTCAAACGGCTGGCAACGCTCCTTGCGCCAGCAGGCAAGGCAGGCATTTGGGTGCTCCGCGAGAATCAGTTCAAAAATATTCCGTCTTAGTTCTTGAAGCTGGGGAGTGCTAGTATTGACTACCATGTCATCGGTTGCCGGTGTGGTGCAGGCGGTAGGGAACCCCCGCATGTTCTCAATTTCAACGATGCACATGCGGCAGCCCCCATACGGAGCCAAACTGGGATGGTAGCACAACGTGGGGATGTAGATGCCCGCACCTCGGGCGGCTTCCAGTACTGTAGCTCCTTCTCTTGCCTTGACCTCCTGCCCGTCAATGGTCAGGTTGAGGGTCCTGGTCTTCTGATCAACAACCATGCTCAACTCCTGTCAATGCTGGAGTACATGATTTCTGAGCCACACCGATACTTCAAGAATTCTCTTTGGCGGATGCCGCAACAGGTATGGGCTCTGAAGGGACTTCAATTTTCTCACCTGAAACTTTAGCTACAGCAGCGAAACGCGGTGGGCAAACATCAAGGCACGTCCCACATTTGACACATTTGTCTTGGTCAATAACGTGTACTAGTCTCTTGCCGCCTGAGATTGCCTCAACCGGACAATTCCGCGAGCAGATCATGCAGCCCTGACATTTGTCTGGCAGAATATAGAAGGTAACCAAGTTCTTGCACACGAGGGATGGGCATCTCTTTTCATTAATATGTGCCTCGTATTCATCGCGGAAATAGCGAAGAGTAGTCAGCACTGGGTTAGGGGCAGTCTGGCCTAAGCCGCAGAGTGAGCCTTGCTTGATTGTGCTGGCTAGCCGCTCGAGTTGCTCTATGTCTCCTGGTTTGCCTTCGCCCTGGGTTACACGTTCCAAAATACCCAGCATCTGCCGCGTACCAACCCGGCAGGGGGGGCACTTGCCGCATGACTCAGCCTGAACGAAAGTGAGAAAGTACCTTGTTAAGTCAACCATGCAGGTATTTTCATCAGCAACGATCATCCCCCCAGAGCCCATAATCGACCCAGCCGCAGCCAACGACTCATAGTCAACGGGTGAATCAAGCATTGATGATGGCAGGCAACCTCCTGAGGGCCCGCCAGTCTGTACTGCTTTGAACTCCCTGCCTTTAAGGATACCTCCACCGATGCCGAAAATGATTTCACGCAGAGTAATGCCCAAAGGCACCTCAATCAGACCAGTCCGCTCTACTTTGCCCACCAGCGCGAAGGTCTTCGTCCCTTTGCTTTTCTCGGAACCGTACTGGACATACCATTCACTGCCTTTTTGTAGAATCAGTGCCGCATTTGCCCAGGTCTCCACATTGTTGTTGTTTGTCGGCTTACCCCACAACCCAGAAGTCGCCGGAAAAGGAGGTCGGGCCCGAGGCATGCCTCGCTTGCCTTCGATAGACGCGAATAGGGCGGTCTCCTCGCCGCAGACAAAGGCTCCAGCTCCCTCCTTCACCTTGATATGGAAATCGAAACCGGAACCGAGAATGTTATCTCCGATAAGACCATACTCCTCCATTTGCCGAAGTGCCAGCCTCAGTCTTGCCAGAGCTAGAGGGTACTCAGCGCGACAATAGATGTAGCCATGGTTGGCTCCTATAGTGTAGGCACCCAGAACCATCCCTTCCAAGACGGAGTGGGGATCACCTTCCAGCAAGGACCGATTCATGAACGCTCCCGGGTCACCTTCATCGGCATTACAAATGATGTATTTCTCATCCCCTGGCGCCTTCCGGCAGAGATCCCATTTCTGTCCCGTGGGGAACCCAGCTCCACCTCTGCCCCGCAGCCCGGATTTCTTGATTTCCTCGATAATCGCCTCCGGCGTCATTCTCAGTGCCTTGGCCAGTCCGCTGTAGCCACCACCAGCTACGTAGTGATTGATATTCTCGGGGTCGATGAAACCGCAATTGTGCAAAACCAGGCGGACTTGTGGCTTGAGCACCGGCAATTCAAACAGATTGGCTATGCTGTCAAAGCTGCCGTCACCGATGTAACCCAAAGCCATGTCAGGACAGGGATCATCGTTGATTAGGTAATCACTAATAAGCTGAGTAGCTAGTTCAGGGGTCAGGTTACCATAAACGACTTGTGGCCGCCCGGGCTTTGTTATGGCGATCATCGGTTCGACATAACACAGACCCATGCAGCCCACCTGGATAATAACAGCCTCAATACTCTGCCGTCTAAGTTCTCCGTCAATGGCTTCAAGAACACCGCTCTTGGTAGTACGGGCTGGAGCGAAGCTTATAGTAGTATTAGCTCCATGATTTCTTACTGCTTCTTCAACCTTATTATATACCGGCAAACCTTCGACCTCCTGTCCACCCTTTCCCGGGGT
>Ga0209636_10008210_pt1 | contig 10638 bp, 10 predicted proteins | sample DeeMarSWOR152_54_FD_187464 | JGI IMG/M metagenome (GOLD analysis project Ga0209636, IMG submission 187464) | Marine sediment microbial communities from White Oak River estuary, North Carolina - WOR-1-52-54 (SPAdes) (version 2) | ecosystem: Environmental > Aquatic > Marine > Intertidal zone >... | reverse complement strand
AAAAGGGCAGAGGAATTTTAAGAAATTCAGAGGGGTGAAATTTTTTTTTGAAAATCACCCCAAAAGAGGATTGTTTCTTTCTTCACTTATTCCCCATAATATGAACTGTACAGCAAGCACATCTCTAAGGAATAGTGCTTGAATTGAAAAAGCCTGAACTCAATGAAGACATTTAGGGGAAATGAAATGGCGAACAAAGCAAGAAATGCATGGGGTCTTTTTCTTGTGCTTTTGATCCTGTTCTCTATCCCTTTGGGTTTCCTTTTTTCCTATGACAGAAAAGCGAGAGTGAGTGTAGATAAAGCACCGGTTCATATGGATCCTACAAAAAAGAGCCCTGTAGTCGCAACTTTGGATAAAGGAACCCTTCTGACATTAAGTAGCGAACGGAAATTTCGGAAGTATTGGAATTATGTCTACTTTAATTCAGAGAAGACAGGACGAATCAGATCAGGGTACATTCTTGATGACTCTATTGAGAGGCTGTATCAAAAGACAAAAGTGCTGACCATCCAGGGAGATGGAGTGAAATCAGAGAATAAAGAGGAAATCAAAAATCATTTCAGGAACACACGTTGGGGAATGAGCAAAGAGCAAGTTGTAAGCATTGAAGGGAGACCGAATCATCTGGAAAATTCCAAGGGATTAGATTTTATTCAGTATCCACATAGAATCCTGAATATGGATTGCATGATAGGTTATGTGTTCGCGGAAAATAAATTGGCCAAAGCCAGATATAGCTTCTTGGGAAAACAAGGAGGTAAAAGACAGTACATCCAGGAATACAATAAAATAAAAGAAATATTGATAAAAATATACGGAAAGCCATTGAACGAATGGACTGTTTGGTATGACCCCCAGTATAAAAACGATCATTCGAGTTGGGAATTGGCTGTGTACCAAGGTCATCTTGAGCTGAATTCCAAATGGAAAGACACGGACACAGAAATCCTGCTCAACTTATCCGGAGGAAACAATAGACTTTCTCTAGAGGTTGATTACTCAGGACTCGAATATATGGATCTTGCCAAAAAGGCTCAAGTGAAAAGTCAACTTGATCTTTGGTGATTTTGCTTCTGCATTCTATCCCCTCTCTAAATATCTGCTCCGTCCCAGCAGTACGTGCAAACCCTCTCCTTAGGCAGTCCGATAGCTTCCACGAGATCCCCAAGTTTCTGGTAGCTTAAGGTCGTTAAATTCAGTCTGAGTCTGATCCTTTCCACCATAGCCCGGTACATTTCCGTGTCTTCACTGGCATATTCGCTGAGATCTTTGATATGACTGCCCTCTAACTCGCTGATTGCCTTTCGAGCAGCCAGATCTAATTCTGATTTAGACCTGGAAAAATTCAAGAATTTACAGGCATAAACGAGGGGGGGACAGGCTGGTCTCATATGGACCTCTGTAGCTCCGGCCTCATAAAGCCTTTGGATTGTGTCCTTGAGTTGTGTTCCTCGGACGATAGAATCTTCGCAAAAGAGCAATCTTTTCCCTTCGATAAATTCTCTAATCGGTATGAGTTTCATTTTTGCGACTAAATCCCGGACACTTTGATCTGGAGGCATAAAGCTTCTGGGCCATGTGGGTGTATATTTGACAAAAGGCCTTTTAAACGGGACTCCAGATTCACTGGCGTATCCTAGCCCGTGTCCAATGCCAGAATCAGGAATTCCAGCCACAAAATCCACTTTTATGGTGTCCCGTTGGGCGAGTTTTGCGCCACAGCGGTTCCGTACACTTTCGACATTGATTCCTTCATAACTGGAAGCTGGATAACCATAGTATACCCAGAGGAAGCCGCAAATTTGCAGCTTTTCCTCAGGAGGTTTTATCTGTTCTATCCCTTCTTCTGTTAGGAACACAATCTCACCCGGACCGAGGTATTTGTTGACTTTGTATTCCAAATTAGGAAATGCGCATGTTTCGAGCGTAGCGGCAAAACTTCCTTTTTTCTCTCCCAGAACAACAGGCGTTCGGCCCAACTTATCTCTTGCTGCGTAGATTCCTTCCTCAGTGAGAATAAGCAGAGAGCACGATCCCTCTATGGCAGCCTGGGCATTTTGGATTCCCTCGGCAAAAGTCGATTCTTGATTGATCAATGTCGAGACCAGCTCCGTCGGATTGATCGCGCCACCGCTCATGTCGGAGAAGTGGATTTTTTTCTGTTTAAATGCGTTTTTTACAAGCTCATCTGCATTCTGTATCAATCCTACCGTGACAATAGCATAATTTCCGAGATGGGAACGGATCAGCAGCGGCTGTTCATCATAATCGCTGATCACTCCTATTCCCATGTTGCCGTACAGCTTGTCCAGGTCGGTCTCGAACTTAGACCGGAATTGAGTATTCTCGATATTGTGAATGAATCGGATAAAACCGTCATCATTCTTCACAGCAAGGCCGCCGCGTTTGGTCCCTAAATGGGAGTGGTAATCTGTACCGAAAAAGAGGTCATTCACACAGTCTTTTGCAGAAATTACCCCAAACAGACCGCCCATCTTTACCTCCTAAACAAGGATGAATCATTCTTCAAAATGGAATGCGTCCTCTCCACTTGGTATCTCTTCATGATTCATGCCCCCCGCAGATCCAACTGAGTCCTGAGGAGACTCGGAATCGTGAATAATCCAGGCCTCACACCGATTTTCATTGAGAATTGGTGAAGACAATATATTGCCGGTCTACTCATCAATGAGACCTAAATATGACAAAAAATGGATTTTGATTCAAGAAAAATCATTCCTGACCTGATTGAATTTCTCAAAATCATGCTGCCTCTATCCCGCGGGTTTGTTTCGTTCTGCTCTTATCCAATCACAGAATTTAAATTACCAATGAAGAAGCGTTTAGCCTGATCCTTCCCCGCGGCCGACTTCTTCGGCTTCCCTCAAAGTTTGGCATGGGAAGGCTTGGTTAGGTCGGGTCGGAATCTTCCGATGTCGCTTATTCCATTCCTCAATGCTTTCTTATCTTTGGTCTCGTGCTCTTATGCCATCGCGGTTTTTGGAATGCTTACTACTTACGAATTTTTTTTGGGAATTGGTAAAGGAAAGTCGTATAATAGTAAATGCAAAAAAGGAGGAACAATGAGGAAGCTATTCATAATCATGCTGAGTATAACGGCACTCTCTCTCTGTTCATGCTTCTATATCAGAGTCGATTATGAGGCTTTAGAGGGAATGGCGCCTATGGGAGACTTCCATAAGGTCGTTCCTTTTATGCCTGGAGGCACATTGTCGCTAGAAAATGCCAATGGAAATATTGAAATACGAGGATGGGAAAAGGAAGAGGTCGAAGTTTATGCCAAGAAAATGTTTCGGCTTCCTGAGCAGCCCAAATTGCTTATTTATCCACGGAGAGATTTTGGTCCTCAAATCGATTTTGACAAATTTGAAAATTTTTTAAAGATCAAAACAACCAACATCTCAAAAGAAAATCAGGAAAGTTTTGTGGATTTTTATGTCGATGTGCCCCATTCCATCAATCTGAAGGACATCATCGCTCAGGAAGGAGACATATTTGTCTCGGATTTGTATGGAGATGTTTATGTGGATTTGACCAGTGGGAATGTTGTGATTGAAAATTTCTCTGGGTCTTTGACAGCGTCGGTGACATATGGTTCTGTGAGCGCAAGTTTTTATGACCTGCGCAAAGAAGACGAAGTCATCATCACAGTCAATGAGGGGGATGTCACTGTAGCTCTGGAAGAGAATGTCCAAGCCCATCTTGAGGCTTCGTTTCCAAAAGGTGAAGTGTTTAGTGAATTTGTATTTGACCCCTCCACTGAACCAGGGAAATTGAATTTGGAACTTGGAGAAAACGGAGCCTTTCTCTCTCTTACAGCCTTAAACGGCGATGTGAAGATTCAGCGGATCAAATCGGACGAAATGATCCAAGGAGGAGAAAAATAAATGGAAGAACAAAAGAAAGTCCTGCTAGCAGGAATCATTTTTGTTGTGATAATCGTTTTGGCGGCTGCTATCTATTATTTTTTCATCTATCAAAGGCCTGAGCGGCCCGAAGACATAACAAAGGTGGCCCAGGAACAGATTCCTGCACAAGAAAAAGTCAAGCCAGAAGAAGAAAAGGTCGAACCTCTTCAAGTTGATCTGGATGAAAGCGATGAGCTGGTCAGAAAATTGGTTGGAGAGCTCTCATCACACCCCGAATTGGGTGTTTGGCTGATGACCTATGATATGATCCGGAAGTTTGTGGCATCTGTGGATAATCTTGCCAATGGGCATAGTCCCAAGCCTCAGATTGACTTTTTTAAACCCGAAGGCAATTTTCTTGTCACAGAAGAAGAGGGGGATACATTCATAGACCCTGAAAGCTATAAACGTTACGATATGGCTTCAGAGGTTTTTCTTTCGCTCGACACAAAAGGATGCGTGACTCTTTATAAAAAACTCAAACCGGCCATACAAGAAGCCTACAGGGACCTAGGGTATCCGGAAAGAGATTTTGATAACACGCTGATAAAAGCCATCAGGGAACTGCTTAGAGTTCCTATCGTAGAAGAACCTATTCAGGTGAAAAAAGATGTGATCACCTACAGGATGGTCGATTCAGAGCTGGAAGGAATGAGTCAGGCTCAAAAACAGCTCCTGCGCATGGGTCCTGATAATGTGCAAAAAATCCAAGCTAAGCTGAGGGATATCGCACAGGCCTTGGGTTTTCAGGAATAAACTCTCTTTTTGACCTGGATCAAGGTTTGAGTCCGGAAAAGACAACTGCCTCCTCAGCAATTTCTTCAGAAGAAAAGAAATCCATGAGCTGCTCCCAGTCCGCCTGCAAACGAAGAAGTTCGTAATAGGGATTTTCACTCGGGATGGCATGCGTGTTAGCCATGTAAATATTCCTCATACACTCTGCTGCACCTTTTGTATCTCCTTTGCCAATATAATCGATGGCCAGCATTTGGTTTGAACGATAGATCTTGTCTTCCAGATCATCCCTCAAAAATTCTCCCGGATAAGGATCCAAATCTGAAGCTTGGAGAGGGTGTAAACCTGGATATCCCTTTTGACCTTCCAGCTTCGCTCTCTCGAAAACAAAGCGAAAGATGTCCTCTCGGACCCGCTCCCATAAGGGTGAGATTTTTGGTGGAGCTGCGTGTTTGATTGCGAGTTGATTATCCAGATAGACTTTGTGCCCGAACATCCGGGCATTGATCAAAAAATCGATGTCTTCTCCTCTTGGAACAGAAGGATCGAACGGAATTCGTGTGAACAGATCGCGATGGATCACGAGATTTCCCCCAAAGGCAAATGGAGTGACTTTCAGCCGGGGGCCTTTAGCGATGACCTCTTTGAAAGCTCGGTTCATGCAATCGATCTTGTTCCAATAGGTCATCCAAGGAGAAATTTCCCTGTTAAGGAAAAAATCATCGTCCGGATTGATGTAATAACCAGCCACAGCCAATACTCTGTCGCCATGCTTTTCCTTGCCGATAAACTCAACCGCTTTATCCATGAATGATGGATCTTCGAATATTTCGTCATCATCGATCAGGACAGCTGTTTCAGAATCCATCATAAGCGGAATGAATGTGCAGAGATTCCTCACTTTAGAGTAGCCCTCGAGCTGGAGAAGAGGAATCAGGTCTGCTTTCTTCTTTTTTGTCAGGAATCGATGAATTTTGCTGAGATGGGAGTAGGAGAAAATCAAAACGTCTAGGGCTGTGGAATTTTCCTTAACAATATTGGTAACTTTTTGCTCCACTTCATCCTGAATGTCTTTGGCTGTGGAGACAGCGAGGACAACGACTCTGAACTCTCTGTTTGTGAGCACGGATAGGCTTTCCAGAAGCCGTCCAAGGGTTCCTTCTTCATTCAAAGGAGTGGGATGGTCATAGATCGTATCAGATGGTTTTCTTTTCTTTTCCTTTTTTCTTCCCCAGTAGCTGGGGATAACCATAGTGACTTTCATCGGTCCTCCCTCTCGATTTGATTCCTTGGCGGTTTGTGCATCATCTTTTCTAAGATATTTTCTAACACGGCGATGCCTTTATCCCAAGCGTATTTATCCTCCATGAGTCTTCGTGCGTTTTTCTGCACCTTTTGATAAAGATTTTGATCCATCATCAAATCCAGTATTCCTCTGACAAAGTCATCGGGTTTGTCAGCTAAGATAATATTTTCACCGTTGGAAGCTGGAATTCCCTCTGCTCCAAGCGATGTGGATACCACTGGTCGACCTACTGCCATGGCTTCCAATATTTTTCCCCTGAATCCTCCGCCAAGTCTTACAGGACAAATGAAGACTTTGCCTTTTCTTAAATAAGGAACGACATCATCCACAGTTCCGGTCACAACGATGGATGCGTCGTCTGAGAGCCGGATTATTTCAGGGGGCGGGGCCTGTCCCACAACATAAAATTTTATATCTGAAATTGAGGTTTTCAATTTATTCCATATTTTTTCGTGGAAATACAGCACGGCATCAACGTTCGGATAATGCAGGTAATTTCCGATGAATACAATACTGTGCTCTTCTTCCACCCGAGGAAGAAAGGAGAAGGCTTCCACATCGACTCCGTGGGGGACGACCGAAATATCCAAATTGGGAGCAATTTCCAAAAGCTCATTTTTCCCCTGCAAAGTCAATGTGAGTACCTTGTCTGCCTTTTTGTACATGTCGAATTCATATTTTTTCAGGCCTTTGAGATTCAGGGCCTCTCTCAGCTTGTTGATTCCAAGCTTATGATGATGAAAGCTTTTTAAACGGGATGAGTAGTAGCATTCGTGAACAGAGACGATTCTTCTGACTGGAGGAAGTTCATCATTGCTGTGGAGGAATTGTCCCATAACCGAATATTCGGCGATGACAAAATCGTATTTATCCTTTTTGACCATTTCGGCAAGAGCATGAGTCATTTCCACGGACCCATGGACTCTGAGAAAATAATGGGGGATAGGAGAGGTGAAGAAATCCCAGGTCTGTTTCAAGAAGGAGCGTTTTGAAGGAAAGGGGATAAGCTTCAGGTCGTGACAGAATGGCTCTACAGAGGGAATGTATTTTTTTTCTTCAGGGCGATAGAAAGCTGCGAGAGAGACAAGATGGTTTTTGGAGAGATATTTGAGCCTGTTGTAGATTATTATCGGTCCCCCTATAACTTGGGAGTGGGGAAACTCTTTACAGGTTATAAGGATCCGCATGGTTTAAACTTTCTGTTTTTAAGAGTAAATAACACCCCGGAGATAGATTTGTCAAATTACTCGTTGTTCAATGCGATCAATTCTTTGACCTGTCAACCATCTCTCTCAAGGTCATTGCATCCCACACTCAGGCCCATTTGAAAGGATTGCACTTATCAAAATCAGGGAGAAGGTGTTCCTTCGGGGAGAAGGATTCAGGTTGGGTGAAGAGGATTTCAAACTCCAACTCAAAGGCTCTATCCAAGACTTTGGAGTACTCTTCTGGATCCAAGAACTTTTGCAGGCAAGCAGGAGCTTTAAAACAGGGATGATACTGGCTCATCAAGCTGAGGCCGAAATGACCAGCCAGGTTACGGGCGATCCATCCCAAGATGCGGAGTGAATCGTCACTCTGCCCCGGAAGGATGAGATGGCGGATGATGACCCCCTGCTTGGCGACATCAGATTCATTACAGATCAGCTCCGGTTGTTGGCGAAGCATTTCCTGGATGGCCATGGAAACAGAGGCAAAGTAGTCATCAGCCCCGGAGAGTTTTTCACTCAGACGTGGAGAAAAATATTTAAGGTCAGGAAGATAGATATCCACGATTCCGTCCAGTTGTCTGATGATTTCCGCCTTTTCATAACCATTAGAATTGTAGACCAACGGAAGCTTGAGACCGTGTTGGTAAGCTGATTTTAAGGCTCTTAAAATCGGAACAACAAGGTGAGTTGGAGAAATCAAGTTGATATTTAAACCTCCCTTTTTTTGGAGATCGAGCATTTGTGTGGCCAATTCTTCTGAACTGAACTCAGTTCCTTTGTTGAACCAGCTAAGTTGGTAATTTTGGCAGAAAAGGCATTTCAGGTTGCAGCCAGAGAAGAATAGAGCTCCCGAACCCTGCCGGAGATAGTTCTCGGTCTTTGATGCTTCTGTGCAATCATGATGCCCACTGAGAATGGGCTCTTCACCATAGTGGAGGATGGCATGAGAGAGAAAGGCTTGATTGCCCATCTGACAGAATCCCTTTTCACCCATGCTTCTGTTGACTCTGCACTCGCGAGGACAAAGCCGGCATTCTATTTCATGGTGAATTAGGTTTTCGAGAGCTTTCTGAATTTTTTTGATTTTCTGAACAGACATGTTCACAAATCTTCAACTCAAGCTTGGGTACTCCTCACTATAACCCTTTCCTGATGAATGGTAAAGAGGTAGACTTGGCCTCTATCAAGTATTTTTATTTGGCCGCTCGCCTCCGGATGCAGCTTGCCTGTCTGACAAAGAAATTTTTACGGAAATAAAGATGCAAGTTCTATTTCAAATTGTGATTGACAATCTTTTTGTATCAGATATAGTAGGTTTTAATGTTGAATGACTTCGTTGAGCTGTTGAAGAATTTTCACCTGAATCGAGAACTGATCGTCTTGATCACGAGCATGATGCCCATCTTCGAGCTCAGAGGGTCCATCCCCCTGGCCGTGCTGCATTTCAAAATGCCGATTTTGACGGCCTACATGATTTCATGGGTTGGAAATTTGCTCCCTGTTTTGCCCATCATCTATTTTTTGGAACCCATAAGAAAAGCTCTCTCCCACATTAAAGTGATCGATCGGTTCTTTAATTGGTTTTATGCCCGGACATACAGAAGAGGCGAAAAAGTCATGCGATTGGGAGCTATAGGTTTGTCGTTATTCGTCGCGATTCCTCTTCCTGTGACAGGTGCTTGGACAGGCTCTGTTGTGGCCATATTGTTCAACATTAAACCCCGTTATGCTTTTCCTGCCATTATTCTGGGTGTCACTGTTGCAGGAATTGTGGTGTCTTCCTTTATTTCTCTGTTTTAGCCTGCAGGATTTCGTCTTGTAAGGAAGCTAAGAGTGTGTTCAGGGTTTTTGAGCGAGCGAATGCAGAGTCGGTCAGATCCTTTTGAAGGGGGGTGACAGCGATATATCCGCGTTTCGCTATCATCACATCGCTGTTGTTGTCTCCGATATCCTGAGGATTTCCTGTCCCTATCCAGTAATAGCGTCTTCCCCTTGGATCTGTTTTTTCGATCACCCGGGGATTGTATCTTTTTTCACCGAGCGAGCTCAATCGCACACCTTTTATTGGAGGTCCCGGGATGTTGATGTTCAGAGCGATTCTTGCCGGAAGAGAATTTTCCACGAGTTTTTTTGCCAAGGCATGGACAATCTGAGCAGCATAATCGAAAAAGTATTTTCCCTTTTTGTCGGCAAGAACTGAGACAGCCAGGGAAGGGATGGAAAGGAAAGCTCCTTGTAAGGCACCCGCCACAGTCCCTGAATAGGAGATGTCTTGTTGTCCCAGGTTGGGTCCATGGTTAAGGCCAGAAATGAGCAAATCTGGATACCGAGGCAACAACTTTTGCACTGCCAAATACACACAGTCTGCAGGTGTCCCGTCTACGGCATAGATGTTTTTTTGAACTGATTTCACCCGGAGAGGATGGTGGAGGGTCAGAGATAGCGAAGAGGCGCTTTTTTCTTGGGCAGGTGCGACGATGTAGGTCTGAGCCCAATCCTTCAATCGGTGGAACAATGCAGATATGCCCTGTGAGTCGAAGCCATCATCATTTGTGAGTAAGATCAAGGGTTGATTCGAACTCATTTGCGACCTCATGTATGATGAACAGGAATTGAAACGTAACAAAACATTTTAACCTTAGCTTGAGAATCTATGAAGATTGGTCGGGACGGGCGGATTTGAACCGCCGACCCCACGCACCCCAAGCGTGTGCGCTACCAGGCTGCGCCACGTCCCGACCGAGGAATTGGAGACAAGGATATTATTTTTTTTCTAATGTCGCAGCGATGTCTTTGAGCTTTTCTCGAACATCATAAAGGATCTTCTTTAAGTGATCGGAATGAACTGGAGTGGGACTTTTGAGCCCAAATTCTTCCTCGATACGCCGTTTTGCCCCTGCCAAGGTGAGCCCCTCATTTTCGATAAGTTCTTTTAAACGGACGATAATGGCCAGATCCCGCCTCCGAAAAATCTTTTGTCCAGTCGCTGTCTGTCCGGCATGGATGAAATAGAATTCTCTTTCCCAGGTGCTGATAACCTTAGGGTTCAAGTTGGCTATTCGGCTGATCTCATCCAGCCTGTAAACCAGCTTTTCCGTTTTATCGTCTTTCATCCGAATGCGATCTTTTTCTTTTTGATTTCAGCCAGTAAAATAGCATGGATTCTAGGAAACGTCAAGACAACCTGTCATCCGGAAATTGATGATAGAACCAACAATGTGAACATTCCAGTGTCATTAGGAGCACCCAAAAGGTGCGCGGTAATCTGACATTTTCTATCGGCAATTCTGGGATTCTCTCGTTTTTCCGAGAGCACCAAGCTGGGTGTGTGGATAAGCCAGCACTGCCTCAAGGAAGCATTTCCAAAACCGTGACAAATTCAACAGCAGTCAGGTAAGCTGATTCGTCAGCCCGCGGATTTTCCCCAGCGAGGAAAATCCGCTTATTCCTCGGC
>Ga0209636_10008209_pt1 | contig 10638 bp, 9 predicted proteins | sample DeeMarSWOR152_54_FD_187464 | JGI IMG/M metagenome (GOLD analysis project Ga0209636, IMG submission 187464) | Marine sediment microbial communities from White Oak River estuary, North Carolina - WOR-1-52-54 (SPAdes) (version 2) | ecosystem: Environmental > Aquatic > Marine > Intertidal zone >... | reverse complement strand
GACCAGCTTGCTGGATAGAATCAGGTCAACTCAGGTTACTGCTGGTGAAGCAGGTGGTATTACGCAGCATATCGGCGCATATCAAGTTAGCTGGGACAGCGGTAAAGTAACATTTCTTGATACTCCAGGTCACGAAGCTTTTACGGCTTTGCGGGCCAGAGGTGCCAATATAACCGATGTGGTAGTGCTGGTGGTTGCCGCCGATGATGGCGTGATGCCGCAAACCATCGAGGCGATACACCACGCTAAGGCGGCAAAAGTGCCGGTTATTGTGGCCTTAAATAAAATAGATTTACCAAACTGCGATGTAAATCGTGTTTACTCCCAGTTAGCTGAACATGAGTTGACGCCGACCGAATGGGGCGGCCAGACTGAAGTTGTCAAAACCAGCGCCCTTAGTGGTGAGGGTATTGACGATTTGCTTGAACACCTCGATTACGTGGCCGAGTTGCTTGAACTCAAAGCCGATGACACTATCCCTGCAACAGGGTGGGTCGTTGAGGCAAAGATGTCCCCACAACGTGGACCGGTAGCGACGCTATTGATTAAGGAAGGTCGATTGAATAAGGGCAATGTGGTATTGGCCGGTGGTGCCTATGGCAGAATAAAAACGATAAAAAGTAGCTTCGGCAAAAATATAAAATTTGCTACAAGTTCTATGCCGGTCGAGGTAGCAGGACTGAGCAGTGTTCCTCAGGCCGGAGACAGGTTTTACTGCCTGGATGACATCAATAAGGCCAAGGTTACCGCTGAGGAAAACCAAATGCGCTCGAGGGAAAACACACTGGCCAAGCGAACACAGATAACGCTGGAGAATTTATTCAGCCAGATAGAGGCAGGTAATGTCAAAGAACTAAATGTTATTATACGCGCCGATGTGCAGGGTTCGGTCGATGTCTTGACAAAATATCTATCTGAGTTGAGCACCGACGAAGTGAAGATTAAAATCCTGCACGCAGCACCGGGCGGTATTACCGAAGGTGATGTTGTCCTTGCCGAGGCATCTAATGCTATTATTATAGGTTTTAATGTCGTGAGCGAAGACCACGTAGCCAGGCTTGCGGAGGCAAAAAGGGTTGAGATACGGCTCTACAATGTAATCTACCGCATAACCGAAGACTTGCAAAAATCTATGGCTGGTCTGCTTGAGCCCGAAGAGACGGAAAAGCCGCTTGGTAGAGCTACGGTAAAAAGCATCTTTAAGATTTCTAAAGTCGGGACGGTAGCCGGCTGTTATGTCAATAGCGGATTCGTAACCAAAAATGCAAGGTTGCGTCTGATACGTGACAATATTGTACTAAGAGATAGCTTAACTATAGAGTCTCTAAAACATTTCAAAGATGATGTTCGCGAGGTCAAAGCGGGCCTGGAGTGCGGTATTAAAATAGCAAAATTCGACGATGTTAAGGTGGGCGATGTTTTGGACCTCTACGAAATCGTTAAGGTAGCCAGAACCCTTTGAATTGGTGGGCGGTGATTGGTAAGTGGTAATTATTTAACCAATCACCAATTACCATTTAACCAAATGATGGCAACGAGAAGACAGGAAAAAGCAGCTCGCATTGTAAGAGAAGCGGTCAGTGATGCTATTGCCAACCATCTTAACGACCCCCGTATTGTCGCTTTTGTAAGCGTTACGCGAGTTGATATGGCTGCCGATTTGCGCAGTGCCGACGTATACATCAGCATTTTTGGCGGAAATGATGCCACGCAGAACAAAACTTTTGCGGCAATAATGCACGCAAGGGCTCGGATACAATCCCTGCTGGCCGCCAGATTGAAGAGCAAATTCTGTCCCGTCTTGCGTTTTCATAAGGATGAAAAATTCAGAAAAACGCTTGAAACTATGAATCTTATAGACGAGGCGGTCAGCGAGCTGGGAAAAAACGATTCGATTGAGCAAACATAAAAGTAACCGGAAATTTATTGATGGCACGGTTAGAAATGCAGTAGCAAGCCACCACATGCACTGCAGGCTATTATGAAGAATAGTAAAGAGTATTCAAAAAAACTGCGGAAGCTATTTAGCTCATTGAAACGCGAGTATCCAAAGCCCGAGAAAATTGTCTATGATGAGCCGCTGGATGCACTTGTTTATGCTATCGTTGGCGAAAATATGAGCGAGTCAGCGACGCAGTCTGCGATGAAAAAGCTTGCTGATAATTTTGTCGATTTGAACGACCTGCGCGTCTCGTCAACAGAGGAGATTGTCGAAGTGTTGGGAGCTGATACGTCCGCTATAAGGGATATGGCTTTGGCACTTACGAGAGTTTTAAGGGCTGTATTCAACGAATGTAATATGGTTAGTCTGAAGGCGCTGAAGAAAATCGGCAAACGACCGGCTAAACAAACTCTTGAGCAGATAAATGGTATCAACCCTTTTGTTATTGACTATTGTATGCTTACGTCCCTGCAGGCCCACGCCATACCACTTACAGAAAAGATGATTGAGCTCCTGAGAATCAGCCAAGTGGTCCATCCTGATGCCGATGAGCAGGAAATAAAGGGTTTTTTAGCCAGACAGATTTCGGCTGATAGGGCATACGAGTTTTATGCTCTTCTACGATGCGAGAGCGAAGCACGCCAGCCAAAAATTAGAGAAAAGAGAAAAACTGCTCGTAAAGCAAAATCTAAAACGACGACCAGAACCAAGAGAAAAGCAAAAAAGTAACCAGGATAAGATGAAAGAAAGGCCGCTTAAGATGTCAGAGGAAATACTAAAATTAGGCATTCCCGCAGGAAGTTTGCAAAAGGCAACCATTGAACTTTTCCGCAAAGCTGGCTTTCACATCACCGATTCCGAACGAAGCTATTTGCCGAGTATAGATGACGAACAAATCCATCCTATTCTGCTGAGAGCTCAGGAGATGAGTAGATATGTTGAAGATGGTGTTCTCGATGCCGGTATTACCGGCTATGATTGGATAACGGAGAATGGCTCAGATGTGGTCGAAGTCTGCGAGCTTGCCTATAGCAAAACCACAGGCCAACCAGCCAGGTGGGTATTGGCTGTGCCTGATGAGTCGCAAGTAACCAAACCCGAACAGCTCCAGGGAGGTATAATCGCAACTGAATTGGTCAATGTAACAAAAAAATATTTCGCGGATAAAAATGTCGATGTAAAGGTTGAATTCAGCTGGGGCGTTACGGAGGTAAAGGCACGGCTGGTCGATGCGATAGTCGAACTTACCGAGACCGGCTCATCACTTTCAGCGAATAATCTGCGGGAGATAGATACCGTCATAACCTCTACGACGCGGCTTATCGCAAACAAAAAGGCCTGGCAGGACAAATTCAAATGCCGAAAGATAGAAAACATTGCCATTTTGCTTAATGCGGCAATCGACGCCCGCAATAGAGTCGGCCTGAAGATGAATGTGAAAAAGGGCGACCTGGAGCAGGTTTTGAAGGTTCTGCCTGCTGAAAAGAGCCCGACAATTTCGTCTCTGGCCGATTCCGATTATGTGGCGGTAGAAGTGATTATCGAGGGCAAAGTCGAGCGTTCTTTGGTCCCCGCCCTAAAGCGAGCTGGCGCCTCAGGCATAATCACTTATCCTCTCAATAAAGTTATACACTGATTAGCGATATTGGTGCTAATCAATCAGTGGTGGATGGATTTAAATACTTGAATTCGAAGAAGAAGCCGTCTGGTCTGCTGACGCCGTAAAAAGCAGACAGACCGAAATACTTACGCACAGCTTCGAACTCAGGTAAAAGACCAAAATTAAACAATCCTATTTGTGAAAACATCAAACCGGGATTGGGGCCGAGTGCTAGGCCCATTGTGATACCCGAATCTCCACTCTCGGCTTTGCTGGCTTCCTTCATCGTCCACCACAAGAGTTCCCATGAAGCGGCATTATCTTCCAGACCAGCCAATCCAACAACTGAAGGGATAGCTGCTTTGGTTTTACTAAACCACTTTTTAGAGGCCACCGATGTAGCGGTTGCGCTGCTTAATCTGCGAATAGCTCCTTCAACAGCTGACTCACTGCCGAAAATTAGATGAGTATCGGTGGCAGTAAATGCCATTTTAGGCATTTGTGGAACTGTTGGCTCGCCAGGCACTTGCATTGGTGTCCGGCCGCCAGCCATAAAAGCCGGCAGCAAAGCAGGGAGGTCAATAAGATAAATCGTGTAGCCCAGGAGCTTGCGCCTGGCGTCAGGCTTGTTGGGTGCTATCATCTTGTCGTACAAAACTGATATGGTTCTCTCCAGAGCGCTGCGGTTGTTTACCGCAAGGGCGACAAGCGATTCTCTTGGTGACGAACTTTTAGAAAACGGTTTGTTAATACTCTGGGCAATCACAACTTGCGAACCCATATGTTCGATGATGTCTCTTTCAAGCTGCACGCCTGGCTCGCCGTCCGGACTGTCCGGCAAAAGCGGCGTATACATTATTGCAGCGGCCTGAGGTGAAAAAGCGTTGGCGATATTGCAAAGTTCATCATACGCTTTTTTAATATTCAGATTTAAAAACGTCGCCGAATAGGCTGACTCAGAAATGAATTGCGGTGCTTTAAGAGCGGTTGATTCGATATCCAGCATTTTGAAGATGCCTTTTTTTGCACCTTCGATTTTCAAAAATGCTTTACCGCAAGCAGAGCTGCCGGGCTTCCTGGCGATGCCCATCGCGTAGCCGGCAGATACAACGTTATCAAAGCCCAGATTGGTTACCCACCGCTGGGCCTGGCCGGTAGCATCCCCGGCAATTATCGCTTTTGTAATTTGCTTTATATTGACGTATAGGTCAACATCGTGATAAGGCCCAATGGCTTTTACGGTAGGGCTGTAGCTGGCTTCATTGGCAAGCGTCGGGCTTGTGGCGCCTTTGATATGTGCAATTACGAATTTAACAATATCGATATTGTCGGAGACGAGCAGGTAGTCATCAACGAAGCAGTAACTCGTTTCTTCAGGCGGCATCTCAATCGTCTTCATCGGGGGGGTATTGCCACCTTCAGGATTATAATTACTCCAATCCGGGACCTTTTTTGGCGGGATTTCTTTGACCATTGTTACAATGCTGATGCCGCGGTAATCTTCGCTTTTTTTGTGCAGGCCCTCTTCGATATCTTTTTCGACCTGTTTTTCTATCGCCTCTTTGATTTTAGAAGTATTTTTGCCCCACTGGGCTATAAGTAAAACTTGTGGCTCCTCGGCCTTTATTGCCTGCTCATTGAATACTAAAGCAACAGCCACTCTGCCCTCGGGCAATACGTTTGCATCGACAATGACTTTGACAATCTCGTCTTTTTCTTCTTTCATCTTCGTGCGCCATTTTGTTTTGGTGTCGCTGATAAAGTCAGCCATTGCCGGGTCTTTGTAAAGTTTGTAAAGATTGGTTTTTTCGAACTGCGCTTTAAGCTGGCTGAAATTACCAATCTCGGCCAGGACGATGGTCTCAGGGGGAATAAGCTTGGCTGTCTCAGGTAAAACCTCGGCCTGGGCGGAACTAAGCGCACAACTCATAACTGCGCAGGTTACAAGTATAAAAGCTGCTTTTGCCTTAGCGTGCTTGTGCTGTTGTGTTTTTGCGGCTTGTCTCATTTTAATCTCCAATTTACTGTTCTTGATTTTTAGCTTTTTTTCCTTCGAGGAATTTCGGCTTTGCCTTATTGCGTCTTCGGTCTGGCTGAATGTACTTATAGCCGGTGTTTGGGTTATCCTCGTCATACGTGAAAGCGTCACGATTATCTATAAAGTGTTTCACGTAATTGATTGGTATGGCAAAGCCAAGTCCCCCATAGAATATATACCCCATATTTGTAACGCCGATTACCTCACCGGCCAAATTAAACAGTGGCCCGCCGGAATTGCCAGGATTAATATCGGCATTAGTCTGGATATAGACAAGCCCCTCAAAGGCCCTGTTTATTGTACTGATGACACCGTCGGTAACGGTTCGCTCCAGCCCGAGTGGATTGCCGATTGCAAAGACCTCCTCCCCCACCTTTATTCTATCAATGTCACCCAGGTATGCATATTTGACCTTAGTGTCACCGAGTTCTTCGACTTTCAATAATGCCAGGTCAACAAATGGATTAATTGCTTCAATTTTGACTTTTTTGAATATCTTTTTCTCAAAGCCGTCCTTTGCCTTTTGAAACACAGTAACTTCTATCTTTGTTTCTTTTTCTATCACGTGATAATTGGTTATCAGGTGCCCATCCTCATTTATAAAAAAGCCCGACCCCATCCCTGCTGGGCTTGAGACCTTTACAACCGCTTCAGAGAATGTCTCCACACATTTTTCGATAGTTGTTTTTTTCAACTTGCCGGTATGATATAGCTGGCCGGCCGGCCGCTCGGATTTGTCGGCCTCAATATCTAAGTCGTTAGCATCAACGTCCTCAGACTCGACCATTTTAGCGTATTCGTATTCGAGTATCTTTTCTTTCGGGATAGTAAGGACGGTTACACCGATATCCACTATCAACTGGGTATCTTTCTCCACAAGGATATCGCCCGTTAAACTCTGGCCTTCTTTAAGGATAATTGTGTCTGCGAATAATTCGCCGACCAGGCAAAAACTAAAGATGGCCAGAAGACCAGTAAAGACTAAAATAAGACTCCTGTAAGGTTTCATAAACTACTCCTGATTTAGTAATTTTATCGTATTTTGAGTGCGATTCAATCATTATAGTAACTCTTGATACCCCATTTTTGCAAGGGAACGTTTGAAATTGGCTTTGTTTGGGTTAGTTTTGCCTGAGTGCAAAGGCGTGGTTCATTTTCATAATCCTCTGTTATGACAGGAGTTATGTTCATTTTATCGTTTTGGAAATTGGGTTTGTTTTGCATAATTCGTCGCTCGTCGCTCGTATCTCGTGAAGCGTGTCCCGTATTTCGTCGCTCGTGAAGCGGAATTTAAAGTTGTCAGATACATAATTTTGTAAGCCATTCTACCTTGCTGATACGTACCTTGCGGATCTCCGCTGTCTTCCCGCCCCGGCAGGGTTTATCCCCCACATCTGGCTTGTATTATACCAAATTCTGCGTGTTTATTCAATGAAAATCTGATAATTTAGCGTATAGCGTGCAGCGTAGGCAATTTACTATTTGCGATTTTGATTGAGATTACTGCGGCCTTGGGCCTTGCAATGATTTGTTCATATTGCGTCGCCGCTGCGGCGACGTATGAGAAAGTCTGAAAAAAATGAATCATCACGAGTTATAGTAATTATCTGTTTTTAACGCAAATAGAAAATAAATTGTCCGGAGCAACGGGCTTGCCATCAAACAAACTTGCTTTTTGGATTGACTTGGGTATCAGCTGCCGCTAAACTAATGTTCTTTTGGAAGCTGATATACCTGAGTAGTAACCACAAGGAGGCAATAAGTGGCTTACAATTGCGTTGTTTTGGTCAAACAAGTTCCTGATACTAAAAGGATTACTGGCAAGGTAATGAACGATGACGGCACAGTTAATCGTTCTGCTTTGCCGGCCATTTTTAATCCTGAGGACCTTAACGCCCTCGAATTGGCCCTTCAGATTAAGGATAAATTCGGCGGTAAGGTAACCGTTATTACGATGGGCCCGCCAGCGGCGGCTGCGATTTTGCGCGAATCGCTTTTCCGCGGAGCCGATGATGCTGTCCTTATAACTGACCAGCGATGTGCCGCAAGCGATACGTTAGCGACAAGCTACATATTAAACTGTGCCGTTAGGAAGGTAACCAATTACGATATCGTTCTTTGCGGCAGGCAGGCGATTGACGGCGACACCGCCCAGGTCGGCCCGCAGTTAGCAGAGAAACTGGGCATTACTCAGATTACGTATGTCGAAGAGCTTACAGAACTGGCTGGCAGAACTATAATGGCTCGCCGAAATATCGGGGCCGGCTGGCAGCAGGTGAAAACCGTCTTGCCGGTCCTACTGACCGTAACCAGCGACGCAAATGAGCCGAGAGTTGCTGCGGCTAAAAAAATGATGAAATACAAAAATGCCTGCACACCAATTGAGGTTGAGCAAAAAATCAAAGCTGAAAACCCAGACGCCAACGAGGCAGATATCAAGCAGCTTGTTGCACATAAATGCAGCCGGTTGGAGGAAAAGAGCTTGTTGATTAAGCTGTGGGATTTGGATTTTCTCGGTGCTGATTTGACCTGGTGTGGTCGAAGTGGCTCGCCGACCAAGGTTCATCGCATCCAGAGCGTTGTCCTTGCGGCAAAGGAAAGCAAAAACATCGAGCCGAGCGAAAAGGGTGTCTCCGATATGATACACGAGCTGATCGAAGATAAGATAATAGCTTGAGGGTAAATTCGAAATACGAAATTCGAAACGAATACGGATGATGGAAATAACAAAATGCGAAGCAAACCATAGATTTCAGGACAAAATTTAGCAAGATTTGTCGAAAGAGTGGGTAATCATGAAAAAAATAGTCGGCTTTACATTTTTAGGCTTAGTTATAGGAATCATACTCGGCAATATATTCACCATGGCTTACTACGGTCATAAAATTGCAAAAGGTATGTTCATGTTGCAAGAAGTTGAACTTATCAGGAATGAAGATGTTGCGATCCAAGCTTATTTAAATGAATCACCGGAAATTGGAATTTGGGCTCTCGAAAATTATATCGATGCCATAAATTGGTTTATTAAAGAGAGGGAAGTAGAAAATAACAAACATTTATTTTTGATGATTTCGCCAAAAGTGACACTAAAATATGCTTATGTAAGACTTGCTTTGTTATATGAAAAAATAGGAAATGATTTAAAAAGAAAAGAGAATTTTGAAAAAGCTTTTGAATATTGCAATTCGACTAACATTAAAAAAGAACTTTTAGAAGAAAGATTGGTTCAAGTCGTAACTAAATTAGATGGTGAATTTAAACCTTTGGATGAAAATTAGGAACAGTGGGATTGTTGGAAAAAAGTTGATTGAGTTTAAAAAATTAGGAACATGATAAGTGTAAATAGAAAAGGTGAAGTTTGGGTTTTTGCCGAGCAGCATAATAGGCGATTGGAAGATACGCCAATTGAACTGATGAGCAAGGCACAGCAATTATGGCAAGGTTTTCAGAAAGGTTCTCGGTATTCAAGGCTTGACGCGTGTCCAGCCGTGCCGAATGCAAATATCGCTAAAGGCCGAATTTTACGGCCAGGAAGGAAAGTTAAATGAATATTTATGTGGGTAATTTGTCGCGCGATGCAACAGAAGATGATTTGCGTCAGGCTTTTGAGTCTTTCGGCGAGGTCGGTTCCATCAACATCATAAAAGACAAGTTTACCGGTGAATCCAGAGGATTCGGATTTGTAGAAATGCCTACCAAAACCGAGGCTGAGGCTGCGATTACCGGCCTGAACGGCCAGGAGCTGAAAGGTCGAGTCGTAAATGTGAATGAAGCTCGCCCCAGAACACAGGGCCGTAGGCCCAGTGGCGGCAGACGCGGTGGTTTTGATCGTGGCCGGGGCGGCAAACGCCGATACTGAAAATCACAACTTACACCAAAGCTTAGAGGCTCGAATTCATATGATTGGCGTGAACAGAGAAGGTGAGGTTTGGGTATTTGCTGAGCAGCACGCAGGGCAATTAGAAGACACGCCGTTAGAATTGATGAGTAAAGCCCGGCGATTGGCTGATACGCTCGGTGTAAAATTAGCAGCAGCGGTTTTAGGCAATGGTGTCGGCGACCTTGCGGCGAAGCTAATACACTGCGGTGCTGATAAGGTGTATCTGGTTGAACATCCACTGCTGCAAACTTACCAGACAAACAGCTACGCAAAAGTAATCTACGATTTGATTCACAAGTATGAACCTCAAATTGTGCTTTACGGGGCGACGATTACCGGCCGAGACCTGGCCCCTCGAATTGCAAGCGCCGCAAAGGCCGGCCTTACTGCAGACTGTACCGACCTGCAAATCGGTGACCATACACCGGCAAACAATGAACAAACACATAAGAACTTGCTTTTTCAGATAAGGCCGGCTTTCGGTGGGAATATAATCGCCACTATTATAAATTATGACCGCTGGCCCCAAATGGCCACCGTCCGTGAAGGCGTAATGCCGATGCCTGAACCGGATGTCGCACGAAAAGGAGAAGTCGTCGAAGAGGAAATGCAATTGTCGCAAGAGGACCTACCAATACAGATTCTACAGGAGCACAAACGTCCGAAGAAAGTAGACCTGAAGGCATCGAGGATAATTGTTGCCGGCGGAGCAGGCGTCGGCAGTAAAGAAAACTTCAAGCTCATCTGGGACCTTGCAAATTGTCTCGGGGCGGCACCGGCAGCTTCCAGAGCAGCGGTTGATTTGGGCTTTATTGACCGCGACCATCAGGTAGGCCAAACCGGCACAACGGTTCGGCCCAGCTTGTATATAGCCGTCGGAATCAGCGGCGCAATTCAGCACCAGGCGGGAATGAGCCAGAGCCAGAAAATTATCGCAATAAATAACGACCACGACGCACCAATATTTCAGATTGCACATTACAAAATAGTTGGCGACCTGAACGTAGTCGTGCCCAAAATGATAAAGGCAATTAAAGAAAAAGGTGTCAAAGAATTATAGAATGTAAAGTGGCAAAAAACTAGGATAGCTTATGGCGAATTTCTACAGAGATAACGACGATATACAATTTTTGTTCAAGCACATAGACCTTAGCAAATCAGCCGCACTTTGTGAAGAT
>Ga0209636_10008208_pt1 | contig 10638 bp, 8 predicted proteins | sample DeeMarSWOR152_54_FD_187464 | JGI IMG/M metagenome (GOLD analysis project Ga0209636, IMG submission 187464) | Marine sediment microbial communities from White Oak River estuary, North Carolina - WOR-1-52-54 (SPAdes) (version 2) | ecosystem: Environmental > Aquatic > Marine > Intertidal zone >... | reverse complement strand
GCCGCCTCTTCACGACCCGGCTTCTCAACTATACCCTTCACATTCCCCTCATCATCAACCTCCACAATCCCATAACCTTCCGGATTTTCAACAGGAACAACAGCCATAGTCACAACAGGCTTCTCTTTCTCATGCAAACCAACAACTTTCTTCACAGTCTCCACCGTAAACAACAAATCACCATAAACCAACAGAAAATCATCTTCCACAAAAGGCTCAACGACACCTACGGCGTTGCCTGTCCCAAGAACATCCTTCTGCTCCACATACTCAACTTTCAACCCAAGACTTTGTCCATCACCAAAATAATCACGAACAGCATCCGCCATATAATGAACAATTAACACTACTTCATCTATCCCACAAGTTTTAAGCCCCCTTAAACAATGCTCAAGTATCGGCTTCCCACCAACCTTTATCAAATGCTTCGGCCTAGTCAACGTAATCGGCTGAAGCCTCACACCCTCACCAGCAGCCAAAACAACAGCCTTCATCTTCCCACTTCCCCAACAAGTCCTCTAACCAACATTACACCCTTCTCCATTATCTCTTCCGCCGCTTTTAACGATTCACCCTCCACAGTCAACCGAACAAACGGCTCAGTACCAGACGCCCTCACCAAAATCCACCCATCATCAAGGCTTAAACGAACACCATCAACCGTTGAAACCTGCCTACAAGACGGAAAAACAGCCCTCAAACCGTCCTCAACCTTCTCCATAACCTCATGTTTCACCTCATTTCTGCACGCAACATTTTCTCTAACGGTCTGGTACCGAGGTACTTCGGAAATAAATTCTGACAATGTTTTATCTTCATCCTCCAACGCCTTCAAAAGAAGCACAGACGAGAGAATGCCATCTGGACAAAAATGAAATTGCGGATGAATCCACGCCCCACAAGGCTCTCCACCGAAGACAGCATCACACCGCTTCATTGCTTCAGCAACATAAACATCGCCAACCCTTGTTCTAACAACTTTTCCTCCACGCTCCTCAACCATCTTTTCAACACACATAGACGCCTCAACATTCGTAACCACGGCTCCAGCGGAATGCCTGTTTACAATGTGTGCAGCGTATGCAGCTAAAACCTGATCAAAATCCACAAAACAACCTTCCTCATCAACAAAAGCCACCCTATCACCATCACCATCATAGGCTACACCAATATCCCCACCTAAATCCTTAACAATTCTAGCCAGAGACTTCAAAGAATCACTGTTCGGCTCCGAGCTTCTACCTGGAAAGAACCCGTCTGGCTGCGCGTTTATCGCCGTTATCTTACATCCTAAACTTTGAAGTGAAGCAGGCGCAGTGTAGCATGTTGCTCCGCATCCAGGATCCACTATCACATGCCATTTCCTAGTTAATTTCACGTTTTTCCGAATCATTTCAATGTAAAGACAGCTTTCATCTACAAACGAAGCTTCACCTATGCCTCGCCAATCCGCCAATCTAAAACTCTCATTCTCAACTATGCTTTCAATTTCATCTTGACTTTCCTCATTGTAAGCAACGCCTTCACCGTTGAAAATTTTTATCCCATTATATTGTGGCGGGTTGTGCGAAGCAGTAATCATCACGCCAGCATCAGCCCCCAATTCTCTAGTTAAATACGCCAACACAGGAGTCGGCACAACACCCAAACAATCAACCTTTACTCCACCAGCCAAAAGACCAGAAACCAAACCATTCTCAACCATCAAACCAGAAACCCTCGTGTCACGCCCTACAAGTATTTTTCCTGCTCTTGAAAAAGTTGCAATAGCTAAACCTATCTTAGCCACCAAAACCGGAGCTAAATCGACATTGACTAAGCCACGCACTCCAGAACTGCCGAACAGTTTAGATTTCAAGTGTTTTCCCAATCCATGGTAAGATACAAACGCATTTAAATAATTCTAGTTGAGAATGGGCTTGTACAGAAAAGGTCAAGTTAGTTCTTTGCTCAACCTTTCAATGAATTGTACTAGCTTTTTTCGTGTGGGATGTTTCCCCTTAGGATTTGAAATGTAGTAGGCGGCAACCGCGTTGGCTAATGCGAGTCTGTGCTCATCTGAGAGTCCATGCGCGTCTCCTAAGATGTTCCCAGCGTTCCAAGCGTCTCCAGCTCCTGTAACCCTTAAGACTGGAACTTTGAAGGTTGGGACAATTGTTTCGCCCTTTTTTGTGAAGGTGGCTGAGAAGCCTGCTGTGTGCAAGTCAATCCGTGCTGATAAACGAGATGCTAAAATTCTTGCAGATTCCTTCGCCAAATCATCAAACTTTGAAGCCTTTGCAAGCTTTTCTATCTTATCGTTTAGCTGTGATGCATAGCAGATTGCCTCGTTTTCATTTAAACTTAAAATATCAACATGTTTGCTCTGCAAAACATTCTTCATCAGTTTCGGGATTTTCTCCTCATTAGTTGTTGGGTCGGCTGTGTCACAATAGGTTTTGCCTTTACCCGCAGTTTTTACACGGCGGAAAACGGTTTCAGCCAGTTCTGTCCCGAAATGTCTTGTTCCAGCCCAATTAAAAACACATACGTAATCTGCATTTTCAATAACTTCAAAATCCTCGTTATCCAGATGTTGTGGCCCAAAATCGGCTAGTGCACCGACATCCCTGAGCATGACGTTAACTTTTCCTTTTTCGTTTTCAAGCTCTATCGCCGTTGTTATCGATGCATTGTCGAAAATTTTAACGTGGGAAAGATCAACCTTGCATGACTTAAGGTGAAATCTGATCAGTTTTAATCCTAGCTTGCTTGTGCACACTATCGGGGTGACCTTCACGTCTAAAGCGGCTAGAGCAGACGCCGCGTTAACTGCGTTTCCTCCCTTAAGGTCTACTTGTTCAATCCCGTCTATGCTGCCGCCATTACGTTTCGCAACTTCTCCAAGCATTCTATAAAAATTCTTCACATCACAGTTTAGGCTTATTAGACGGTCAAGGAAAAAGTCAGGCATGACAACCACGTTAATTTCTTGAACCTCGCTTTCCAAGAACCTCTGCAATTCTTCAACATAACCCAACAAACGGTGTTCACCTCAAGCAAAGTGGTCGCTGAAATCAAATAACTTTTTTCATAGTGCGTTTCAACTATCCAAGCAGAAAGCTGATGCAAATCCAGACGATATCGCCAAAGAACAAAGCTGTAATTAAACCTACTGTAATGAAAATGAGCATGGGTAAGCCAGGAGTTGCCCAAACAGTGTTCTGAATCTTTCCATTTTCAACAGCTTCTGATAGTCTTTCAACTATTGCGTCTCTTCCTTCATCTCTTGGCAGAAGAACAAGCTTCCTTTCGAGCCCATTCTCAATATTTTCCACGTCTTCAAGAGGGTACAAATGCCATTTTTGCTTTAACTTGTCAATGGGTATCTTGTAGCCTGTTACTAAGACTACAAGTTTTTTTCCGAATGATTCACCAAGTCCTCGTTCGAAGAGTTTTTTACCAGTTTTTTGACGCCAGAATATGTTTCGAAGAAGCATGTAGATTGCTGTTGCGGCTGCTAGAAGGACAGAGTTGCTGAAAATTGTCATTGGGAAAAAAATTTGTGAAATCGGCGATGCTTCTCCGAAGAAAGGTTTAATCAAGTTTTCCGGGTAGAATGGTAGTGCAAGTGCTAAACACATGAGAGCTTTTGCGTCTGCTCCTCCGAAGCCTCCGGAATAGAAAAGTATTATTGCGAAGGCTGCAATTAAGCCGAAGCACATCCCATATAAAGACAGCTGTAAAGACAACTCTGAAAATTCGCAAACGTAAATTTCAAGAAAAGTTAGTGCAAAAGCAAGCGGTGCGAACACCATCCAAACGGTGTTGCTTACTTCACGTGTTTTGTAATCGCAAAATGAGGCATACAATAAAAAGACTAAGGCCAATAAAGTTCTCGTTATAGCAAGTACTGTTTGCACCTTTAGCACCATTCAACATCGCAGTATTTTGTCTATTTCGACCTTGTTCACTAAATTAGGTGACGTTATATTAATAAGCGATTGAGAGTTTTCTGAAAAGTTCTAGAATTGGGGGTATTTGCTGTAAGTTTCTTATTGAGGTGCCTGCTCCGGGTAAGGTTCTGTTTGTTGTCCTCCTTCAGCCACTACATTGAAATAATAGCTATTTCCTGGAGTCCATGTATCTGCTACACTATTTGGCCAATTCAACGTTATGGTTGCAGTCGTTTTTGCTTTAAGGGTTATTCCAGTGGTGCCAATGTTTGTTGATGCTGTTACATCTACAAGGTTGTTTTGTGTTGTTCCCATGTAAAGAGTTACGAGTTTTGTGTCTGAGGTTCCCGTATTGTGTATGGTTATGTATGTTTTTTTCTCTGTTGCGTTCCAAAATGTGTTTTCTGGGAATAGAGTTACGCCTGCTTGTTGTCCTGCGCTGCTCATGTATGTCATTATCCAAGCGTATGTGACCACTATGGCTGCGACTGCTATTACGATTAGTAGTAGTGTGGCAAGTATTGGTGATATGGCTTTTTTAGATTTTAACATGTTTTTTGTCAACACGATTTCACCTTTTATTGTGTAGGAAATCTTCGGATTTGTTATTTAAATTATATGAATTGGAAATCAACATTATTCTAATCTGGAATAATTGGGTTGCTAGCTTTCCGTGGTCACCGCAATTGTTGGTGGATATTCAACAGTTATCCATAAACCTGTTTTGTTATCGTTTTCGTAGATTGGTGTTGTCTCGTCGAATGTGACTACTGCACCATGCCAAGTTACGTCTAACGCGTATGTAAAGCTCACCGAAGCTAGCTCGCTCGCTACCGGCAGAAGCTCGATAGAGTTTGAAACCTTAAGGGCTCCTGTATTACTTCCGGAAATAGAGTCGAAGACGTATAGCATCTGGTTGGCACTATCCGTGAACATTATTCCAGCGCCAGAGTTTCCTGAAATAAATTGGCTCCAATGATGTGCCCAGATTAAAGCTGAGGAATCGTAGAATAAACCTGTGGTGTTTGAAATGACTGGGTAGCCGTTTGCTGTTCCATTTTCGGTTTGTGGTTGACCAGTTGAAGCTGTTATTTTGATTGGGCATAGGTTTGTGATTGTTCTGTCTTGCTGTGATTCTATAAACATTAATCTTAGCTGATACGTGTAGTATGTTGCGTTTGCTGGTAACGTCAACACTATATGTGCGTAAAGGTTTGGGCAATTGTAGGCGCCACTGCTCCATTCGGCTTCTTGATGAATTATGTCTCTTACGATTCCATGGTGAATTACGTACGCTAGACTTGACCCGTAAACGCTCTCTTCGTTGTTGATTCGCATGAACTTGGCTGTGCATGATGAGCTTCCAACAGTAGAGGTCAACGTGAAACCACCGCCAAATTGAAGTCTTAAAATTCCATTGTCTAACACTCCACCACTTGGATTGTCTCCATCGAAGTATCGGTTGGTGTACGCATATGGTGTTTGGGAGGCTGTGTCGCTTCCATTCCACCACACTGTAACTTTTGAAACGTTTGGATTTGCTAAGAAGACCAGCATGGTTCTGCTGCTGAAGACGCTTGCGTTGTTGGTTAAGCCTAGTGGAATTCTGTAGTTAGAAGCCCAGTCTTCTACTTGGAATGGCACCTCTCGATTCAGACCGTTTATGGTTTGGTTGATGTGGATGTATTTTACTGGTATTGGTGGAATAGGTTTTGCTTGAGTTGTTAATTGTAGGTTTTGTCCCAACCATCGCATTGTGCCGTTTTGAAGCAACTCCGCAGTGATGGTTGCATCTTTAAGCGTAGAGTAATAGTCGGCAGTTTGAAGCACAACTGTAACATACATTGCATCAACAAAAGCATTTTCGGGTCCTGCGCCGTCATTGTTTCGAAACTGGATGTCAGTAGTGTTAAGGTTGTTCCAAGTCCATGTTGCTCTTAAACTCGTGGCGTTATAGGTTCTTATCAGTGGAGATGCTGCACTTCCGCCTTCTGGTAAATCCTCGATTTTGTTCCAGCCACCGTCATCTAGTTGATAATACCATTCTAGAGTTCCTGAAACCGAACCATAGTAACGGATGCTGAAATATACTTGATTGATTGTTCCAGTTCCTCCTTGATAGCCAGTAACTTCACACGTGTCACCTTGCCCGATTGTTGCATAGTTTGCGTCTGCGGCACCAGTTATTTCAGAGGTACTTCCTGTGATAGCATACTTATGTTCTGTGTTTTCCGGGTTCCATGTTAGTGTGCATGCGTAACGGCTAAACGAAGAAGCTACAACTATCAAACCCCTTGGGTCCTGTACTTGGATAAGGTAAGAATCTGGGTCTATCCCGGACGGGATGTCTATTAAGTATGTGCCGTTTGCGAACGCTACTGGCTCGCTGCTTGGCGCAACCAGTTCCCATATTGAATTTGTGTATATATACCTGTAAAAATTGAAGTTTTCTCTTCCAAGATTTATGATAGGTTCACCTTCATCCTTCGTTATTACTACTTGTGCTTGATTGACGGAAGCGTTGTTCTCGATTTGCAGCATTAAACGGCATGAGGTTTCGTAGGTTATTCCATGAATCCCAAGACCAGTTAGATTGTATGTAATAGCTAGATTTCCCATGCTATAACTTGCATTTGTAAACCAGTACGTGCGAAGTTCTGTCCTGCTTACGTCGAACGATGCCCCCCATTCAGGATGCATATTAGCTATGTTTACTAAGCCGCTGTGGAGATAGTTGATAGCCAACGTTCTTGCGTACAAGGAGTTTCCAGTAACTTTCAAAACTGAACCGTAATAACCCACTGTAAAGCCTAAGATCTGTTTTAATGCGAAGTTTGTTTCGTCTACCGCACTTAGTATTTGTGGTTGATCCTGAATTGGGCTGTTACGTATAGTAGAGTAAGTGATTATGACAGTGCTTATTAGTACCACCGCAACAAGCAAAGCTGCAATGATTGAAAACTGACCTTTATTGTTCAATTTTATACGCCTCCTACTTGCCCAAGCTGCAAAATAACAAGCCTAGAAGTTCCGCTGGCTGTATATTCAGACGCGTAAAGTCTAGGTTTATAATCAGACAAAAGACCAAGCGCCGTAAGTCTAATATCGGGTGTTCTGGTTAAACCTAGCGCTAATAAAGCTCCCGAATCGTCATGTCTATAGACTGCTCCAGCAATCCAGTTACCTACAGGATTAAAGATATAGGTTGTTACGTTCAAGTTATATATACTTGTTATCCCTGACGGTAAGGCTCTCGTAGCTGTATGGTAAGGAGCCGGATAAATGCCATAATAGTTGCAATAATATAGCGCTTCAGATGATAAATAGACGACTCCGGGGCTTCCTGTAATCCAGCCACCATTGTAAGAGTATGTTTGATCATCTAAACCTCTGAGGAAAGAGTTAAACCCGCCAGGTTCAACTCTTTTCATTCCGTAGATACCCCAAGTGTTGTGGTCATTCGGACCTGTAAAGTATCCCGTGTTTGAAACATAATATAATGGATAACCTACTATACTGACCCAAGTCCAATTGTACTGATGAACTTTTTTACCCAGCTGATAACAATATTCAGCATATGAGTCGCGATTATATGTGTCTGCGTAGTTTGATGGTATGGGTACAGCTTCTCCGAAGGTGTTTATGACCACTGCATTTTGCAACGTTTCATTTTGTAATGGAGTGCCATCCAACATCTGTCCTAACTGTGTTGTGTTTTGCACCATTATTGTGGTTTGGAAGTATGGTGAGAGTAGGCTGTATAGGTCTTGTGCTAGGCTTTGGGCTGTATATCCTGTGATCCACCATCCGTTGGCGTCGCTACAATTCAATACATAAAGTGTCCCTCCGCCTCCATGTTCCCCAATCTTCTCTGGAGTCACATCGAAAGTCACGTTAGAAGAAGCAACCAAATAAGAACCAGCGTCTGACGCTATGCCTAGACTTTCAGCGTTTGATATTGACTTTATGGAAGTGTAGAGTTCCGTTCCACTTGCGCTGGACACTTCGTAAGCAGTTAGGTTGTAAACAATGTTAGGCGGTAAACACGCCGATAGCGCGATTTGTAATTGTCCCCATGCAAGGTTATCTGACTCGTTAAACACTGTTTCACTTAAATCATGATCAACATCCAAAGTTTGAAGCGTTGTTAGAGCTAGTCTTCGAAGGTTTAACGGTGAAACTTGTCTTGGCGAAGGCAAAACAGCAAATAAAGAGGATATTATGAAGGCTGCAGTAATGATAATGATCACCATGAATATTTCAATTGTCCGCATCATCTTAGCCAATCACCCCATAGCCTTGTAAACTCCACAGAGCCAGCTTAGCTTGGTATGCGATGTTGTTGACTATGACTTGACGTATGTCGGTGGCAACCCACTCCCTACCAAACGGGTCGTCTCCGAAAGTTACTGGAAAAGCCATAGCACTTATTCCCCAAGGCATCAAAACAACACCAGTTTCTTGCGCACTCTTTCTGTAACTGATAATCAAGATACCGGGATTATATGTGGGAATGGTAATGTTCTTGTAAGGCTTCCCTTCGCCATAATTGATTTTGCCAACTTTTCCTGTAGAGTTTTCCATAGGCATCTCACGGAGCGTGAAATCTTCAGTCAATAAAACAAAACTTGCGTTGTACGCTATTTCTGCGGGACTGTCTCCACCATGTACGTCATAACTGTGGGCAATGAGCACTCTTCTTTCTTCTAGATTATCGATGAATGGAACCACATAATTGTCCTCATATGTTGCGTGCTCGTAGTAACCTACTCCTACAAGTCCGCTTAGATGAGCGTACACGATGAGAACGTAAGAGACATCTGTCTTGACTGAAGGGAAGTTCAAAAGAACTGAACCCGTCTCGTCAGCAAAATCAGTGCCATACTCCATAGTGTAGGATGGATATGGACCGCCACCGCCACCTTCACCAACTGTGAGAAAACAGTAGCTTACTGCAGCATTTGCGAGTGGGAACCCCATTCCGGTAACGTTAACACTTAGAATTAACGGGTTTTTGGGTTGCAATTCTTTTATTGAAACTGTTATTATTGGCGTTATGGTTAATTGAAATCCATATGTTCCATTTATTCCAAGCAGTCTCGCTGCAGCTGAGTAGTTAATGGCCTCAGTTAAAGGTACTAACAGGAAGCCATATCCCATGGTTATGTTGCTGTAATAGGAGTCTGTTTTGGGATAGTAGACTAATTCTCCTGTGGAAGAGCGCAACCGCATAAGGGAGAAGGGGCTAAGCTTGTACTGGGTGAATTCTGGGTCTTGTATCCCAAAACCTGTTGGAGTACAGTTGCTTGTTCCCCAGTCAAGTGGATAACCAGGATTCAGTAATATGTTGTCAAGTAGGTCGCTGCATTTAGTTGCAATGTATCTGTGACGCTGATATAAAATTGCTGTTTGAATCGTCTGGTTAAAAAGTCCTACAAAAAGTAACAGTGCCCCTAAGAAAACCACCGTGGCAACCATATGGTCGATAGTTGAGCTAACCATTCTACTTTTCTCCTTTTATTCTCCGAAGTACAGACATATAGTTCCATTTGGTAACTTCTCAGCACTTACACATGCATGTGTGGAATTGCTTATGAAGGTGGATTCGCGCCACAGAACGTTAGGACCTAAAATAACCGAGGTGGTTGTCGTAGTTTGAGTTTTCGCTAGCTTGAGCGTTAATTCTAAAACTTTACTTGAAGTCAATGTCGGGTCTAAAACTGTCCGCAGGGTTGCGTTCCCTATGTAGTGATTGTTCTCTATGAATGGTGGAAGCCCAGGCGAATAAGTTGCTGTTCCAGCTGATATAGTTTCATGATTTAGTGAGAAATACAATTGTTGTATTGTGCTTCCTAGATGGCTTGTTGCATCTTGAAGTGCGAGAGTTCTACGTGAATCAACCCAAATGTTCATGAGCCAGTTTGCTGTTAAGGGAAAAAGGAAAATCTGCATTATCAGAATCGGAATCATAATCATGTATTCAATAGTTATGTGTGCCATCACCCAACTCTCCGTAATAGGCTAAACATGTAGCCCTAACGAAACAATCACCTCACCTGTGTAAAACTCTATAATGGAATCGTCTGGAACATCCACCTCTTCGTCCACACTTTCAAAACTGAAAAAGTCTTCATCGAATCCTAAGCTATCTTTAGGGAAAGAAACGTGTATCTTAACTTTATTAACACCACCTTCTGTTTCACGCGAGACTGTATTTCCCGCAAGCGTCACAGATTGTGAGTGACGAAGATGAGTCCCCGACGAAAGTACAGGCAAATAAAACCTGAAATAGTCCTTCTCTTCTCCACCCGTTGATATTGTTGAATTCAGCATCCTTATTGATGGAGCAACAACGACTCTTATGAAATTCCCATCATTCATAGGCAATTTTTCAATTACATACACGTGACTTACTGGTGCTGAAGTGCCCATTTGAAGAAAAGAGGAGTCCGAAGAAGGAAATATTCGTTCACTATAGTTGTTACTGACAGAGTATCTGCTTATAGGCATGTTGTACAAAAGAATGCCAGCACTATAGTTAGTAAGGTAAATATATCCATCACCTTTATCCACGTAAACAATGTAATTCAAAGCCAACGACTCAAAATTAACCTGTCCAAACCTACTTGCGTAACGAATCGTCTGAGTGCGTCCAATAGTCCAAGCCACATCATCTATTTGAAGACCAACAGTTTGCATAAAC
>Ga0209636_10008206_pt1 | contig 10643 bp, 8 predicted proteins | sample DeeMarSWOR152_54_FD_187464 | JGI IMG/M metagenome (GOLD analysis project Ga0209636, IMG submission 187464) | Marine sediment microbial communities from White Oak River estuary, North Carolina - WOR-1-52-54 (SPAdes) (version 2) | ecosystem: Environmental > Aquatic > Marine > Intertidal zone >... | reverse complement strand
GAAAGTTTGGAGTAGGCATTTCCATAGCTAGATCTATTAATATCCAACTCACAACAAGGACTCGATAGTTCCCTGTGATGAAAGAGAACTCTCGCCTAAGAACGTCCATCAGTCCCATGAACTTCATTATTTCCTTGAACCGTTAACGCTTGCTAATATAAGGCTTCACATGTGCACACACCCATCATTGCGCGCGCAATCCCATAAAACGGGTCAGGTAGAATACTTAGGCTACCAATACACAGACATGTTTTTTTTCTGTTACAAGTTGTTCAATTTTCGGAACATTGTTTAAACATTATAGCTGTATCAAATTGAAATGCGCGCATTTTCTTGGCTTGTCACGTAAGAGTTTTGACTAGGTCCTTGTCCGCTCTCTTCATAATATCTTCAATTTCTTTGCATGCATGCATCTTTTGAAAAATACAAAAACAGTTCTGACAACTTTGGCTGATAAGCAAGATATTTAAGTCAAGGTATAAAGAGAGCATTTTGTGCAGTCTTCAGATAAGACCTTAATCTAATGAAGAGTTGAAAAATGCAAAGGCAATGGATTGGAAAGAACGTTGATTTGAAATTGTTAAGCGAATGCATTGAAGATTTCTTTAAAGATAAAGGTTTTAAAACGAGAAAAGATGAATCAGCAGGGAAATATACAATTTTGTGGACATCGCAGCGACTCCGTAACAAGCGCGATGCCATGACGGCGAGTGTCTTTGGAGACTCAAACGATTTTGTGGTAGAAATTATTGCTAGTGAACGCACTCGTGGTTCTATTAGGTTAGGAATGCTTACAAGCGCCTTTGGAGGTGGCTATCTTGCCGTTCGGGGTCTGAAAGCGAAAGAAGCTTTAGAAAGATTAGAAAGAGAATTTTGGGTCTATATAGAAGAAAAAGTAGCTAATTTAACTGGATTAGCAGAAAAACCGTAGACGCTGCTTTCTTCATTTTTCTTATCGCGTAAAGTGACACATTTAAAAAAATGATGTTGTGCCCATTTTCCCACGGGGGCACCATTAACTTTTTAGTATAGATAAGGATTGTTGTCAGGTTCTTTAGCCAATTAGCCCATTGAGTACCGCGGGTGAAATGGCTGGGATGGCGTGAGATCGTTGGGTTCATGCTTACTTGTGTAGGTGGCATGCTACCCAATGTCCTTTTCCAACATCGATTAGTGCGGGTTCTTCTTTAGGACAAATTTCCATAGCGACCGGGCATCTGGTATGGAACCTGCAACCTGAAGGCGGGTTGACTGGACTTGGGATTTCTCCCTTAATGACCACCTTGATGCGTTCTGCGGTGGGATCGGGCACTGGCACTGCGTCGATTAAAGCCTTAGTGTATGGATGCAAGGGTTCGTAGACGATTTTCTCTATTGATCCCATCTCTACTATTTTGCCCAAGTACATGATAGCGATCCGATCACACATGTGTCGGGCTAACGCTAAGTCATGGGTTATATACAAGAACGAAGCGTTAAATTTCTCTACTAAATTGAGCATTAAGTTCAAGATACCCGCCCTAATTGAAACGTCTAACATGGACACGGGTTCATCAGCGATTATGAACTCAGGATTAAGTATAAAGCCTCGTGCGATACCAATTCTTTGCCTCTGCCCTCCACTTAGTTCATGAGGGTATCTAAGAATAAATTCTTCAGGAGGCATCAACTCCACGGTTTCTAAGATTTCTTTGACTCTGGCTTCTATTTCAGCTTCGCTACTCATTGTCCCCTGAACTCTCAAGGGTTCAGAAAGGATGTTTCTAATTGTCATTCTTGGGTTCAAAGATTCATACGGGTCTTGGAATATTATTTGCATCCTACGGCGTAACGGTTTTAACTCTTTTCCTGGAAGGGCGATGATATTTTTGCCCTTGAAGTATATGTCCCCACTGGTTGGCTCAATCAATTTAAGCAACAATCTTCCAGTGGTTGTTTTTCCACTACCACTTTCTCCCGCCAGACCGAAAACTTCTCCCATCCTTATTTCGAAATTGATTCCATCCACAGCACGTACAAATGATTGTTTTCTTGAAAAAAGGGTTTCAACAAATCCCTTTCTCACGGGAAACCATTTTTTTAAATCAGTGACTTTTACTGCCACATTTTCACTCATAAGTAATCCCTTTGTCTAAGCCGTTATGAGATGGCATGCCACATAGTGGTTTCCAGATACTATTATTGATTTTGGCTCCTCTTTTTTGCATATATCCATGACATGTGAGCATCGTGGGTGAAATCTACAACCTGTAGGAGGCTCCAACAAGTCCGGTGGGAAGCCAGGAATAGAGGTCATGCGTCTCTTGGCTGCTTTGATGTTTGGAAAGGCGCCTATTAGGCCTTGCGTATATGGATGTAGTGGTTCTTTGAATATTGTCGCGATTTCTCCTTGCTCTACGATCTTGCCCGCGTACATGATGGCAGCTTTTTCACAGGTCTCAGATATGATTGAGAGATCATGGGTTATCATTATCATCGCTAGGTTCATTTTATCCTTTAATTCGCTCATGAGCTTCAGCACCTGTGCTTGTACAATGACGTCTAAAGCTGTTCCCGGTTCGTCTGCAATTATTAGCTCTGGATTACAAGCTAGGGCCATAGCGATTAACCCGCGTTGTCTCATTCCTCCACTGAACTCGTGGGGATAATTGGTTGCTCTTGAGGGTTCGATTCCCACGGTTTCCAGCAGTTTTTCAGCTCTCTTCCAAGCTTCTTTCTTCTTCACCTTTTCATGGGTTCTGATGGCCTCAACAATTTGGTCTCCCACTTTGAAAAGGGGGTTAAGAGCGTTCATGGCTCCCTGGAATACTATTGATATTCTCTTCCATCTCATCTTCCTCATCTGTTTTTCTTTAAGTTTGACAAGGTTTTCTTCTCTGAAGAGGATTTTTCCACCTACTATTTTGCCGCCAGAAGGAAGGATTCTTAGAAGAGATAGAGCGATAGTAGTTTTACCACATCCAGATTCTCCAGCTAATCCTAATGCTTCTCCTTTGCCTACTTGAAAGCTGACTCCATCTACAGCTTTTACGGATCCCCTAAGCGTGAAGTAGTGGGTCTTTAAGTCTTGGACATCTAGGAGTGCCATTTTTAAATCATCTTTTTGTTGCAGATTACGACGAAATTCAAACTCTTAAATATGGTTTGTCAAAAAGAGAACAGGGAATATAAAACTTTCGCGTGCGCGAAAAAAAGTCACCACCGAGTAGCTCAAGAAAACGAGAGGGGCTTCAGTTATGAAATCTTTAACAGACAAGGTAGATGAATTGTTCGCTGCGTGGGACACGCCAGACTCGCCAGGATGCGCTGCATGCATGTATCCCCTACACTCAGCGACATGTTCAGAGCTCGTGGCACTACGATTCATTTCATCCGCGACGACCAGAATAAAATCTTTGCTTTCACTTTAAGTTCAGAAAGGGTGAGAAACATCTGCTTCGTCAGAAAACGAGTTGAATAAGCGCATCCGGGAGCGCAGAGTGTTTTTAATAAAGAGTGTATTACTTAAAATTGCACGCGATAACACTAAACAAGTTAAAAAAATAGAATTATTAGAAAACTATGAAAGGAGAATGATTCCTTGTTTGATGTTATTATAAAAAACGGATATCTTATCAATGGAACTGGCAATCCATGGTTTGAGGCAGATATTGGCATTAAAAATGGCAAAATAATGGAAATCGGTGACCTAAGTTCTGAGGATGCAAACAGAATAATAGATGTAAAGGAATTCGTGGTGTGCCCAGGGTTCATTGACATGCATTCTCATTCAGAGTACGCATTGTTAGCAAATCCCAAAGCTGAAAGCAAGATAAGGCAGGGCGTAACAACCGAAGTAAACGGCAACTGTGGTGATTCTCCGGCACCGATAGAAGGATTAACAGCAGAAGCCGCTGAAGAAGCGGAAGAGTATGAATTAGATTTGGATTGGTCAACGCTGGGAGAATACTTAGATAGACTAGAAAGACAGGGAATCGCGTTAAACGTTGCTCAGCTTGTCGGTCATGGAACAATAAGAACAGCTGTGATGGGGTATGAGAACAGGCCGCCAACCCGTGAAGAGCTTACTAAAATGAAGGAGTTAGTTGCTCAGGCGATGGAGGATGGAGCATTTGGCATGTCAACAGGACTGTTTTACTTGCCCGGCGGTTTCGCCGATGCTGAGGAGGTGATAGAGCTCTGCAAGGTTGTGGTCAAGTATGGCGGAATCTATACGAGCCACATAAGGGGTGAAGGGAATCTGTTAGTTGAGGCAGTGGCAGAGGCTATAGAGATCGGTGAAAAAGCGAACACACCTGTGCAGATATCGCATCATAAGGCGTGTGGCATCGAAAACTGGGGGAAGGTCAAAGAGACTTTAAGGATGATGGAGGAGGCTAGATCTAGGGGCGTAGACGCTACCTGTGATGTCTATCCATATGAAGCCTGTGGCGCAGGCTTGATCTCGCTGATCCCCAGCTGGGCGCACGAAGGTGGTGTTGGCAAACTACGTGAAAGACTAAAGGATCCGAAGAATCGCGAGAGGATTAAGAAAGAGATGTTAGAGGGTCTTCCAGGCTGGGAAAGCACCGTAAAGCAGTCAGGATGGGGGAAGATAAAAGTGATTGGTTGGAAAGGTCATAAGGAGTTTGAAGGAAAAACCCTTGCCGAAATTGCTGAGTTAAAAAGCGTTGACCCCTTCGATTTGGCGTTCAACCTCATAATAAAAAAGGAATCTGTAGATCTTATCGACTTGGCTATGAACGAGGAAGATGTCCGCACCGTAATGAGGCATCCTTTGTCAATGATAGGTTCTGACGGTTGGGCTCTCGCTCCCTACGGAGTTCTAAGTGAAAGCAAAACCCATCCGAGGTCCTACGGAACCTACTCACGGATTTTAGGGAAATACGTGAGAAAGGAAAAGATTCTGTCTCTTGAAGAAGCGATCAGAAAAATGACTTCACTACCAGCTCAGAAGCTTGGTTTGGGGGATAGGGGAATAATTAGAGAAGGAAAGTGGGCTGATGTGGTAGTGTTTGACTCAAAAAGAGTAATAGATGAGGCTACATACAAAGATTCAAATCAGTATTCTAAGGGAATTGAGTATGTGCTTGTAAATGGTGAAGTGGTGGTGGATAAAGAGGAGCACACAGGCGCTCTGTGTGGCAAAGTGTTGCGCATTTCAAATGTGGAGAGAGGATAATTAGTTCTCCCTTTTATTGAAGCGAAGAAATAATTTCAACGTCTTTCTCTGAGTTTTGGGTTAAGTATATCGTCGAGGGCGTATCCTATAAGAATGAAAGCAAGGGAGATGGCGGCTATGCATAGACCTGGTGGGATTACCCACCACCACATGTAGATGCCGCTGGCTTCCGCCTGAACATCGTGAAGCATTCTGCCCCATGTCATAGTGGTAGGGTCGTAAAGGCCCAGCCAGCTTAGCCATGCTTCTGATGTGATGGCGTATGGAACCGATGTCGCCAATGTGACGTAGACTAGGCTCATCACGTTTGGTAGAATATGGCTAATTATGATGTGAAATCTGCCTCCCCCCACTGCCTTAGCCGCTTCGACGAAAGGCCTCTCTCTAAGGCTGAGCGTCTGCGACCTTACAAGCCTGGCAAACCCAGTCCAACCAAGTATACTGATCAGTAGTATGAGGGTCCACATGGTTGGACTTAAAACAAACATTAGAACGATATATAATGGAGTATCAGGTATCACAAGGAGCAAGTCTGTGAATCTCATCAGAACCTGATCCGCAAATCCGCCAATGTATCCTGCAGCTAGTCCGACGAATAATCCAATAACTACTGAGAAGATGGCAGAGAGGATACCAATTATCAGTGAGATTTGTGTTCCATAAATCAGTTGTGTGAATACGTCACGGCCATACTGATCGGTTCCAAGAATGCCGAAGGAGTCGCCGTAAAGTCTCAGGAAAAGGTCATCAATGTAGATGGTGGCTTCAACATTTTCCCCCGGGTAGATGTCGTTAAACGTCACTTCAACGCCGTATTTGTAGTCGGCTGATTCTGTGAACATTGTTGCTACAGGATTTCGGTACCACTCAGGACCTAGGGTTTCGTTCAACCACTTCCTAGTGGTATAGGTGTCAGAATTTACAAAGGGGTATGGGGTAATCCATCCTGCTGTCATATTTCTGAAGTCTTTATCGGTCCATGTGATTTTTATTTCACTTCCAACTTTCTCGAGCACCAAGTTGATACTAATGGGTATGTTTTGAGGGTTATCTGCTAAAATGGCTGCTTGGCCTAGGAATTGCTTGGGTGGAAATGAATAAGGGTAGTTAAATACTTTGGTTAGGTTGGCCTTGACTTCTCCATAGGGAGTCGTATCCGCCTCCCGCTTAAATACAATGGCACTACTTCCTGGTCCTGATCCTTCTACTGCTGCTGGGTATCCTATATTCGGTTCAAATTCTAGATGAATGGAGTCCTGAGTGGTTAAAGTTGTTTCGAATTCCAGTTGTTCAATTGCTGTAGCTCTGTTAAAGTATGGATTAGCTATCGGGTCAATATTCTCGCTTATGTTTTCCCCGGGGAACAGATATTTATACCAAATGGGTTTGGATAAACGGTATGCTATTTTTGGGGAAATGATAAATTCTGTTGGGCTATATGGCGTAAGCATGGGGGCGCCTATTGCTGTAACAACAAAGAGGGTTATGATCGCCATCCCCAGCATTCCTCTTTTGTTTCGTATGAAAATCTTTAAGAAATCTCTAAGTCTTTTGATTTCAAATAGTATTTTGGCTTTGCGGCGGCTCAAATCGTCTCACCCATATCTTATTCGCGGGTCTATGACTCCATAGGTAAGGTCTGCTAGGAAGTTGGCGATGATTACACATATGGCTACTATAAAGAATATTGTTTGTAGGACTGGATAGTCACTAGTTTCTATTGCCGTCCATATCCACCATCCGAGTCCTGGATATAAGAAAACCTGTTCCGTGACTATTGCCCCTGAAAGCGTGAAACCAAATGTTATAGCAACGTCAGTTACTATGGGTAACAATGCGTTTTTCAACGTGTGCTTAAACAAGACAGTTCTCTCTTTGAGACCCTTTGCTTTGGCAGTTACCACGTAATCTTCGGTAATAGCCTCTAAAACGGTGGCTCTTGTCAAAAGAACCCAGGCTCCACATGAAATAAGGAAAAGAGTGGCCCAAGGCAAAATGAGATGCATCATTCGTGTTCCCAAGTTTTCAAAAATACTCGTGGGGGGATATAACATCCAATAATCAGGGTAGGTACGAGATGTTGGGAACCATCCTAAGCCAAGGGCGAAGACTACTATGAGCATCATTGCTATCCAAAACACGGGTAGCGAATAAATTGCTAGGGAAGAGGTCACGGATAAGTTGTCAAACCACTTCCCCCGTTTTTTGGCAGCGAGAGTCCCGAGTACTATGCCAATAATTATCGAAGCAATTTCGGGTGGGATAATTAAGATGAGCGTGTTTGTTAAACGTTCAATGACTTCTACAGAGACGGGTCTTTGGGTTCTGTAGGAAATTCCGAATTGGCCTGTTAACATGTTTCCTATATACTTTACGTATCTAGTATGTAACGGTTCATCGAATCCCCACTGTTCTCTTAGACTTTGAATGATGTCCGATCTTCCTAATTTCTGTGTGCTGACTAGGAGTTCTGCGGGGTCATTTGGCATCATCATGAAAATTATGAAGTTCACTGAGATAACACCGAATAAGAGGACAACAGTGTAAAGCCCTCTTTTCAAAATGTATGTTTTTAGTCCCATCTGGCATCCTCAAGCAGATTTCTTAATTTGCATTGGTAAAATATATATTTAACGTTGTCTTTGGCGCGCGAGAGATTTCTTATATTGATGAAGAAACTCTTAAATAATTCAGTTATCATTAATGTTTGTCAGCGAACAAGAAAAGGAGAGAAGGGAGAAGAACTTGAAGATAAAGAACACAGCAACAATATTGATTATCATGACACTATTTATAACTACGAGTTCAATTATGGTTACAAGTGAACCAGGAGAAACAGACTACTACGAGCAGTTTGGACCGAGGGTTGACGACATTATCTTTAAAGTGGGTGGTAGCGTTAGCACTGAGGCTCTTGATCTAGAGAATGGGGAAATCGATCTTATGGACTGGATTGTGCCAGGAGACAAGATGGAATCTTGGCTAGCTGATCCTAATATTGTCATGGGAGACTTTGAAGAAAACGGATGGTATGAATTTGATCTTAATATTCAGATGTGGCCCTTAGGTCACGGGAAGATGAATGAATCAGGCCCAGCTCCGGGGAGCCGCACCAAATACGGCAGCTCGGAGCCTTCAAGTGGTATGGATTGGAGTTTTCCATCAAGCTGGGACGAAGGTAGCTATTGGATCACCAACAGTCAAAGATGGAATGATACGAAATATTTCAGAAAGGCAATAGCTTGGCTAGTCGATAGGGACGCTTATTCAGCTCAATTTCCAGGCGAAATGGTACCAATGGAAACGTTCATCAACCCAGTAATAAGCAGCTGGGAGTATGAGAACGTAACGAAATACTCCCCATCTAGTAGAGCTGAAGCAAACGCATCTCTTGACGCTGGAGGCTTCAAGGACTATGACGGTGATGGATGGCGCGAATACTGCAAGCACGTTGCAGAGAGAGAAGCGTGGACGCCCGGTGATGATCCTCCAACTGATATGGAAGAGATACCTGACATCCAGCTATACATAAGAAATGATCACGCAATTAGGCTGTTTGCAGGTAGGCACCTACGAGACGAGATGAACGCCGTCGGGATATATACTGAAGGTGTTGAAGGCAGCTATAGTTCTATCACCCCAGACGTATGGAAATACTATAACTATCACATATATACTGGCGGATGGTTCTGGGAATTTCTGCCAGACTGCTATTACTACTGTTGGCATTCGGACTTTGACATCTACCCCAGTTCAGATGGAAATAACTACATGCGTTACCACAAGCAAGAATACGACGAATTGGCTGAAGCTTTCATGGAGGCACCTAACAAGACAGCGGCTGAAGATAAAATTAATGTATTACAAGAGATGATAAATGATGATGTTGCCTGCATACCAATATACACTGGCTCGGGTTACATAGCGCACAGAAAATACTATGGAGACTTCACTGGAGAACAACAATATAAAGGCTTGGAGTGGGAAGGCTTTGTACTCGAACAGGGCTTTGGTTACTACGGTAGCTGGCACGGCTACTCATCTCTTAGCGCGCATCCTCAAGGCTATGAAAGAGGGGGAACGCTCAGGCATGGAATGGTCCAAGCCCCTGACATCCTTGATCCGGTTGATTCCGAGTCGTTCTACGAATGGCTTATCCTCAGCAAGATATACGAGCCACTGATAGCGGGCGATCCATTCGACGTAAAAAAGTATGTCCCGTGGATGGTCAGCGACTTCGAAGAGGGAACATGGATCAACCCTCAAAGCGACACCTGCAGCAAGATAACAGTTGAGCTGCTTCCAAACATTCTCTTTCACGACTATGAGCTTGTAGAACCTGATGATGTCAACTTCACCTTTTGGTACAATAGAGAGGCACAGTCAGCGTCAAATTATCCCGCGGCAATACATTTCAGCCACTGCAATTCGACAGGCAATACAATAGACATAAACTTTAACGTCACAAGCTGGCTAGCACTATCATGGGTGTCCAGTATGCCCATAATGCCAAAGCACATATTTGAGGATTATCCGCCAACATTGCCCGGAGACCCAACTGAACCTGGATCTTGGTCCTTTAACCCTGAAGCGCAAGATGCATTGATCGGAACAGGACCTTTCATGTGCAACAAGGACGGGGTTGTGGGTAGAATTGACAAAGAAATAGGCCTCTACTACCACTTGGAAGCTAACCCAACCTACTTCAGAAAGCTGGTGAGACCCGACTTTTATCCACAAAAATCTTGGCCAGTATGGAACACATCGGAACAGCCAGAACACACGGGTTACCGTGTTGAACTAGACGACTTCCAGACAGCTGGAGGCCACTTTGGCACTGCCTATCCAAGTTGGCACGCCTTTTGGGGCGCACTCGCCGACGTGAACAAAGATCGGGTTGTCGACTCAGAAGACCTCATGGAAATCGCGGTCCGTTATGGACAAGTCGGATACGATAGTGGCTATCCACCATACTACAACGCAACTTCACAATGAGGTGAAAAAATGAAAGCAAAAATCACGCTACTACTGTGTCTGGTTGCGCTACTGCTTGCAATCCCCTTTAACACAAACGTAGGCACAGCTTCGACAACCACAAGACTTTACGTAGACCCTGCTGTCAGCAACGCGGCGAATGGCACCAGCTTTTCCATTGAAGTGAAAGTTGAAAACGTTACCGACCTCTACAGCTGGAGCTGCAACCTGACCTATCGATCTAACGTTCTACAAGTCTTGAGCGTTGAACCTAGTTCGTGGATGGCAGATACCTCTACCTTTCCAACATTTCCGCTACCGACGACGATAAATAACACTGTAGGCTACGTTTTCATGGGTCAGATAATAGAACCAGCTATTCCATCACACCCGAATGGAGCAACTGGCGACGGAAGCTTGGTCACCGTAACTTTCAATGTTACAAGTGTTGGAGTGACTGGCATAGATTTAACTTCACCGAAGCTCT
>Ga0209636_10008205_pt1 | contig 10644 bp, 8 predicted proteins | sample DeeMarSWOR152_54_FD_187464 | JGI IMG/M metagenome (GOLD analysis project Ga0209636, IMG submission 187464) | Marine sediment microbial communities from White Oak River estuary, North Carolina - WOR-1-52-54 (SPAdes) (version 2) | ecosystem: Environmental > Aquatic > Marine > Intertidal zone >... | reverse complement strand
CTCGGACTTCTCGAAGCCGAACATCGACGCCATCATGTTGGTCGGGAACATCTCGCAGCGGTTGTTGTAGTCGCGGACGTTGGCGTTGTAGAACCGCCGCACGGCCTGAATGCGGTTCTCGGTCTCCGTCAGTTCGCGCTGCAACTCCAGGAAGTTCTCGCTGGCCTTCAGGTCGGGGTAGCCTTCGGCCAGGGCAAACAGTTGCCGCAGCGCCCCCACCAGGAAGTTCTCGTCCTGGGCCTGCTGGGCGGGGGACCCGGTGGAGGCCACGGCCTGGGTGCGGGCCTGGATGACCCGCTCCAGGACCTCGCGCTCGTGCCGGGCGTAGCCCTTGACGGTCTCGACGAGGTTCGGAATGAGGTCGTAGCGGCGCTTGAGTTCCGTGTCGATGCCCGACCAACTCTCGCGGACGTGGTTGCGTCCGCGCACGAGGCTGTTGTACATGCCCACGAGGATCAGCACGACAAGGAGAACGGGAAGGAACACGCACGCGCACAGCGGCAGGAGCGCAAACAGCGCCTCCTGGGCGAGGACGGCGAAGGGGGCGTCCATGCCTGTCATCATGGTTATCCTCCCGGCGGCTGACCGGCGCCGCGTGCCTTCAACACGTAGTCCGGAATGCTGCGGATGACCTCCTGCCCGATCGCCAGGAGGCGCTGCAGGTTCGCCACGTCGCCGTGGCCGCTGTCGTAGACGAGCACGAGCGGGCCCTGCATTTCCATCGACGGCGCCGTCCCGCACCGCAGGAGGTAGTCGATGAGCCGGGTGTGGAAGACGTCGTACGCAAATCGCCGGTCCTCGCTCTTGACGTGGTATCGGCGGCTGAACTCGTCGCTCTCGAAATCGATGTCGTCGTACCCCACCCACGACGCGACGCGGTCGAGGACGCTCTCCCGCCGCATCCGCAGCCGCGGGGCCACGATCGGCATGGCCAGGATCGCCCCCTGGTAGTGATGCGTCGTCTGGTTCTTGCCGCTGCCCGTCGTGTACCGGTAATCGAAGGCGACCACGGACCGGCCGTCGGGTTCGCCGGCCAGGATGTTCGACGCACGCTTCGAATGGCCGTGCTGGAACAGGTCGAAGTGACTGTACCGCGACGGCATGTCCCACGGGTCGTCGGCGTAGTACCGAAGGCCGAGGCTGGCAGCCAGGCGGGCCATGGCCTCGCGGCGCTCGCGGGCCTTGATGATGCCGTAGATGATCCCGACGACGATCAGCGCGGCGATGCCGCCGAACATCAGGCAAGGCACCAGCCCGGCAAGGCCGCCCAAAAGGACTTCCATCCGTTCCTCCCCTCGATGCGGCCGGATTATAGGGCCGGCCCCCGGGACCGTCAAAAGGAAAGGCAGGCCCCGCCGGCACCTCCCGATCCGGGCCCCCGGCTTGATTCGCGTGCCCCTGCGCTGTACCATAGGCTTGGCATGACCGGTTTATTCAGCGACATTCCGGAGATTCTTGAGGACCTCAGGGCCGGCCGCACCGTCGTCCTCGTGGACGACGAGCAGCGCGAGAACGAGGGCGACCTCGTCTGCGCCGCCGAGAAGGTTACCCCGGAGGTCATCAACTTCATGGCGGCCCACGGCCGGGGCCTCGTTTGCCTGCCGATGGCCCCGGAACTCATCGACCGGCTGAACCTGCCGCCCCAGACCGCCGACAACACGGCGCGGTTCGGCACGGCGTTCACCGTCTCGGTCGATGCGCGGACCGGCGTCACGACGGGCATCAGCGCGGCCGACCGCGCCCGGACGGTTCAGATCGCCGTCGCCGACGACACGCAGCCGCAGGACCTGGCCCGCCCGGGGCACGTTTTCCCGATCCGCGCCCGCGAAGGCGGCGTCCTCGTCCGTGCCGGCCAGACGGAGGGCGCGGTGGACCTGGCGCGTGCGGCCGGGCTCAAACCCGCCGGCGTCATCTGCGAGATCATGAAGGCCGACGGAACGATGGCCCGCATGCCCGACCTGGCCGCGTTCTGCAAGGAACACAACCTGAAGATGTGCTCCGTCGCGCAGATCATCGAGTTCCGCCACCGCAAGGAGCGTCTCGTCAGGCTTGTGGCACAGGCGAGACTGCCCACCCGGCACGCCACGTTCGACCTGCTCGCCTACGAGAGCGTGGTGGACGCCTTTCCGCACATCGCCCTGACGCTCGGCGGCATCGGCATTCCGGGGCCCGACGGCACGGTGCCTGTGCAGGACGAACCCGTGCTGGTCCGCATCCATTCGGAGTGCCTGACGGGCGACGTTTTCGGGAGCCTGTTGTGCGACTGCGGCCAGCAACTCGACACCGCGCTGGCCCGCGTGGCCCAGGACGGCCGCGGAGCGGTCATCTACATGCGGCAGGAGGGGCGCGGCATAGGCCTCACGAACAAGATCCGGGCATACCGCCTTCAGCAGGAAGAAGGCCTCGACACGGTCGAGGCCAACGAGCGGCTTGGCTTCCAGCCCGACCTCAGGGAGTACGGCATCGGCGCCCAGGTCATGGTGGAACTGGGCATCCGGCAGGTGCGTCTCATGACCAACAACCCGCGCAAGGTCGTCGCGCTGGAGGGCTACGGGCTGAGACTCGTCGAACGCGTGCCGATCATCGTCCCGCCCAACCCGATGAACGCGCGGTACCTGAACACGAAACGCGCCAAACTCGGCCACCTGTTGGACGAGGACGGCTCGTAGCAATTCGCTCGCGCTGTTGGGCGCGGCAGGGGTGTGGACCCGCCGCGTCTGTGCGCCGCCACAGCCGGGGGTGCGGGACCTGCCGTGCGACCCGCGTGTTGGACCCCTTAACTCAGGACCTCTTCGAGGGCTTTGGGGCTGAGCATGCCGCGCAGTTTGTTCAGGGCGCGGGTCTCGATCTGGCGGATCCGCTCCTTGGTAACGCCGAAGTGGCTGCCCACTTCTTCGAGCGTCTGCGGGCCGGGCATGTCGCCGAGGCCGAAGCGGCGCATCACGATCTCGCGTTCGCGCGGCTGCAACTCGTCCAAGACGCGTTCGATGTTCTCGCGGACGGTGACGTCAGGCTCGCGGTAGGGTTCCTCGCCTTCGAACCGCAGGTCGCGGCTCATTTCGAGGAGTTCGTCTCGGCCGGTCATGAAGCGCTCGCGCCGGACGCCCGCCTGCGGCACGGTCCGGGCGAAGTTCTTCATGATCGCCCACGAGGCATACGTCGAGAACTTGAACCCCCTGGTGTAGTCGAATTTGTCCACGGCCCGGATCAGGCTCATGTTGCCGTCGGAGATCAACTCGAAGAAACTGACCTGCGGCCCGACGTGCCGCTTGGCGATGTTCACGACCAGGCGCAGGTTCGATTGGATGATGCGATTCTTCACCCGGTTTGCCTGATCCAGCAGTTTCTCGATCTCCTCGATGTCCTCGACCTTGGGGGTGCGGCCCTTCCGGAGGCGGTCCTGCACACGGGCCGCCTTGAACTTCAGGTAGTTGTACAGACGGAACAGCCCTTGTTCCTCCTCTTTGTTCAGCAGCGGTGTCTTGTAGAGGTTCTTCAGGTAGATCGGCAAGCCCTTCGGCGGGGTGGCCGGATGCCTGCCGTCTCCGCCCAAGGCCGACGCCGCGGCTGCATCTGCGAGGATCATCTGGTCGGCATCCGCCCGCTCGAACTCCGGGCTCGGCATGTAGTCAATGGGCTCGCCCAGCAGTTCCTTGGCGCGCTCTTCCGTGATGATCCGATAGATGCTGGACCGCGTGCGACAGAATCGCTTGGCCAGCGCATGGACGCCCACGCCCCGCTGATGCGACTGGTACATCAGCCGACGGTCGCGATCCTGAAGCGGCTCGCCGGCATCGGGGAACAGCCTGGCGCCCGCGTGCCCGCGGTCGTAGTCCTTGATGGTCAGGCGTACGGTCTCGACGGCGCGGCCGAGTTTGCGCGCGATGCGTTTCGAGACCTCGAACAGACAGCAGTGGCAGAAGAGGCTCAATCTCCTGGCCCGCCGGATGATCTCGCGGCGTTCTTCGGGGACCAGGCGACTGAACTCCCCCGCCGCCTTCACCTGCTCGGCGTTACGCGTCGCGAACCGTTCGAGGCTGGACTTGCGGAAGCCGATGCGGAGTCGGCCCCCCTGCCCCATGAACTTCCACGACACCAGGCCGGCCTTCCGCCAGCGCTGGATCGTCTTTTCCGAGACGGCGAAGTGCTTCGAGGCCTCTTCGATCGAGAAAACGGGCTCGCCCACGTCCTCGAGTTTCAGTCTCAGGCTCCCAGAGACCTCCTCGACCAACCGGATGAGATCCTCGCGCAGGGTCTTCCCAGGGAACACGGTGCCGACATCCCCCCTTGGACGATAGCCCGTGATCTGGTAGCAAACGAATTCGTACGGGTAGGATCGCTGCGGCTCGGTCAGACAGACCAGCCTTTCGGCCCTTGTAATCTGGCCCAGGCGTACCTTCGGGGCCAGAAACGTCAACTGCCTGGCGAGGTCCGCCATCTCGCCGTGGTGGAACTTGGCCATCGACAGCCCCAACCTTGCCGGTATTCGCCGCCCCCAACACCGTGTATATAGTACCCTACGCCCAGGCGACTGTCAAGAGAAAAACCCAGGCGCCTTACTCCCTAGGTGTCCACCTTCGCAAAGGCCCCGAAGGAGGTCACTTGGTCCTGTCTTCAGCCTTTCGCCCCCGAATTCAAGCACGCCGAGCCATGATTGGCACACGTTCGTCGGCCAAGCCCAGGTTCCAACCGCGCGGGTCGCCTTGCCGGTGCGGATGCGGCAACCGAACGGACGGCGGCCTGCCACATCAACAGCGCGCACGGGCACCACCTGCGGCCCCAAGTCGGTTCTTTCCCGGTTTGCGCGGACCAGTCTTGCGTGCGAAACGCACCGGCGGGCAGGCAGGACAGCCTCAGGACCTCACATGGCCACGTCTTTGGAGCGATCGAGGACCCCAACCGCCGTCGTCATGCTGCTCAGACGCTTGGCGGGTGCCTTGTGGATAGCCCGCATGACGAGATTGGCCACCTCGTCGGGAACGTCGGGCACCCGCCTCTCCAAAGACACGGCGTGAACGTTCAGAATCTTGTTCAGCGTCTGATGATGCTCCGGGCTCTCAAACGGCCAATGCCCGGACAGGACCTGATACGCCACGACGCCCCAGGCGAATACGTCGACGCGGTAATCACAGGGTTCGCGGCGAAGCACCTCCGGGGCAAGCGTCTCAATCGTCCCCATGCGGGTGCCGGCAGTCGGCCTGTCCAGCAAGGGCGTGGCCAGCCCAAAATCGATCAGTTTGACCTGGTTCTCGTTGGTCACGAAGAGGTTCTTCGGGCAGAAGTCGTGATGGACGAAACGCCTGGAATGCACGTGCTCCAGCGCGGCGGCGGCCTGGCGCACGAAAGACAGCCGCTGACCCTCCAAACGCTGGCTGTCGCCGGCCATCAGACTTCCCAGCGTCACACCTTCAAGGTACTCGAGAACCAGGTACGGCACATCGCCGAGTTTGCCGTGATCGTAACACTTGACGACATTCGGATGGTCGAAGGCCGCCGTGATCTGCCCCTCGGTGAAGTCGCGGTACTGCGACTCGAGTTTCTCAACGGCCTTCCGGGCTTCCGGCTTGTGAACCTTGACGGCGACGACCCGGCCGGTCTCCTGGTCTCTGGCCTTGACGATCGTGGACATGCTGCCCTCACGGACCACACCCATAGGGGTGTAGCCCGGCAGCTCATCCGGCTGAGAGCCCCGCAGTTTCTTGAGAAGTCGCTTTAGCACGCTCCCCTCCTCGAACCTCTAGAACCCACGCCCAAGGCCGCCAACAGCGCGCCGCGCGGAAAGACATGATAGCCTATTGTAAGCCCCCCGCGGTTCCGCGCCAATAGTTTTGCCTGGCAAATTTCCCCGCGCGGCGTCGAGGCCCCGCGATCAATCACAATAATCGACGAGCGACGCGATCTCGCTCCGCAGGTCGCGCCGCGGGACGATTCGGTCCACGAACCCGTGTTCGAGCATGAACTCGGCCGTCTGGAAGCCCTCGGGCAGATCCTGCTTCATCGTCTGGCGGATCACCCGCGGTCCCGTGAAGCCGATCATGGCGCCCGGCTCTGCCAGAATGATGTCGCCGAGCGACCCGAAACTTGCCAGGACCCCCGCCGTCGTCGGGTGGGTCATGACCGCAATATAAAGCCCTCCCCCCTGTCCGAACCTGGCCAGCGCTGCACTGGTCTTGGCCATCTGGGCCAGGCTGAGGATGCCCTCCATCATTCTCGCGCCGCCCGACGCGCAGCAGATGACAAGCGGCAACCCCAGTTCCGTCGCCTTCTCGACGGCCACGGTCATCTTCTCGCCGACGACCGAACCCATCGATCCCATGATGAAGTTCGCGTCCATGGCGCCGAGGACCACCGGCCTGCCCCGGATGTACGCCCTGCCCACCACGGCAGCGTCGTAGAGGTTTGTCTGTCGCTGCGCGTCCGCCAGCCGCTCGATATAACTCTTTCGGTCGCCAAACCCGAGCGGGTCGGGAGACATGAGGTTCGGCAGGTACTCCTCGAAACTGTCGGTGTCGGCGAGCATGGCAACCCGCTGCCTCGCTCCCACCCGGAAATGGTACGCGCACTCCGGACACACGTGGAGGTTCTCCTCCACCCGTTTCCGAAAGACCATTTCGCCGCAGCCCGGGCATCGCAGCCACAGGCCTTCGGGAATATCCCGTTTCTTCGCTCTGCCGTTGATCGCCATAGCGCTCATCCCACGGCGAGGCGTCCGCGACGCCTATGATTGCAGTCTTGCGGCAGCAGCCTGGCGAAGGCCGGCTATACTGCGGCCGTAGTCCCCGGGCGGGGCCCCGAAGACCGCCGTTCCGGCGACAAACACGTCGGCCCCTGCTGCCGCCGCGTCGCCGATGGTATCCGTGCAGATGCCGCCGTCCACCTCGAGCCGCTGCTCACCGGTCAGCCACCCTCGCACGGCCCGAATCGTCGGCAAGACCTCGGGCAGAAACTCCTGCCCCCCGAAGCCCGCGTAGATGGTCATCAGCAGGACCATCTCGACATGCGGCACACCGCGCTTGACCCGGTCGAGCGGTCCGTCGGGGTTGATGGTGATTCCCGCCGAGCAGCCCAGTTCATGGATGCGGTCGGCCAGCGCCTGCGGCTCACTCACGACCTCCGCATGGAACGCGATGTGGTCGGCCCCCGCCTCGGCAAACGCCTGGATGTACCGGGCAGGTTCGCTGAGCATCAGGTGCACGTCCAGAAAGAGTTCCGTCACGGCCCGGATCTTCTCGACCACCACGGGGCCGATCGTCAGGTTCGGCACGAAGTGGCCGTCCATGCAATCGACGTGGAGCAGGTCGGCGCCGCCTTCCTCGACCCGGGCGATCTCGTCCGCCAAGTGGGCGAAATCCGACGCCAGAATCGACGGTGCAATCGCCGGTCGCGCCAACTGATGGAGCGAGCGTTTCACGCGACACTCCCCTTCCGCGGTGAACCGCCCGGACGCCGGCTTCTCCGGCATGGCTGCACCGCAGGCGCCCGGCCGGGGCCTCAGGCGTCGTCGATCACGCTGATCGTCTCGAAGGGCCTGCCCTCGAGGAACTCAAGACTCGCGCCGCCACCGGTCGAGATATGCGTCATCTGCTCGGCCAGCCCGAATTTTTCGACGGCGGCGGCTGTGTCGCCGCCGCCCACGACCACCGTGCCCTCTTTGGCGACGCGCGCCAGGACCTCGCAGATCGCTCGCGAGCCGACGGCAAACGGGGCCATTTCGAAAACGCCCATCGGGCCGTTCCAGACGACCGTCTTGGCATCGGCCAGTTTCTCGCGGTACAGTTCGGTCGTCTCCGGGCCGATGTCGAGGCCTATCCAGCCGTCCTCCATTTCGGGGCCCTGGATGTCGGTGTCCGTGTCGGCCGCGAACTCCCTCCCGGTCAGATGGTCGACGGGAAAGCAGACGTCGGCCCCGCTCGACCGGATCGTCTTGAGCAGTTTCTTGGCCTCGCCAATGACGTCCCTCTTCCTGCCCTTCTTCTCGACTTCGCGTTCGACCTTCGACTTGCCGGTCTTCTCCCCGCGGGCCACCATGAACACGTAAGCCATGGCACCGCCGATAAGCAGCCGATCCACCTTGCCGAGGAGGTTCTCGATAACGCCGATCTTGTCCGACACCTTCACGCCGCCGAGAACAGCGACGAACGGCCGCTTGGGCTTCTCGAGCGCATCGCCCAGGAACTTCAACTCCTTCTCGACGAGGAACCCGATCGCCCGGGTCCCTTCCGGCATGAGCGCCGGCACGCCGTACGTTGACGCATGCTTGCGGTGAGCCGTCCCGAAGGCATCGTTGACGTACAGGTCGGCGAGGCTGCAAAGGGCGCGGGCAAAGCCGGGGTCGTTTTTCTCCTCGCCGGCATGGAAGCGAAGATTCTCCAGGAGCAACACCTGGCCGTCGGCCAGGTCCGCAACCATCTTCTCCACGGCGGGGCCCACGCAATCAGGCGCAAAGCCGACATCGCATTCGAGCAGTTCCCCCAGCCGCACCGCCGCAGGTTTCAGGCTGAACTTCGGCTCAACCTTGCCCTTGGGCCGTCCGAGATGGCTCATCAGGACCACGCGGCCCCCCGCATGCACGGCACGACGGATCGTCGGCACGGCCATCCGAATGCGGCGGTCATCGGTGATGATCCGGTCATCATCGAGCGGCACGTTGAAATCGACCCGCACGAGAACCCGCTTTCCCTTCATGTCCAGCCGGTCGAGCGTCTTCTTGGCCACGGCAGACCTCCTGTCGGTCTGACACTGACCGGGGGCGAGCCGAACGCCCGCCCCCGTGTTCGCTAAGCCGGAGTCTCAGATGGCCGCCAGTTTCGTCGCGAGGTCGGCCATCCGGTTGGAGAAGCCCCATTCGTTATCGTACCACGAGCAGACTTTCACGAGCGTCTCGTCGAGGACCATCGTGCAGGTCGCATCGAACAGGCTCGAGACGTTCGTGCCGATGACGTCGCTCGAGACGATCGGGTCTTCCGTGTACTCGAGAATGCCCTTGAGGTCGCCCTCGGCGGCCTTCTTCATGGCGGCGTTGATCGTGTCGGCCGTCGCCGGCTTCTCGAGTTCCGCGGTCAGGTCTACGATGCTCCCGACCGGGGTCGGCACGCGCAGGGCGAAACCGTTCAGTTTCCCGTTCAGTTCGGGGATGACCTTGCCGACGGCCTTGGCGGCGCCGGTCGTCGTCGGGATGATGTTGAGCGCCGCCGCCCGCGACCGGTGCAAATCCTTGTGAATCTGGTCGAGGATCTTCTGGTCGTTCGTGTACGCATGGCACGTCGTCATGAGCCCGCGCTTCAGGCCGAACGTCTCATGGAGCACCTTGGCCACCGGCGCGAGGCAGTTGGTCGTGCACGAGGCGTTCGAGACGATCTTGTGCTTGGGCGCCAGCGTCTTGTCGTTGACGCCGATGACGATGACGGCGTCGATCTCATCCTTGGGCGGGGCCGACAGGATCACCTTCTTCGCCCCGGCCGCCAGGTGCTTCCCGCACGCTTCGCGTGTCCTGAAGATGCCCGTGCACTCAAGCGCCACATCGACCTTGCGGTCGGCCCACGGCAGGTTCGCCGGGTCCTTCTCGGACGTGACGGCGATGCGGGTTCCATCGACAACCAGGGCCTCGCCGTCGGCTCGGACATCCGCCGCGAACCGACCGTAAATGCTGTCGTATTTCAGCAGGTAGGCGAGCGTCTTGGCATCGGCCAGGTCGTTAATGCCGACGATGCCAAACTCCTTCTTTCGGGCCCACATCGCCCGAAAGACAATGCGGCCGATGCGGCCAAAGCCGTTGATTCCGATGCTCGTTGCCATCCAAACAGTCTCCTTACCTGGGGAATACGTCTGCGTGTTGAACGGCATCCTGCCGCCTCCGACGCCCGTCGGCACGGCAGACGCCGAGACCCAATCGCCCGCTTCTTATAGGACTCGGTTTGAGGCCTGTCAAGGCATTTCCGACGGGGCCCCATAGCCCATAGCCGCGCCCAATGACGAAACGCTGCCTTGACTCTCCCCGAAGAGTCGCCTATAGTAGCGGTATGGCAGTGGGGGCCCGCCTGAGGAAGTCTCGGACGTGAAGACAATTGCTTCCGTTTCGGTCCTGGTGAAGCAGGCCGGCTCGGCGGCCGCCGAGAGGCTTCACCAGGGGCTTCGTGACGCCGGCGCCCGGGTAGTGGTCGTCCCTACGGCCTACGACGTCGTTGCCCACGCGGAAGGGGCTGCGGGCGCCGTCGGCCACGTGCTCCTGGGCGTTGACCACGTGGGTGCCGGCGAGTTGCGGCTCATTCCCCTTGTGCGTCGCGAATGGCCTGAGACGGTCGTCGTCGCGTACCACTCTCCCGGCTTCGAGCACAAGGGGCGCATCGCAGAACTCGTGGGCGCCGACATTGTTCTTTCGACGGCCGATGACGCTTCGCGTTTTCTCGCAAGTCTGACCTCGTGCCAGGCCGCGCAGCCTGCCGTCGCGACATCGGTGCCCCCTACCTCGCCTCGCGCCGCAGAGCCTGCCGCGCCGCCACGCCCTACTCTACCACCCTCTGTTGCGGCGCCGGCAGCCCCACCGCTTGCGCCCGCAACGGAGCCCGAGCCGCCCCAACCCGCATCCGATACGACGCCGCCCGAGCCGGCAGGCGAGGCACCGGTTCCAAGTGCCGCGGCGCCGGC
>Ga0209636_10008199_pt1 | contig 10649 bp, 8 predicted proteins | sample DeeMarSWOR152_54_FD_187464 | JGI IMG/M metagenome (GOLD analysis project Ga0209636, IMG submission 187464) | Marine sediment microbial communities from White Oak River estuary, North Carolina - WOR-1-52-54 (SPAdes) (version 2) | ecosystem: Environmental > Aquatic > Marine > Intertidal zone >... | reverse complement strand
CTTAAGGTCACCTTTGGCAATATAGATGATACTCAGATTAATAAGAGTCGCTTTTGATTGAGGCTCTTTTTCCAGAAAAAGTTTTAAGTTCACGATTGCATTTTCGAAGTCGTCCAGTTCATAGTAACAGAGTCCCATTCTCTCATAAGCAAGGTCGAGGTCTGGATTCTCTGCCAAAACTTTTTGATATTCTTCCAGAGCTTCTTTATATTTTTCCTGTTCGTAGAGGGAGTCTCCCTTGCTCAAAAAAGATTCCTGAGTGGGAGAAAGTATGACCAGGATAGGTTCATTTTCTCTATAAGGAAAGATCCGAACGGTTATGCTTATCCCCGTGTATCCCTCGGCTCTAACCTCAACGATCCACATGCCGGGGTTAATGCTGGGCATCCTCCAAATCCCATTTATACTAGTTATTAGCTCATGCCTTGTCCCATCTTCCTTAGATATTAGAGTCACTCTGGCTCCTTCAATCGGCTTGCCATCCTCTGATTTAACAGTCCCCTCTACCGGGTCCTTGACTTGAGCATAAATATTATTGGTGTTGATAACGATTATCCAGGTGAGGACAAATAGGGTCATAATCCATGCAATCCAGGGCTTTTTCATCAATCTCCTCCTTGTAGAGAGTTTTAGCCTTCCAATGGACATCATTATAACAACAAGAATTACGACTCTCAAGAATGAATATTCCCCCTTTTTCTTACCCAAAGTTGAATTTGACTAATTTTATAGGAATTACTATTCTATAGATTCCGAAAGCAAGCAGTAAAAGGACCAACAGGTCATGAAATGCTCAAAATGTCACTCCGATAATCCCGAAACTTCTCGCTTCTGTGCCGAGTGCGGAACTCAACTTCCTCCAACAGAGGAAATCTCTATTTCTCCAACAGAAACTCTTCAAGCGCCCATCAGTGAATTAAACAGGGGAAGCATTTTTGCCTCCAGGTACGAGATCATCGAGAAGCTCGGCAAAGGCGGCATGGGCAAGGTCTACAGAGTGTTCGATAAAAAAATAGATGAAGAAGTGGCCTTAAAGCTATTAAAGCCAGAGATCGCTGCTGATAAAAATATTATCGAACGTTTTAAGAACGAGCTCAAATTTACCCGCAAGATTTCCCACCGGAATGTTTGCCGGATGTATGATCTCAGCGAGGAGGAAGGGACCTCCTACATCACCATGGAGTATGTTCCTGGCGAGGATTTAAAGGGCATGGTTAAGATGATGGGACAGTTGAGTCCAGGGAAATCTATTTCCATTGCCAAGCAGGTGTGTGAGGGCCTGGCCGAGGCCCACCGTTTAGGAGTAGTTCATCGCGACCTGAAACCCCAGAACATCATGATCGATAAGGAGGGAAATGCCCGGATCATGGATTTTGGGATAGCCCGCTCCCTTGAGGAGAAAGGGATAACCGGTGCCGGAGTGATGATTGGAACCCCCGAGTACATGTCTCCTGAGCAGGTGGAGGGAGAGGAAACTGATCAGCGCTCGGATATCTATGCCCTGGGAGTCATCCTGTATGAAATGCTCACTGGAAAAGTACCCTTTGAAGGGGATACACCATTGAGCATAGCTATGAGGCAGAAAAGTGAAACACCAAAGGATCCCCGAGACCTCAACCCCCAAGTATCTGCGGATTTGTCCCGTTTAATACTGAAATGTTTGGAAAAAGATAGGGAGAATAGGTATCAGAAGGTCGAAAAAGTACTTTCTGAATTGAGCAAAATAGAAGCAGGAGGGGAGAGGGAGGCAACAGTTGAAGAGATTGAATGGCAAAACTCTATTGCTGTTATGCCTTTTGCAGATTTAAGCCCCCAGAAAGATCAGGAATATTTTTGCGATGGTATGGCCGAAGAACTCATCAATGTGTTGACCAAAATCAAAGACTTAAGGGTTGTGGCTAGGACTTCCGCCTTTTCTTTCAAGGGTAAAGAGATAGACATCCGCGAGATAGGCAAGAAGCTGAACGTGAATACGATACTTGAAGGGAGTGTGAGGAAAGCAGGCAACCGCCTCCGCATCATGGCTCAGCTCATCAATGTCGCCGACGGTTACCATCTTTGGTCCGAAAAGTATGACCGGGATATAGAAGATGTGTTTGCCATCCAGGATGAGATCTCCTTGGCGATCGTAGATAAGCTGAAGCTAAAGCTTTTGAAAGGAGAGAAGGTAGATCTCTTGAAGCGCTACACGGATAACCTGGAAGCTTATCAGCTGTATTTGAAGGGCCGCTACTTCTGGAACAAGCGCTTCGAAGTTGGATTGAAAAAAGGGCTTGAATTCTTCCAACAGGCGATCGAAAGAGATGAGGGATATACCCTAGCCTACTCCGGATTGGCGGACTGCTATATACTCCTTCCCTGGTACGGGATTTTCCCCCAAAAGGAGGCTTACCAGAAGGCGAGGGAAGCAGCCCGAAAAGCGCTGGAGATTGACGACAAGCTTGCCGAAGCCCACACTTCGATGGCATTTGTTAGATTGCTATCTGACTGGGACTGGGCGGCCGCAGAGAAGGAATTCAAGCAAGCCATTGAGATAAATCCCAAATATTCGACCGCTCACCACTGGTATGCTTTCTATTTATTTTTCAGAGCTAGATTCGAGGAAGCCATCGCCGAAATGGAAAAGGCCCTGGAGCAGGATCCTTTCTCTCTAATAATAAATTGCGATTTCGGATGGGCGCTTTATTACGCCCGCCAATATGACCGAGCGATAGAAGTCTTGAAGAAGACACTCGAGATGGATCCTAATTTCGTTTCTGCGCACAGTTTTCTGGGGATAGCGTATCTACAAAAATCGATGTATAAAGAAGCTCTGGCAGAGTTCCGGAAAGAAAAGGAACCTTCTAAAGGATGGATGCAGAGTGTAGAAACCGTGGTCGGAATTACGCATATGAGAATGGGCAAGAAGAAAGAGGCGCAAAAAATTCTAGAAGATATGGTAGAGAGGAGGAAACATGAGTATGTCTCGCCCTATCATATTGCCCTTCTCAGTTTCAATCTTGGGGAGAACGAACTGGGCTTTGAATGGTTGGATAAAGCATATAAAGATCGCGAAGATTGGCTGCTGTATCTGAAAGTAGAACCTCTGTTTGACAACGTTCGCTCTGACCCGAGATTCACCAAATTACTGAAGAAAATAGGATTGGAATGATTCCCTTAGTGGGATGGCATTAAAAGGGATTGAGAGTGGTCAGGCCTTTATAACTTTCGTAAATATTGTCATTGCGAGGCGCAATAAAATTGTCATTGCGAGGCCTGGAAGGCCGAAGCAATCTCATACAACTAAAGTGTCATTGTAAGCCACCCCAAGTAGCGCGGCAATCTCTTGATAAAAGAAGTACTCCCAGAAGAAAATCACAACACAGATTACTCATGAAAGCGCAATTCGAATAAGGAACTTAAACTATAAAAGTCAGTTTGCTCTCTTCTCCTTTACTTATCTTTTCATAGTGTTCCGAGAAATTGAGCAGGTCGAGGAGGCTGACACCTTGCTTCATTTTCCTGAATACTTTCTCTTCTTTCTGCTGAATGCCTCCTGCGGTATCCAGAATTTCAATAACTTCCTTTTCGTTCAGGACAACTATTCCGTCATCGTCCCCAAAGACAATATCCCCTATGAAAACAGAGACTCCGCCGCATTTAACCTCCACCTGGGTGCTGGAAATCTTGGAAGAGGTTCCTGCCAAAGGAGTGATATATCTTGCATACACAGGGAAATTGACCTTACGAGCTGGCAAGACATCGCGAAAACCGCCATCGATGACTATTCCTGAAAGCTTTTTCCTCTTAGCTTCCATGGTAAATAATTCACCTGCCACCGCAATCCTGTCACCTTCTGCATCGATCACTAAAACTTCATCTTCCCTTGCTTCCGAGAGAGCTTTGATGACTGTTAGAAAATCACCTTTACAGTGTACTGTTCTTGCGATTCCCACCATTTTTAGGCCCAGGTTTATCGGCCGTATTCCAGGGTCCATAACTCGCAGTCTTTTATTTGCATCACACACGCAGGCCGTGTCCAGCCTATTAAACCTTTCCTTTAATATTTTAAAATCCATGGGACCTCCTCTTCATTCATATATAACCTATTCGCTCATTTCCTTCAATTGACGCTGGGTTTTTCAGTGCTATATGTTCCTTATGTTTTTATAGTGCGTTGAATATATTGAAAAATGAATACTCACCAAAAGGTAATATCCAAAAAACAGGAATTAGTGAACTTAATAGAGGTCAATTCCGTACTATATATTGATAACCTTGAGGAGGCAAAAGACAATGAGACATACGAAAATTCTTGAAATTCTACTCATAGCTCTCCTTATCGGAGGTATAGGAGCGTGTGTTAGAGTCGGGGAATTACAAGAAGAGACCCAAGCCGTCCAACTAGGCGAAGCTGAGACAGTGGATGTCGACTTGAAAATAGGCACCGGAGAGCTGAGACTTCGGGGGGGAGCCAGTCAACTCATGGAAGGCTATTTTCTCTATAATATTGACCGTTGGAGGCCTGAAGTTGACTACCATGTCTTTGGCAAGCGAGGGATCCTGAAAGTCCGGCAGACGAAAACCTCGGGTATGCCGATAGGCAACGCCAAGAACAAATGGGAAATCAGCCTGAACAATGATGTGCCTATCGACCTGGTGGTCGACTTCGGGGTCGGAGAGGGTAAACTCGACTTCCGGGGAATAAAGCTTCAATCCCTTAATATAGATATGGGCGTGGGTGAATTGACAGTTGACCTGACAGGCGAGCGAAGCGTGAGTCTGAGTGTCATTATAGACGGCGGTGTTGGCAGCGGAACATTATACCTTCCTGAGGAGATTGGAGTGCGGGTAATGGTTGACGGAGGACTCGGCTCGATCGATGCCATCGGAATGAATAAGGATGGACACGTTTTCACCAATGATGCTTACGGAAAGACTGATGTCTCAATGGACATTGAAATTGATGCCGGAATCGGCAGCCTCGACCTGATTGTAAAATAAAAAAAGAAAAAAATAGGTAGAAAAAGGCGTTAGGTCTTAACAATCAAGATTGCCCAATCGTGGGGCATAATACTGAATTCTCAATTTCGGGGAGAGATCCGAGTGTTCCTAACGATTTCACTATAGTTTAGGAGCAACAGGATTAGGTTTTTATAACTTTATATAATTAAAGTTTATTTTTTATTGAAAAAGTTATAAAATCATGCTATTCTCTCTTTTAGAGAAAATGCAAAAAACAACATTAGCTGTAAAAGTGAATTACAGTATTGTAAGCCGGGTTAAGAAATTTTGTAGAGAAAGGGGCATCAAATACGGTTTTTTCGTCGAAAAAGCCTTAGAAGAACGCCTAGACCGAGAAGAACTCAAAGAGGACCTCCTAGATTTAAAAACATTGCGGGGAGCGGAGAAGGAAGCAGTTTTTTTTGAAGAGTATTTAGCCAAACGTCGTGTATAAAATAATGCTCCTTCCCCAGGCGCAGAAGGATCTGGATAAATTCCGAGGGAAAATATTCCAACAAATTAACGAGAAAATACTCTTCTTGAGTAAAAATCCTCGTCCTTCTGGTTGTCTCAAGTTAACAGCAGAAGAAGGTTATCGGTTAAGGTCGGGGAATTACCGAATCATCTACCGAGTCGATGATAAAGAAAAAATCGTTTACCTGTACCGAAGCAAACACAGAAAAGAAGCTTATTAGGTTAAAAGGTCTGGCTTCTATTTTGAAAGATTGCTGCGCTTCGCTCGCAATAACGGATATATAAAGATCGCCACGATCACTTCGCCCCTTGCAATGACAATTATTTCAGCCCTCTCGCAATGATTTATTGTATGAGTTTGCTTCATTGCTCTATTCCTCGCAATGACATTTTATTTAAATATTCTGAGTTGCTAACTTCAGTTCACTTTTCTTGCTTTTTCATTTATTTGCTGTTATTCTTTTTTCAAATAAGCAGAGGATTTGCAGTCCATGAAATGCCCTAAATGCGACACCGAAAATCCTTCGGATTCTAAGTACTGCAAGGAATGTGCAACTCAACTTCCCGTATCAGAGGAAATCTCTGCTCCCACTGAGACTCTCGAGACCGCCAGGGAAGAATTAAGCACTGGCTCCACTTTTGCCGGAAGGTACCAGATTATCGAAGAGCTTGGAAAAGGTGGAATGGGTAAAGTCTACAAGGCTCAGGATACTGAGATAAAAGATAAAGTTGCCCTTAAGCTCCTGAAGCCAGAGATCACCACCGATAAGGAGACGATCGAGCGTTTCAGGAATGAGCTCAAGTTCGCACGAAAAATAGTCCATAAGAATGTCGGCCGCATGTACGACCTTGGCAGAGAGAAGGGCAATTATTACATTACCATGGAATACGTGCCTGGCCAGGATTTAAGGGGATTGATCAAACAGACAGGCCAATTGGCCGTCGGAACCACTATATCCATAGCCAAGCAGGTATGCGAAGGCTTGGCAGAGGCGCACAAATTAGGGCTCGTTCACCGTGACTTAAAACCCAGCAACATTATGATTGACCAAGAGGGAAGTGCCCGGATCATGGATTTTGGGATTGCCCGCTCGGTGAAGGGAAAAGGAATCACTGGGGCGGGAGTGATGATCGGGACACCTGAGTATATGTCACCGGAGCAGGTGGAGGGGAAGGAAGCTGGCCAGAGCTCTGATATCTATTCAGTGGGAGTCATTCTCTACGAGATGCTGACCGGCAGAGTTCCTTTTGAAGGGGATACTCCGTTAAGCATAGCGGTTAAACACAAAACAGAAATGCCCCGAGATCCCAGAGAACTCAACTCACAGATTCCTGATGACCTGGGCCTTCTGGTAGAAAAGTGTCTGGAAAAGGATAAAGAGAAAAGGTATCAGAGTGCTGGAGAGGTGCGGTCCGAGCTCGAGAGGATTGAAAAGGGCCTCCCAGCAACAGAGAAAGTCGTCCCCAAAAGAAAGCCAATCACTTCGAGAGAAATAACAGTCACTCTTGGCGTGAAGAAGCTTTTCATCCCGGCTTTAGTTTTTCTGGCAGTCATCGTCGCCGGCATAATCATCTGGAGGTTCGTTTTGAACAAGGAAGCTGTTCTGCTCCCTTCGCAGAAACAAACCCTTGTCGTGATCAGCTTCGAAAACATGACCGGAGACAAGGCCTATGACCATCTGAGAAAGATCATTCCCAATCTATTAATCACCAGCCTCGAGCAATCCGGATATTTTCAGGTAACGACCTGGGAACGGATGCTTGACCTGCTCCAGCAGATAGGTAAAGAAGAGGTGGAGTTCATCGACCAAAATCTTGGCTTTGAGCTGTGCCGCATGGAAGGGATTCATACGATTGTCCTGGGAAGTTTCGGCAAGGCTGGTGACATGTTTGCCACCGATGTGAAGGTCCTGGATGTGGCGAGCAAGAAGTTGCTGAAGAGCGCCAGTTCCAGAGGTGAAGGTGAGGGAAGCATCCTCAGAAGCCAGATTGACGAGCTGAGCAAAGAGATTTGCCGGGGGACAGGCCTATCCGAGCGAAAGATCGAAGCCGTCCAGGCAAAGATCGCTGAGGTGACAACTTTTTCGATGGAAGCTTACGACTATTATTTAGAAGGAATGCGGGCCGATGAAAAACTCTACTACGATGAAGCCCGGCAGTGTTTCGAGAAAGCCGTGGAGCTCGATCCTGATTTTGCTTCAGCTTATTTATACTTGGCTGAGGCGCACCAATTCCTTGGAAACACTAAGGCGATGAATGAGGCCATTGATAAAGCGATGCTTCTGTCGGAGAAAGCATCAAAAAAAGAAAGGCTTTATATAGAAGCGGGGTATTATTACTTCAGAGATGTCAAACCGGAGAAAGCAGAGCAGCGCCTCAAACAATTGATAAAAGAGTTTCCCCAAGAAAAGAGAGCCCTTTATTGGCTGGGGGTTTTCTATTATTTTGATGGATTATTCGATCAAGCGCTCGAAGAGTACAACAAAGCCCTGGAGCTGGACCCTGCTTATACGGATGTCTTAAACATGATTGCCTATAACTATGCGGACCTGCAGGATTATGAAAAGGCTCTGGAATACTTTGAGAAATATGCCTTGCTCAGGCCCGGGGATTCCAATCCCCTTGATTCAATCGGCGAACTCTATCTTCTTATGGGACGGCTTGACGATTCCATTGCCAAGTACAAGGAAGCTTTGGAGATTAAACCCGATTTTGGTTCTCAACTCCCGCTGGCCTATCTTTTTGCTTTAAAGGAAGACTATGCAGAAACAATAAAATGGATCGATCAATACATTGCTATTGCCCCATCCTCGGGCATAAAGGCGGATGGATATCTCTGGAAAGGATTCTATCATTATTGGCTGGGCAGCTTGGATCAATGCCTTGAGAATATCCGTAAGGCCATAACCCTGGCCGATTCAGTCGGTAATATATTAAGAAAGGGCAGGGCCAACTGGCTTCTGGGGTGGATCCATTATAAGGAGGGAAAACTGGAAACCAGCCGGCAGCACCTCCAGATCTGGCTTGATTTATCAGTCAAAAATCAGCCAGCCTACAAAGCTGAATATGAAGTGGAATACAATTTCCTTATGGGGTTGATCGATCTCAAGGCAGGCCAGGTTGACAGCGCAAAATCCAGGTTCAAGGAGATTGAATCTCTGCTGGCAGAAGTTCAACCTTCTGCCAAGGATTTGATTGCCTTTGATTACCTGAAGGCAGAGATTCTTTTGGCAGAAGGATTCGTTGAAAAGGCGATCACTGCCTGCCAAAAGTTGGCTCCTAAGAAACCCCCTCCTTTCTCCAACAGATTGGATGTGATTATCTATAATATGCCTTTCAGGAGAGACACCCTGGCAAGGGCTTATCAGCAGAAAGGAGACCTGGATAAAGCCATAGGCGAGTATGAGCGGCTGGTCGCTTTCAGTCCGGAAAGCAAGGAGCGCCGTCTCATCCATCCCAAGTATCACTACTGTCTGGCCAAATTATACGAACAAAAGGGCCGGACCGGCCAAGCCATCGAACAATACAAGAGATTTCTCGACCTCTGGAAAGATGCCGAGCCGGGCATTCCTGAAGTCACAGATGCCAAGAAGCGCCTCGCTGCCTTAAGAAGTTCATCCTAAAATCAATTGTCATGGTGAGTTTTCGAAGAAATGGCGCAATCTCGTAATTACAATAGGGGTCACAAAAATTTCGAAGCCTTGGGCTCAGGCCTTAATAACTTTTATAAACCCTTCTCACTCCAAACTTTTGCTCCTCGAGAAGTTTCTTAATGTTTGACATCTTATATCACTATAGATATATTAAAGGAGCTATTGGGGAGATAGAGTAAAAAGCAGATCCTATCCCTTGGGAGGAAGCTTCTTTGGGTTTTAGAGGATAGCAACCCGAAACAGAACAAGATGGTTTTCCGATGTGTGCCCCAAGAGAGCAATGGATACCCAAGGGACGATGCCTAAGAAAACAATGAATTGAAAAGGAGAGACACACCATGATTGCCCGGGTGACCATATTTCATTTTAAGAGTGACAGGATAGATGAAGCATTAGATATTTATAAGAAGAGTATTGTCCCAGCCGCTAAATCACAAAAAGGCTATAAAGGCCTCAATTTCTTTATAAACCGTAAAATAGGGAGTGCCTTTTCCATCGCCTTTTGGGAGACTGAAGAAGATGCGATTGCCAATGAAGAGAGCCATTATTACCAGGATCAGTTGGTTAAGCTCATGCACTTATACGCCAAACCTCCAACTCGGGAAAGATATGAAGTTGTCTTCCAGGACTAAGGATCAGGTCTATGCTTTTGCCCATACAAGTGCGAAGATGCAAGAAAGAGACAGGGCGCTCTCCAAGAGTCGTCTTAGGGTTTGGCATCTGTTTTTCTGCTTGTATGAGTGTTAACAAATAAGGAGAAACAGATCATGTTTGCCCGTGTGACCACACTTCAATTCAAGGTCGCGGGGATAGATGAAGCCATAAAGATCTACAAAGAGAATATCGCTCCAGCAACCAAATCACAGAGGGGCTATCGAGGGCTATATTTCTTTCTAGACCGCAAGACAGGTAAAGGTGCTTCTATTACTATGTGGGAGACAGAGGAAGATGCCATCGCCAATGAAAATAACCGCTATTATCAGGAACAGATAGTCAAGCACATGCACCTGTATACAAAACCACCCATTCGGGAAAGATACGAGGTCATTTTTCAAGATTAAAACCACTGGGGTTTAGGTCTACACGTTTACATCCTTTTCACATCCGGGCCAGGCACATTGGGTTCAGGATTAACAACTTTAAGCATTTGAATCTTCTCGCCTAACAAATTTTGGGCTCAAGCCTAGGCATTTAATTTTTTATCGTTCATGTTCAGGAACACCTTGAGTCATCTTATTTGACTCTTTTTCTATTAATTGTTATTCTTTTCCAAACTGAGAGGGAAAACAGTGCCTGTGAAGTGCCCGGAATGCGATTTTAAGAATCCTGACGATACTCTTTACTGCGGCAAGTGCGCTGCGCCGCTTAAACCCTCAGAGGAGGTTTCTACAAGGACAGAAACGATTGAGGCTGCAAGGGAAGAACTCACCACAGGCTCCACTTTTGCAGGAAGATACCAGGTTATCGAGGAGATTGGTAAAGGGGGAATGGGGAGAGTCTATAAAGTCCTGGATACTGAGATAAAAGAAAAAATTGCTT
>Ga0209636_10008198_pt1 | contig 10649 bp, 10 predicted proteins | sample DeeMarSWOR152_54_FD_187464 | JGI IMG/M metagenome (GOLD analysis project Ga0209636, IMG submission 187464) | Marine sediment microbial communities from White Oak River estuary, North Carolina - WOR-1-52-54 (SPAdes) (version 2) | ecosystem: Environmental > Aquatic > Marine > Intertidal zone >... | reverse complement strand
ATCCTTCTATTTCTTCAAGTCCTGGCTTGACAACAAAAATATTCCAGCTCGGAAAACCCTCTTTTAAGATGTTATTTAAAATGATATGGCCTACATTCATCTTTTCTGAAACTCCGATGATACCTATGCTTCGAGGCTTCAACAAATACTGGATATCCCAAAACCGGCGCATCTTAATTTCTTGATGATTTTTGGAAAACCGGCACATCCCATCTAGAGCGATGAGTTTCTTGTCTTGAGCAACAAAGGGATTCACTTCCAGCTCTTCGATGACATAAGAATGGTCAATTTCATAGGGAGAGTAATAAGCTCCCAACTGCTGAAAGCGCAGATAAGTTTCAATGAGTTCATCTGTTGTTATCAAGGCCTCTTTTCCCCGAACTTTTCCAATCAATTTATCGTAAACGGCAAGGGGTTCAAGAATGCGAAGGATGTCCTTTTTCTCCAGAAGATAAGCTGAACTGATTGAAATGGCTTTTCCTTCCTTTATTCTCTCGCTCAGGTATTCTATCTCTACACCTCCGATTCCCATGGTCACAATGGGGCCAAATTCCCTTGAGTTTTCTATACCGAGGAGAAGCTCTGTACCAAATCCTGTCCTGTCATAATCCACTTTTCTGCAGATTAAGATTCCTCTTATCTCTTCATCAATTCCTTCAAGGGAGGAGTGATTTTTCTTGCTTTGAGGACTAAATTTCTTCATCCAGTCATGAAACTTTTGGGGGACAGTCTCAAACATTCTTTTGCAGGCCTTATTGATTGCTCTAACATCATTCTCAACAAACTGAACCCCGCCTACATCTGTCTTATGAACAATAATGGGAGCAACAATCTTTAAGACAAGCTGTGCCTTATCAAAAACTCTCAAATCTTTCTCAGCGACCTTCTGTCTTTTCCTTACAAAGAGGCACTGGGGAGTCCTGATGTGTGTTTCTCTAAGTATCTGGTAGACTTCATGCTCCAGAAGAAAATTCCGGCCCTCCTTCTCGGCACCCTGGAAAACTTTTTGGATATTCTCATGATTGACTTTCATGCCTTACCCCCTAAAGATTATTCCTCTCTGTCTTTCCAAAAAATTCGTACTGGTTTCTTTATTCTGCTTGTTCTTAATTTTTATTTTTATTGTATGAGATTGCTGCACTTCGTTCGTAATGACAAGCGTTAAATCTTTCATTATTCTTGTTTGCTTGCTGCTTCGAGTCCCAATCTAAAAGCTTTGAGGTTGATTTCCACGACCTTTTCTCCCCGAGGATGAAACAGGACCTTGATATACTTGATCAAATCCTCCTTGTTAACCATCAAATGAGGAGAGGCTGCCCCGAGCATGACAATATTTTGGGCTCTTAAGGAACCTGCTTCTTTGGCTAACTTTTCAGATTCGACAATATTTCCCCTTTTCACCCTCAGAATCCTGTTCAGAACTTCATCCGCATCAGGATAATCAGGGATATTCACATAGGGAGAGCTGCTCGTTATCACTATTCCCTCTGGAGAAAGAAAGTCAAAATAGCGCAAAGTCTCAAGAGGCTCGAGCCCCAAAATCATATCTGCTTCTCCCTTAGGAATAAGATCACTATAAATATTATCGGTGGACAATCGAAGATGGGACTGCACAGCTCCACCCCGCTGAGCCATACCGTGCACTTCAGCCTGTTTAAAGTTTAGACCTTCCTCTAGAGCAGCATTATCGATAACAAAAGCAATAGATAGAATTCCCTGCCCCCCTACTCCAGCTATAATAATATCTTGCTTCATCTCTACTGGCTCCTCTTTTTCTTTCTCAACTCCTGGATGCATTCCCTTGAAGCCACAATCACCGAGAGTCCCTCGTAATCCAATTCTTCTTTGAGGATTTGCGCATTTTTCTCTAAATTCTTCGGAAGAGGCTCGATGACTCGAATATGTTCTTTTTTCACTCCCAATCCTTCAATCATCCGCAGCAGTTCCTCTCCAGAGGCAAAAGTCGGCTGTCCTCCAGTCATGGCCACAGTTGAGTTGTCCAGAATGACCACTGTCATGTTCGTGTTAGCGGCTGCAGCATCAAGAAGAGGAGTGAGGCCTGAATGGGCAAAAGTGGAGTCTCCGATGACAGCAACCGAGGGATATATCCCTGCCTCAGCTCCCCCTTTGGCCATTCCAATGCTGGCTCCCATGCAGACACAGCTGTTTATGGCATTGTAGGGAGGAAGAGCTCCGAGAGTGTAGCATCCTATATCACTGAAAACATTCGACTTAGGATAGGATTCTAAGACCCTGTTCAAGGCGTTGTAGGCATCAGCGTGAGGACAACCCTGGCAAAGCTGGGGAGGTCTAGAAGCCAGTTTAAAATCACCAATCTTCTGCTTTTCCAGAAGCTTCATCTTTAAGGCTTGTCTTACAATTTCAGGGGAAAGCTCGCCTGTTGGAGGAAGATCACCACTTAGCTTTCCTTTAAGTCTCTTTCCTTGAATGCCAAAAATACCTCTTAAATTTTCTTCGATAAAGGGATATCCCTCTTCCACAACCAGGATTTTATCAACCTGCTTAACGAGTTCGACAATCAAAGCCTCAGGCAGAGGATAGGTGCTTATCTTCAAGAGAGAAGGGCGTTTTTCACTGGCTTTATAATTCTCAAGCACATAATTGTAGGCTATCCCAGGGGCAACAATACCCAATGAAGAGTCTTTTTGATTGAGCTGGAGAGAATTAAACTCTGATTCATTGGATAATTTGAGGAGTTCTTTCTGTTTTTCGACCAGAATTTTAAACTGCCGTCTTGCGTTCACTGGAAGAAGAGTCCAGTCTTTTCTTTCTCCATAATTCAAGGAATTTTCCTTCTGTGGAGAGCGGCGTTGAATGACAGAGCGACTATGAGCGAGCCGAGTGACCATTCTTACCATGACCGGAATACCCAGCTTTTCAGAAACATCAAAGGCAATTCGCGTCATATCATAGGCTTCTTGATGGTTAGAAGGTTCAAAACAGAAGACTTTAGCAAAGCGAGCATAATAGCGGCTGTCCTGTTCATTCTGAGAGCTGTGCATACTCGGGTCATCAGCAACGATGACCACAATGCCCCCATTAGCACCGGTTAGGGCTGAATTCATGAAGGGATCGGCAGCCACATTCAATCCCACATGCTTCATGGAAACCAAGGCTCGCTTCCCAGCAAAGGAAACTCCAAGAGCTTCTTCGAACGCAACCTTCTCGTTGACGCACCAAGTAGCCTTGAATTTCTTTCCTTTATCAGAAACTTTTATCAAAAACTCCATAATCTCTGAGGCGGGTGTCCCAGGGTAGGAATAGCCACAAGTAAGGCCTGAATCTATGGCTCCTGCAGCTACAGCCTCATCCCCGAGTAAAATTTCAGTTTTCATTATTCATTCCTCTATTAAGAATTACAAAATTTCTGGTCTTCGGGATAGATTCGAACTTCAAATTAAAAGCAATAATTTAACAATCTTGAACTAGGTTGTGCTTTGAACCGAAGAATTACTTTTAAGGATACAAACTCTAAAGCAATGTGTCAAGAATCACAGGATTAACCTCTTTATTAAAAGTATAAAAGTTATAAAGGCCTGGCCCCATTGCAGTTTGCAATAGAAATAGACTTTTTTTATAATTACCCCAGAACAAAATGACAAAAAAATTGCAGGGCAGGAATAATGCCAAATCATAATATCGGAATCATCGGGGCAGGGCCCGTAGGAAGCATCATGTCTGCTTACCTTGCCCGCAATAATGAAAATATCTTCCTGGTCGATATCAAAGAAGAACTGGTCTCAGCCATAAATAAAAACGGAATCACGGTCACTGGTGAAGGGGATAATTTCCAAACTCGAGTTAAAGGCACAAGTTATTCCCCAGCCGGCTTAGCCCGCTATGACGTGGATTTAATTTTTGTGGCTGTCAAATTCAATTATCTTGATCCTCTACTGGATGAGATCAAAACATTCTTTAAGCCAGGGCAAAAAATCGTCCTCCTTCAAAACGGGATAGACAATGAAGACAGAGCAGCTGAGAAATTCAGCAAGCATGACATCATAAGGTTCGTCATCAATTATGCCGGAATGATTGTCAAACCAGGAGCAGTCAAGATGTCCTTCTTTCATCCTCCAAATTATATCGGAGTTATCTCCCGAAAGAATGAGTCCGCTGCCCGCAGAATTGCCGAATTCATCAAGGATGCAGGTCTAGAGACCGTTTATACTCCAGAAATAAAAAAGTATGAATGGAAAAAGACAATCCTCAACGCTGCCCTGATGCCTGTTTGTGCCACCACAGGATTGACCATGAAGGAAGCCATGGAATTTGGGGAAACAAGATTCCTTTCTGAAAAAATTCTTCTGGAATCCATCCAAGTGGCCAAAAAACTGGGTTATGAGTATGAAGATGACTTTTTTGAAAGATGCCTTGCCTATTTGGTTGAAGCTGGTCACCACAAGCCCTCAACCTCGCTGGATTTGGAAGCTGGAAATCCCATAGAATACATATTTCAGCCTATCATCGATTACGGTAAAAAAATCGACTGTCCTACTCCCTATCTCGAATCCCTGACCAGGATTGTCAGAACACTGGAGAGAGAAAAGAGAAAAAAATAAAACTTACAATTTCTATAAAATTATGTTGAAAAATAAACTTAATTCAGGTATTATTAGACATATTTTTAATAATCAATAATTTAGGTTAAGGAGATATCCATGATAAAGCTCTCCACAAAGGGAAGATATGGAACTCGCCTTATGCTCAACCTTGCTCTCCATTTTAATAATGGCAATCATTCTGTAATCTTAAAAAATATTTCTGACGAAGAGGAGATTTCTATTCGTTATTTAGAGCAAATCATTATCCCTTTAAAGATCGCCAGGTTAGTGAAAAGCATTCGGGGAGCAGGAGGAGGTTACACCTTATCCCGCAGTCCTTCGGAAATCAAGCTGAGTGAAATTCTTCATGCCTTAGAAGGGTCATGTTGTCTGGTTGACTGCGTTGAGGATAATGATTACTGTAATCGCATCTCTACTTGCGCCTCATATGACGTCTGGAAAGAAGCCACCAATATGCTGAAAGACTATTTTGGTAATATCACTCTTCAAAACCTTGTCGAAACGTCTGTGAAAAAAAATCGCCGAATCAAAGCTAAAACCAGAAGCAAGAACCATTAAATTATTATTTTTTTCTTTAGAATCTCTCCTTATTAACGCATTTTAATTCAGCTCTATTGAGCTTGTTTTCTTGCTAACTCTTTTACTTTTTAAATCACTTTTACTTCTTTTCTTCTCGATAACAGAATCTATAGGCTGGAACGAAAGGCATGATTGAAAAGATAAAATAACCTCTGTATTATTAGGAAACATCAAAATCTAAAGAGATTGAAATCCAAATGAAATCTCTATTGAATTTTTTCAGCTCAGTCAAACTCGCTATCGTACTGTTGATTATTATCACCTGTGCCTCGATTCTCGGCACATTAATTCCCCAGCAAAGGAGTGCAGCCGAATATGCTATCCGTTATGGTCAGCTCGCCAATCTTTTCACCCGCCTTCAATTGATAAATCTCTACCACTCCTTCTGGTACATCGGTCTTCTCTTCCTGTTTGCTTTGAATATCATCATCTGTACCCTAACCCGCCTTTCTCCTAAATTCAGAAGAGTCTTTAAGCCAAAGCTTGCCTTTGAGCCAAAAAACATCAATGCCTTAAAGATCAAAGAGAAATTGAGGAAAAACTGGAATCTCTCAAGAACAAGAGAAGAGTTGAGCAGAGAACTTTCTTCCAGGCACTATCACCTTAAAGAGAAAGAGAAGGAAAACAAAAGTTATCTTCTGGCGCGAAAGAAGTTACTCGGATTTTTCGGCTCTGATGTTGTTCATCTTGGCCTTCTCATTATTCTCGCGGGAGGAATCGTCAGCGGTCTGGGCGGATTTCGAAAGAATTTAATACTTTTTGAAAAACAAGTTCTTTCAGTTCCCCGGGCAAATTATAGCCTGAGGCTGGATAAATTCGAAACAGAATACTACCCTAACGGCAGTATCAGAGACTGGAAGAGCACATTAACAGTGCTAGAGAACGAAAAGCCTCTCTTCAGCAAAATTGTCGAGGTTAACCATCCTCTCTCTTACAAAGGCTTCGTCTTTTATCAATATAGCTACGGCTGGAACTGGGAAAATCCTTCCCTGGAAATATGGATCAAGAAAAGAAATGATCCCTCTTTTTTGAAAAAACTCAAAATAAAAACGGGCGAAAGAGTCCGTCTGGAGAGCGAAGATATTCAGTTTTCTGTCCTTCATTTTATTCCTGATTTTGTCATCAACGAAAAAAATCAGATCGCAAGCCGCTCGAATGAGCCCAACAATCCTGCAGCTTTTATCGAAGGATGGCAAGGTGAGGAGAGAATCTTTTCTGGCTGGATATTTGCCCGGTTTCCTGACGTTGATCGTCTCCATTCAAAAAAAGAAACAAATTTGGCTTTTGAACTCCGTGATTTCAAATCCAACCAATTCTCTGTTATTCAGGCAGCTAAAGACCCGGGCGTTAATCTCATTTGGGTAGGCTGCACATTTTTGACATTAGGGCTTGCTCTGGCCTTTTACTGGCCAACCCGGGAAATTAGAGTCATTCTGGAAGAAAGCCAGGGAAAAACAGAAGTCATGGCTGGAGGAATTGCTTCCAAAAGCAGGGACACTTTTCAATCTGAATTCGAGAAAATAATGTCCCGCCTAAGGAGAGCAGAATGAGCGAATCGACATTGTTCCTTGTGACCTTCATTTTCTATATTCTCGCGGCATTTTTCTACTTCTCTTTCTTCTTCACCAGAAAGGAGAATCTGGCTAAAACAGGCTTTGGGACAGCCTTGATGGGGCTGATTCTCCATACAGCAGCCCTCATTATGAGAACAATCGAAAGCAGCCATGCTCCTTTCACCAACATGTATGAGAGCCTTTCTTTTCTGGCCTGGGCTTCGATTCTTGCTTATATCATCATCGAATGGAAATTCAAATTTCGAAATGCAGGTCCCTATTTTATGCTGATTGTCATTGCTTTGATGGCTTTAGCTTCTTCTCCTTTGATGCCCAAAGAGGCAAATCCTTTAGTGCCTGCGCTTCAGAGTTACTGGCTGTGGCTCCACGTTTCAGTAACGCTCCTCGGGGAAGCTTTTTTGGCTGTGGCTTTTATCACCAGTATTATGTATCTAGTGGCTGACGCCAAAGAAAAAAGGAGTCAGCCAAGGACATCCGGAATTTCATCGAAAAAGCTCGACTCTATCAGCTATCGATGTATCGCCATAGGCTTTCCCCTTTTTACGCTTGGAGGCCTTATTTTTGGCATGATCTGGGCTTACTATGCCTGGGGAAGCTATTGGAGTTGGGACCCCAAAGAAGTCTGGAGCTTGATAACCTGGTTTGTCTTTGCCCTCTATCTTCATACACGAATCACCATGGGCTGGAAAGGACGCCGGGCTGCTTTTATAGCCATCCTCGGCTTTCTAGCTGCCCTTTTTACTTTTTTTGGCGTAAACTATCTCCTGGTTGGACTCCACAGCTATACTTAAATTCCTCCTTCTTGAGTTAGATTGGGCGAGTCAATTTTAAATGGTGAAAGGAAAAGAGAATTCTTGACAGATTTGATAGAAACACTAAAATAATAATTTAAAAAGTAAAAAATGCATTTCATGAAAAAAATCCTTCTAACCTCAATAACGATTATCATCTTCATATTCATTTTCACCCTGTTCAGCCAGGAATTCACCTATGTCGGAGCTGGCAAGTGCAAAATCTGCCATCTGAGCGAAAAACGAGGCAAACAATTCCCTATTTGGGAAGAAAGTAAGCACTCAAAATCCTTTGTACCCTTGACCACCGAGGAAGTGAAAGCTGAGGTTGCCGATGCACCAGAAAATCTGGATTGTCTTCAATGCCATTCCCCACTCTATGAAAAAGCTCCCCAGCTGAAAGAAGAGGGAATCACCTGCGAAGTCTGCCATGGTCCAGGAAGTGCCTACAAGAAATTGAGTATCATGAAAGACAGAGAAGAGTCCGTAAAAAATGGCCTTATTATTTATGATTCTTCAGAGGCCATCAAAAAAATGTGCTCAACCTGCCATGAAAATGCTCATCAGCAACCCTTTGATTTTGACGCGGCCTGGGAAAAAATAAAACACCCTGTGCCTGAAAAAGCAGGGAAAAACATAAAGGAGGGTAATTGATTTAAGCCCATGATTATAGCAGAGCTTTCCATCTTCCCCACTAGTGAAGGAGCATCCGTCAGCCGCTATGTTAAAGAAGTCATTCAAACAATTGAAAACTCTGGCCTGAAATCTGAGACCGGTGGCTTGTCCACAACTATCGAAGCTCCTGACCTGGGAATTCTTTTTAAGGTCATAGAAGAGTGCCACCAAACCCTGGTGAAGATGAGAGTCAGAAGGATTCATATGGATCTAAAGGTCGACCATAGGTTAGATAAAGAGGCGACTATTGACTCAAAGTTGAAATCGATCGGAAAAAGATAAACTCTGGCCAGCTCCTCCCTACTCTATATCGATTGAGAATTAGTTTTTATCAATTGTCCCATCTATTAATCCACCGCCTACAACCACATCTTGATCATAAAAAACCACAGCCTGGCCAGGAGTGATAGCCCGCTGGGCTTTCCCGAATTCGACTAAGGCTTGATTTGAATTCAAAGGAGTGAGAAGGGCTTTTGCTTCCCTGTGTTTGTATCTGATTTTCGCTTTTATGGTCAGCGGCGCTTTGAGTTTATCGATAGAAATATAGTTCATTCTTGAAGCCTTAAGAGTTTTATGATAAAGCTGCTGGTTTGTCCCGACCACGACTGTATTTTTATCGCTCTGGAGAGCAAGGACATACAGGGGATGAGGCGCCGCAATCCCCATTCCTCGGCGCTGGCCGATGGTGTAATGAACAATCCCCTTGTGATACCCTAAGACTCGATTCTCGAGGTCGATAACAGGTCCGGAGCGGAAAGCTTCGGGTATTCTGGTGCGAAGAAATCCAGCATAATCTCTATCCGGAACAAAGCAAATCTCCTGGCTTTCAGGTCTCTGGGCTACTGGAAGACCTAATTGCCGAGCTTTCTTTCTCACTTCTTCTTTAGTTAAATTCCCGATGGGCATCAGGGTGCAAGAGATCTGACTTTGAGTCATAGAATAAAGGAAATAAGACTGGTCTTTCTTTCTGTCCCTCCCCTTCTTCAAGAGATACCGTCCTCTTTCAGAATTATATTCAATCCGAGCATGGTGACCGGTAGCTAAATAATCGGCTCTGAGTTTCTTAGCTCTTTCCATCAGAGTTACAAATTTTATGTATTCATTGCAGCGGATGCAGGGATTAGGGGTTCTGCCCCTGGCATATTCTCTGCAGAAATCAACAATGACTTTCCTTTCGAATGGCTTGCGAAAGTCAGCGACATAGTGGGGAATTCCAAGAAAGTGGGCCACGCGGTTGGCATCTTCCATCGCTTTCCATCCACAACAACTTCTCAAATTCTCTAACCTGCAGTATTTTTGCGGCAAAGAGAAGAGATTCATGGTTATCCCGATAACTTCATAGCCCTGTTCTTTGAGGAGCGCTGCGCTCACAGAGGAATCCACTCCCCCACTCATAGCGACAACAACCCTTTCTCTCTTCTTCATTTCTTTCTTAGGATACCAAAATATTCTTATCTCCAAAAGTTCAGTTTATTGACAGACTAATTTTTCGATGTTATAAACTATCCCTTTCTCCCCTGCAAGGACTCAGAGCAAGTGCGCAAGAAACATCTTCTTCACGAAAGGAATGATAGATAAAAATGCAGCAGAAAATCTTTTCCGAAAACATTCTAGAAGGTGTCGGCAATACGCCTCTCATTAAATTAAATCAAATCACCAAAGGAGTAAAAGCGGATATCTTTGCCAAGCTTGAATACATGAATCCCATGGGAAGCCTCAAAGATAGAATCGCTAAATACATGATCGAAAAAGCCGAGAAAGAAGGAAGAATAAAGCCAGGAGATACGATTGTCGACAACTCCTCTGGGAATACCGCTCTGGGATTGGCTATGGTTTGTGCCCTCAAGGGATACAAGTTGAAAATTATAGCCCGGGATAGCATTAGCCCTGAAAAAATCGAGTTTCTCAGAGTTTTGAATGCGGAACTCGTCCTTGTCGATCACACCCTCCCTCCTGAATCTCCTGATAGCTATAACAACATAGCCCCTCGAATTGCTCAAGAGACACCCAATGGCTATTACTTTGACCAGCACAACAACAGGGAAAATAACGAAACCCACTATAAAACAACCGGTCCTGAAATCTGGGAACAGATGGAAGGGAAAATTGATTATTTCGTAGCTGGCGTTGGCACAGGAGGAACAATCTGTGGAGTATCCAAATTTCTCAAAGAAAAGGACCCTAAAATTCGAGTCATCGGCGTTGACCCTTTAGGCTCAATATTTTTTGACTATTTTCACACCAAAAGAATCACAAAACCTTCTCATTACTTAATCGAGGGCTTGGGTGATGAATTTCTCATCGGCTGTGTTGACTTTAGCCTGATTGATAACATCTACCGAATCACAGACAAACAAGCCTTCAAGATGACAAGAGAGCTGACAAATAAAGAATCCATTCTGGCTGGGGGATCGAGCGGAGCTGCCATTTGGGCCTCACTCAAGCTC
>Ga0209636_10008197_pt1 | contig 10649 bp, 8 predicted proteins | sample DeeMarSWOR152_54_FD_187464 | JGI IMG/M metagenome (GOLD analysis project Ga0209636, IMG submission 187464) | Marine sediment microbial communities from White Oak River estuary, North Carolina - WOR-1-52-54 (SPAdes) (version 2) | ecosystem: Environmental > Aquatic > Marine > Intertidal zone >... | reverse complement strand
GGACTTTCGGCGGCAGCCCCACGCTGTTCGACGGCAGAGTGTACGTGCAGGTGTTGCAGCGGGACGTGCCGGTAGATGGTCGCGGCCTGACAGGCCAGAAGAACGAATCATACATTTTGGCAATGGCTCCGGATACAGGCAAGACTTTGTGGCGTCAGTTTCGTCCAAGTAAGGCCCGGCGGGAGTCGTTTGAAGCTTACAGCACGCCGATCCCGTTTTCTTTCGGCGGAAGACGACAGTTGTTAATCGCAGGCGGTGATGTGCTTACCGGCCATGACCTTGAGACAGGTAAGGAATTGTGGCGATGGGGTACCTGGAATCCGAGGCGCATCACGCATTGGCGGCTGGTTCCCTCTCCGGTTGCCGCCGAAGACATAGTTCTCGTCTGCGCTCCCAAGAACGCCCCGGTTTATGCTATACGGCCCAGCGGGACCGGCGTGCTCGACGACAGTGCCATCGCCTGGGTCAGCGAGGATGTGCGTGAAGTTTCCTCTGATGTCCCCACCCCGGCCTTTTTCGATGGCGACTTTTTCGTGTTGAGCGACCTGCGGAAATGCCTGTCGCGTGTGGAGCCGCGCACTGGTAAGGTGAAGTGGACAATCCGGACGCCGGGCGATTACAAGTACGAAGCGTCGCCGCTTGCTGCGGACGGAAAGGTCTATATAATCAACCACTCCGGAGATGTTACCATAATCGATGCAGCAAATGGTGATATTCTTAAGGTGATTGATATGGACAAGTCCGGCGGAAGAGAAGTCGTTCGGTCGTCAATCAGCGCGGCATACGGTCATCTGTTCATCCGTACAACTCGCCGATTATATTGTGTAGGCAAAGGTCGGTGAAGGCGTAGCGTATGCGCATCCGGTCGTCTGTGGCGGCCGCCTTTACATACGGCACGGAGAGTTCCTATATGTCTATGATATTCGCGGCGAAAAAAGATAAGGGCTCTTTCGAGTCGTGAAGTTACCATTTCGGCAAACGTGGAAGTCTGACTATGGATATGAAAAAGACGGGCGTTTTGGCGATACTCGGGGCCAGCCTGATGTGGGCTGTTGAGCCTATTTTTGCTAAATTGGCTTACGCAAACTCGGATTTTATTCAGACCTCGGGCATCCGGGCGATAGTCGTTGCGGTAACGGCACTGCTCTATGTTCTTTTGACCAATAAAGGAAACCTCAGAATAACTAAGAAGCAATTGCCGAAATTGGTCTATATCGGGATTGCGGGGACGGTATTTGCTGATTTGCTTTATTTCTTTGCGCTGACGAAAATCCCCGTGATTAACGCGGTTTTGATAGGCCACATGCAGCCGATTTTTATTATTCTGATAGGATTCTTCATTCTAAAAGAGGACAAGTTAACAAGATTCGATTACCTCGGCATATTGATTATGATAATTGCGGGGGTGCTTGTCACAACGAAGACGGTGGAGAACTTTTCCAATATGAAATTCGGAACGATGGGAGATATATACGTGCTGCTGGCGACGGCGGCGTGGGCAACAACGGCAATCGTGATGAGGAAATATCTTAGAGGTGTTAATGCGGGAGTAATCACGTTTCATAGATATATAGTTGCTTCAGTGATTTTCGTGGCTTACTTATTACTTAAGTCATCAATTTTTGTGGCCAATATGTACCAGGTTCTGGTCGGCCTTGTGGTTTGTGCCGGCACTATCCTTTATTACGAGAGTATGAAACGCCTCAAGGCGGCGCAGGTTTCGGCACTGGAGCTTTCGACACCTTTTTTTGCGGCCGTTTTCGCTTTTTTGGTTTTGCGGGAACGGGCCACAGTTATGCAGATTTCGGGCATTGTGTTGTTAGTTGTCGGAGTGTTGCTGCTGTCGAGGAAAAAAGAGGCGTATTTTTAATGTATTTGAGATAACGAGGGATAGATGGGCAGGTCTTTTCAGGCCTTTGATTTATGAATAAACAGGGACCGTGAGCTTTATGCTCACGGCCCTTTCAATAAATTGTGTTTATTAAACTCGTAGTTTGCTCTAACTACGAACATTTGCAATTACGCGCTCAGCAAGTCTATTATCGCTTGAGCATCAGCAATGAGTTCGGTTGCCTGCGCATCAGTAATCTTGTTATCACGCTGTGCCTCTACCGCATTGATGAAAGCCTGGAGTGTGTTGATTGCTGCAACGTCGTTGTTCGCATTCACGTCGTCTAACGCGTTTAATGCCGCATCGAGCTTCGCATCCAGACTATTATCAATTCCCTGGTGAAGGTTAAAGCTCGCAACCTTATCAATTAAGTCTTGTATAAGTTGGACCGGATCCACTGGGCCGGGGGCCGCAAGTGTAACGGTTGCGCCTTCTTGACAATCGATTATAAGATCGACTTGAGTTCCGCCTTCATAAACTACCGTCAATGGTCCATCGTTGTAATAGTTTATGGCTACCTCATCCCCAGGATAATACTCAGTACCGCCGATCTCAAAATATGTTCCATATACTGTTACTTGAGCACCGGCCGCAACATCTGTCCCCATTACTACTGTGCCACCTCTTATATTTACTGTACTGCCATCATTAGTGCGAATGTACCAGCCAATGTAAGCACCCGGATACATATTCATTGTGCCGTACACATCTACCCAATCGTTGATCTGTTCGTTTGGATAACCAGTGCCAACGTTAAGCGTATCACCAGTAGCAACTTCAACTACTGCGTTGCACGGTGCGGCACATAGAACAATTACAATACCAGCCCATAAAAATCTCGAAAATCCAACCTTTACCCTTCCTTCTTTTCTTTCCATAGTCAGCTCCTTTGCAAAAAAATTTCAAGTTTCCAGTTACACTCTATAGTTTTTTTAATAATATTTAAAACCACGTTTTTGATACTAATAACCCAACCTCAACAGGTTTTGAAATGTTATTATATCAAACTACCTACTCAATTTTTATGCCGCCAATAAATGCTCAGATGTTGATGAAAAACTTCGTTTCCAATCCCATTTTTTATGGGACTTAAGCAGATACACAATTCACGAATATTCTCAATTAAACGCTATATAGAGATTTTATCGGTCTAAAGGGAGTTTTTGCAACACTTTTTTCTGGTAATAGTGGATATTTTATTGGACATCCTGTCACGGTGACCAGACTTGTCGGCAAAGTTGTTCCTGGCAATGGCCGATATGAGCCATATATGCTGTAACTTCACCCATTTATTGGGGAAGAGGTAATGAAGAGAAGGGCGTTTACACTCTATGAAGTTCTGATAGTTGTAGCGATACTTGGTATCCTTGCCGCAGTGGTTCTGCCGACGTTTAAGGGTCAAACTGAAAGTGCCCGTGAGTCAGCAGCCAAGGATAGTCTCAAGACAATGCGCATACAGATAGAACTGTATAGGCTGCAGCACGATGGTACTCTGCCGGGATATATGAATGGTAACCCTATTAGTGAGATGCTTCTTGGGTACCAATTTACTTCGACCACGACCGTGACGGGCGCAGTTTCACCATCTAAAGTACCTTCTGCTCCCTATTTATATGGGCCTTATATAAAGAAACTGCCCGAAAATCCTTTTAACAACAAAACTAACATTGCCTATGTAGCCGAGGGGACAGCCTTCTCTGACGCTGTAGACGGCACGTCCAGCGGCTGGTTATATAAAAAAGAGACGGGCGAGTTCGGAATCAACTGGACCGGCACGGACAGCAAGGGCGTCAATTTTTACGATTATTAAAGTATTTTGTAATGCTACTGTTATTTGACATCTCCTGTGGCCGCCCACTCTGCGCCGCGGGCGATAATCTTGCGGACATTGGGATTGCTAAGGGCCTTGCCATCGTGTCCGAAGGCGTTGTGAACGACACGCCCCTTGCCATATTTCTTTGTGAAGACGAGGGGCTCGGTCTTCTTGCTCCAATCGGAGTAGGCCTCCACGAGCACATTGATTTCGCCGGTGCCCTGCAGCTTTGCGTACAGCTCGTCGTCGGTCTCGAAGCTGCTCATGCCTGCGGTGATGGGATGTTCGTTGTTGACGACCTTTGCCTCGAAAACGCCCCGTGGGCCGTGGCCCGATGTGCCCATCACCCATCTCCGGCCGCATAGCTTGCCGAATTCGTCCCACGTGGCGAACGAGGCCGTGGCAAGGTGCTGGACAAAAAAGCCCTTTCCGCCTTTTACGTAGTTGAGGAGGTTTTCCTGGGCCTCTTCGGGAAGCATTTTTACGCGCGTACAATAAATCATAAATACAATCACGTCGTATGCTTTCAGCGCGGTTTCCGATTCGAGGATGTGCGGGTCTTCGCACACCCTGACGTCGAACCTCTCGGAGTCCACGAGGGCTTTGCGCGTGGCCTCGGACATCTCCCGCCAGGGGTGTGCGGCCACGTCGTCGCCGGTAATCAGCAGGGCCCTGATTTTGGCGGGTTCCTTCGCCGCATCGGCTCCGGGACAAAAACTCATCGCCGCAATACACACCAGAGTTAGAACACAAACTAAACGCCGCATCTCATTTCTCCTTTCTGTCAAAAACACCAAAGTTGGCGTCCACAGCGGACGCTTTGTAGTGCAAAAGAATATACGCAGTCTTTATGATACAGAGACCATACCATTTTAACCTTTGAAAAGACAAGAGCTTATGTTATCCGGCATTTCCGATATTGGCGATTAAATCACCCTGCCAGGGGCTCCAAGCCAACTAAACTACCACATCCATCCCAAATTTTCAACTGACTTTCTCTTTTCTCTAATAGTGAGTGAAAAGGGCTATTTACTTGTCGTTATCGACGACAAGGGGACGGACCTTGTCTACGTGAAAGTAAACAAGAAAGCATTTCTCATCGGATTTGGCATCAGTCTTCCGGTCTTTTCTTCTAAGTGATTCAATGAGTGCCGGGTCGGTCTCTTCACGGAGCTTTGTGAGATACAGCCGCCTGCCTTTATACCCTTCGCCCTTTTCGATGAACATATAGGCGGCGTGAGGATTGGACTGGATGTTTTCATGGCTGAGACGCGGTCGCATAATGAAAGCGACCGTGTTTTCGTCGGTAACGTGCGGTCTGGCATAAATGGCTACATCGACCTGACCAACGGAATTTGATGTTGCCAAAATACCGGTACCCTGCGTTGTTTCGAAATAATCGGACAGATTCATAGTTAATTACTCCTCTGAACTACTTGACTTTTTGATGATATCCTGCAGTGCCGATATGAGATCAGGATAACTGAATTCATAGCCTGCGTGCAAGAGGTTTTGCGGGATTGCCCGCTGGCTTGCCAGAAATAATTCAGTCGCCATATCGCCGGGCAGCAGCTTCAACACGAAGGCAGGCACAGAGAAGAGTACCGGCCGGTGCATTGCTTTTCCAAGAGAAGAGTAAAATTCTTTGGCTTGGACGGGATTAGGCGAAGTCAGATTGAAAACTCCTTGTAAGTCGATATTTTCAACGACAAATCGAATTGCTTTCACAACGTCGTCAATGTGAATCCAGGCAAACCACTGCTTTGCGGTGCCCAGCCGACAGCCGAGAAAGAAGCGGAAGGGAGTCAGAAGGCGGCTTATCAGACCGCCATCTGCGCCTAAGACAACGCCGAGCCTTACTATTGCAAGGCGGACGCCCAGGTTTTCAACCAGCTTGATGGTGCGTTCCGTTTGTTGGCAGACATCGGCGAGGAAGCCGGTTCCGGGTGATGATACTTCGGAAAGAATTTCGTCACTCCTGTTACCATAATATCCAAGGGCTGAGGCGTGGACAACGAGAGCCGGTTTTTTTTGCACGTGCTCTATAGCTGCGACGATCGCTTCGGCGGCGTTGAGCCGGCTTTGAAGGATTGCAGCCTTCTTCGATTTGGTCCAGAAGCCTGAGCCGATATTTTCACCGGCGAGATTGATTACAGCCAGCGTACCTTCAAGAGCCTGTTGGAAGCTGTCGGGTGTTTTTGCGTCCCAACGAACGGCTGCGGCCTGGCCGGAAAGGGATGTGGCGGCCTTATCGGGATTGCGCGAGAGGGCAACAAGCTCGTAATCCTTATGGAGGGCGCGGCACAACGCCTTTCCAATAAACCCGGTTGCTCCGGTTATTACGATTCGCATGGCTGCGTCCTATTCTGAGGTTTCGAGAGTTTTTATTTTATTGACGTATTTGTCGGGGTCAAATTTTCTTTTCAGGCCGGCGGCATTCATATAGCGGATTTTACCAAAAACAGGTCTTCGGCCCCAGGCCCTGTCGTGCTTGCCGAAGCACCAGGCCACACCGGTAAAGGCGTTTGGGTCTCTGCCGTCCAGCTCGTATTTGTTATTGAGATACAGTGCCGTTTTGAATGCGGTCCGGGGAGAGCGGCTCCATTCGAGAATCTTTTTGCCCCAGTACATTCTCATATAGCCGTGCATTTTGCCCGTGATGACCATTTCTTTCTGGGCGGCATTCCAGTATGGGTCGTGTGTTTCGGCCTCTTCGAACTCTTTGAGTGAATAGACGTACTGCCTTTTGTCCCTTCGGTGAAAGTTTAGGGTTGTTTTTGCCCAGGGCGGCAGGCCGGCGAAGCTATCGTAATTGCTGTTGTAAAAGACAAAATTGTGGCTCAACTCTCTGCGTACGATAAGCTCCTCCAGGTATGCGTCTTTGCCGGGACTTTTTGTTTTCATAACTTGCAGCGCGATGTAGAGCGGCGAAGTCTGCCCGAAATGAAGATACGGACTCATATTTGAAAGGTAATCGAGGCCGGGGTCGTTTCGAAGCTCAGCATATCCATCGAGTTTGTTCTTTATAAAGTTTTTAAGTCTTCGCTTGGCCTCGTCCATCCCGCCGTGGAAAGCTGTTACCGGGCCGACGCTGCTGTCGATACGGAGCGATGCGAGCGCCTTGTCAGTATCGCTAATGTAGAATCTGTCAAATTTCAGGCCGAGGGAATCCTGCTTAGGCTTTTTGTGTTTGACCGGCAAAAGAAAACGGCCGAGTTTTTTTGTGATTCGGGGCCTGAAAGTGCCGGCTGAGAATTCTTCTTTCACTGAAGCCGTCTCGACAGGAACGATAAGATTGGTTTCCACCTCGTGCAGTGCACAATCAATTTTATTGGCGGTGTTTTTTCTCCATTCTCTTTGAATTCGCATTTGACCGCCATCGACAACGACCAGAGATGCCTGCCTGGAAAGTTCAATCGCAGTCAAATCCGGCGGCCGATGTCTAATTACCAGTTGAATTCCTTTAGCTTCGAGGGCCTTTTGTGTCTTGGCGAGTCCTTCAAGTATGAAGTGATAGTGCCGAAGATTCGCTTCGGGATAGTTATCCGTGATACCAAAGCATACTACTACCGGCTTTGTCAGCTCGTTTGCCCATTCGATGGCATACTCAAGTGCGTGGTTATATTCGGCCCGCTGTGCGGCCTGCATCCAGTAAAGGACGTACTTTCTATTGCGAACCGGCTCGCGGTTGAGGACTTCTATTCTTTCCTGCTGAATCATAACGCCTTTGCCCGCCTTGTTCCTTTCACAGCAACCGCTTGTTCGAATCCCTGCCATCAAGGCAGCGTGGCTAACGGAGCAGAAAGGATAAACAGTACGGGAGATTATATCTATGGCTATAGCTGTAAACAACGTTGATATTCCTTTAGTTTGTGTCACAGCGAGGGATTGGGTTTGTTTGGCTTTGTATTGGGTTTGAATTGGGTTTGTATTGGCTTTGTATTGGGTTTGTATTGGGTTTGAATTGGCTTTGTTTTTTATTTCATAGTTCATGGTTCGTTGTTCGTAGTTCGTTGTTATAAAAGGACTTGTGTTCATTTGACTTTTTCTGAAATTGGCTTTGTTTGTTAAAAAAGGCTTATAATTTCGTACGTAAGAATTCGTAGAGTGCATTGCGTATTGCGTATCACGTATTGCGTCTCGGATAGCGTGCAGCGTGCAGCGTATAGTGGATAGAACATACATAAAGCACCTTTTATAAAAGAAAAAACTGTTTTGGCCGGCTGGGCCTAAGTCCTTGCCACTCTGTGGCTTACGACATGAAAACTGAAATGTCATCTTTGCCTACTGGCGATTGTAATTATACCAACATTGCTGGAATGTTCAATGAAAATCGAACTTTTTTTGAAAAAAAATTGCCACAGAGGGTAAATTCGTGAATCGTATCTCGTGAAGCGTATCTCGCCATTTGAGGCCGGGATGGCCGGCATTATTTGTTGACGAAGAGGGGTGCCTTCGTCCACAAGGCTAATGAAATGGCCTTATGCAGAAGCTGACTAAAAAGGTGTTTTTTTAGGCACGAAAAGGCATAAAATGCACAAAAATAAACAAAAAATGAACAAAAGAGTACTTTATGAGCGCATAAATATCACCTTCTCCCAATGGTCGGAAGATAGAAGAGACAAATGAAGAATAGTTGGACGGTTTGTTGATAGAACGAACCAGAGCTTTCGCACCTGAATTTTTCGCTGTGACGGGACATTTTTTTTCTTGAAATATATTGACAATCTTGTATGCTTTTTTTAAGTGTTTTTTGGCTGTCCAGGAGGAGGACAGTTAAAATTCGTTTATTTTAGCACTCCCCCTGAATGGCCATAAGTTCTGCGAGGATTGGCCATGTAAAAAAGAGATAAAAAAAAAGAAATTTTTTTTCAGGAGGACCAAAAATGCGAAAAGTAAATCTACACATTGCGGCGGCGGTCTGCATTTTCATGCTGACACTTACGGGGCCGGTGGCGGCAGTTACGCACAACGTCTCGCCGGGCCAGAGCATTCAGGCGACGATCGATGATGCCAACGATGGCGATGAAATCGAGGTGGCGCCGGGGGTTTATAATGAGGCAATCGATTTCAAGGGCAAGGCGGTCCGGTTGTATTCAAGCGGGGGGCCGGAAGTTACTACTATAGATGCAACAGGCCTGTCCTCCAGTGTAGTAAGTTGCACAAGCGGTGAAGGGATAAATACCATCCTCACGGGTTTCACCATCACTGGCGGAACGGGTACACCAGATGACTATGGACAACTCTGCGGCGGCGGAATGCGCAACGAGAGCAGCAGCCCGACGGTGACCAACTGCATCTTCACAAGTAACTCGGCCGAATTCGGCGGAGGGCTTTTCAACTACGCCGGCAGTGCGACAGTGAGCGACTGCACGTTTACAAACAATACGGTCAGCCACTGGGGCGCCGGATTATACAATAACGATAGCAGCCCGACATTGACCAACTGTATCTTCAGCGGCAATACCGCAACCGAATTCGGCGGCGGTATCTACAATGGAAAAACCAGCAATCCAGCGGTCTCCGACTGCAACTTTACAGACAATTCTGCAAGGGAAGGTGGAGGCATGCACAACGGTTCCTCCAGCAGTCCCACCGTCAGCGACTGCTCTTTCAGTAATAATACGGCCAACTGGGGCGGCGGGATTTACAACCACACCAGCAGCCCCACAGTGGTCAAATGCACCTTTAATGGCAACAACGCAGTCACCGCAATCGACGATGGCCGCGGTGGAGGTATGTTTAACAACTGGTACAGCAGTCCCTTGGTGACTGAGTGTATCTTCATCAGCAATTCATCGGACGACTATGGTGGTGGGATGTACAACTACGACTACAGCAGCCCGACGATGATCAACTGCACCTTCCGCGGCAATACGGCCACAGTTGTAGGCGGCGGCATTGCCAATGCGAACAACAGCAGTCCGAGGGTTATAAACGGCACATTCAGCGGAAATACGGCCGCCTATGGCGCCGGGATGCACGGTAATTTTTCCAGTAGCCCGACAATGACCAACTGCGCCTTCAGCGGCAACACTGCCGGTACCGATGGCGGCGGGATGTACAACACGAACTCGAGTAGCCCAACGTTGACGAACTGCACCTTAATCGGCAACACGGCTGGCGACAGAGGCGGAGCGATCTTCAGCTACAACGGCAGCCCGACGGTGACCAACTGCATCCTCTGGGGCAATACGCCGGACGAGATATTCAACAGTGGCGGCATCGCCACTGTCACATACAGCGACGTTCAGGGGTGGTGGAGCGGCGTAGGCAACATCGATGCGGACCCGTGTTTTGTGGACGCAGACAATCCCGACCCGAATCTTTGGAACTTACAGCTTAAGCCGGATTCTCCTTGCATCGACGCAGGAGATACCACAGCCGTGCCAACCGGCATTTTTGCAGATGTGGATGGGAATCTTCGCGGAGTGGATGATCCGGAAAGCCCCGACACAGGAGTCAGTATCTTTGGTGTGACGGTCGACATGGGGGCATACGAGTTTCAGCTTTGCCGAATCCCCGGCGATATCAACTGTGACGGCGTGGTGGACTTCAAAGACGTGGCGATACTTTGTAATAACTGGCTTGCCGGCATCGAGCCGGAATTGTAACCATATACACTCGCCAAACACAAAACAGATGACAGAAGTGGCAGGAATTTAGAAGGTAGAATTTAGAAAAAATGCCCACGGTGCAGGGGTGGGGATTATATAGAGGCGACCCCCAAGCAGGCTTGGGGTTTGCTATGAGGCCTTCATATTATCTAAACACAAAGGCAATACCACTCGGAGCACTATCCCCCAGAGCCCCTCGGGTTCGAATGCCTGCCATCAAGGAATCTTTCCTAACGGAGCAGGAGGGTTCCGTTCCCTTTGTGCCACTGAAAAGCAATCTTATGTTTCTAATTGAAGACAAGTTTAGTGGTCGGTAAAAGCAATATCA
>Ga0209636_10008196_pt1 | contig 10650 bp, 7 predicted proteins | sample DeeMarSWOR152_54_FD_187464 | JGI IMG/M metagenome (GOLD analysis project Ga0209636, IMG submission 187464) | Marine sediment microbial communities from White Oak River estuary, North Carolina - WOR-1-52-54 (SPAdes) (version 2) | ecosystem: Environmental > Aquatic > Marine > Intertidal zone >... | reverse complement strand
TCTGATAAATTCTTACAAACAAAATATAGTTTTTTCTCACATATTCCCTAATTTAGTAAAGCTACAATCAAAATTTAAATGATTCATTATCAGGAGTAGTTTTATAAAAAATGATTGACCGGCAGACAATAGGCAGAATTTTTGATGCAGCAGATATCGTTGACGTCATATCTGATTTTGTATCACTTAAAAAAGCCGGTCAGAATTATAAAGGTTTTAGTCCCTGGACGAATGAAAAAACCCCATCATTCTTTGTCTCACCATCAAAAGGAATCTTTAAGGATTTCAGTTCAGGTAAGGGAGGGAATGTAGTAGGTTTTCTTATGGAGCATGAAAAGCTTACTTATCCTGAGGCATTACGTTACCTTGCCAGGAAATACAATATTGAAATTTCTGAGCAGGAACCAACTCCTGAAGAGTTAGAATTACATAATGAAAGGGAAAGCCTTCTGGCGATCAATTCTTTTGCGCAGAGGAATTTCGCATCAAATCTTTATGATCATTTAGAAGGTCAATCTGTTGCACTTGCTTATTTTAAAGAAAGAGGTTTCAGAGAGAGTACAATAAAAAAGTTTCAGCTGGGTTATTGTCTTGAGCAAAAAGATGCATTCACCCTGGAAGCTCAGAAAAAAGGATTCAGGCTGGATCTGGTTGTGAAAACCGGTCTGGTGATTCGGAAAGATAATACTCATTTCGACCGGTTCAATGGCCGTATTATGTTTCCAATCCACGGACTTTCCGGTAATGTAATTGGTTTTGGCGGACGAACCCTCAGGCGGGATGATAAAATTGCAAAATATATTAATTCGCCGGAATCAGATATCTATCAAAAAAGCAGGATTCTTTATGGTCTTTTTTTTGCCAAACAGTCTGTTGTGAAGGAAGATAAATGTTATATGGTGGAAGGTTATACTGATGTTCTGGCCATGCATCAGGCTGGTATAGAGAATGTTGTTGCATCTTCAGGGACTTCTCTGACAGTGGAACAAGTAAGACTGGTTAAAAGATTTACCCAGAATATTACAATCCTTTATGATGGAGATGAAGCCGGGATTATGGCATCACTGAGAGGAATTGATCTTGTGCTTGAAGAAGGATTAAATGTTAAAGTGGTCCTTCTGCCGGAAGGTGAAGATCCGGATTCCTGGTCTAAAAAACTGAGCTCAAAGGAGTTCATGGAGTATATAAAAAAAGAAGAAAGAGACTTCATATCCTTTAAAACAAAATTACTGCTGGAGGAAGCTGAAAATGATCCTGTGAAGAAAGCAGGATTAATCAATGATGTAATACGCTCTGTTGCAGTTATCCCCGATACCATAACACGTTCCGTCTATATTAAAGAATGCAGCAAACTACTCGATACAGAGGAACGGATATTATATTCACAGGTTTATCGCCTGAGAAGAAAACGGGCTGAAGACCGTTATAATCAATATATCCATAAAGAACAGGTTCAATTCCAGTCAACACCAATTCCTTCATTTGTTCGTGAGGTTTACAGCGAACCACAGGAAAAAATTTTGGTCAGGTTCCTGTTGCAATGGGGCAATGAAAGATTATTTGAAATACACAATGAACAATCAGGAATTGAATATATATCTGTTGCTGAGTACATCATCAATGAAATACTAAATGATGAACTGGAATTCAAAAACCTGCTTTACAGAAAGATTTTTGAAGAAATACATGATTTTATTAAAAGAGGTGAGGTAATAGATATAAAATATTTTGTCAATCATAATGATGAGCAGGTAAGTAAACTGGCTGTTGATCTTCTGAGTTCTCCATACGAGTTGAGCAAATTACATAAGAAGAAAGGAGCTTTTGTTGAAACGGAGGATATGCTTCTGAAGAAGAATGTACCAAAAGCTATTATTGAGTATAAAAGAAAAATCCTGGAATCAGCCCAGAAGGAAAAAGAGGAAGAGATACGAAAAGCCCAGGAAGAATCTCTCCTGGAAGACCAGATCAATCAAATCATGCAGCAATATATTACCATTACTTCCCTGATTAATACCATTTCAAAAGAAAAAGGCTGGGTGGTACTTAAATAGTATTGGCGGGAATTTGACAACTTATTGATTATGTATTAATTTTATATATTGTTACTAAAACAATAAATCTCTTTGCGATTATGCGAATAGATTTTTCCAGATATTTGACAGAAAGATATTTAGAAACATTATCCAAACAGGCATTTGAAGGCCCTGTTATTACTATTTCAAGACAGGTGGGATGCCCGGCAAAAAAAATTGCTTCTAAACTTGCTTCACGCCTGACTGAACTCAAAAGTCCGGGATCTAAAAAAATTGAGTGGAGATGGATCAGCAAAGAGATACTTTCTGAATCGGCAAAAGTACTTGGTGTAGATCCAATAGAAATAGGGCATGTTTTCAGGTATGAGAAACGCAGTTTCATGGATGAGATCTTATCATCCCATTCAAAAAAATATTACAAAAGTGACAGGAAAATCAGAAATGCTATAGCAACAGTCATCCGCAATATTGCCAGTGAAGGGAATGTGATTATTGTTGGCAGGGGAGGAGTTGCCATCACAAGAGAGATTGAAAAATCCTTTCATGTCAATCTCGAAGCCCCGCTTAACTGGAGAGCAATGAGGATTAGTGAAAAGTACTGTATTTCAATGGAGGAAGCTAAAAAATATGCCCACGACATTGACAGAAAAAGAGCTCAGTTCCGGGATTATTTTCATGGGAAGGGCACTGATTATTCCTCTTTTGATGTCACATTCAATTGTATGACACTTAGCATCGAGGATATTACAGAATCGGTTATTAAAATCCTTCAGATCAGAAGATTAATTTAATTTTATCCTGACCCTGATAATTGGGAACATTTACGCCTCATCCATTTTGTAGTCCAGCTTCGTTTTATTAATCCCTAAATTCATTAATTTTAATTCCTGTTAGATAATATCCATTAGAAGATGAACATACTACGGATTTTATTTTTTTCTTCTTTTTTGCTTTCCTTTATATTAGTTTCATCGTGCAGGTCAGATAAAATCTCAGATGATATCCCGGCTATCAATATAGAAATGCTGGATATTCTTGATTCGATTCCTGCTGAGCCTAAGGAAATTTTTTACCACATGTCTCTTCCGGTAGAGATGGCTCATTTATTTGAGCAGGTTGGGGCTAATTTTTTCCCTGATATTCTGAATTCCCCGGATAATCTCAGCAGGTATCATACCAGTTTAAAACTGGCAATGAATCTTGGAGTATTTGGAGTCGACCTCAGTTATGTTAAAATGTTCGGAAGGCAACAAAATGCTGTTAATTATCTCAATGCTATTCAAAGACTTTCAGAAGATTTTGGTATACCAAAAGAGATTTATTCTGATGTCCTGATAAACCTGGAGTATTATGTCACCAATAAAGATTCCCTTGCGAGGGTGTCAGCGGATATTTACAGGTCGGTGGATCATTATCTGCGCAAAAGCGGTGAAGAATCAACTGCTGCTATGGTTATGATGGGAGGATGGGTAGAAGGAATGTATATTGCCACACAAATATTTGAAAGAGATCAGGGTAATATTAAACTGCTTGAAAGAATTGCTGAACAGAAATATTCGCTGAACAGTCTGATCTCACTCATGAATAATTATCATGGTTATGAAGAAATGACCGAGTATCTGCTGATGTTGAAAAATCTGCGCAGGTCATATGATAAGTTTCAAATCTATTATATTGCTGATGATGTGGATGTGGACACGATCAATAAAATCATCTCTGCCAGTAAATACTATATTGATGTAAAACCTGAACAAATTCTTGAAATCAGTACCAAACTGGCCAGCCTGAGGGATAAGATTATACGATAAATACACTCACTCTGTGTCTCCCCCTGCAGGTAGGGGAAGATGAAACTTAAAGTAAAAATAATCTGTGAAAATCTGCTTTAAGATCTGCGTAAATCAGCGAGAAATATTCTGCAGGCAAATTCACATTTACTAGTGAAACCAGGAGAAGGATATATCAAATTTGTTGTCAACTGGAAAAAAACAGGACCGGTCATACCTGCAGAAGCATTTATTAAAATTACTGCATGGAGAGATGTATTATATGGTTTGGGAATGATTGGTTCTGATAAAAAGGGTATTGGATTTGGTAATATCAGTCTGCGGGAAAAGGAGTCAAATTATTTCTATATCACTGGTTCCGCGACCGGCTCTCTGCGAAGTCTGGATGAACAGCATTATTGTCTGGTTACAGGTTATAACCTTGAAGAAAATTCATTGGCCTGTACAGGTCCTATTAAAGCTTCATCTGAGTCGATGAGCCATGCGGCAATATATAACGAGTTCCCCGGGGCATGTGCTGTCATCCATGTACACCATTATATTTTCTGGAGCAGTTTATTCAACAGGGTTCCAACCACCAGCAGGGATGCAGAATACGGGACTCCGGAAATGGCCAGGGAAATCATCAGGTTGCTGAGGGAACCTGGTACACTCGAGGGCAGGATCATAGTGATGGGTGGTCATAAAGACGGGATTATCATTTTCGGGAAGGATATGGATGAAGCGGGAGCATATACGTTGTCGTATTATAATGAGATTATATGAGGCGGCTTATGTATTTGAAAAAAATTCAGATTTAGCTAAGGAATCAAACTAAAATATTAGGAAGGCTGAGGCCAAGGCTAAGATGGGGAAGTGTAGGAGATACTGGATGAATTGCCATCGGCTGAAGCCGACGGCAATTATTAAATATTATCATGCTCCTGAAACAACTATATCTTTAAAGACGAGGCTTGGTAATTGCCAGCTGCTGTATTTCCAGGGATCATTGCCAATCTCTGTCAGTTTGTTCCAGAACTGGAGGTGATTATCTGCGATATTCATTTCTGCAACAGGTTGGACAGGTTTCCCCCGGTCAAATAACTGGCCAAAAATACCAAATGAAAAATCTCCTGTTGTTGAATTTGAGTTACCACCAATCATTCCAGTAATCAAAATACCCCGGTCAAGATCTTTCATGATTGATTCAACAGACCTTTCCCCCGGAGGAATAATTAAATTGGATGAGCTTCCGGTCGTAGGTTCACATTCAAGTTTCCGGCTGTAGTACCAGTCGATATAATAATCCCTGAGAATACCTTCATCAATCATGATCCTCTCCTTGCAGGGAAATCCGTCAGAATCAAATGAACGGCTTCCCAATCCTCTTGCAATTAACGGATTGTCGATAAGGGTTAAAAGATTATTCCCTATTACCTGGTTCTTTTTGTCCAGCAGGAATGAACTTTTCTGCTGGAGATTCTGGCCATTCATTGCGGAAAGTAATCCGGACAATAATCGTGTGACATTACGGTTTTGAATGATGACCGGGAGTTTTTCTGTTTTTATTTTCTTTGAGCCAAGCTGTTGGTAGGCATCACGGGAAACAATGCCGGCAATCTCTTCAGCAGCCGGGAAATTATCCAGCATTCTGGAACTGACAAATAATAATCCTTCAGATTTTCTGTCACCTATATCCTGGATTGTCAGTGATACTTCTGCACCGAAGCGGGTTCCTTCCGATTCACCTACAAAACTGTTATTTGACATGATAAACAATTCTGTAATACGGTCACTGAATTCAGCCTGGGTGGAAATAAGCCTCTCGCCGCCCTTTTCGATGCATGCATCTTCAATATCTTTTGCCATATGATGGCGTTGTTCAGCAGAAAGGTTTTGATAAGATGGGTCCAGAATTTGAAGATCAACTCCTGATCTGCCCTCATAATATTGAGGATCAGGAAGATATCGGTAAGGATCTTCCTCCAGGTATCTGGTATTGTCTATGGCTTTTGAGATAAAATCTCCAAGGGTTTTTTTCCTTAAATCAGGATTACTCTGGGAAGAGTATTTCCCATCAATGTATATTTCAAGAGATAATCCCTGGGTTGTTGATTCTTTGATGATTTCAGGTTTTTGTTGCCTGTACCTTACATCCACATTCCTGTTTTTATAGATTGTGGCTTTACATTCTTTTGCACCATTTTTTTCTGCAGTGCTGATGATCCATTTACAAAGATTTTTCATTTCCTGGTTCATGATACACCTCCTTCCTGGCTTGTGCCCCCGACAGTCATTGATTTGACCAGACAGGTAGGTAACCCGAATGAAACTTTCACGCCCTGGTTTTCTTTTCCGCAAAAACCTGCTCCTCCGTGGTACATACTGAGATCGTTGGCAGCCATTGTAATATTTTCGAGCATTTTAGGACCATTGCCCATGATGTTGATATCCTTGATCGGTGCAGTGAGTTTTCCGTTTTCTATCCGGAAACCCTGGCTAACATAGAAAGAAAAATCACCCTGTCCGATGTATACTTCCCCATTGCTCACGTCTGACACATAAATACCATTTTTCACCTGCCTGATGACATCATCCGGTGAGGCATTGCCCGGCATCATGTAGGTATTCCTCATCCTTGGGAAAGGCATATATTGGTAACTCTGACGTCGTCCGTTTCCAGTTGGTTCAACATCATAGTAACGGGCTGATATTTTATCATGCAAATAGCCTGTTAATATACCGTTTTCTACCAGAACAGTTTTTTCCCCTGGTGTGCCTTCATCATCCACATTGATCGAGCCGCTCAGGTTTGGAATGGTCCCGTCGTCAATGATGGTAACAAAAGGTTCTGCCACTTTCTTTCCGATCATCGTGCTATAGATAGAAATATTTTTACGGTTAAAATCGGCTTCCATACCGTGGCCGATTGCTTCATGAAGTAACACCCCGGTGATACCAGATCCGAGAACAACAGGCATTTCACCTGCGGGCGGCTGGGTGGCTTCAAACTTTATCAGTGTCCTGTCGACTGCTTCATTTGATAGTTTCTCAATCAATTTCAGGTCGTACCAGGAGAAATCGCGATGTCCGCCATATTCCCATCCGCCACTTTCTATTTTACCGTCTTTTTCAGCCAGGACTGATGCAGCACAGAAATTACCGGGCACAAGGTCTTCCGCCTTTACTCCATCACTGGTAACAATCATGATCCTTTTCATCTCATCCTGAAAAACAACTGTTACTTTTCGTATGAAATCCGACAATTCAAAACATTTTGCATTGATTCCCTGCATGACAGGTAATTTGGATGAGATCGGGAATTCATTTAAAAATGTTGATAACGGGTAATAATCGCCGATTTCAGGAGTGCTGAATTGCTCTTTTATAGGGGTGGCAGATGCATTAACCAGTGAGGCAGCTGTTCTGGCGGCAGAGAGCATGGATTCTTCTGTAAGAACCTGAGTGAATCCATATCCAACCTGGTCGTCTTTAACAGTACGGATTCCCACACCGAGGTCAATATTCCCGTATGACTGATTCACCTTGCCATCTTCAAGGACAAGGACGTTGGAAATAGTATGCTCAAAGAAAAGGTCGGCAAAATCACCTCCTTTTAATAATGCCGTTTCGAGCAACTTCCGGCATATTTTTTCATCAATGCCAAATTCTGCTTCAAAGTATCCTGATTTATTCATTTTATTTTGTGAAGATAAACATCCGCTGAGATAAGGGGTAATCATTACCGCCCCTCCGGCGGATACGGTTCGTGAAATAAATTTTCGTCGGGATAATGGCTTCATATTTTTGTGATGGATTAATTATAAACAGTTTGTTTTGGATTTGAATATTTGCATGTGATTAGAATAATGGAATGTTATATGATAGAATCAGCAACCAAAGAATCCGGTTAGCAACCGGACTTTTCTATGTCATCCTGTGTAACAATAGGGGGGCGTAAAATGACATTTTAGCTAATTATTGAGGTTGTGACACACCCCTAACTTCATACACAAGTCCCAAACACACCAATTAACCAATTTAAAGATTTACAAATTATCAATGAATGGATAAAAGACCTGTGAAGATAAGTAATTTATTTCTATAAAAGACTAAGATTTGACATTTAACCAGTAAAGTTGTAATATTGCATTCCGGCTGTGTAAGTGAGTGGTGAATCGTGAATCGTGGGTCGAAAGTCAAAGAAGAAACGAATCTCAAAGATAACCTATTCACATAAAAAACTCCCACTCATGCCCAACCAGGAACCAGGAACCATACCGACGGGCCCATAGCTCAGCAGGTCAGAGCATCTGACTCATAATCAGGGGGTCGCTGGTTCGAGCCCAGCTGGGCCCACAAAATAATAAGCATATGCAACTGAATAACAGAATATGCTTATTTTATTTGGTATTGACTGTAACTATACTGAAACAATTGTAAAATTTGAATATTTTTTAGTGGATTTTATAGTCAAATTTAGTCCTAATCTTTACCGGGATTCTATATCGTTTTACAGTTTCCGTTCTATTTCCTGATCCTTCATCCCATCTCGTAGTATGAAAATTACCAGTTAGGTCAATATTTAATTCAAATATTACTTCAGAATCTGTATTAATATCATTTTTGGTGGCAGGTAACCATTTTGATTCTAGACTTTTCACACGTGCAAGACAATATTCTCCGAATTTCTTAGGACCTTTTTTATCAATAATATTGAAGTTTGATGCATTACCTATTGAATCAACATTAAATGAAATTTTAACAGAGTATCGATTCTTAAAAGGATCTAGTAACTCATATAAATATATTAATATTTCGTTCTTCAGGTAGGGTTCCCAGCCTAAATAGATTGGGGATCGTTCTTTTTCATTAGTTAGATCGTTTCCTAAAGTATCAATATAAAGGACCAAATCATTTGTTGAGTAGTTATATTTCAGGTAAGTATTCCCATAGGGATCAAAGTACTCCCATAAATCAATCTTAGTGTTATCCAGGTAATATCCTTGACACCAGGGAATATCTTTTGAACTCTTTAAATAAAAAGGTATAGTATCGAAGAATTTTATATCATAAAAGTATCTCCATTTGCCTGCTTTTTTATTGTCCTGATAAAATCCTACTTCGTAGATTCTTCTACCGAACATATAACTCTCAGATTCAGTATTATATTTTAAATATGATCCATGTTTAATTGTATCATTATCTTTTAGTACATAATATTCCTCTCTACAGTCTTCATTCACTTTAAATATTTTAATTGTTTCCTGGGCACTTAAATTGACAATACCAATTAATATAAATAGAAATAAAGTATTCCTTTTCATAATTACTTCCTTCTAGAATAAATTCAGATGAAACGTATTACTTTTTGAACCAAACAGGAATTAATTAAAGTTATTGAAATATTTTCAGAAAATCAATTAGATGAAGGGATTAATATTAAACTGTTGGACAGGACTAATAATATTTGTGGTTTCAATACACTTCAAGCTATTAAGTATTAATCTTCCTACTTCTCATCTTTGTCATCTTTCCTGAAAATAGCGTAAATAACTGCAGCACCAATCACTATTGCCGGTATGCCAAATAGAAAAGCAGCCAGACCATTTTCCAGTGCCTGTTTATGGAGGAAGTGTATTGCATATATGATAAATGCAGTTCATACGATAATTTTCAATAATGTTCTCATGGTTGTATGTTTTAGGTTAATAAAAAAGGCGCTGCTTACCCAGGTGTAAACAACGTCAATTAACTGTTTGATAAACAAATAATTAAGACTTAAAATAAGACGATTTAAGCGATTATAATACCTCAGTAAGAGGAAAACGTTGTGCATGGAGATCGTGGCGCTAAGGGGCCTTAAAATGCGTCAGGGAGGATTAATTTTGGGCTATCAATATGTATATAGCAGATATTCAGCTAATTGACTCACAAATATATCCTGAAAAAGGCATTAAAATGAAGTACAACCATGTGGTATTAACTATGGGTATAATAGATCAGTTAAATTTACTTATGTTATTATAATCAGATTAATCTTGATTATTCAATAAGTAACTTTCCTCTATATATGTTAGGACCTCTGAGTTCAATCAAGTATAATCCTGCTGGTAATATTCCTTTGCTTAGTTCAATCTTTTCATCAGTTATATTGTCAGTTGTTTTAACAATCTTTCCTGTAAGATCCATGATAGAAAAGGTATAAAAGTATCTTTCAGGATTGTTGAATATAATTGTTGTAGATTCATTGAATGGATTGGGATAAACGATGATCTGTCCATATTTATTTTCTTCATCCTTTATACCCAATCCCTTGATTGAAACCTCAAGACATACCGTATCTCCTGTGCAACCTATTGCATCCGTTTCAACAACAGAAACTGATCCAGTTAATCCTGATCCCCATTGCACACTTATAAAATTTGATCCCTGGCCGGATATAATATTTCCTCCCTCAAGCATCCAAGTATAAACAGAACCTGTTTTATTTGTTACAGAGTAAAATGTAATATCCCATTCAGTTACATTATTATTACCTAAAATAAATCCGGTATGAATTTTATCAGGCTGTGATATATTTATGCTGTCAATCTTCAATATACATTCATATGTGTCTCTTATCAGAACCTGATACATACCTGCTGAAAGGAAATTAAAATATCCAATACTGTCAAAGGTTTGACCGTTATCAATAGAGTACTCTACAGGGCTTCCATTAAAAATACTTGCAGTGATTTCAATTCGACCGTTATTCCTTCCATAGCAGGAATCAACATCATAAACAAATAAATAATCCAGATGGATCGGATCGGCCATTGACAGTTGAATACTTTCGCATCCAGATC
>Ga0209636_10008194_pt1 | contig 10651 bp, 8 predicted proteins | sample DeeMarSWOR152_54_FD_187464 | JGI IMG/M metagenome (GOLD analysis project Ga0209636, IMG submission 187464) | Marine sediment microbial communities from White Oak River estuary, North Carolina - WOR-1-52-54 (SPAdes) (version 2) | ecosystem: Environmental > Aquatic > Marine > Intertidal zone >... | reverse complement strand
TGGAAGAGGGAGAGAAAGGCTGAAACATTGCTTCGGAGTGTTGCTGAAAAAACCAGTTTATCACCGGACGAGGTTTATGAAAAAGCTGGAGCACTCATGGAGAAGGAGTATGGATTGTACGAAGCCTTCGAGAAAGTCGTAAAGGGAGGAGTGGAAGTTCTGACAAAAATAGGTGTGCCAGAGAAGCTTGCAGCAGCCCTTGCTGAAGTTGCGGAAGAGCGCATACACATACCGATGGTTAAGGTGAAAGGTATTGTTGAGCTTCGCTGCATGAAGCCTAATGGTATAGAAATCCTTAAAAAAGCTTTTTTGAACGCCAAAAAGGCTGAGAAATCTAAAGATGCGAAACTCCGTTTTTATGTTGTTGCTGCACCCAAATACCGCATTGAGGTTTTAGCGGAAAACTATAAGCATGCAGAAGCCGTTTTACAGGGGGTCGGTGAAAAAGTTGTTTCGCACGTTGTTAAAGCTGGTGGACAAGGATCCTTTAGAAGGGAGAAGTAGTGGTTTGGCTTTTACGAAAATGTGAAAGCTGTGGAAAATATACTCTGAGAAAAGATAGCTGCCAGTGTTGCCGTGGAAAGGTTCGAGTGCCCCATCCACCCAAGTTTTCCCCTGATGACAAGTATCTTAAGTACAGGATGGCTCTTAAGAGAGGTTCAAAAGAATGAAAGAGACGTTCATCAAAGAACGCATGAAAGTTAAGTTAAAGAATCCTATTTTAATTGAAGGGCTTCCAGGTTTGGGGCTTGTAGGTAAGATTGCCACTCGATATTTAATTAAAAAACTGGACGCCAAAAAGTTCGCTTATCTCTATTCTCCTCACTTTCCATATTTCGTACTTGTGAACAAGAAAGGAAGCGTTAGGCTTTTACGTGGAACTTTCTATTTCTTGAGAAACCAAACTGAAGGAAACGACCTTATTCTTTTCACAGGTGACAGCCAAGCCCAGACAATTGAAGGTCAGTACGAAATTTCCGATTGCATATTAGATTTTGCTCGGCAGCACAACGTGAAAATGATTGTCACAGTAGGCGGCTACCGAATGGAGGTTAAGGACAAGCCTAAAGTTATTGCAGCCGCCACAAATGAAGAACTCTTGAACGAGGCATTACAAGCCAGAGCCGTATTGAGTTCAATGGGGAATCCCATTGTCGGCACTGCCGGCTTAATTCTAGGTTTGTCTCGTTTCAAGAAGATTGATGCTCTTTGTCTTTTAGGTGAGACCCGTGGGTATTTGCCTGACCCAAAGGCTGCTAAAAGCGTGTTAGAGGTGTTGAAAACAATGCTTAGCCTTAATATCGATCTAGCTGGTTTGGATGAAGAAATTGAGAAAGCGGACAAAATGATTACGCGTTTGCAGAAAATTGAGGAAAAAAGAGCCTTGCAAGCAGAGGAGATACGTAAAGAAGAGGACAAGAGAATAACGTATATTTCATGAAAAGAAACGTTAGAACGCCAGTTCTTCCTTAATTATCTTAACAATTGTTTCAGCGGCATTTCCATCTCCATATGGCGATTTTCTTGGTAATTTCCGTGGATGCTCTAATGTTCTTTTTATGGCCTTCAATATTCTGTGTTTTTCCGTGCCTACGACTTCAGCGAACCCTGATTTGACGGCTTCTGGCCTTTCGGTTGAAAGTCGGATTACTAACACTGGCTTTCTTATACATGGTGCTGTTGCTTCCTCTTGTATGCCGCCGGAATCGGTCACTATCATTTCACATTTTTCCATTAAAACCAAGAAATCAAAGTAGCCGAGGGGTGGTAAAATCTGTATGTTTTTTGATTTTTTGATTTTGGTGTAGATTTTGTTCTGTTGAAGTCTCTTTTTTGTTCTTGGATGCATAGGGTAAATCACTGGTATGGGAGCTTCTGCAAATGTTTCCATGAAATTTTCAAGAACCGTTAGGTCGTCTACGTTTTCTGCTCTGTGGGCAGTGGCTAGGGCAAATGGTTTGAAACGTATGTATTTTAGTATTTTTGATTTCTTTTCAGCTATGGGTAGGTGTTGAATCACCGCGTCTATGGCTGTGTTTCCCGTAACGTAGATTTTGCCCCAAACGTTTTCTCTTTTCAAGTTTTTCTCAGCGATTTCCGTTGGTGCGAATAGGTAAGTGGATACATGATCTGTTAAACGTCTGTTATGTTCTTCCGGCATGCGGAGATCAAAGCTTCTCAATCCAGCTTCGACGTGCCCCACGGGTATTCGCAGTTCTAGTGCTGCTAAAGCCGTTGCCAATACTCCGTTTGTGTCTCCTTCAACCAAGACGAGTTTGGGTGATGTTTTCTTCAGTAATCGTTCCATATGGGTTATTATGCGTGCGGTTTGTGTCCCTTGCGAGTATGCCTTAACTTTGTAAGCGTAATCTGGAGTGGGGAGTTCAAGTTCTTCGATGAACTGTTGGGACATGTTGTAGTCGTAGTGTTGTCCGCAGTGGACAAAAATTAATGGGATTTTGCTTTTCTGTAAAGCCCTGACAATAGGTGCCATTTTTATTATTTCTGGGCGAGTGCCAACGACGACCATGATAGTTTCCATTAGACACCCCTTATTATCTAAGTATCTGTGGATGTTTTTTTAACGTTTCTCCGAAACGAAGCTAAACTAATGTTTAAAACTTAATTTCAATATTTTTGTACAGTTCTAACTTTCAATCAACTATATGGATAATAATCATTAGATTGCGTCGATTTTTGTGACGTGCAAACCGTCTTACCATTGTTTTTCTTTTATGTTAGTAAAATCAAGTTTGGAGATGGATGTATGCATCTATTAAAGAATAAGAAAGGTTTAAGCGTCGTAGTGACTACATTAATAATCCTTGTGGTTTCAGTACTGCTAGCAACTCTTGTAACGTTCTATGCTATAAACGTGACCACCACAAGAGTGCAGGAAGAATCACTGTTCTTGACTAAGCAGCATGTTTGGTTTAACACGACAGGTTCATGGGCGCAAGCGGCAATAGTGATTGGAAACACCGGCGGAAAAGATGTCGTTCTTGATAAAGTTTCAGTCCGTGGACAGGAATCTGAGTGGCAAACCGTTTACTACTGGAGAACAAGCAACATAACAATTTCAGACGACTTAGACGTGACCCCAACTGACATTACGGGTACAAGCTTCAACATCACCGTTCAGGGGACTGCACGAACCTTCCAGCAAGCTAATAATGATTTAACACTGAAGTCTGGTTGGACCATGGTTCTCTACGTTATGAATCCTGATAGCGTAGCATTGAATGATGTAGGCATAACAGTGGGCATAACATTGTTCACATCAAACGCTCAGTACTACAAGGAAACCAATATCGAGGCAGCGCAATAGCAACTATCTTCTTTTTCTACGGACGAACTCAAGTCTAGGTTTTCTTTAGGTAACCCTCTCTAGGCTCGAAAACTGTTCCTTCACGCAGTAACTGTCCTAGGAGGCGTTCCGCTTCACCTACTGAGATTTTATAGTTTGTTTCTAGCTCGTTTAGAAGTGCCATCTTTTCAACTAGCCCTGTTTCTCTTTGCATCTCCATTATTGTTGAAAGCACAGTTTGAAGCTTGTCTCTTAGACTTTTTGGTTTTCCAGTCATTATAAGGTCTATGTCAAATTTGGATGAGGACACGTCTATTCCAACCTCTTCAAGAGACCTATTCATTATGGCGATGGCTGCTTCTGCGTCCTCTGCTAAAATCTCTTTTCTCAGAGCTGAGCGTGTTCTTGCTTCTGCTGTGCGCACAAGGGATTCTAATTGCCGTGCAGTTATGGCTACTGGTGATCCTTCTGTTTCGCTTGCTGAACGCATAGCCATGTAAAAGTCTTTTAGACGTTGAAGCGCTTCCTTTGTCAGTATCGGTCTTATTCCCTTTGCATAGCTTATGTATTTTCTTAGAAGTTCTGTCGGTATTGGTGGTTCCACGGGACTTGACCCTTTTCTGTGAATTTCGAGGATGTGCTGTGACATTTTGCTGTCTGCTTCTTTGTTCGGCTGATCTCTTAGGACGAAGATCAAATCGAACCTTGAAAGTATTGTAACTGGTAACGAAATGTTTTCCGCCACTGTACGGTGCGGTTCATATCTTCCTAACGCAGGGTTTGCAGCTGCAAGTATGGCTGTTCTAGCGTTAAGCGTTGCGACGATACCGCCTTTTGCAATTGAAACCGTATGCTGCTCCATCGCCTCGTGAATTGCAACTCTATCTTCCGGACGCATCTTATCCATCTCGTCAATGCATGCAATTCCTTTATCAGCCAGTACTAGAGCTCCAGCTTCAAGAGTCATTCCACCTCTTCTCTCTCGTATGACGGCTGCTGTTAAACCCGCGGCTGTCGTTCCACGTCCAGAAGTATACAGTCCACGAGGAGCAAGCCTTGCCACATATTGCAGAATCTGAGATTTCGCTGTCCCAGGGTCTCCTATCAAAAGGACGTTTAGCTCTCCCCTTATTGTTATGTCCGGAAGCGTTTTTCCCACGCCGCCAAAAAGAAGATATATTATCGCTTCTTTCACATCATCGTATCCGTATATCGAAGGTGCAATTGAACTAATAATTTTTCGATGTATCCACGGGTCTTTTGAAAGTTCAAGGATTTTCTCTTCTTCTTCTGGAGATGGAAGCACTGTTTCTGGCTCTTTGCCTAGAACCTCAATTGAGTTGGCGTCTAAATGCAGGATGAATGCGCGGAGTTTTCCAACGGTTGGAACTGTTGGTGCTACTGCCTGAGCTGTTCCAACTATCGATACGTGGTCGCCTGGTCTTGCGGCGTCAACTATTTCGCTTCCAATGAGCTTGATGTTTAATGAGCGTGGAAGTTGTCCAGGTGGGAGGTCTTCTGGTCTTTCTTGAATTCGGAGTTCTTGGGAGTCTATGAACGTTGTTTCTTCTTGCATGAAGTCGAAGGGGCCTTTTCTTCTGCACGAGGGGTCGCTGCATGCAAAGGGAGCTCTTAAGAATGGGCCTGTTTGCTTTGTGTACGTTATTGTTCCGCATCTTTTGCATTTGAATGCTGCTTGCATGACCATTGGGCGGACTGGTGTTGAACGGACAACTATGCCTTCAACCATGACGAGTTTTCCGATGTGTTTTGAGCCAAGTTTTCGCAGCGGTGCAGTTTCTAACAACCGTACAATTCTGACGGTTACTGCTTCTGTTTCTGTTTTTTCGGCGTATTCAGGGTCTTCTATTCGCAATTGTGCATATGCCGCGTTGTTGGCATGTTTGAAATACTCGTCAGGGGTTTCCAAAATTTCTTCTGCGAGTTCTTGGTCAAAAGCCAAGAGGTCTTCGAAATCGACTATTATTGATGTTTTTGCTGCTACTGCCATTTGTGATATTCTTTGGCGGTATTTTTCTGTTTTGAAAAAGTCTTGTAAGTGTTCTTGAGGGTCTATGACTTCTAGCTCTTCTGTCATTTTTCTCCTTCCTTGTTCTTGAGTATGTGTGTTCGCCATTCACTGATAAGGTTGTAAATTTCTTTGTAAAGAAATCTTTCTTCTCTTGTAAATTTTCTTAGAATTTGCTCTGTTTGAGCTGGAGCTGAGGCAAGTGAAACGATTTTTTTTAATCTTGAATTTATAATGTCTTGTGTTAACTGCCCGACTTTTTCGTATTCTCGCATTTTCTCAGGTTTTTTGGTTATTTCCTGTTTTAATTCCACTAAGTATCTTCGAAGTTTTGGATAGAAATCTTCTGGTAATTTAGATATTTGCCTAGTGGTTTGAACTCGTTCTTTCCATTGAGTTTTGTAAAGTTGGGCTGCGTCTAATAATTCTTCTTTTCTGAAACGAGCAATTCCAGACTTAACAAGTTCTCTGACTATCCAGTATTGAACTTCATATTCGTTTCCTTCTTCAAAGGGACCTACCTTTAATCCGGCAAGCTTGATTTCCGAGCAATTCCTATTTGCGACTATCTTTAGGCGTGAATTTTCAAAACTAAAATCTAAGCCACTAATTTTCATCGAAACCGTTTTCGACATCCTTGACCCCTTCCCCAACTCGGCTAATTATCGGAGAGCAGATATAAGAAGTGCAGTTTAAAAACTTAGATTAAGAGTTTAAGAAAATTCGAAATTGTAGTGGAACTTTCGCCATTTGGATGATAATAAGATAAAAACGGATAACATAGTCAGACTACGTTTTCAGTTCTCGTCAGTCAAAAATATAGGCTTAAAAATAGTAAATATATCTGTTATGAAGTGAGTAGCTGTAATGGGTGAGAAGCGTGTCTGAAGAAGAAGAGTTTGAGGTCATTGTTGTAGGTGGCGGTCCCGCAGGGTTGAATACAGCTATTATGTGTGGGACTAGGCACTTGAAAGTTCTTCTTCTCGAAAGAGACAAAATAGGCGGGCTGCTCGCAACTCTTTATCCTAACAAGATAATTCCAAACTATCCTGGGTTCCCCAACGGAATAGTTGCCATAGAATTGGTTAGAAACTGGTTGCAGCATCTTCGATTTACTGGCGTCACAGTAAAGCAACAGGTTGTCTTAGATGTTGCTAAAGATCTAACCATAACTACGAACAAGAAAAAGTACAGAGGGAGGGTGGTGGTTATTGCCACAGGTACTAAACCCAGACGGCTAGGAATACTTAGCGAATCAAGGTTGAGCAAGGGAGGTAAAGGGGTATATTATTTCACGTCTCATCCAGAGGAATTTGTGGGAAAGAAAGTTCTAGTGGTTGGTGGTGGAGACACTGCTATTGATGCGGCACTTGAATTGCTTAACTTGGCTGATGAGATAACAGTGGTGCACAGGCGTGAAGGTTTTCGTGCATTTGATGAAAATGTGGAAAAAGTCAGGAAAAGTGGAATAGTTGATTTTCTTCTTAGAGGACAGTTAATAGCTATTAAAGGACGCCATAGAGTTGAAAAAGCTGTGATAAGACAAGATGGAAAGAAACTAGAGAAGAGTGTTGACGCGGTCATAATTGCAATAGGACTTGTTCCAAACAATGAAATCTTCAAAAACCTTGGACTAAAAACTGGTAAACGCGGTTTCATCTTGACCGATGGATGCCAGAGAACAAACGTTGAAGAGATTTTTGCTGTTGGTGACATTACATATGTCGGACTTCGTTTAATCACAGTCGCTGCGGCTCATGGAGCCATAGCTAGCCACCATATATACTCGTATGTCAAAAAACCCTACTGGGCAAGAGAAGCTTGGCCTACTGAGATATAGTGCGAACATACGACGAAGGGGCTTGCATACAATCTAGTAAGCTTGATTTGCTATGGCCACAGGCCTAATATCTTTATTGCTTCACTTACTCTTCCCACGCCGAGTATCAACGCTGCTGTTCGCATGTCGCTTTCCTCTTTTTTTGCCACTTTGTAAACATCGTTGAAGGCTTTGACGATTCTGTCTTCTAATTTCCGATTCACCTCTTCTAGCGTCCAGTGTTCCCGTGTTAGATTTTGAACCCATTCAAAATAGCTTACAGTTACACCGGCAGAGTTTGCCAAGATATCCGGAACAAGAAATATGTCTTTTTCATGAAGCACTTTGTCTGCTTCTGGTGTTGTTGGTCCGTTGGCTCCTTCGGCCACTATTTTTGCTTTTATCTTGTCTGCGTTGGCTTTTGTGATTTGGTTTTCTAGAGCAGCTGGAATGAGAATGTCACATTTCAACTCTAATAGTTCCTCGTTAGCTATATTTTTAGACTCGGGAAAGTCGATAACCGAGCCTGTTTTGGATTTATGTTCGTAAACTTTGTGCGGGTTTAGGCCATCCTGAGAGTATATGCCTCCTCTGGAATCGCTTACTGCAATTATTTTGGATCCCAAATCATAGGCTATTTTCGCAGTGTTTCCCCCTACATTGCCATAGCCTTGAACCGCAACAGTTGCTCCCTTCATTTTTAAGCCCAAATGTTCTGCCGCTTCTCGTGAGCAGATGACAACACCCCGAGACGTTGCTTCTGCGCGCCCTTCTGAACCGCCCACGCTTATAGGTTTTCCTGTGACGCATTCTGGGACACTGTATCCCCTAAACTGGCTGTATGTATCCATTATCCATGCCATTGTTTGAGCGTCTGTGTAGACGTCTGGCGCTGGTACGTCACGGTATGGGCCGATGAAATCTAAAAGTAGGCTCGTGTATCGTCTTGTCAACATCTCCAGTTCGCACTTTGACATTTCCTTTGGGTTGCAGCATACTCCGCCTTTTGCGCCGCCGTACGGTATATTCGCGACTGCGCATTTCCATGTCATCCACATTGCTAATGCTGTGACTTCGTCTAGTGTTACATTTGGGTGATAGCGTATGCCTCCTTTGAAGGGTCCCCTCGCATCGTTATGTTGTACGCGACAACCAGTGAAAACACATACATCGTCATCGTCCATTTGTATAGTGATAGAAACGATGAGTGATCTTTTTGGGTGCTTCAGCATTTCGTGAATGCCGGGATCAAGATTCAGCTTCTCCGCAGCTATTCTTAACTGTTCTAACGCAACTCCTAAAGCTGTTTCAGTTTCTCCCATAAAACACTACTCCAAGATGCCAGTATATGCTTGCTACATTCTTAAAAACTTAAGGATTAAGCTGAAAAATTAGAAAAAAGGAGATGATAATGCTAGTCTAGTATTCTTTCAATCGCGTCTTTTTCTATTTCTTCTACCATTGGTATGCCTGTAACTTTGGCGGCTCTTTCAGACAAACTCATCAAGTCGCTTCTGTTGAGGAGTTCCAGCTTCCATTTTCTGGTACCAGCTAAAAGCTGTTTTAGTCCAACGCCTATGCGGTCCGTTAGGTACGTGTATAGTCCAATAGCTTCCCACGGTATTTCTTTGAAACGTTCGCCATATTTTGCTTTCAGTTCTGGTGTGGCAATAAAGAATTTTTCAGGCGTAGCGCCAAATTTGTTCGCGAAAGTTTTCGGCAATTTGCCTTCTTCAGCTAGCTGTTTGAAATAGTCTGCTTTCATAACCGCGGTTAGTGGTGATCGCCCCATCAAAACAGCCTTTACAAGGGGCCCATTTCCGAAGTTGCTCATTGCTATCGCCTTGAAGATTTGGGTTTCACTTATGAACCCCCCAGCCATAACCAAGTCTGGAACGTACCGCCCTTTCTTTTTCAGTATTTGTGCGCATTTGAGGACTATGGATTCCAAGTAGATTGTTGGGATGCTCATCTCATCCATCATTGGCACAGGGCTCATGCCCGTTCCGCCGCCTGCTCCATCGAAAGATACTGCTTCAATTTTTGCTTCAGAAGCTAGCTTCATTGTGTAGGCAACAGCTGATGGTCTATAGGCACCTGTCTTTAGCGTCACGTGTTTTGCTCCTTGTTCCCTCAGCCACTCTATGTCTTCTAAGAAGCCTTTTTCTTTCGGTATGCCCACTCGGCTGTGTCTCTCGAAGGATTTGAACACACCTTCTCTGAATGCTTGTTGCACCGTTGGATCTTCTGGATCTGGGATGAGTATGTAGCCTCTCTTCTTCAGCATCATGGCTTTGTTTAAATCTCTTATGCGGACTTCGCCTCCGATGGCTTTTGCGCCTTGTCCCCATTTTCTTTCGATGACGTTTACTTCTAGTTTTGAGATGGCGTAAACATCGACTCCTAGTCTTTGGTCTTCCACGTTTGTTTGTACAACTATGTCTCCGTGTTTTCCATCCCAGAATTTTCGGAATAGATCAACTCTTCGTTTCAGTTCTTTTGAGTATGTGACTTTGCCGTTTGTGAAACGTGACTCGGTATCCATACCACAAACGTTTTCGCCGACGATCACTGTTATTCCTGAAAGGGCTGAACCGATGGCTATGCCTTCCCAGAATAGTCGTCCGACCATAGTTGAGCCGAATGCTCCATTTAAGATTGGAAGTTTAAGAGGTATGCCTGCAACTTTTGTTTCTGTGTTTGCATTTGGAAAAATGGCTACATCGGAATCTTCTTCGATGCCGTGCACTTCAAAGAGGCGGGCTTGAATGTTGAAGTGGGACCAGTCGAGGCCGAAATCTTTGAGGGCTCCTGCCGTGCTGTATCCGAATTGAAGTGGTTCTGGGTAGAGGGCTTCTCTTCCTCTGAAGGCTGACAAGCTTATTTCGCATAGGAATGGGCAGTCGCGGATGCAAATGGGGCACATTCCGCTTGTGGGACTTGTGTCTTTGACGCGTGTTATTGTTCCTGTTGTTGACTTCGCGTTCAAATAGGAACTGTTTCTGTGTACACGTTCAGGCATTATTTTTCACCTTTACGTTTGCAAACATTTTAGAGTTTGAAGAATCTCGGTATAAGCATTTAAACGTTACTTTGAAATGAAGTAGAAATGAACATGCATGAACATGCAAGATCGTTTACGCGTTTTAGTTAAAGTAAGGTAATTTCAAGACCTTTGGCTATGTATTCTCTACGCTGATATGTCTGTGAATCGTAACGACCACCCGCTTTCTTTACTTCTAAAAATTTCTTATTCGCTTCCTTTGATAAATCAATAACCACTTGAGTCATGTGCTCTATTATAGCACAAAACTCTCTTGGATGGACATTCTTTACCATTGTCCAGTAAGCCAATGTTTGATAAGCGTATAAGGCTGGGCATACGTGTCCGAAAAAGGTTTTTACAGCCTCGCGTCCCCAATTGTGCTCCATTAGGGATAAGCTGTTAAAAACAAGTCTAGTGCCCGGTGCCACAAATTCGCGTTCAATTCTTCCA
>Ga0209636_10008193_pt1 | contig 10652 bp, 18 predicted proteins | sample DeeMarSWOR152_54_FD_187464 | JGI IMG/M metagenome (GOLD analysis project Ga0209636, IMG submission 187464) | Marine sediment microbial communities from White Oak River estuary, North Carolina - WOR-1-52-54 (SPAdes) (version 2) | ecosystem: Environmental > Aquatic > Marine > Intertidal zone >... | reverse complement strand
GCCGAATCGTCGATATAGCTGATAGTATAGGCATTTCATACAGTGAAAGCCTCAAGAACATCAAGAATCTTCTTAAGAAAAACCGTATAATCGAGAAAGTTTCTCCAAATGGAGAAAAATACTATTATCCTGCCCTAAAAAACAATCCTTAAATAGGTCGAAGCCCTTATATTTTTTTGACGAAGGTTGAAAAGCAAGAAAATGGCAGAGCGAAACTTCGATTCATGGCTTGCTGAGATTCCAGAAACTAAGGCACATCAACGAGCACAACGAATTCGAACTTATGAACATTGGTTGAATTTTCTTGGAGACAAGAATGAAGATTGGGTCTTGTCAAACAGAGAGGGTGAAGATTGGGGAGCGCATTTATGTGATTTCAGAGATTATCTCAGAAAACAACCAAAAACTAGGGGCGAAGGGTTTTTCTCAGATAACACCACGAAGACTTTGACTGCTCTTATCAGAAGTTATCTTCAACATATTGGCTGTAAACTCGTTTTGACTCGAAGACAGAAGACACATCTCACGAAAGTTGAATCTCTAGTCTCGATTGATTTCCCCCTGAACATTAGAGTCAAAGAGAAACTTCTTTCAGTTGCAGACCCTATAGAAGATTATATCATTAGTTGTGGAATTTCTTTTGGTCTAAGAATTGGCGATTTTCTCAGTTTAACAAGAGGAAGGCTCGAACCATTATTAGATGAAGAGGTTCCTATTCCGATAGGTAAAGTTCAAACAACAAAAGTCGGTGAACCCGCTTATCCTTTCATTTCTGGTGATGCTAAACAATGCATTCAAAGGGTTCTAGAATATATGGATAAGATGAAGCGAACAGACACCAACGAACCGATTTTGAAAACTGACGAAAACGGGGTCAATCAGATTCTTCAAGACCTATTCAAGAAAGCAGGGATTAAGACGGGTAACTATCAAGTTCGATTCCATATCTTAAGGAAGTTCCTAACCGATAACTTAGCCTCTGTTTCAAGTGGTGATAAGTGGAAGCGTATTGTTGGAAAATCAGCCAAATCTCCATACATTGCTAACGAATGCAAAGAAGCCTTCAAACGTGTTATGCCCCTAATTGATTGCGATGGGGCACGACTGAGAGGCGGAAATCAGAAGGTCATCGAAAATCTGAGAATAACCATTAAGCAGCAAGAAAACGAGATTATTGGCTTGCAGACAAGACTTAGACAACTACAAAACCAAGTCGGTGGAGTCAGTGAACTCGTCAATTTCTTGGTTCCGAAGAGACTAGAAAGAGTTATCAAAATGCCAAACGGAGAAACAAAAAGATGGACAGAAGAATACGGCACTCCAGAGGAATACATCGAAGCAGAAAAGAAGTTTAGGGCAATGCTGACGAAAGCACAACAGAAGAAAAAGAAACCCTCTGGCGGGTCCTAAGTCATTTAACGTTAACAAGTCCGATTTTTCTATATCTCCATTGTTCTTGATGTAGAATCAACGAATCAAAGCATAAATTCGAATCGCTTATGTAGGATTTTTTGAAAAACGAAAACATTTATGTCTGACAATTCGTAATATATAAGATGTGGAAGCCAAGAGAAAACGATTTCTGAATTAGTCCTTCGGTTTCGTTTTCGCTCCAATCTTGGCTTCCGCACATTTTCGCCATATGTATGATTTTTAAAAAATCGGCAAAATTAACATCAAATCCATCATAGGAAAACATTTATTAGTTGCATTTGATACAGTTTTCATAGAAACCGAAGGACTAACAAAATGCAACAGAATAATGATTTAGAAAATTTAGTGGAAGACATCATCAAGTTTGGAGACTGTCTTCTAGTTTCTAGGAAGGGCACGGGGAAAACAAACAATCTCATGGTTCTGGCTCGTGAATTCCGTGAACTTCCAGACACACGAGTTTTCATCTTTGAAGACTTTCCAAAATGGATGAAGGAATTCGATAAAGTCGGCTATTTCATCATTCATGACGAAGATGTTCTCGAAACATCACATACAATCGACATGGAAGACTATTTTCTAAGGCATTCAAGAGACTATACAATATTAAGAGGAAGAGAACTGATTGACGCACTCAAAAATAACAAAGACTTGATTTTCGTCTCTGAAATTCAGGATATTGAACGACAAGCCTTCTTCATCTACGCAATCGTTTACTACTTCTATCGTAAAGCATACCTCAGAGCATACAAAGATTACCACAAAACAGAGCGAATAATCTTCATTATTGAAGAGAGCCAAAACGTCTTTGATGCTTCAACAATCAGCAAAAAGATATTCAACCGACTTAGAAAAATTTACTCGGTTGCTAGAAACTTAGATTTGCACTTTGTCTTTGCTAGTCAACGACTGCAAGACCTGAATACGAAGATTCGGGCACGTGCTGAACTCCTCTGCGGACCCCCCTGCCTAGATGATTTTGACCTAAAATTTTATCGACTCTTACGAAACAGCCAATATCGACACGAGATTCTTCATTTTGAAATTGGAGAATTCCTCTGGACAACAAAGGACAAAATTGTTCGATTTCCAAGATTCGATTCAAGAGGAAAACCCTTTGAAATTCAGCAGAAAACTGAGGAGAAACTCGGATTTTTCCAGAGAATTTTAGAAAAAATCAAGAAAATTTTCCGAAAATAATTTTTGCATATGCATGAATCGAAAAAATAGCGGATTTTTCAACAGGGTTTCGAATTCTCAAGACTTATCGCAAATCTTACGATAAGCCTTCTTTTTCTCATTTAGCTTCTAACTGAAGCCAATACCCTAATTAATCCACAACCAACTAATTAAATGTAAAGATTCACGTATATACGAAACTGTCTTTGTTTTATCTCTTCAATATTTCTTTTTTAGGGATTAATCAAGGCTTTATGATGTTAGAATATTGTTTTTAAGCCTAGAAAACTGAGGTTTTCGTTTAACCTTAGTATATGAAAGGTTAAGTAACCTGTTTTTGAAGCCTTTTTGAGCATAGAAGCACAAATAAGGCATCAATCAACTAACTAAACCATATTGATAAACCATTGAATATAACCAACATCAATGAATGCTTCGTCACTAATTTAATCCCTAAACCCCCCTGCCTTTAGGGAAAACAGCCTAAAATGAGCTTCTAGCGATACCTGTTTTTAGAAATCTCCCTGTTTTTTAGGGTTATATGTAACATTAATGTGTTGTGAAGGGTTGTGGTGATGAAAAATGCCTATTTGTGAATGATTTTTGGCTGTTGTGATGAATTTGTGAAAGTTGTGAAAATCCTGTGAAAGTTATGATGTGATGAACCCCTTATGGACGAACACGTGATATGATATGATGTAATGTGAATGGTTTGTTGTTGCTTATATGAAGAATGATGATGTAAAAACCGTTGGGGACTAGATTTTCTTTTGGTTACTTTTCTTTTTCAACATCATATGGTCGATTGTTCACGTGTTCAGTTAAACACGTGTTCGCATGACCACGTGTTCGTTTGACCATATGTTCGATTTCCCGATATTTCAGGATTAATCGGGATTATTCCCTATACACAGTATTGATACGGATTCAATTTTCATCACGTGATTAAATCGCCAATTTTTGTAGAAGTAAATTTATAAATGTGTTTATGAATATGTTTATTGGTGAATCAATTGCAAAAGAAAATTAAATGTCCTGAATGTGGCTCAACCGAATGTCGAAAGTTGGGTTTTGAATACACTCGTAAAGGCAAGTTTCAACGCTATCAATGTAAAAAATGTTGGCGAGCATTCATACCAAAATAAGAGGGTTTCCTAATGCCTCGTGGAGAAAACACTGTCCGAATACATTGCAGTATAGAGTTGAAACAGTTAATCGAAAAAATCAAGCATATGAAGGGATGGGAAAAACTTCATAATGATTTTGTCGTTGCCCGTATTGTTTTGATTTTTGGAAAAGAAATTTTCATTAATGACTTAGGATTTGGCAAAGAAAAATATGAGAAAGAACTTGCTCGATATAACAGAACACAGAATGAATTGCGAGATGAAAACTTAAAGAAGAAAGAGAAGGAATTGCGAGAAAAAGAAGAACGGCTAAAATTTGAAAGGGAAAAACTTGAAGTTGAAAAGTTGAAGACTGAAGCCTATGCTAAACAAGTTGAACATTATACCGATGAACTATCCGAAGAGGAACCTGAAGAAAAATCAATTATAGATTTCAGTCCCGTTTTCTGTCCTGAATGTGGCACTGAACTTAGAAAGGTCGAAAATGACCTTCTCTGTCATCAATGTAAAAAATACATCAGGGACTTCTCAAAGTTCCGTTTCTGTCCAAAATGTGGTCATCAGCATGACGGCATCATTGACTTATGTGCCAATTGCAATTTTCAGGTGAATAATAATGAAAGTGAATAAATTGGTTGTTTCCAAAGGTCGAACTGTCGAAAACCCTTCTGGTGAATGGAGAAAAAGCGAATTCACTCTCGAAATCGAACTTGCTGATAATGACAATGTAGAGGAAATCAAAAACTATGCTGAAATGTTGCTGGAAGCGTGGTTATCATGAAATTGAATTCCTATGCTCAAGAACGTGTCGATTGGCTCATTGAAAATTATGAAGACGACTATAAGACGCTCCTTTCAATTACCGACAAATATGATGTTGATGAAGATTTTTCCCATGAAGATAGTCAGCAAATTAAAAAGACAATCAATGACCTAATTGAGAAATTCGCTCAATGGTTTTCGGTTTCCCAGAAAGTCGCCAAAAAATGGGTTTTGAGAGCAGGATTTTATTATCAGGATGAAATACTTCCCAATGAGACCAAACGAGATTGAAGGGTCCCTCTGTCTGTAGGATAATCACGTCCCTTCAATCCGTCCCTCTTTTTCATTTTATTGCTCAAATGGGCTTCTTTTTCATATTTATGGGGTTTTCTCACTTTATTGTAGAAGAAGATTTATAAATCACTAGATTCTAGTGATATATTGATTAAAAATGCCCGAAATTACGAAAGGAAAGAATTCTACGAAGTATTCCACGATTCAGATTCCAATTCACGTTAAAACGTTGCTTAAAGAATATAGAGACACTTTTAGATTCTCTAGTTACGGAAAAGCATTGATGGATGCTCTTGAACTGAGTCTGGAATATAGAAAACTAGGGCAACTTGTAGTTCAAAAGGAGATGAAGAAAGAAGAAAGTGAATTCACAACAATACCGCTATTGATTCCATACAAATTATCGAAAGAAGACTTGAACAAATTCGCTAAAGAACTTGATTCTCTCATTGAAAACGACAAGACGATTCAGGGCATTTTAAAAAAATATAGAGAGGTTAAGAAAAATGACTGAAAAAAATGAAAAAGATTTCGAAACCATAAAACAGGAAATGTTAGAAAAATTTCCAGCGTATAAAGACGGCATTCAACTATGTTCTGATATTGATGACTTGAATGAAGTTTACAAGATGATTGAACAGGATGCGAAACCAGAACCAGATAAAACATTCAAGGTGATTCATGAACATAAGTTCGACAAAGGCGTTGAACATCTCATTGGAGATAATGAAGAGGAAGACAACGAAGATGACGAATCCTCTGCGTCCCCCTATACAGGTGGAAGTAATTTATCGAAGACGGGCGGAAGCGTGCCACTTGAAGGTTGGGATGTCGATAAACAGGGAAAATTGGTTCCGCCGAATTTACGTGCACTATCATTAGAGAAAAGAAAATTCGAGACAGCAGAACAACTGCTGGATACCCTTTTCACAATAGAAATGGCAGGAAAAATCGAATCGACAAGGGCTAAACCAAACAAAAGAATTATTGAGAATGGAAATAAAGCCACAAAAATGATTGAAAAACTATGGAGCATTGCAATGGAAAACAAATCTGGAAGAGAATATCTTACCCGTGCTGGAAAGGATTTGCAAACGGGTCGAGTTGGTCCATTCACTGAACCTGATTGGCTCAGAAATATGTTGAATCCCGAAGGACGAAAAAACGCAAAGAAAAAGCCATTTTTGAGGAGTAACTAAAAATGGTAGATATTACTGAAACCCGTGAAGACGAACCGATTTTCAAAATTAACAATCGAATAGTGCGTCCCGTAATTGTGCTGTTTCATTGGCAAGCATACCCAATGATAAACATCAAGACGGGACAAAAAGCAGTCCGTAGAATCTGGACGATTTCGAGTGGTTCAGTAGTTGTTTCCATGAAACGAAATACAATGGTTTACGGCTCGATGTTAGGATTAGAACCAGAATACGAAATGAAAGAACTTAGAAACGGAAAGAAAGTTAGAGTCCAAAAACGAGTCGAAGCAACACCAATACAACAATTATCATGGAAATTGAATTGTGGTCTAGCATACGGTTCCAACAATATGAACCTGAGTATAAGACCAAAAGCGTTAGAATCGTTGATTCGAGACGCAATTTCTAAGGGATTAGTTCAGGATACAGGTGTAAGTTACATCTTCTATATGTGTCGAAGCAACGACCTTCGACATGAAATGAACCCAACTTCTAAGGATAAATGGCTGATTTTTCCAAAACAACTAGCTATCAAAGACAAAGTTGAACCGATAGACGAAGCATTGAGACGCAGTAAGTCAAATTGGCGATTGAAACAATCGGTTACTGTTGAAGACATAATCAAGGCTATGAAACAATAAGAAGGTGTCTAAAAATGGAAGAATCCAAAATTAAGCACGTTGCTTATATGCGAGTTTGGAGACGAAGGAAAAAACACGGATTGATAGGACACGTGCCAGAGGATGAATTGCAAAGGGAAATTACCAAAATCAAGAAAGAAACTAACATAGAAAAAGAATTTATTGAACGAGTGAAGAGAGAACAAAGGCGAAGACCCGTTTTTCAAAGAATCGACCCTGAAAAGTCTTCATTTCTGAAAAAAGATTTCTTCAGTGATGAGGAACCTGAAGAGAGTGTTTTGTCCCGTGAAAAGCGAATTACCAGAAATATTCCTGAAGGTGGCATGGGCTATAATCAAATTATGAAAATGCTGAAAGAGGAAGGTGAAAATGATGAGTGAGGATAAAGAAGTTTTAGAGTGGTATAAAAAAGAGAAAGAAAAATCAAGTTCAGGTTCCGCATTGGGACTTTTGGGAACCGATTTTCTCAAAGAAGACTTAGAGAAACGGCGAAAAGAACTTGAGAAAATCAGAAAAGACGAAGAGTTTGAGGAAACTGTTGATTCTCTCGAAGACGAATTGATGAAGCAGACCAAAATTTACACTGAAGTTTTACAGATAATGAAGAAAATCGAATTGGAAAAATCCGAAGCCGTAGAAAAATTCAATCAGACAATTAATGAAGGTGCTGAAGAAATTCAGAAACTCTACAAAAGAGAAGAGAAGGAAATCAAAGCACTCAAAAAGCAACTTAAGAAACGAATCAAAGAATTTGAAGAGAAAATTGACGCATGGGAAAAAGCTCTTCATGTTTTAGAAGAGCGAATAAAGTTCTATGAAGAACGTGCGGAAGAGAGCATTCAATTAAGTCAACAACTTTCACTCAAAATTCAGGAATACAACGATCAAGTTCATGAACTGAACATGAGGAATTAAAATGAAAGAACAAACACGAATTGAAGGTTCTCTCGGAATTTCATATGAAGAGGAATTCAAGTTAGAAGGACAAGTTCGACCAAAAGATAAGCGTCTTTGGTTTTGTCCTAAATGCAATTTTTATCATCATTTAAGTGAACCATGCCCGAAAACGGGTCTAACATATGATGATGTTTTTTTGGTTAATTCGAAATCAACTAAAAGGAGTGAAAAATAAGAATGCCTTACAGTGATAGAAAGAAATCTCCAAAGGTTAGCCAATTAGCGAAAGAAGTTGAACTTGAAGTCTGCAAAAATTGTGGCACTTTGATGCCTCATGGTGGAAGATGCCCTAGTTGTGGTCTAACTTTTGAAGAATTTGAGCATCGTTGGGACAAATATCGAAGAAGTGAATAAATCACAGTCGATGAAAGGTGTAACTTTCGAGACCGCACGACATAGGCAAAACCATGTTGTGGGTGCGGTTAAACGGGGTTTCATATAATTAACCACTGAAACCGCACAGAACCCCGTGTAAAGGACGGGGTTTTCGTTTATTAATTTAGGTGAATTTCATGAGAGAAAGAAAATGTCTCAATTGCGGAAAACTGTTTGTTCCAAAGCAAAGAAGAGGAAATCAGAAGTTCTGTTCGCAAGAATGTAACCATGAATTTAATCATAAAAAGAGAAGAGACGACTTTTCGAAAGGTTATGTTTACGTTTTAGAGAATGTTGAAGCGGAAGACGATAAGGAAGCATGGAGACTTGAAATACGTGCTTAGATGTGGATATTGTCTAAAGTCTGATTTTGAATTCGTCAAAGAAACGGAAGACGAAGTTTTTTTTAAATGTTTGAATTGTGGAAAACCGTTAGTCGTGCAAAAAACCGACTATACACTTCCCTTAATTGAGGAAGTCAAAAGAAGTGCTCAAAATGAATGAGCAAATACCTTACGAAATTCAATATCCTCATGTTTCTTTCTTCTTGGGTTCCATAACTACAGAGAATTCATATTTTCTGGAGAGAACATAGAGTGCGACAAATGCTATTAAGAGTAGGATTGAGTAAGGAAAGAAATTGAAGATGTAACTCACGAACAAACCAATAAAAACAACAAATGCAATTCCAAGCGGTCCGACCATCAGAAAAATGAGACCGATTTGCCCTAGTTTTTCTCTTACGTCCTCTCTGGGGATAATATCATCCGAGAAACTGAAAATCATCATAAAGGCGTAGATTATCCAGCAGAAAATTAGCGTGTCAACAGATTCTAGGAAATTCCATTCAATGACACCTATTGTTATTTTTGCTTGAAGGTTTATTTTTAGCCACTCCGTGCGGATAACAATAAGCAATGCCAATAACGACAGAGTGAAAAGCCCTCTAATTTCTTCCCTCTTAATAGGGTCCATGTGTATCGCCATTGAAGTATAGAAGTTGATTTCTTAAATCTTTAGTCTCTTCATCATTGAATATGAAAAGAGTTAAAAATGATGTTCCTATGAATCTTGCTTGTGGAGTCTGGAGGCAACTCTAGGTGGAGATAGACATATTCTGGCTAGTTATAATCAGCGTAGTTGTTGTAACTTCAATAATGATTCTTTACACAAGAGAACTTGCGAAAAGGATACAGGAGCGAGCCGAGAGAAGAAAAAGCCTAGAAAAAGAAAGAAAAACGTTGCTTGAAAAAGTAGAAGAACTAGAGATGCTTTTGGCGGAGAAAGAAGGAGTAATAACACATCAAGATGAAGAACTGAAGAAACTAAGAGCGAGAGATGAAGAAATCGCTGGAAGACTCGATATCTTCATACAAAGACTCAACGAACTAACTCAGAAAATAGGGAAACTAGGAGTAGAAGAATGATGGACCCTTCAACTCTTCTCACGGAAATTTTGAGACTTTCAATTACAACAGCCGCTTTATGTTTGCCAGCAATAGGTGTAGCCTATGTGGTTCTAAATAGTGTGGAAGGAGAAGAAAAGAGAATGTCTAGGGTAATTACGGGGGCTTCTGGAGCGGCTATCATGCTTGTGATTTGCTCTGTTTTCACCTTTGCTGTGTTATCGCTAGGATATGAAAATGAGATGTGGGCTCTTCCAGTTTCGGGCATATTGTTTGTGATTGGCTGCCTAGTGATTCTTTATGTTTTGCTAGTATTGGCTGGTTTCAGAAGGGAGCTTCCCATTCCAAAACCTACATTGTCCACAGATGCTTCGGTAGATAGAACTTCCTTACATGAATGAGACAGCGAGAAAATGCCTTATGTATCATTTTTTGGAAAAGGTGAAAGTAAAACAAGCTTTTATGTAGGCTTCGGGGCTTAGCCTTTCAAAGTGGTCTTATGACGATAGATGACGAATTACTTGTTGAACTCTTCAAGCCAGAAAGAGATGGAAAAGTTGGCAAGGGGGCTCTTATTGCGAAAATTGTGGGAACTCGGAGAATAATATATACATTAGAAGAGACAGCATCTGGTTTTCAAACTCATTACGAAAAGCCGATATATATTTTTAGCCAAAGCAAAAGCGAACTCTACAAAATAACGCCAGACATAATAGTTACAATTCCACGTAAAGAAAATAGACGAATCGCCATAGAACTAGAGAACGACATTCATTGGGATTTTGGAGAGTCGCTACGACAAGTAAAAAGGTATAAAGAAGAATTTCCAGATACCAGAGTCATAATTCCATACGAATATGAGCGATTTGCACCATTATACAAGAATGAAAGTGTCCGTGTCTATCTTTGGCAAGCAAAACGAAAATGGAAATGTTTGAGATGTGAAACTGTAACTGAGAATGAGAGCCGTGTTCCCCCCAAATGCAAGAAATGCAAGAACAAAAGCCGAGACGAATTTGACTTAGTTGGATTAGAGGATGCAAAAATCTGGGAATACGCCGTGTGAATCACGTATTATCTTTCGAAAAAATCGAAAATTTAATCACGTGATGAAAATTTACGTGATTCATCAAAAATGGTTTTTAGGCACGGAAAAATACTATTACCCTGTCTGGGACAACCAAAAGATCTCCTGCAAGAAGAAGACACGAATAGGCGGTTAGTATGCGCGGGAAAGGCGAAGTCACGTTTATCGGCGTGGTTGAGGATGCTGGCGAG
>Ga0209636_10008192_pt1 | contig 10653 bp, 25 predicted proteins | sample DeeMarSWOR152_54_FD_187464 | JGI IMG/M metagenome (GOLD analysis project Ga0209636, IMG submission 187464) | Marine sediment microbial communities from White Oak River estuary, North Carolina - WOR-1-52-54 (SPAdes) (version 2) | ecosystem: Environmental > Aquatic > Marine > Intertidal zone >... | reverse complement strand
CTTTAATATTAAACATTTTTACTTTATCTACAAAAAGTTATTTATCCAAATCTTCGCATAATACTTGATATTAGCCCCTCCTTCAGTTCTGGGGTCATCATATCCCAAAGCCCATAATCGATCTTTGCGATTAACCCTTCCTCTGTCCCCCCCTGTTTGAAAATAAACCAGTCTACACCTTCTATAGTGCTTCTCTCCATTGAAATTCTATTGCCCTGTATATTTTTATGATCAGTCATTTTTACTTTAATACAATAAAGTTATTCCCATAATTTAAATATAATATCTCCTTCATAATCCTTAGTGAATTTCAAAATACAGGTTTGAACTCTTGATCCTTTAAAGGCCCTTCTTGGAAGATGAATTATTTTCTGAAGACCTCTATCTACAAGCCATTTAGACCTTTTCTCGGAATTTATTATAGTAAGCCAAGGCATTATTGTTATTACTTCGGTTGAAAAATCAAACATATGTTCTAACATTTGATATCCTAATCTCATTGGAGTAAAGGGGGGATTTGCTATAACATAATCAAAAGGTATGTGTGTCGAAAATATTAGGAAATCACAAGCAGGGGAACAAATATGTGGTTTATGAAACCTCTTTCTAATACTTTTAACCATATTTCCCTGCCCTGGAGTTGGTTCTAAAATTGCTTTGGGGTCTCCATCTATTAAAGACACCATAATATCACACACCCATTCAGGTGTTTGAAAATCATCATTTGTTATCATCTTAAATTCGTAACTTTATTATGGAAAAGTTATTTTATCTCCTGGCTTTTTAGTATATTCCCAAGATTTTTCCCATTTACCATCCCCACATGCCGGACAAGTTGTAACGTTTCGTGTTGTAATATGTCCGCATCTTTCACACCTATACCTATCGGGTAATTTTTCCATTTTTACTTTAATTATGAAAAGTTATTTCATAATTGAAACATATCACACTTATCTACCTAATCATCTAAAATTACTAAATGCAATAGAATGTTATTTAAAATTACAACCACATTTTTGAAGAGATTCTAGAAACTCCTTTCTTTTTATACGATCAAAATCAAGCATTCTATCAATTATGGCCTCCATTTCGTTAGAAGTGATTAATCCATTATCGACATCCTTTCTAAGGTTCTCTCCAGAATACGCCAGATTCTTTTCTGCGTTTATATGATAGTTGACTCCTTCAACATCGCATTCTTTAAGTGATTCATCAGCATATTGATGGTTCTTATAAAATCGTTTAATATCTGCGACAGATACATTACTTAGTTTTTTCATAAATTCAGGGTTTATTGTTGTCATTCTACATTAATTGTTAATTCTTTTATTAAAATAAATACTTATAAATTAGCAAAAGTTATTTCTTTTCCGATATTTAACCAATTTGTGAACCATGCAGTAGCGAACCAACTGCCCTTCCCTTCTCCATCAGGAGTATGAAAATTAATTCTCTTGTTAAACATTATCACCTCCAAACCGAACTCCCTAAATAACTTCTGTCTTTTCTCTGTCTCAAATGTTGTTAGAGGGAGTAGAAAGGCAAATGGCTTCTTCAACATATACGCTCTCTCCAGAAATTGTTGTTTTATCGAATATGGAGGGTTGGTTATTATGCAGTCAAATTCATTTGGCTGCCAGAGTAGAAAGTTCTCACCTGTTAGAATGTCAGATCCGATAACCTCAAACCCTTCATCCCTTAATGTTTTAGTAAGTATTCCCTGCCCTTCCGCACACTCCCATATCACCCAGTCCTCTTGCAAGTAGGGTAATAGTGGATTTAATGCTTCTGGAGGTGTCTGAAAATCATCTGCACTATTATTTCTCATTGGTGGTTGTGCCATTTTCGTAACTTTATATGGTTAAAGTTATTGATCTAATTCAGATCTTAAAATATCTAATGTATCTATTTGATTTATTCTAACTCTTTGATAAACTTCATAAAAACAATGTAACCAATCTATTAAAAATAATAGTCTACTACCTGGAAAAGTCCATAATTGGACATTCTCATCACGCAACATCACAACCATATCGAAACCATGTTGTATTAGTCGTTTCTTAATCGCCTCTTTATTGGCTCTATTATTACCAAGATCTAATGCGTTCAAAAATTCAATAACTACATCTTCTTGATTTTTAAATTTCTCCATTTTTTACTTTAAGGTATTAAAGTTATTTTTTATCAATTATTTCACTCAAACCATAGATCATAACATTCATACTCCTCTAAATCATTGATTATTCTCTTTATTATTTCTTCTCTATCTTTCTGAAGCTCTGAATCACAAAGATCAGTATCGTAGTGCTCAAGATAATTAAGAAATTTACTTATGTCGATAAATGCAAGAACGCCATCCTCATTATAATATACTCCATTTTCATAAGAATCTTCATCTTGAAGTTCCTCTTCATCATCAATTAAATCCGAAATTAAAGTTTCATCAATTCGTTCTCCAACATTTTTATGAACCAGATAATCCCTCGTTTCAATATAAGTATCTTTAAACTCTTTTCTCCACCCTTCTTCATCTGCTCCAGATTTTATGTGTTTTTTCTCGTTTGTATTCAGATGTCTTCTTAATTCCATTTTTACTTTTAATCTAAAAAGTTATTCTGTTATTGTATCTGATTTGGATATGGTGTGTCTTTTAGCACCACATTTTATGCATGTATCTCCGGATGTATCCCATACATGACTGGTGTACGGACAACATGGTGAGATGGTCTCACTTTGTCGTACTTCTAAAAAGTCACTGCTTAATATTTCATTTTTCATTTTTACTTTAATCATCTAATGTTATTTCGGTAATTTTATTAAATCTTCACCGTTTAGGTAGTGGTAATTGAGCCAGATCTGCCTCAATTCGTCCCTACCAATTTCTGTATACAACTCAGTCATATCTCCTTTTCCTGCATGGCCCATAAATTTTTTAACCACTATTTGATAATAAGGATATTTTTCCCGGTCAATTGTCTTTTGCATTTCAGTGTTGAACAATCTCCTGAAAGCGTGGGGATGACATCGTGTCTTGATCTTACTTTTGTATCTATCCAGCATAGTGTTTAACTCTTGCCGGTAGCTAATCCTATTGTTGAGATAAATCGCCAGTATTTTTCCCGCATACTTGTCGAAATACAATGTTCTACGAGCGGCCTTTGTTTTAGTACCCACCTTAATCTCCCCCCTATTCCAGTTTACTATTGATGGGCTTATACTTAAAAACTCGCTGGCTCTGACACCGAAATATCCGAGAAGGAACATTTTAATGCTGTCGTGATATGATGCCCCATCAAGTAACTTCTTGAAGTCATCAAGTGTCAAGCTCCCTTTCTTTTCGGTCTCATCGTACTTGATAGATATTGGGGTGTCCGCCTGCATTATCAACTTAACCCGCTCGTCTTCAAGGGGGTAATCAAAATTCTTCACCCCCTTATTGAACTTCCTTATTCTGGCACTATACCACCTGAAACACGTCTTGATTGTTCCCAAAACATGTCGCCTAGTCGAATTGGTGAGATCATCCCGCTCCTCAAGGTAATCTAGTATTTCATCCTCGGTACAATCTCTAAGATTGTTACCACTTTTGTTTAGCCACTCCACAAACGGCTCTAGGATGTATTTCTTGTTCAGGTATGTATTTTCACCTTTCCTGCTTTTAATGTGGTCTAGGTATGAGTTTAGGATGTCCATTTCATTATTAAGGCTACCATTATGAATCCAGATACGATGGCAGCGATTCCAGATAAAACCACTGCGTATTTCTTCCTTTCAAACCTGTCCTCAATGAAGATGTAGACAATCACCCCAGCTATCATCATAATGAACATTACTTCTTTCATTTTCTCGATTTATTGAGTCTGATTATGGTTATGTTATGATCCACTGGTATAACCTCCAGCAGAGGTAAGGATTGAATATACTCAACAGCATTACATATAGACTTGATATTAGCTGATGTTGATTTGAGAACATTGCCTATGGCACCCACAGATAATGCTCCGGTCTCGGACTTATTTAGCTCGTCATATATGGAATCCACTATTGATACCATACTTCTGCGTCCCCTCAAATCCTTACGGAGTTTTATCTTATTCTTTTCTATTGTGGGGCGTAGTTTCACTGGAACACAAGACTCGAAGAGATGATATGATCCCTTCATATTCTCCATCAAACCATACTTATTTTTCTCCTCCCAGTACACCCTAAGATGGTATTTACCCTCCTCTATCGTCTTCCCACACGAGGAGCAAATCCTATCTTTGATAGATCTGCTCCTAAACACTCTCAATCGTCTCATTTTTACTTTTTTACGCTAAAGTTATTTTAATCTTTATTATTATCAGTCTATCGTTGCATAAGGGGGGAAGTGAGGTTTTAAATTAAATTTTCTTTCGACATCCTCAAATCTCACAGTATCGCATTTGGGATTATAAAAAATCGCACCACTAATATCTGGAACAGGGCAGATACCTTGTCGTTTACCGCATCTGGAGCATATTTTGGCATATGCACGACCTGGAAAAGCAACTGTATTTAGATATTTCGCTCCATACACCCAGTCATGCAAACCGATACTACACCTTATTCCCATTTTAACTTTAATTTACTAATGTTTTTTTAGCTTTTTTATATTGATAATGATTTTTAAATCCTTTCTGGTGTGCAAGATAATTTCTATACTCGCTCTCGTTTTTAAATCCTCTAGCTAGTATTCTATTTTTATCTCGATCATATTCATTTTTGAATCCCCTCTTTTTAGCTAAATGATTTTTTTGATCATTTAAACTCTCAAACCCTTTTTTTTTAGCTAAAAATTTAAGATATTGATTAGATGTTTTGAATCCTATATCTTTGATCCTTTGTAATTCTAATTCATAAGGTGAATCACATCCACATTTCTTTGCGAGATATTTTTTATAGTTATAATAGCTCCCATACTTCTGTATTATATCTGCTTTAAATGCATCTCGTGCATCTTTCATAAGGATGTATCGTGTTTTTTTAGTTTTAATTCTTTCCCAGATCCCACGCCCTATATAATTATTTATCAAATAATCTTTTAAAGATGGCTTGATTGTTTGTTTATTTGACATAATATTATTTCGTAACTTTTTAAAGTTAAAGTAAATTTTCTTTGATAAGCCCTTCTTTAACAGCCCACTGCAAATTCCAAAGCCTCCAATGTTTTTTTATACAATTTTTAAATGCCCGTGTTCGAGCGGTTGCAATTAATTCCTCCTCTTCCATACTTGCTTTACCCGCTTCTGTTCTTCTCACCCTCCCAATAGCGACTGATATTCTCCTTGTTGGATCAATTACCGCTGTTAATGCTTCATAACCATTCTCTATCTGTCTGATAGCTTGTGAGCCTGGAATCTCCATTGTTCGTGTTCTTTCACATATGAAATATGCACCATCTTTGGTTATGGTTGTTTGTTTTCCTCTTTTGGTGTTGATTGTGTAGTACATGCTTAGTTCAAGCGAAGATATTATCTTTCTCCGGATATTTCTTACCCCATCTATGATAGAAGGATCTAGTGCTTGTTCAAGCCCCTTGTAATACTCCATCGGATCCATCTCCTTACCCATCGCTACTTGCAAGGGAAGTTGTTCATCAACTACCGCAGGTAAGTGTTTGATCTCCTCTGTTTCAGCATGTGCTGCATCTTTTCGTTCTTTCCAGTCTTCTTCACCCTTTTCTGATTTAATTATCGTTGTTTCAGTTGGCTTGGGTTTTGGTCCTTCTTCAGTTTCTTTCATCTGATTTTCAAACATATCAATCAGTTCTTTTGCAGAAAATTTGAGATAATGCTCAATTTCGTCATCAGTTACATTCACTAAATATCCCTCAGTAAATGCTAGTAATTCAGTGTCTGCTTTTCCTTGTCGCATTCTTGCGATAACTTTCTTTTTTTCATCAAGTTCCATTTTTATCGTAACTTTTAAATACTAAAGTTATTTTTATTAATCTTAATGCAGTCGCCAATCATCTCTATTTTTTTCTTTCTTCTTTTGTAATCTCAAGGGTAAAATTCCTCTAGACTTCTGATGGCTCTTTGAGAAATATTTTTTATGAAATTTGTCTTTACATTCTCTACAACAAAATCTGATTCCAGAACCGTATTGCTTACATCCAAGATGATTGTTGCACTCCACACAATATTTATTAGACATTTTTATTTGATAATGTGGGGGGCTTCTCACCCCCCCTATGGTTGACATTCCCCTAAATTTTTATCAAGAACCTTGTACTTCAGTTCTCTAATTCTCGGAGCCTTTCATCCGCCCAGTAACCATTAACGGGTTGGATCCTGATTTATGAATATGGATTTGTAACTTTAATCCCAAAAAGTTATTCATGCTCTGGACTATCGTGCCATATCCCGCAATTATCGCATTGATAGTCCTCTTGTTCCTCATCCCAAACCCATTCGTGTTTTCCACTCTCAGTGTATTCACACTTTGTTCTATTTTCGGGTTCATACCATCCTTCTCCCATTTTTTACTTTTTGGAGTATAATATCGGCCACATTATCTGAATTGCATTTAACCCCTTCTTCGTTTAATTTTCTGATTAACTCAAGCATTTTAAAGTGTTCTTCAGTAAGAAATATGCCGATGGGTTGAGCATCTCTTGTTTCCTTTATTCTTCTTGTTTGATTTTCAAACATTTTTACTTTTTGGATGTAAAGTTACAACCTTTTGTTTGGTAATTCTTGTGGATAAGTATATTGTCTATCTTTACAATCTTCTAACCATTTATCATATCCATTTTTATGGATATAACTTAGATGACTTATCACGCATTGATGCATCGCTCCAGTACAACCAAACTCGCCAGTTGCATCCATTAACACTTTATCGAGTTCATTTGCTTGTTCAGAGTCAGACCAACAAATCCCATATATGTTTTCATATTTTTTATAATCCCAAACAAAATCTGGTTTATCTTTCAAATATTCAATGCCTGCACGAAGCATCAGTTGACATGATCTCTCATAGCCACCACCCATACCAGAAATATCAACTGTAATGAATGATTCTTCATCCTTAATTTCTCTCATTAATTCCTTATATCTCTGATCATATTCTTTTTGTGTTTTCTCCTTCCACTTATTATGTTCATCTTCGAGTTGGAGTTCTCCCTTGAAAAATAAAGTTTTTCCATTAATGCAAATACCTTGAATGGGCCTACCTATATCTCCATAAACTTCCATTGTATCCCCCACCTTTGGTTCCAATTTATATTTTTTATCTATAAAATGTAACCATCCACTTTCTCTTTTGACTTCATATCCCCCATTAACCTCTCTTACCTCTTCAATTTTTTGTGTTGAGTGGGAAATACAAGATGTTGCAGTAACAGTAGCAACTGGAGAAATAGGCGATATAGTCTCTCCTTTACCTATTTTAAAACCCGCTTGAAAAGCGTTTCTTGTTTCTTCAACATCCCTGCCCTTAACATAAGCTATTAAAAGCACCAATTTTTCTGCTAAATTAGGGACTAAAGGGTGTCCTTTAAGATTATCCAAAAAATCTAGTTTTAAACCATCGCTGTATTTCTCTATCAGTTTTTTAGATTCATCAAGAGTACATGGTTTTTTAGATATATCCTCCAATAGACCCATAAAAGCATGGGAAAAAGGCGATATACACTTGTCTTTGATTTCCCCCATCAATTCTCGTTCTTCAGCCATAAAATATGGCTCATCTTTTCCTTCCTTAACTATTTTCTCTAATTCCATTTTTTTATTTCTTATTTTAGATATTATCTTAAAACTCGATTCATCAGTAACACTCTGTTTACTAATCTCTTTACCGATTTCAAATAATTCATCCCAACCATCTTTTTTCTTATTTTCCATCTTAACTTTAGGGCAATAAAGTTATGGTTTTATTCGATAGTCCCTAATTGATACATATATCTTTTTAGGACTTTCAAGTATCTCAATAAATAATTCCAATATTCCAATTATTAGAGCCTCTTTAATCAGATCTAACCACTCTACTTTTTTTACCCCTTCTCTCCTTTCTCTAGTAGGATCAAAATGTTTATCCAGTGGATGCTCCATTATTTCCCATGCTTTTTCATAAATCCACCATAATATTCCCATTTTTTACTTTTTAGAGGTAAAGTTATTCTACTATAATTTTTCTAAACTCTATCGATTTTCCAGTATTAACTGCAACTAAAAATACATCTCCTTCTCTCTCTATAATTAAACATTCGTTAGGTGCTAATATCTCATATATTGGTTCTTTCATTTCTACAGGATCTAATCCAACTATTACTTCATCCATGCCCATTGCCATATTTATTTTCAATTGATGATTAAAACAATATTCCCTCTCTTCATCAGTTAGTGGTCTACCCGACATAATATTATCTATAATGCGTAGGTATTCGTCATCTCCACATAGATTTTTAATAGCATCTATTCTTTTATTGTCCATTTTTATTCTAATCGCAACTTTTCCTTATTAAAGTTATTTAATTTTTAAGACTTCATCAATCAACTTAATCTGACCATGACTAGTGCCGTTATTTCTGATTAATTTTTCTTTTGCAGATTCTAATTCTTCTTTTGAAAATGCATTTAATCTTTCTATTGCAGCCTTATGCCACTCCCTATAAATCATTTTTCCAATTTTATCTAATGGTCTCCGACCAGCACTCTCCCCCAAGCAAACTAATGTAACAATTGTCGCAGGATCTTTGAGTTGATCTTCTATGAAAGAATCCGCAATTTCTTGTAATGCCTCCGCTAATTTAGTTCTATCTTCATTAGTTATAGAATTATGAAGATATACATCAACAATTGGATTAACCTTTTTAACAACATGATAATTCCAATCCATATTTCCAGATATGGTTACTGTTGCAAGTCTATACTCTTTTAGTTTATTATACTCTAAATTTCCATATGCTTTTCCAACAATTGGACACGCTTCTCTATTCCGATAATTATTAATCGTTTCTTCAAACTCTTTCTTCTCTTTTTTTACTTTCTCTCTTTCATCTCTTTTATCAAGTTCCTTTTCCAACACTTTCGTTGGTACTTTTGTTAGATCCATTTTTCGTTTTTACTTTATTTCACTTAAGTTATTGATAATAATGAATTGTATCCTCTAAAAGCCATTCATCCTGCGGTTTGTCGTCAATTATTTTCTGGCCATCAACTAATCTATACGATCTGAAATGCTTGCCTCTGTAAATTTTCGGCTCTTTAAATAAGACTATAGAACCCTTAACATCTACTTTGTCAATTATTTCATCCCCTATAAGCTTCTTCAAATCCTCATCCTTGAGGTATGACGCTAGATAAATACCGCAATTTCTATATCCACAACCTCGCTTTGGATCGCCTATAAGTTCTGATTCATATACTTTCTCTATTCCACGCTCTTTTAGTTTTTCATCTAAATCAACACCATCCTTAACTATACATTGTATAGTTGATATACAATAGAAACCAAACACTTTCATCTTCCCCCTTCTCCTGCTAGTCTTCCTACCCTCTGAATGAGCTAGAAAAACCCGGCTCTTACCAAACTCAACATCCTTGGGTATTGCAGCTACCCTCCGGCAACAACCTATATCTTTCGCCTCCCTGACAAATTTCCCTATCGTGCTATAATATGTCTTCCCGACACACAACATAATGTCGGGGTAGTGTTTCTTGCAGAACTGTTCCCTACCATCTTCGACTGGCTCCTTACATATTAGGCATCCCTTTTTCATTTTTGCTTTTTTGATCTCTTTTCATTAATTCAGTTAAAACTATTAATTCAGTTAGTGTGTTTATGGAGTCGTAAAGTCCCGATCTCATTTTTATGAGTCTCAACTGTATCCTATCCAGTTTTTCTATCTCTTCTATTTTTCTGTCCTTCATCTCGCTTTAGAAGTTTTTTGTTAAAAAACTGTTTCCAGTCATAGCATCTCCTAAAAAGTGTGGTGCATAAAATTTTTTTTGGATTATACGACCTACACTCTCTTCTAAATTCACAAGTCATTTTTGAGCGTTTAGCGAGGGTCGGATTTGAACCAACGCCCTTCAGGTTATGAGCCTGACGAGATAGTCCAGACTACTCTACCTCGCTATAACTTTTGATCTCTAAAGTTATTTGTTATTTTTAATGTAAATTATTCCTCCTAAATGTATCACGAATTTTGCATCATATAAAACAGAAATCCCTAAACACTCAATTTTCATTTCAGGGACATTTTTTCCATAACCATTTCTGAAGATAACATAATCAAAATCTTTAATCCTAAAATCTGAAAGATGAATAGGTCTATTAACTTTAGGGATCATCAATCGCTTAATCCAATACTCTTTAAAGTCTCTGTACTCCTTTTTCTTTTTTCCTGATGAGATCTCATCAAAATACTTTCTTTTGAGTGTTAAGTGTAATATTTTTTCTGTCATTTACTTTTTGTTTAAAAATTCATTGAGTTTGAATACATCGATCTCCGCAGACAATTTAAAGCCCATTGCTGTGTTTGTTGCTTCTAAAGACTCTTGCGATTCTAAACTATCCACATTCTCCCTTAAATAATCCAAGCATTGTAGTATCTCCCTCCGGCTTAAATCACCAAATTCATCTTCCATCTTACTTTATTTCCAAAAAGTTATTTTCTATTCATTC
>Ga0209636_10008191_pt1 | contig 10655 bp, 11 predicted proteins | sample DeeMarSWOR152_54_FD_187464 | JGI IMG/M metagenome (GOLD analysis project Ga0209636, IMG submission 187464) | Marine sediment microbial communities from White Oak River estuary, North Carolina - WOR-1-52-54 (SPAdes) (version 2) | ecosystem: Environmental > Aquatic > Marine > Intertidal zone >... | reverse complement strand
CAAGAAGAGATTGCCGACTTGATCACCCATAAACCCTATGGTATACGTGAAGACGTTCTGAAACCCATCATGATAGCCCACAATATCATGTGTGTTCAAATAATGGGCAACATCGTCGAGATAGGTTGAGCCGTTCTGGTTTGTGGGAATGGTATATGTTGTCCCGTCAATTGTGAGCGTTTTGGCAACATCACCCCCATCCCCGTCATAGTCGGATAAACTTGCAGGCAAAGACTGCGATGCAGCAAGCTGGTCATAAGAGGAGACACCTGGGGAAACGACAATTACAAAACTCTTCTGACAGTATTCCCCAACGACGTGCGAGGAGGGAGAGCCATAATACCCCCCAACACTTGCAAGCCCCTCGGCCAGAGGAGAATAGTCAACCGTTTCCATGTTGTTGACATTGTTAACAAAGCTTGAGTCCAAGGTGTTGTTTTGCGGAAGGGCTGCCAGGGGGGTACTAACTACCATGCCAAGCGGCTGGACATTGGATGCCCCGCTATGATTTGAGGTAAAGTTGTGAATGCCAATTTTCGCCTTGTTTGATGTGAGCTTTGCAACAGTTATTATGGCCTTTTTGGCATGATAAAAACGGCTCTTGTCTGGCAGATCCGAGCCATTTCCAGCATAATTTCCACTATAGAATATCCAGTTCAGATAATTCTGGGAGTACCTGAAATTAGTGGCATTGTCTTTGATCCCATCAGCATCAACACTTGAGGAAGGCACAGCAGGTAAGGTCACGGTTTTTCCGTTGATTGTCCATGTTCTGCTGCCACTGTTTTTCGGGATACTTAAGGCATGAGTATAATCTCCAAGTGTCAGATCGTCTAAGATCGGCACCAGGTAATAGGTACTTCCCTGCTTGTCAATACCGTAACCGTTGGCGTTAGTAAATACGCCGCCACCTGCCGGTGTGTAATCGATGCTATTATCATAGTCGGAGGGCCAGGCGATGTGTTCCATCTCGGCCCCGTTATCCAGCAGGATAACGATATTGGATGGTACATCATCAGCAGTCACCGTGAACATACAGGTATCATCAGCAAAACCCAGACTACACATGAAGATAAGGCAAGATATGAAGAATATACTGGTAAACCAGTAGGATTTTGATGTTTTCATGATAGTCCCCTATCTGTTTAAAATGATTAGAAACCTATACGATAGAACCCTGCCTCTATCACGCTTTTGGAATTGGGCGACCGATATCCATTACATGTCATCTTATAGTTATGCGCTTTGAATTTGCCGACCCCATATCCTGAGCCCCTGGGAGGTGCTGAAGAGCCCAGGTATTCAACATCTCCGTTAAAAGACTTTGTTGAACCTAATGCATACCTGGCTGAAGGATCTTCATCATCTGGGAAATTTATATACCCTCCAACTGTGATATTATCGGGGCCGTATACCTCAGGACTTCCCGCTACATAAGCTCCTGCAGCTTCGGCTGCATAGAAGGCGATTTTATGGGATCTTTCATTTTCGGCGATCTGTATCTCAATCTGGCTAGTGGTCGTGGCCGATATCCCTAACAGAGTGAGCAGCACCAAGATGATCAGGGCTATGACCAGAACAGAGCCATCCTCATTTCTCAGCAGGCATTTTTCTTTCATATTCTTCCTCCTCGAATCAAGCCTCCTATTTACCCCCAGCCTGAAAGGGGAAGGGAATAGTGATGAAGAACAGGGTCACAGTTGAGGTTTAACGCAGGTAAGCTGGGTTGTTTTTGTCATCCCTTTATCTTGCCATCTAACCGTAACTGTTATGCGCTTGGTATTAGCAACCGGGTTGTCGGCAGTTACATTCCAGGCTATCGTATAACCAGCTGGGGGATTCGCTTCTTCATGAGGATTTCCAGCTGGGTCCAGGTCAGCATGAGTGTAGGAAAGCGCCGTTAGTTTTTCGAGCCTGTCCTGAGCCCAGGTGCTACCTTGTGTTAGACCACTGGCAGAAGAATTCCCCCTGATGGCAGCACTCTGCATGGAAGCGACGGCCAGAAGACCGAAGGTCAAAATGACGATGGCAAAAAGCACTTCCAGAAGGGTGAAACCTTTCTCTTTTTCTAGCCTCCTGACCCTTTTCTTCATATCGGTTATATGTTTTTGACCCATTTTCTAGAACCCCAGATTTCGGCATTTGAGCTGTGCCGTTAAGCGTCTCCGGCGAAAACTATCATTTTGTGCAGGTAGAATCTCTGTGCCCTGCTGGTTTGCATAAGCAGCAGTATTTGTGTATCCTGGGTCCCTCCTGCCTGTCCTGGCTACAAGAGTTATTTGGACGGATCGGATATCTTCAAGACTGGCCACAGGGGTAGCCAATACCGTCCCGCTTTCATCCAGATATGCAAAATTAAGGGCATCGATGTTTTCGGCTATAAGATTACCATTCCTTTCCAAATCATTATCTCCATCGCCATCACTGTCAGACAGAGAGTAGGTTATATCTTCATCGGCGTCACCTGTATCACCATCTTCTGTAATATCCAGTGTAACTCTTATAGAATTCCCATTGGCAGTTACAATCCCTGCGGCAGCCGATTGGGTTGGATCATACCCTGCCATTCTGATTTCTCTCTCCATATAATACATAGCCGCTCTTAGGTTCTGCTGCATAGCGGCAACCTGTTCCTGGGCAGCGTATGATTTTTGGTGTGAGTGGTAAACCGAATAGGTGCCGGCCATGACGATGCCTGATATGCCCATTGCCACCAAAAGTTCGGTTAAGGTAAAACCATAATGTGAGATTCTTATTTTAAATTTCATAATATTTGCCCCTTCTCCTTATGGTTTTGCATTAATCTCTCCCTTGGTACGCAATCCATTCTGGGCTGCTGGGGATTTCGAACTGGTTTCATGGCCTCTTCGGGCCGATTCCATATGGACTGTCTCTTCGGCCCGAAACAATTGAACCGCCCTTATCTTATTGATTAGAGTTTTTGTCCTCTAAGATTGATAGTCCAATTAAATAGAGTCCTTTAAATCGTCCTTTTTCATCTTTGTCGATATGTCTGATCTCTGTTTCTAGGCATTCAATAGGTTTTGATGAATCAGTTGTGTAGTATTTCAGATCTAATATTTCACCAACCTTTAGGTGATTCAATAAATCAGAATCTTCCTTTACCAATACATATGTTCCTTTCGGTGATATATCCCAGATCTTGAATTGATAAACATAGGCGCTTCCATTTATTGAAAACTCTACGCTATAATATCGATCTGTGATGCTTCTGGGTTCAGATGTTCTCTCTATAGGGTTGTCTGTCATAAACTATCCTTCTTGGTAGCTCATGGCATCCGCCTGAAATGAAATAGGCAGCCTTCTCTGTCTGAATGATTATCCTGTGTTAAGTCTCTTCTTTTCATTTCATCTATACAAGATCCTTGCCAGGGGCTGATTTCCTGGCATTTTTGTAAAAACGAGCGCACTTAAGAGAATAACTTCATCCCGGAGTGTCCGGAAAACCCCATTTCATGGGCATTTCAGACAATCAGGATGTAATGCGTCAATAATCTATTGTTTAGAAATTAATTTAAGAGGGGAGATTTGATCTATAAAAAAGTTAAAAAGATGCACAAGAAACAGTGCATCCGCGCATAATTTACTGCACTCTGTAAGTAATACTCTTCATTAAATCCCACATCGTTTTTAGGCTGAATCTTCCGCTAGCGTTAGAGTTGAAACTCATCGAAGCAGGACATATTAGGTCAAAACTGTGTCAAACATTTGGATGTGTCAGAGAGTTGAAATTTGGAGGACATGCTCTAAGGGAACCAGGTTCCCACTTCCCGGGAGGACGGATATTCTTTCCTATTCGTGATGAAAGGGATGGTCCTTTTTTTGACCAAGAAGAAAAGATGGCAAGGTCGAAGGGAAAACCGAAGTAAGATGAAAGACAGTACAGCAGTCCCCTCTGATTAGGAAGTGAGGATTTAGCTGAGCCTTATAGAAATACCATTTTTGAAGTAATTGGAAAGAAATTAAGGTCTTATAATTCAAAAGATAGAGGTCATTCAGGAGATAAAGAGACAACAGATAATTGGGCTAGAGAGCTACAATTAGAGGGATGGTATGAGTGGAGGAGGTTTTGAAAAATAGTGATAAGCCTGGCATTCAATAGATAAATGTTCAGATCTTACATCATCTAATTTTGCGTTCCGTTAGAATAATGTTAGAGTTCGAGACCACATAGATTTTCATCATTTTCTGAACGGTAAAGTCAAAATAATAGGTTGGTTTTCATGGAACTCATTTCGCATTGATTCGAATTGATCTCTATTTAAAGAAGGAAATAATTGAGGCTTTGTTCGATAAAGACATTCCAAATACCTGAATTCTTCTACTGTTGACCAAAAAGGCTGGGCTGTGGCTCCTTTAGGATGCAATTTAAGAACTAATACAAACGCAATAGGATTTGTTACATCGTCATTGCGAGCCCGAAGGGCGTGGCAATCTCCCTCTCTATGAGATTGCTTCGTTTCAGTCGCAATGACATTTTATATGGTGCGTTTGTATTAAATCGTCCTCATCCCGACCTTTCCTGAATTTGTCAAGTTTGTTTAGAATTTCCACTTGTTTAAGTAATCTCTCCTCAACTAGTTTTGGATTTGAGATATAAGCTTCATCGACATTCATAGGATCGGTTCTATAGTTCATGTAGCTATGATTAGGTCCATAATTATCAGGATCAACATAGTCTCCACCGGCCCAGCCCTCTTTCAACATTAATTTTGCAATTCTGCAATGTTCGGTAACATTTCCAATAGGCTCCCCTCTCCTTACTTTTTGGCCTTCTTGTACATATACATGATCTCAGTGAGCGTAGTATGAACGCATAACAGAATACTCCGCACAAGGATGCAACACAGTTACCATCATCCCACCAGCTCTACCAGTACGTAATTCTTTAATCATCATTACTTCTCCAGGAGCTACAGCAACCATTACATCTCCTGGATGTACTGAGTAAGTAATACCAGGCGTCCAACCTGAATAGAAATTAAGCTCAAAAACTGCAAAAGTAGAGTGGTTCCATATATCTAGATTCGGGTTATTTTTATTATAAAGCTTCTTCCTCCTAAACCACCTATCAAATTTCTCAATACTAAATTCTCCAGGCGGCGAAGTATATGGATTGTAAGTTGCACAACTAGATAAAACTGACCCTAAACAAAAGGCAGAGCTAATAGCTAAAGCCACCTTTCCGCTTCTTAACAGAAATTCTCTCCTATCAATTTCTTTGGAAAAAAATTTCTCTAAATTCATTTTTTAGCAGCTATGAAGTAGGAGCCTTTGAGCAGTTCTTTCAATGTCATCATGCTTTCTTCGCTTAATCTGTGATCGTCTAAGATCTCAGGCAAATCATTCATATTGTCCCAGTATAATGTTGCCTTTATCCCTGGCTTTGATTTTATGGTTTTGAGGGCTTTCTTTAGCCACCTCGGTTGGTCTTTTCCTATGGTTGTTCCGAATTCCTCTATCATGACTGGCTTATGTTTAGTCCTACCATAATAATAGGGCCATGAGATGAGGTCTCTTAGATATCTATAACCGTGAATATGCCGGCCCCCTTTTCTGTTGTAGGCTGAAAGTCCTACCCAGTCTACATACTCATCACCTGGCCAGTATCCACGAAAGGCGGCGTCAACGTGGTACTCAATAACCCGAGTAACGTATTCGTTAGCACCTTTTTCTTCAAATATTCGCCAAATATGCTTCCACGTCTCTTTGAAAGCACGAGGCTAATCGGACCAATCCCATTTGCAAACTGTCAAATGCATTTCGCACATAGGAGTAAAAGAACCCTCCATATTCTTCTCCGAATCCAATTGCCCCATCTGCGAATTCTCTTATCAAACTATCATGTTCTCCGTTCGTGCTGTCTTCTAAATTGAGAATACCACACTGCAAAAGAGGGATAACGTTTTTGCTGGCTGTTGCCATGCCTAGTTCAATCATATGATTCGATGAAACAATATTATACACAAAGTTGACTATGGAAGGCCTTTTGCCCAGATTTTTCTCGTAGTAATCAATTCTGGCAATAATATCAGTCACTTTATCTCCACCCCGCCTTCCCGGATGACCAATTCCAAAATAACAACCATCTTTGGGAGGTTGAATCTTATGACCTCTCAAAGGAGGATAAATAACCGGTGATTCTTCTCTAAAACCAATAGTTGCACAGCTACTAAGTAATGCGTCTAAAGTTAAACTGCCACCAAATGCTAAAGCAGCCTTTCCAGTTTTTTTCAATAAATCTCTTCTGCTTAAATTCTTCCTAAAGAATTTATCAATATATCTAACCTTCACTGTCTCGCGTATCCTTCTTGAGCGTCAAATAATCATATGCTTTTGTTGCAACTAAAGCCAGCTTTGGAAGGTCATTAACTCGAAAGCTGTTGGCATTTGGCCAATTCCCAATCTTATCTTGATATCTTTTTTGGATAGCCACCTCTTTGACTATTCCAGTCTTCCGCTCCGCTTAATCTCATTTTCAAAAATAGCAGCTCTGCAGTTTCCTTGATTAAAGGCTTTTTCAGGTTCCGACAATTAAGCTGAGCAAGGAGCAGTCAGAGTTTTTGGGCATGTTGTCTGTTGGGTGTGCTGTTCTTTGTCTTTGTGGCCGTGTTTTTGTTGACAAAGGAAAGGTATCAGATTCTTTTGTTTGTTCTTTGATGAACAAGCAGTAGATTTGTCCCATTGACTAACCGTCCCAAACCCCCACCCGCCCAATGGGGATGTATCAAAATTTAGATATTGGAGTTTATAAAGGTTTTAGACAAATCGTCAGCCACGTGGTTGACAATAAAATTAAAGGAAAGTTGACAATAAGTTGACAATATAAATTTAAGGGAGATGTTGCTTCTAGATCGATTAATCGGCTTTAGCCACTTGAATAAAGCAATAGGCATTTTTTTCTCATAAGTCTTTTTAGAATCAATATCCTTTTTTATTCCAGCATAAACCCTGTCAAGCGTTTAGGAGCGCAGAAGGATAGAAATTTTGGGAGGGATGCTCAACGGGATCAGGTGCCCATTTCCCATGAGGAGAGATATTTTTCCTGTTCAGGGGTGAGGCTGTCTATTTGAACACCCATGGAGGCGAGTTTTAATCTGGCAATCTCCTTATCAATGGTATGGGGAACAGGATAGACCTTGTTGTCAAGATTCTCATATTCCTTTGATAGATACTCCATAGATAAGGCCTGGTTTGCAAAGCTCATATCCATAACACTGGAGGGATGTCCCTCTGCTGCAGCCAGGTTTATCAATCTTCCTTCGCCTAAGAGATAGACCCTGTTTCCATTCAGCAGGGTATATTCCTCAACAAATGCCCTCATAGTCCTCCTGGATGTAGACACTTCTGCCAGTCCGGGAAGGTCGAGTTCCACATTAAAATGTCCTGAATTGGCTATGATGGCACCATCCTTCATATCGAGGAAGTGCTCTTTCCTGATGGCATTTATGTCACCGGTAAGGGTACAGAAAAAATCGCCTATCTTTGCAGCCTTGGCTATAGGCATTACCTCAAACCCATCCATGACCGACTCCAAGGCCTTGAGGGGATCTACCTCACAGATAATTACCCTGGCGCCGTGGCCTTTTGCCCTCGCGGCGACCCCACGCCCGCACCATCCATATCCGGAAACAACAAAGCAGCTTCCTGCAAGGAGCCTGTTTGTTGCCCTGATGATTCCATCGATGGTGCTTTGGCCTGTACCGTACCTGTTATCAAAGAGGTGCTTTGTGTTGGCATCATTGACGGAGATAACTGGAAACTGAAGCACGCCGTCCCTTTCCATAGATCTGAGGCGAATGACACCGGTGGTTGTTTCCTCTGTCCCTCCCATAACACCGGCAATGAGGGGATTTCTTTCCTCTTCACTTAAAGAAAGAATCCATTCCCTTATTGCCTGGGAGAGATCATCCCATCTATTGAGGGCAATAAAGTGAAGGGAGCTGACCAGATCGGCCCCATCATCCATGGTGAGGTTTGGCATGTTCTTGAGGGCTGACAGTATATGGCTGTAGTAGGTGTCGGTGCCTTCTCCCTTTATGGCAAAGACCGGGATTTCATCTTTGGCCACCAGTGAGGCAGCAACATCGTCCTGGGTTGAAAGGGGATTAGAGGCACAGAGGACTGGCGAGGCGCCGGCAGCCTTGAGTGCTCTTGCCAGAACAGCAGTCTCCGTGGTTATATGCAGACAGGCAGAAATCCTTAGACCTGATAGGGGTTTCTCTTTGAGAAACCTTTCCTTGATTGAATTCAAAACAGGCATGCTTTTGCTTGCCCACTCTATTCTCAGTTGACCTTTGTCTGCAAGGCCTATGTCTTTAATGTCGTAGTCCATTTGATCGTTCCTCAATCTTCAATGTATTACCAGAGATTTATAGAGCTTTTTTCAGTTTTTCAATGAGATCTGTCCTCTCCCAGGTGAACTCCTCCAATTCCCGTCCGAAGTGCCCATAGCAGGCGGTTTTTTTGTAAATACGCCTCAAAAGGTCTAACTGCTCAATCATGGGAGTCGGCCTCATATCGAATTCTCTTTCCACCATCTTTGTCAACTCAGTACTGGGCACAACACCGGTTTCGTACGTATCAACGAGTAGGCTGACCGGTTGCGCCTTGCCGATGGTGTAGGCTACCTGGATCTCACACCTCTCAGCCAAACCCGCAGCAACGATATTTTTGGCAATGTAGCGACACATGTAGGAGGCACTCCTATCCACCTTGGATGGATCCTTGCCAGAGAATGCACCACCGCCATGGTAGCCAAATCCGCCATAGGTATCCATGATAATCTTCCGACCGGTCATGCCGCAATCTCCCAGGGGACCGCCGGTGACAAATCTTCCGGTGGTATTTACAAGAAACTGTGTCTCTTTATCAATCATTTCAGGGGGGACAACCGCCTTTATCACCTCTTCAATGATTGCCTCTCTGAGGGTATCGTAGTCAACCTCAGGGGAGTGCTGGGCTGCTATAACAACTGCATGGACAGTAGTGGGTTTGAAATCCACATATCTGACTGTTACCTGGGTCTTTCCATCAGGCCTCAGCCATGGAAGTTTTCCAGATTTGCGGACATGGGCAAGCCTCTGGGCAAGATTGTGGGCAAGATAAATGGGCATGGGCATAAGAACAGGGGTGTCGGTGCAGGCGTACCCGAACATGAGTCCCTGATCACCTGCTCCCTTTTCTTTGAAAAGACCGGTACCATTGACTCCTTGTGCAATGTCAGGTGACTGTTTGTCAATGCTGGTGATAACTGCACATGTCTCCCAGTCAAAGCCCATGGATGAATCGTTGTAGCCTATTTCCTTTATTGTCTGTCTGACAATTTCCGGGATTTCCACATAACAGCTCGTCGTTATCTCCCCTGCAACTACTGCCATACCTGTGGTAACCAGGGTCTCACAGGCTACCCTTCCATGCTTGTCCAGGGCTATAATCTCATCAAGTATAGCATCAGAGATTTGATCAGCTACCTTGTCCGGATGCCCCTCTGTCACAGACTCAGATGTGAATAAGAAATCACGATTCATGTTAGCTTCCTCTCTCCATTAGGTTTAGTGTTATTGCACGTCAGCTTTCAGTTACATACCGAAAGCTAAACAAATTGTAATTGATAAGAGGTCCGCCTGTGGCGGACTGACAGCCTTATTTACGAGCTAGTTTTTTCTCAGGTGGACTGACTATGCCACCAGATATGATTAGTTTGAATGCATCTTCAACACTCATGTTGAGGAGTATCACTTCATCTTCTGGTATAAGGATATAAAACCCACTCGTAGGATTAGGCGTTGTCGGGACAAAGACATTTAGCATATTCTTACTGGTTTTATTCTGTAGCTCCCCCTTGCTTTCTCCCGTGATAAAGCCAATAACATAGGCCCCGCGCCTGGGATATTCTATGAGCGCTACCCTTTTAAAGGCATTGGTCTTCTGCAAGAAGAGGGGCTCCAGAAGCTGTTTAACGCCCGCATAGAGAACCCTTACTAAGGGAATACGGTCCACTATATTTTCTCCAAACTGGACTATCTTCCTGCCAACAAGGTTTCTGGTTAAAAGACCGACAACAAAGACAAGGATAACTACCAAGATGAAGCCAAGCCCTGGTGTGTGAACCCGGAGGTAGGTTTCTGGCAGATACTTGGCAGGGATAAACTTGAGTATAGCATCCATACCCCTGATCAAAACCCAGATAACGTACACCGTTATAGAGATTGGTAAAATCACCAGGAGGCCGGTAAGGAAACAATTCTTCAGACTCGTTCTTAGGCGTTTCAATTTTCCCTCACTGTGCCATTACTCCTGCATTTAAGTGCCTTAAGCCCGCCCGCGACGTGCTTAAATCAAACTATTAAGTCTATAATGCGCTATGTGCTTTGATCAGCCCATTAAGACTAGGAACGAGGTCTGGGCCAGGGTTGTAAGTGCCCGCCCGCCTCGTCCCGCAGAGCGGGACGGGGAGGCCTAAAGTGCCTAAAATTTGAAGAAAAAAATAAAAAATAACTTAACTGCTTGAGCTAATAGCATTTTCTTTGTTTATTTATTCGCCTTCGCCAAAATACCCTGCAGCTTGCTGCAGGGATGAATGGCGGGGCGAACCGCGTCGAAGCCCTCTAAGGCGAAGACGGGTTGGCTTC
>Ga0209636_10008189_pt1 | contig 10656 bp, 10 predicted proteins | sample DeeMarSWOR152_54_FD_187464 | JGI IMG/M metagenome (GOLD analysis project Ga0209636, IMG submission 187464) | Marine sediment microbial communities from White Oak River estuary, North Carolina - WOR-1-52-54 (SPAdes) (version 2) | ecosystem: Environmental > Aquatic > Marine > Intertidal zone >... | reverse complement strand
TTAGCTCCTCAAAAGCCAGGCCGTATTCGTCTTCTCCAATCTTCCCGGTAAGGACAGTTTTGATACCCAGCATACCCAGCGCTTCCATGGTATTTGGACATGAGCCTCCTGCTTCCAGCTGCACGATTCTATCTTTCAATAGCTCGAGGAGTCTTCTCCTTCTCTCCGCATCTATAAGGTGCATTATACCCTTGCTGAGCTTATTGGCGATGAGAAACTCTTCTTCTACATGAACAAGAATATCGACCAGGGGATTTCCCATTCCGAAGACATCGAACTGCCTTGTGTCGTTCATTTCGTATGAACCCCTAGAGCATTTTTCCTGATTTCTACAAAGCCCGGTTTTATCACATTGTAGATAATATCGAGACGTTCGGGGAAATGAAAGAATGCACTTTTCATTGCGTTGAGACTGAGCTTCTCAATATCTTTGAGCTCGAGATTGTAGTGTTTTACTGCAAGCCAGTACTCCTTGCTCAGAGTTGTATTGCTCATGAGACGATTGTCGGTGTTGAGTGTGACTCTGAATCCGTTCCTTAACAGTAAGGGAAATGGATGATACCGTAAATCAGGAACCGCGCCGGTGTGAAGATTGCTCGACAGGCAGACTTCGAGAGGTACCCTTCTATCCCGTACGTATTGAGAGAGGTATCCCATCTCAATAATTTCGCCATCAGCGGTCATTATGTCATCTTTTAAATGCAGCCCATGCCCAATCCTGTGTGTTCCGCAGTACTGAAGGGCCTGCCAGATGGATTCCTTTCCGAATGCTTCCCCTGCATGGATTGTAATATAGAAGTTGTTTCTTTGAATGTAATAGAAAGCATTCAAGTGATCCTTTGGTGGATAGCCAACCTCGTCACCTGCAAGATCAAATCCAACCACCCCCTGTTCTCTGTAACGTACTGCAAGTTTTGCCATTTCGATGGATCCGGAAGGGGGTAAATTTCTCATTGCACAGATTATCAGGCCGAACTTGTTATTGAAGGTACGTGCACCATCTTTTAAACCTCGCAAGACTGCTTCAACAACCTGATCGTAGCTCAGCCCACGCTTGGTATGGTAGAGCGGTGAAAACCTGGTTTCAACGTAGGCTACCCCGTCCTTTTTCATGTCCTCCATCATTTCAAAGGCAACACGGTGCAACGCCTCCTCGGTCTGCATTACCCCTATGGTTATTTTAAATCCTTTCAGATATTCGCGAAGGTTACCTTTGTTAGCACCTTCAAAAAACCATTTTACCAATCTCTCAGGATCGTTTTCGGGCAATTTCACCTTCTGGATTTTTGCAAGATCGATAATGGTGCTGGTCCGAAGACCACCGTCAAGGTGGTCGTGCAGTAAAACTTTTGGCATTTTAAGGATCAATTCTTCTGACAGATTTACCTTTCTCTGTTTTTCTCTATTATCCATGAAAATCCTTTTTTTAAATTTTTCTTTTCGTAATTCAACCCGAGTTTCCAAATAATATACTCTAAAAAAAGGTAAAATGAAAGATTCAATTGTCTATCGGCAGTTTTTATTGACTTTGGGGGTGTTTAGTATTAAGAGAATTCTACAGGCCCGGATTATTTTTAAGAATAACCGGTAACCTGAGCAAATCGAAAAAATGCCTTATCGGGTGCTTGGATCGTTCTGACCGAGACAGCCGGGATCTGTTCTTCTTGTCCCGCAGTTTATTATTCCAGTAACCGTTATAGTGAGAAAAGATCGAATATGAGTGTGAGAACCTCAAGGCCTCTTATCCGGATCAGCGGCTTACACTACACATACCAGGAAGACGACCAGAGGCCGATACATGCACTAAATGGTATTGACCTTGTGATACATGAGGGAGAGTATGTTGCGATCATAGGCGCAAATGGCTCGGGAAAATCCACACTATTGAAACATTTTAATGCGTTGCTTCTTCCAACCCAGGGTGACGTGGTGGTTCTGAAATGGAACACCAGAGATCCTGAAGTCTTGCGGAACATAAGAAGCACTGTGGGGATGGTATTTCAATCTCCTGATACGCAGATAATCGCCACGGTTGTGGAAGAAGATGTAGCCTTTGGTCCTGAGAACCTTGGAATCCCGGAGGAGGAACTTGGCGAGAGGGTGGAGCAGGCACTCGAGTTAGTAGGATTAAAACATTTGAGAAAGCGTCCTTCCCATATGCTGTCTGAGGGGCAGAAACAGTTGCTGGCGATTGCCTCAGCCCTTTCGATGAAACCGCGGTGCCTTGCATTTGACGAGTCAACTGCAATGCTGGACCCGGGTGCTCGGAGACGCTTTATTGATACAATGTCCAGGCTTCATCAGCAGGGAATCGCGATTGTGACTGCTACACACAATATGGATGAAGCGGCTCTTGCCCAGCGGGTAGTTGTGCTCTCAGAGGGAATAGTGGCGGTTCATGGTCCCCCGTCTGAAGTTTTTACTCAGAAAAAACTGCTCACGGACCTTAAGCTAGAGGTGCCAACTTCTATGAGACTTGCAGAAAGAATAGGAACTTATATACCTGGATTTCCCCAGGATTTGTTGACAGTGCCGGAACTGGTAAACACTGTGGACAGTTATCTTGGACAGAGGAGGAGCTCACTGATATGACCGAGCCTGATATACCGGTTATTGAGGTACGAGACCTTTTTCATACCTATCTGGCGGGTACCGCCCTCGAAGTAGATTCTTTACGGGGTGTGCACCTCAAGGTCTATCCAAATGAAGCAGTGGGGATAATAGGTCCTACAGGCTCGGGGAAATCTACGCTCTTGCATCACCTGAATGGTCTAATCCGTCCGATGAAAGGAGATGTGCTTATAAAGGGTACCTCAATTTTCCAGTGGGGGGAGCATATAAAAGAGGTCCGCATGAAGGTTGGCCTTGTGTTCCAGAATCCTGAACGTCAGCTTTTTGAACAGTTCGCAGGTGACGATGTTGCATTCGGACCACGCAACATGGGATTTGAGCCTGAACAGGTAAGAGTGAGGGTGAAAGAAGCGATGGAAATGGTTGGTCTGCCCTTCTTATATAAAGACCGCCTGACTTCTCAGCTCAGTCTTGGAGAAAAAAGGCGTCTTGCGCTTGCGGGTGTCCTTGCCATGGACCCCCAGGTTCTTGTTCTCGATGAACCAACTGCAAGCCTTGATCCTAGTGGAAGACGCACACTCCTCAGCATTCTCACACAGTGGAGAACATTGGGAGATAGGGCCATGGTCATTGCTTCCCATAACATGGAGGATATTGTAGAGCTGGCGGACCGGGTGTTCGTTCTCGCAAATGGGAAAGTAATCCTCTCCAGTTCAACAGGGGATGTATTTTCCCATTACGACGTTCTCATCCAAAACGGTCTTGCCGTTCCCGCCGTTCTTGAGCTTCTTCACGGTCTTAAGAAGCGGGGCTACCCTGTCTCCTTGGATATTTTAACTGCTCAGGAAGCAGCTAAAGCCATCAAAGGGTTGTATGATGCGTGAAAAATCAGAGTTTGAGCATCTTATAAAGTTGAGTGTAGGACAGTATATCCCAACGGGATCGGTTATGCACCGCCTCGATCCGAGAATCAAGGTTATCATGGGCGCTTTACTTGTTTTGTCAGCGATAATAATCGGCAGCCTGATTTCAGCATTAATCCTTCTGGCTGCAGTGATTTTCGGGCTGAGTTTGACCCGAGTTCAGCTTAAACTTGCTCTTGCGTCTTTGAGGCACATGGCAATTTTTTTAGTGGTCCTCGCTCTGATACAGATCTTTACAATACCGCAGCTGCACTCCGGTGCTTCTATGCTGTTTCAGCGAGGCATATTAAAGATCACTGACAGAAGCCTTATCTCAGGGATACTGCTCATTTTCAGATTTGTTGTGATTGTACTGGGTTTGAGTTTATTTTCCTTTTCAACCAGCACCACCGAGCTGATTCACAGCATTGAACATCTTTTACGGCCGCTGCAAAAAATCGGATTTCCCGCCCATGAGCTTGCTCTTACGGCTCATATTTCGATACGTTTCATTCCAATACTTGCAGGAGAAGCAGAGCAGCTTATGAAGGCACAGGCTTCGCGGGGTGCAGATTTTGCTTACAGAAAGTGGAACTTTATCCGTAAAATCAGAAAGATGCTGCCCCTATTGGTTCCACTTTTTGTAGTAAGTTTGAAGCACGCCCATAACCTCATCGAGGCTATGGAATCTCGCTGCTACATGGGGGGAAAGGGGCGGACCTCTCTGATCCGTCTTCATGCGGGTTTGGGAGATTACCTTACTCTTGCTGTTGGCTGTGCGGTCATTGCATCGGCTCTATTGGTGAGTTTCGCAGATATTGATCGCACTGCGTTGGAGTGGGTCTGGAAGAATATTACTATTCTGTTTTGATTTGTGAACAACTAAACAGTTTATCATTTTGGGTGGATAAATATCTGAACCGTAGTTAATGTATGAGGGGGAGACAGTATGAAATCAAAAGTTCGCAAGATTGTGATTTCTGGTGTTATGGGCGCTATATCGATTTTTCTTGGTGCAAGCCATCTTGGTTTTATTCCCTGGTTTGCCGGTGCGGCGCTGACGATCATGCACGTGCCTGTAATCATCGGCGCAGTTCTTGAAGGTCCCATTGTCGGGATCGTCATAGGTTTAATTTTTGGAGTTTTCAGCCTCCTGCAGGGAGCCATTGCACCTACGGGGCCTGCAGACGTGTGGTTTGTAAATCCTCTGGTTTCTATTTTACCCCGTCTTGCTATTGGGCCTTGCGCATGGCTTGTATATCGGGCTGTGAGGGGTTTCAAAGAAGTTCCTGGGGTTGCGGCGGCGGGTATAGCCGGCTCTCTCACAAACACAGTGCTGGTACTCGGGGTTCTTGGGTTGTACAAATATCTTCCATGGCAGCTCATAGGTACTATTGCGGTGGTGAATGGCGGTCCTGAGGCTGCCCTGTCTGCTATTATTACTACTGCTGTGATTACCGCCTGGAAGGGCATACAGACCAGGCGTCAGGGATCACGTGTCTAAAGAGGAGGCGAATAATGCTGCTTTGCATTGATATCGGAAATACGAACCTGGTGGTTGGACTGTGGGATACGAAGAAATGGCGTGCCCAGTGGAGGGTGAGGACTGACCGGGAAAAGATGCCCGATGAATATGTCCTTCTTCTCAAGGCTCTGCTCAACGACAGGGGGTATGATCTGAAACAGGTAACCCGTGTGATTATCGGAAGTGTGGTACCAAGGCTTAAAGAAGTCTTTCGGGAGCTTTTTAAGCAGTACCTGGCGATAGATCCTCTAATTCTGGGGCCTGGAGTTCGAACAGGTCTTCGCATCCGAATTGATAATCCTGCGGAACTTGGGGCGGACCTTGTTTCAGATGCTGTAGCAGCATACCACAGGTTTCGTACTGCATGTATTATTGTTGATTTTGGAACTGCAACTACTTTCAGTGCGGTATCTGAAGATGGAGATTTTCTTGGAGTTGCCATTGCCCCGGGTCTTGAGGTGGCGGCTGATGCCCTTTCTTCAAGCACTGCACAGCTTCCCAGAATCAGCCTCACTGCACCTCCAAAAGCCATTGGTACAAATACGATCCATTCAATGCAGTCGGGATTGATCTATGGCTATGTGGGGCTAATTGAAGGAATGATCAGTCGTATTAAGCAGGAGCTGGGAGGAAAGGCCGAGGTCATTGCCACCGGAGGGTTGGCAAGTGTGCTTGCTCCCCTCACAGCTGAATTTACTCATGTTGATCCTGAGCTCACGCTCGATGGGCTTCGAATAATAGGAGAGCGCAATCTGCCACCACACTGAATCTGTATCTACTTAATATTAATCTTTCGATTTTTTTATATAAGGTACAGTATGATACATAGGGTAGTATCAATGTGCGTGTCCATTTGTTTCAAGTCGAGATTTTTGGTTGACATGAGGTGGTTTTTGATGTATTTTGACTTGTAACAGAGGGCGATTAGCTCAGTTGGGAGAGCGCCTGCCTTACAAGCAGGAGGTCAGTGGTTCAAGCCCGCTATCGCCCAAACTTTAATTACCTACCTTATAAATAATTAAAAAATCATTAACACTTTAAATTCTTCTACATATACCTAATATTACCATTAATATTTATTATAAAGACTTTTTATAAAGTATACTTATTTGGTGTACCTTTTTAAAATTCATGTCAAATTTTTTTTATTAGTGATCAGATATGATGCAGCAAACGTACATACCTTGCGACAAAGTATAATTTAGTATTTTATGCTATATATTCCACATAGTACGAGAATCCGATGTGTCAACTATATAGACAGTCTTAGACAAATCTAGTATCTTGATTTTTAAAGGAAAATAAGATGATAACGATGGTTAAAAAGGTACTGCTCGACGGCAGTGAATGCAGTAAGTGCAGAGAAGTGACCGCATTTTTACAGAGCAAGAAGATGCTATATAAGATCGACAGAATTCTTTATGCTGATCCCGGTGATCCAGACGGTGAAGGCATGAAGCTAGTCAGGTTGTGGAATATGAAAAAGGCGCCATTTTTCGTCGTTGAAGAGAAGAAAAGGACCGTTGTGTACTCTTCGGTGATGGAATTGATAAAAAAAGAACTTTAAATCGGGAGATGCCCATGAACATTATTGTCATTATGTCGGACACCTTTCGCGTCGACAATCTCACATGTTACAGCAGGGAAAGCATGGTAAAAACGCCGAACCTCGATAAACTTTCTTCCCAATCCTTTGTGTTCGATAGGTGTTATTGTGCGTCATTTCCGACCGTGCCGAACAGGTTCGACATCTTCACCGGCACACACTCCTTCGTGAAGCAGGACTGGAGCCCTCTGCCCTTCAACGAAATCGTACTATCGCAGATCTTGACGGAGGGAGGGTACAATACTGCCCTTATTGCAGACACTCCGCACATTATCCAGCACGGATTTAACTATGAGCGGGGTTTTACCACTTATCTGTGGAACAGGGGACAGGAAAACGACAGGCTCTACAGCTTCCCCGATGCGGTGGAGCTTCCCTGCAGCGTTAAAAAGCTGCGAGATCCTGCAAACAACTTGATTCCGCACATGCGAAACATCTATTACAATAGATATGAGGAAGATTGTTTCGCACCGCGTACAATGAGCGATGCATGCAGATGGCTTGAAAAAAACCATGATAAAGGTGAGTTCTTTCTCTGGATCGATACATTTGATCCTCATGAGCCGTGGGACCCCCCCGAGTACTATATCGATATGTACGATCCGTACTATCTGGGCGAAAGGGTCATTTATCCCCAGTACCATCCAGTAACCTTTTTTACAGAAGAAGAGATCAGTCACTGCAGGTCGATGTACAACGGTGAGGTGACCATGGTGGATCGCTGGATAGGAAGGGTGCTCGAGCAGGTCGAATACCTAGGCATTCAGGGCGAAACCACTATAATCTTTACCTCAGACCACGGCTTTCTATTCGGGGAGCACGGGTTCATCGGAAAGACCTTCATTGCCGATGATTACTTCGAGTGCCTGCGTCTTTACGAGGAGATCGTTCACGTGCCCCTGATGATACGTCTGCCGGGGCAGAAGGAACAGAAACGCATACCAGGACTGGTAAGTTCGACAGATCTGATGCCGACAATTCTAGAGATGCTCAATCTCACTGACACTGCGGAGCGGGGGGGAATGACACAGGCCCAAACCCTTCAGTGCGGTTTTACCCAACCTCAGTCGTGGTCCCTCGACGTCGGCTCCCTTCACGGGAAATCCTTCTGCTCGCTTCTGAATGGAAAAGAAAAAAAGATACACGAATATGTGATCAGCTCATTTCCCCTCATGCATGGAACACCGAGAATCGACAAAAGTGTCATAACGACTGAAGAGTGGTCTTTACACGTTGCGGGGAAGGCTGCTGATCCCGAAAGTGAGCTTCTTCCTCCTCCGGGATTGACATACCGAAACAATCCAGGCGACTATCAACCTGGCACGACAAAGGCTGCGCTTTTCCACACACCTGAGGACCCAGGTCAAACGTGCGATGTCATATCCGACAATCTCTCGCTTGCCCGGGACTTGCATGGGGAGTATGTGAAGTCACTCGAAGCTTGGGATCTCGACAAGAAGCGGCTCGATTTGAACAAAAAGCTTAACCTGTAGGAGAATCAGCACTCATCGACGTCGAATGTGCCGTATTTGACACCCGCCTCAATGTACCTGACAATGTTCTCCCTGGTCAGGTTGTCGATTTCCGAGATGACAACGTCACTGTGTCCGAGGATGAAGTGATCCCGCCCCTCCTCACAAACGGCGTAACGAACGAGCTCCTCGATTTCATCAGGGGCACGGTGTCTGAGATCGCTCTGCTCGATATTGCCAATCAGTGTCATAGGACCTGTTGCGGCGCGTCTTTTTGCCTCAGCAATGTCGATGTCACCCTGAGGCGAAGGCTCAACTGGGTCAAGCATCTGCACACCACCATTTATGAAGTCGTCGAGTACGGAACTGACCCTGCCGTGGCAGTGTACCCAGACGATCCGGCCCGCATTACGCACCATCTTCCACAGGGGCGCCTCGTACTTCAGGATAAAATCCTCGAAAGAGCGGTGAGACATGAGGGGAGGAGTAGCCTGTTCCGATCCTCCAAAACGAAATATTGCATCGACTCCTCTTTCCAGCACGTAACGAAGCCGTTCTGCGACACGCTCGTAGGACACTTCAATCATCCGTTCAACGAGAGGGCGCTCCGTGATCGACCATTCGAGAAACTTCTGTAAGTCAGTCATATGGGATACCATGACCATTGGCGTGGTGACGAAACAGACCGGAACTCCACGATCTCCGAGCTTTTCCACGTCCCGTTCATAGGCTGCCACATCCGGATCCTTGAACGTATATAGGATGGACATCAATTTTTGAGCGTCTTCAACTGTCTTGACAAGGGGCTCTGTCATCCACGAAGTGTCCGTCCCCGGGTAGATTCGTTCGACACTCTTCAAATCCCCTTTTGGTGTATGAACCGTGTAGGTAATGGTTTGTATGCCGTTGGTTCCCTCATCAATGCCTTCTTCAATACAATCAATTGGCGCCAGGAAAAAACGGCGATCGAAAATGCCCCCGTACGCTGCCCTTCTCGTGTACTCCTCAACGGTTTGAGACTCTGAATTACTGTTTTTAGAATCTCCTTCCGGTATGATCAGGTGGACCAGGAAATCGCAGTGCTTCTCAACCAGCGGGATCAGATCCTGATAGTTCGGTAGGGTTTTCCAATCACCCGGTTCGGGCTCGGGTGCCAGAGGGTGCCAGGGAATCGGCGGCACGATCGGAATTCGGTCGACCAGTTTGCCTGAAACCGTTCGGAGCAATCTCTCTCTTGAGGACAGCTTCTGCGATTTTTCCATTCACTTGAACTCCATTGTCACGGCACTCATTATGTACCGCCTCAGTCCAAGGAACAAAAAGAGTGAGGGCAGGAACAGGAACATCGCGGCCGCTCCCACCAAGTTCCAAGGTATCAGGTGCTCACCTGTCTTGAAAGCGGACAGACCGACCGATAGAGTCGTGACACTTCCCCTCGTCATGACGAGAGGCCATATGTAACCTCTCCAGCGAAAGAGAAAGTTGTACAGCGCCATGGTGCCGAGGGCGGGCTTTGCAATAGGCAGGACGATTCTCCAAAAAATGGCGGCTTCGGAAGCTCCATCAATACGTGCGGCATCGAGAAGCTCGGTAGGGATCGTGATCATGAACTGGTAGATAAAGAAAATCGAAAACCCCGTAGCTGAGAGGGGAAGTATCATGCCCTGCCAGGTGTCTACCCAGCCCCACTTCGCCATCATCGTGTACATTGGTATTGCACGCATGTTGGGAGGAAGGAAGATGGTCGCTATGAAGAAAAGGATTATGATCCTACTTCCTGGCAAGTTCAGCTTTGCCAGCGCATAGGTGGCCAAGGCAGCGGTCGTTATCGTGAGGATTGTGGTTGTAGAAGAATAGATAACAGTATTCAGGAACTGCTTTAAGATGGGATAATGGTGGACAACCGTCACATAGTTGGAAAACCGTAATGTACTCGGCAAAAATTTGATTGGAAGCTGTCTCACGTCCTCATCAGACTGTAATGATAGCTTAAATAGATAAAAAAATGGAAAGATCATGAGAAGTGCTAAAATTAACAGGGTGAGATGAAGAAGAATTTTTTTTGTTGTTCTGCTCATTCCTTTTCTTTTTTTTGAAAGAGCACGTGATTTCATGGAACATCTCCAATCTTAATATAGACCGAAAAACTTCTTCTTCTGATAGTTGAACTGGATGAAGGCCAAGCCCGTAAACAGAACAAAGGTAATCATTGTAACAGCGTTTGCCCTGCCAAGATCGAACCTATCAAATGCATACTCAAATACATATGACAGCATTACGTTCGTTGCCTCAAAGGGGCCCCCTCCTGTTACCAGTTCCGCGAGGATGTATGAGTTGACAAAACCGTAGAGCGTTGAAATTACCGCGACGAATATTATCGTTGGGATGAGCAGCGGGATAGTAATATATACGAGCTTATGAAAGAACCCGCAGCCTTCGATTTCAGCCGCCTCGTAATAACTCGTGGGAATGGCCTGCAAGCCAGCCATAAAAAGAACGGCGTTGTAACCGATAGTATACCAGACCTGAATGAAGATGATGGAAATGAGAGCAAGCACAGGAGTTTTAAGCCACGGTACA
>Ga0209636_10008187_pt1 | contig 10657 bp, 3 predicted proteins | sample DeeMarSWOR152_54_FD_187464 | JGI IMG/M metagenome (GOLD analysis project Ga0209636, IMG submission 187464) | Marine sediment microbial communities from White Oak River estuary, North Carolina - WOR-1-52-54 (SPAdes) (version 2) | ecosystem: Environmental > Aquatic > Marine > Intertidal zone >... | reverse complement strand
TGGAGATGGCTCTAGACATCTGTGGACAGCATGAGAAAAGACTGGTGATGACTGGTCGTTCAGATGGTGCTGCAGGAGAAGAGTTTGCCAATTATGTGATGGAGACTATCAAGGACCCAGAAATAGAGAACAAATGGAAAAGTTATCAATAGAATAGATTTTCTAAATCTTTTCTTTTTTTATCAAGCGAATAGGTGCTTAAGAACTTTTCTTTTTTACCATTTTATCCTCCAACTTGAACTCTATAGAGATTCTCTGCACACCCCAATTTACTGTACGTTGTAGGCTAAGTATATCTCTTGAAAGTCTATCTATCATTTGTGTTGTTTTCTGATCAGGTTGGTTAATTTTTCGTCGAAGAAATATGGAAAGATCCACTAGGTTACATTCATCTGAGTTACCACTGCGGACGGTCTGCTTTCATTTACCACTTCCACAGATTTCACCTCCTTCGTTTTTTGCAGACCCTCCCTACTTGCTCAAGGAAGGATTCACATGGGTATGGACATATCACCAAAAGAAATGTGAGATGACACGCTGGTCTTTGTCATATCATCTTTCTTGTATATTATCACAACACGCAAGAAGATTTTTAGAGAAGTACTAAGCAAAACGAAGATTTGTGAAAGAATTGTTCCAATTGATAAATTCTTGTTCGAGCTAGAAGAATACCCGAAAGATTCCCTTAAGAGAATACTGGATAATCATCTCAAATACCGAGAATTTTCAGCAAGAGAGATGGTAATAAAACATGAAGACCTGATACTCCCCAGATTAGGGTTTCCACATAACATAGACTATTTTGTGGACATTATTCCAGAAGGGATTGCAAAAGAAGATCTAACTGATTTTGTTAGAAGAGCAGAAATAATAAAGATAGCTAAGAAAGAGGAATTGCAAACACTGACGGATGAAGAAAAGCTTTTGCTTTCGATAATTTCAATAACGATTTCCATTTCTCTGGAAGATTTGGAGAAGATTTTTAATCATTTTGCCGAAGAGCTCGGATATGAGAAAGAAAGAATTTCAAAAGTCTTGGCTCAGCTTGATAATTGGCTGAGATACAAAACAGAGAAAATCTTTTATGAGCCGATTCTGAAAGTGGGATTCTATCATAGTTCTTATCGTCATGTAGTCTTTGAGGAATTAGTCCAGAAAGAAGAATTGATCAAGAAGATCTTTAATTTTATATTTCAATTTGAGAATATGCTAACTAAAACTTGGATTCCTGTGGCAATAGTTAATCACCTGGACATCCTGCCGGAAGAAGTTGTTAATTTGCTTATTGAGTCATGGAGTAGCCTCGATCCTTTTCTGAGCACTACTAGCGGTATCTGCCTTGTGGATAGATTTAATGATCTTCCAAATCATCTAAAAGAGTTTTTCTTAGAGAATTTTCTTAAAGAGGGGTTTTGTTACCGTGATATTGTTCTTGCTCATATGATAGAGAGGTATGATAGTCTTCCGGAACTTCTGAAAAGCACTCTAATAGCGGGATTGAATTACGAACCACAACCCTCTACCATCAAGCCCCCTAAAGACAGACTGTCGCAGCTGCAGTTCAGATGTGATGAACCAGATAATCTTGATCTTATTGAAAGAAATATTGGCGTTTACACTATGGATGCCCTCTTGAAGTATTATGACACCTTGCCTGAGGAGTTGAAGGGGAAAGTAGCTGAATTCTCTGAATCCGAGATGATTAAAGTGAGGGGCGATTTAGCCTCAGCACTAATGAAGAATTATAAGATATTGCCACCGGATCTCTTAAGGTTCATTCCTCAGATTCTTGATGATGGGGAGATAAGAGTTTGTGTTGGCGAGAGTATTGTGTCAAACTACAATAAGCTTCCAGATGATATTAAGGATAGGCTTTTCGTGCTTTGGGGGAAGATTGATCTAAGAGAAAAAACAGAAATTGCTCGATGCATGATATCATATTATGAAGATCTCCCTCAAGAAGTAAAAACTTTGTTGACAAATGCCGTCGAAGAAGGATACGAAGAACTGATTCTTTCTGTATGTAATCCCATCATTTTTCTCTATGATTATTCATCTGATTCTAGAAAGGTCTTTATGGAAAAGAGCATAGAGAGACTCAATGAGCAACCACTTATTGAATCAGCCGACTCGTTACATATGAGAGGGCTATTCATTAATTGTGCAATGCTCAAATTGAACAAGCTTCCAGAAGTCGTTAAAGAGTATGTGCTAAGAAACTGGAAAACCCTAAATGAAAACGATATCCCTAAATTTCTCAGTAGAGTATCTGAATACTGGGATAATTTCCCCGAAAAAGCTGCTGACATTTTCTATGAAGCTTTACGTAGTAAAAATTCCACAACAGTGACTGTAGCAGTCCTAGAAGCAGTCAAAGAATACTCCAGGATGCCTTTTGAGATTACTAGGATGCTCCCTGCTGCCATAGAGAAGGCTAAACCAAGTGAAAAGGCATTGCTACTAGATCCATATTACAAACTGCAAGAAAGCATTCTAGAAAACTGGGATATTCTTCCGGTTGAAATAAGAGAATTCGCCTTTTCTGAGGAGAAAACGATTACTATTTCAAAGACCCTAGGGCTCATAAATGTTATTACACAAATGTTCGAAAATTACAGTAAGTTTCCTGAGAGGGTCAACAAATACATTTGGGCGGTGATGAGAAATTTAACAGAGGATACCAAGGAATTCATAATTGCCTCTACATTCTTAAAAATGAAAAAATCTCCTAATGCGGAAAGATTCTTTTCATGTTTAGTAAAGAATCCACAAATACGGATGAAGCTCATAAGTCACATACTTGGTAATTATTATGAAATTCATGATTCCCTTAAAGATGCTATTTTTGAAGTCTTAAGAGATGATGATCCAGATATCAGGTTCCACCTGGCAATGGGTATATCTGTACATTACGATAATCTCCCGAAAGCTGTACAAGATCTGGGACTTGAAATAACAGAGACTCTTTCCCAGGGAAAGAGAAACAGCGTTTTAGCATGTTTTGGATTCATGTTTGTTGAGAAAGAGAAATTCAAGGAAGCACAGACGTTTTTTGAAAAAATTTTAGAGGAATTTCCTGAAAATGAAATGGCTTTAGCTTTCTTATGTGAAATATCGATGATTCTAGGAGAAAAAGAAGAAAAGATGGATTATCTAGATAAGATAGATGAAATTTTACCAACAGAAAAAGGGAATTGGTGTTTGATTTGGCTAGCATATAGATTTGCCGAAAAACAGATGTTTGAAGTAACAAAAGAGATATATGAGAGAATCTTGGGAAAAAATCTCAAAAATGAAAATGATATCGCCAGTGTGTGCGAAATATCCATATTATTAGGAGAATATACAATAGCTGGAGAATATTTAAACAAAATGGAAGATTCTGAAAATAGCGAAATCAGACTTCTTTTTGCTTTCTTCTCTTTATGTTTATCAGCTTTCCAGGACAAAGATTGCATCCTTCAATTTAATAGATTGCTTAAAAGATTTGCTAAGATTTCAATTGATCAACTCACAAATATATGGAATTCGTCATATATAGAATTGGTGATCAATGAAAGAGCAAAAGAAGAGAATAAACTAATCCTTCTTGACGCCATAAAACTCCTTAAGGGAGAAGTTTCAGCAGATGACTAACCATTCTGAAATGGGCATGTAGAATGTAGAAAGAAGAAGTGAACTTCAATATTCTCAGCCACTTCATTTCCGCAATTTTCAATATATATAGGTATCATCTCTGATCTGTCTTTTCCTATCGTCATTTCTTACCGTTTCCCTGGGAAATATGCTGAAAATTTTGGCACAAGTTTAATTTTTCTTCTTAAAGAGCAATATGAGAGTCTGAACAAAACATAAGAACGTCGCTAGGGAACCTCTATTTAAGGATGGCAGAGCATTCTCTGAAATGTGGGAATACGGAAGAAGCGGATAGGTTGTTTGATCTGGCTGAGATAGAATTACTTAGTTCTCGTCATGGAGAATTTCCAAATAAGAATTCATATCATGCTCATGCACGTATGTACAAGATTAAGGGTGATAATGCAACAGATAATATAAACGAAAAATCGTAAAATCGATCCGGATAAATATACTGTTCTAAGCCTAATCAATAAAGGAGTAATAGAGAAATCTAAACATACTAAGGATACCACAGCAATAGCAAGTACAGCCAATAAGGATTTTTTTATGTTAATCATTTTCTTCACCTCAGGTGATGGTTATTAAGTAAGTAAGAGAGTCAACAATAATGATTTGGATTGTGCGTCCTTTATTCTAATCTTGAGGGATTGTCCTGGAATATGAGAAATGCAGCCTTTGAATTATCCAAAAGGGTAGTATCATATAATGAAGAAGAACATCCAGTAATTGCATCTATTAAAGATGTAGTAAAGCTACTGGCACCTCACATGATGTACTTGAAACAGGAAGAATTCAGGGTCATCCTCTTAGATTCCAGAAAGAGATTGATCAATAACCAAAGAGTATCATTAGGTTCCTTGAATGCATCTTTGGTTGAACCCAGAGAAGTCTTCAGACCAGCTCTTACCACAGGTGCCAAATACATCATCCTGGTGCATAAACACCCATCTGGAGATCCTGAGCCATCTGACCAGGATATTCTATTGACCAAGCAGTTATGTATGTGTGGTGTAATACTGGGTATAGGAGTTTTGGATCATGTGATTATTGGATCAAATCATGTAAGCATGAAAGATCAGAAATTGATATGAGCTATACGAGTACAGATATAGTAAACCAGCCCTGTCCAGAAAGGTGTGAAAGAAGTTCTTTAGCTTCAGATTCTGATAGCGACAAGTATATTTGAAGAATGCATAAATGAGAATAAAAAAATAGAAAAATTAATACAAAAAAATAGTGAAAACAAAAAAGCGATTTCAAAGGGCTGCTCATGGGAGAAAACCGCTACAGCTCTATCCCCCTATATCAGATTCGCTGCAATCTAACCCCTTTCCTTTTAGAACAAAGCCCAAATAAACCATTACTAAGGAGTATACTCCTCCAATGATAAGAAATACTTTGAAGGACAAATTGAATCCTAAATAGGCAAAGAAAATAGCATTAACAAAGATTAAAAGCAAAATGGCTAAACTATACAAGTATCGTTTCCATTTTGGAAGGCCTTTTATGTTATTTGCCAAGATTTTCAAGATTTCTTCTTTCATCGATAAACCTCCTTTGTTACTCTCTATGATCCACCTTTCTGTCGTACTAAATAGATTTGAGAACCATATGTTTTAAATGTTTCTGTGACAAAAGATCGATCACAAACAAATCACCACCGCCCAAGTAACCTTCAGAATGGCCTGAGCTTGCCATGTACTCATTATAGAGTGCCAGTACTTCCTCGGGAGCATGATCCTGCCATTCATCGCCATATTGTCCTTTGAGGAGATATATTGCCAACATAAGTAAAGCAACTACAGCATCCTCTTCAATGTCGGGGTCGTTGGGGTTAATTGCTGCCAATGCTGCGTAACCTAGTGCATTGTCAAAAATCAACGCGAATACAGGATCTTCCAACATATTAGCACACTGCTCAGCCACATAAATCATCCCTACAAGAATAAGCTCCGCTATTAAAGCAACTGCTATTCCCCAAGGGCCAGCAGCTGCCCCCACTGAAGCACCCTTGACAAGTAAATAGAAGTAAGTGCCAGCACTAGCACCTGTTCCTGCAGCGAGAAACATACTTAGATATGGGTGGTCTTGTGTCCAGTGATAGAACCCTGCCCACAAATTAGTGCTTACTCCAAATTGCAGCAGCATGAGTAATACAAAAAACCAAAGCTCTGAAAATTTGTCTTCGCCACGACCTTGTCCCCATTCAGGCAAAAAATAGTCATATCCATCCAGATCAATGTACTTCACCGGATTATTTGCACAATAGGTGTATCTGTTCAAGGTTCTAGGATCATGGATACTGCCCAGTTCCAAATCTCGTGTCATAAACCTTCCAGTTTCTGGATCATAGTATCGAGCACCATAATAGTAGAGGTTTGTTGAATCAGTTTCTTTTCCTGTGAACAGATATGATTCTTTTTCCCCATTTATCACAGCTTCCCCAAAAGGAGTGTGCGTAACATCTGTCACCACGTTCCCAGATTCATCTGTTACCAGTCGAGTAGACCCCAGATGGTCAGTGTGGTAGTGGTCAATCAACCCCTCGACCTTCTTAGCCACTCTCCCAGTTGGACCATATATGTAGATAGCCTCTTGACCAGTATCTGGATTCTTTTCGTAGATTACGTCTAGCCCAGAATAGACATATAGCGTTGTGCTATAGTCTTGCAGAGATTCTACCCATTCAGTTTTTGAGATTCTGCAGCCATTTCCCCCATAGGTGTATTGGGCAAGTATCTGCTGATTCTTTTCCACTTGTGTTAACTGGTTGCTCTTGTCATACATATAAAACCAGGATTCAGTGCTGTTACTCTTTGTCAACGTATTTCCCATTTCATCATAAGTAAAGACAGTGCTATCACTGATAGAGAGCAGTTCATTCATGTCACCGTAAGTGTAGGTTATCCCATTTTGTGATAGGCGATTTCCCACAGGATCATAGGAGTATGATAGTGTACCATAACTACCCTGGGCTGACACCACTCTGTCCAGCCAGTCATATGAAAAGTTCTCTACCGATTCAACCCACTGCTGATTTGATGATCTCCTGTTGTATTCCATTTGAGAGATGTTCCCTGCCTGATCATACTGGTACGTCATAGTGAGAAGATCTGTATCATTTTTCTGGACATGGATACTAACAGGTCTATCCCGATTATCGTACTGGTAAGTAGTTTCTGTGCCATTACTGAAGGTCATGGCAGCCGGAAGTGAAGCAGCAGTATAATCAAATTCTGCATATCCAGGAATAGCTGTTAACCGATTGAGAGAATCATACTGGTACGTGATAACACTTTGGTCTGGATAAGTGATAGATATTATCCGTGAAGCAGCATTATAGCTGTAACTCACCGTAAATGGTTGTCCCCCAATTGTTCTGGTTTCTGATGTGAGACGATTCCTGTTATCATAGGTATAGCTGGTACTGCCCACTGGATCCGTCATTGATGTACGATTACCATTCAAATCATAGTTAAAACTAACAAGTCGATCTGGGTATTGGATACCTGCTAGTTGATAAATTGCATTATAAGTGAATGTGGTAGTGCCATTGGCATCTATTTTCTGTGACAGGTTACCAACATTATCATAAGAGAAGGTTTCTGTTGATGAACCTGGATAAGTAATCTGGGTGACTCCAAATAAAGAGTTATAGTCATAGAAAGTGGTATTTCCATTAGCATCAGTCACAGAGGTCAAATTTCCCACTGAATCATACGTGTATTGAGTCAAATAGTAGTTCTGTGAATCTGTGTACTCCTTCACCCATAGTAAATTCTCCATCCAGTCATAGTGGTATTCCTTTTTGTGCATGTTCTCATCATAAAAGGTCACTGTATTTGTGATGTCATTGTACTGAATTTGCTTGAAAGTGGAATCTGGGTTGACAATTTCTCTTTTTCTTCCTTTTGAGTCATACTCATAAGAGTAGACATGTCCTCCAGGATCTGTTCTGGTTTTCAGGCTATTCTGGTAATTGTACGTGTATGCTTCTGTCAGTTTTTCAGTGGGGGATAAATACCACTCGGTCTTTGTTAAACGGCTAAGACCATCGTAGTATTTCATTATGTAGTGATCCAGTTCATCATAGATGGTGACAATATTATTTTGATCGTCGTAGACCGATTCTTTCTCTGTGAGATCGGGATTGATCTTTTTGGTTACTCTTCCTAAAATGTCGTATTCGAATTGAGTCGTATTCCCTTTTGCATCTATGATGGAGATTATTTGTCCAGTGTCAAAATCATAGGTGGCAGTTACTGTGTGGTTCAACGCATTGGTAATCGATGTTAAGTAGACATGGTTCGCATCATATCCAAATAACGTTGTTTTTCCCAGAGCATCAATAGTAGAAGTGATATTCCCGTGAGTATCATATGCGAGACTGGTTGTATACTCTTCTGGCGTAGCTCCCTGATCGATGTATAATGTCCACTCAAATTTAGTGGAATAAGTATTTGATTCCTGGAAATATAATGTATTTACACCCTGAACAAATTCAGAGGATGAAATGGTGATAGAGGTGGTGCCAGAGCCCAAATTGTCAGTAATAATTGCCCATGAGCCATTGTTCAACTTGTACTGTACTTCTTCTGGATATTCATTGATTACAGCCAAATAATCTGTCTGCACATACTGGGTGTTACCATCGACCCACGTGGTATATCCAGTGTAGTTGGGTGTTCCTGGATAGTGTTTGAAGGGTCCAATTTCAGTTTCGCCATTCCAGCAGTCTGGAGGATCAGTAACACACCTCATGTAGTCTGCCATGAAGTTCTCTTCATCCCAATTACCAGAATTCAACCAGCCATTACCTGCTTCTGAATGAGTTTCATGTAACGTTTCTTGGGTGGGAACAGCAATACTGGAAATGACCAAAATACCATTGGTTACCGTTAGTCCTGTCAAATCAAATTCAAAGGTAGTTTGGCTATTTTCATTGAATATGCCAGAAAAGATAGCATAATCTCTGGTAGGGAACAGTGTCTTTGTTTCAGTGAGGTTCCCATTGGTGTCATATTGATAGTAGGTTTCTGTCGCTTTCCCATTGTTGATGTATGCTTCTCCCACTATCAAGTTATGACATTGTGATGGAACACTGTTGGTATAGAAGCTGTCTGTAAACAAGCTGACTTGCAGCCCTTTCGAATCTGTAAATTGATTTTCACAGTCAGTATTGGCATAAGAGTAATAATGTTCAGCACCTTCAGGCCCTTTGGTGTAAATGACATTGCCATTACCATCATACGCAGTGATCACGCTGTATGAAATATCAGTAGATGTTCCCGCATATACATCCTGTCTGATCACTTTATTTTTGCTGTTATACGTGTAGATGATCTTTTCAGTTTGAGTACCATTTTCATCTCTTGCGATCCTTTCAACCACTCTTCCTTTGGAATCATATCCAAAGTGCATGGAAGATTTCAATGTTTGGTCCTCGCTGATGAGAACATCAGTAGAACGAGCGAGGTAATCATCTCCTCCATAAGAGAATTCCGTCATTTTCACCGGGTCAAATGCTGACGCAGAAATCTGCTGGGAAGTCACTCTGTAGAACACATCCTTTCTGTCAACGGTGGCTGGATCTGTTAGCGCCTTATTGGGAGCAATCTGAGAAGGTACAGACCATGTAATACCATCTGAGCTGGAAATTCTGTAACAGTACTCATCAGTTCCCTTGTAGATGATAACAATTTCAGAGGTAGATTCCAGTAAAGCAGGATCTCCATCTGCTACACCCGTTGTCTGAACTGGTGAGGACCACCCACTGCCAGAATTAGATTGCACATAGATGTAATTGTTACCTTTTCTGTATGCTAAATAGATGGTGCCATTATCTGCCTGTAATAATGCAGGATTTCCTGTTCCACTATTAACTTGCACAATAGTTGAAGGTGAAGACCAGGTAATACCATCTGAAGACGTTTTCTGACGGATGTAGTACGAAGATCCCACTTTATCAGTATAACACATTAAAAAGCTAGAGTCATGTTTTTGGATGGTAGCTATATTTCTGATACCAGTAGCAGTTTGCTGGATTTTTACTGGACTTCCCCATACTACCTCATCTGTGCTGGTTCTTCTGTAAATCCAGTGTTCAGTATGGGTAATTGTTTCACAGACATATTGACAGTCTGGACATCTCCCTTCCCAATAGCAATTTTGTTCTGTCCACACGTATCTGTCCTTATAGTACATGATATATGTGCCATTCTGCTTTTCAATGACCACAGGATTTCCAGTAGTACTTTTCACCTGTAACACATTTTCAGGTGTAGACCAGTGGTGCTGATCAAAAGATACTGAACGTTTGATCCAGTATTCCGTGTGAGTGATTGTTTCACAGACCCATTGGCAGTCGTACGGACACCCTACCCAGTGGCAAATCTCTTCTGTCCATATGTAGGTATCTCTGTAGTACATCACTAAAGAGCCATCATCTCTCTGAAAGACGCAGGGACGTCCTCCTCCTAATACACTGGCAATATCTTGAGCAGAGGTCCACTCTATTGTATCTGCGCTGTCCACCTTATATATAAAGTATTTTGTTTCTCCATCTTCAGATTCTGAAGATTTATAGGGTGCTATCTTGGCAAATTCGGGTACAACTGTTGCATATTGATAAGAGGAAAATCCACCTGTAGGGTAGGTGACACCTGTTATTATGAAGCTGCTATCAGATAAATACTCATAGATGGTTACCCGTCCTATTGGATCAGTGACAGATACCAATTTATCCCCTGAATACCCGTAGGAAACTGTTTTAACCCCATCTGATATGCTCATTAATTTGCCACCAGAATACGAGAAGGTGAGTACTCGTCCCACTGTATCAGTTATTGTCAATATTCCGTACTGACCATAAGTAAATGCAATTGTGTTCCCATTTAAATCAGTAATAGATGTCAATCGGCCTTCACTGTCATATTCTTCTTTTATTCCATTCTTCCTGTACTTGGTATAGGTGTCATCTGGATTGTCATACACAATGAACTCATGACTTGGACAATTC
>Ga0209636_10008186_pt1 | contig 10657 bp, 13 predicted proteins | sample DeeMarSWOR152_54_FD_187464 | JGI IMG/M metagenome (GOLD analysis project Ga0209636, IMG submission 187464) | Marine sediment microbial communities from White Oak River estuary, North Carolina - WOR-1-52-54 (SPAdes) (version 2) | ecosystem: Environmental > Aquatic > Marine > Intertidal zone >... | reverse complement strand
TACAAATAGTAAATAAAAAAGATAATTAGAAGAATTTTACTTGAGATAGAAATATTCTTTTAACCACTTTTCTATCTAAAGCCGAAATACTCATTTTTTTCTAATCCCTGGCTTATCCTTTTATGGGAAAGAAGTAAATACTTGAAACTTTTAGATTATATTCGACTCTTTAGATTAAAAATCCTTCTTTTTCCAATAAAAAAGCCCTTCAGCAAATGCCAAAGGGCTTAGAATGGTCAGGCTTCCCCTATTGGACGCTTCAGAACTTTTTATTGGGGTAAATTATCATATAATATGATAATCTTGTAGTATATTAAACCAATTTTGCAATTTTATTATAAAAGAGTAAATAGGACAAATTCATGATAGATTAAAACTTATTGTAAAAAATTAAAAATAAAAAAGCGGGGATAGTTAAAAACTTCCCCGCTCTCATCCTCATAATAAATGTTCTTGGTTACCTTACTTTTACTCACTAATCTACTAAATCAAATTCGAAGTACATGGCCCAATTCTTTCCAGGACGAATCTCATCTCCTTCTGCCCAAACCGATTCCTCTCTTGGCAGGAGAGTAACAGGATCAATTTCTGTTGGATTAGTTACTTCTGCTTGAGCGGCAATATAAAGTGTGGTTACCCCGCTAAAATCAACTAAGGAAATGGTGTATACCCCATTAACAGCATCCTTAGGTGCATAGGGGAACCGTCCAGGGGCACTCTCGGTTGGTGCTACAGTTCCTACATAAAGGTGTGTTTCTTCTAATACCCATGGATCGGTGCTGTTATAAGTAACGACTAAATTACTGCCATCTACTACTACAGTTAGTGTACCAACATCAATGATCTGATCAGCATATAAGGTAACAACATCGGTTGAGGATGTAATCACGAAACCTGCTAACATAAGAAGAATTATTGAGAGTACAATAAATTTTCTTATTTTTAATTTCCTCTTTAAATTTCAGATTGATCAAGAACTTTTAAGGTAGTCTTAGAATACGGTTTGATCTTTCTACCCCACCCCCTTTAACCGGCATTTCTACCCAGAAACTTGGGAGGAAAAATAAAAAAAGCCGGTAGCCTGGCCATCTTAGAACTTTAAGTGCTTTAGACCCATGACTTTGCGTCCTATCCTTTCGGATAGTTTGCCTTTATCAACTTTCGAAGATGCTTATTCTATTTTTGAATATACTTGCTTCTACTAATATATTCCCTAAAAGAATCAATTTTAGACATTAATTTAAAGTTTTATTAAAATAAAAGCCCTTCTGCAAATGCCAAAGGGCTTGGAATGGTCAGGCTCCCCAGACAGGAAGATTTTCGTAACTTTTGTATGAGTGAGGATACTGAAAAGGTGTATCAGGAATTAAAAAAGGTTATCGGATTATTGAGATAGTACAACCGTTCTCTGTCATATCTTATACAATAGATAATTATAAAAATACGAAATCGTTATTCTTTTAATAGACTACAACAAATATTTTGAACGATCACTATTTAAATCTATTTGGAATTCCTAGCACTTTGCAGAATTCTGACATAAATAATTCAATCGTCTCTACAGACCATTTAGCGCAACCAGCACCAAGACATTGATGTGGAAACCATAAGCTTTTCGAGTTTGACAAAGTATTTAACGAAAATTTTTTATGTAGACGTGCTTGGATCTTTTGATGGACTTTAGCTTCATCGTCCCATTCTGGTTTATAATGAATAAGAGCATTTCGAAGATGAATTAGTGAATCGGTATCTTGAAATGAATTTCTACCTCGATCGAATTCCTTTTGACCAATAGATTTTAAAGCTTCCTGATATTTTTCAAGAACAGATAAAGATTCAACAGTCACACATTGATTTGCCAAAGCAACAATTGAGAATTATTTAAACCTGATAAAGTATTTTTATTTTCATCCAGAGCCTCAAGATAGAATTCATTAATAGAAGCTTCTAAAGCTGCTATAGCAAAGAGAATTGCGCCAGTTACATATGCGCAGCAGTGTTTGCTTCCATCCACCTTGGACAGATTCGTGCTAGAATCTTCTATATGAGCAGCTTCCTCAGAAAAATATCTTGCTGTCCTATAATGTTGCTTCGAAAAGCTATGTTTCAATCTCAAAGACACACCTCCTTTAAAATTTAATTGTCCTTTGAGTTTCATTTTAATTCCCTCCTCTATTGAGAAATCTATTTAAGAAATTAAAATGCTAACCGTAAAATATCAACAATTAATTCATTTTAAGGTAATTCTTCAGCAAGCTTTCTAATCTGAGGATCTTTGTGATTGAGTAGTTTATCTTTATCATAAGTAATAAAATCGGGATGAGTTGAAATTCTATAAAGTCCACTCTTTTTATTTTCGATTAATTTTTTTACAATATTATTATCTAGTGCTTTGATTTTTACTAAATCATCTCTAAGTCGTGCAATAAGCTGATATCTTCCGGTAAATGAAAGATCTATCTCTTGAACAAATGATTCGATATCAACCCAGCCTTCGTTATTTCTTTTTAACTCTACAGCCAATTTCACAAAAAGGATAAAATTATTTTTACCAAGTTCAATACCATTGCTATTTACTTTTATATATTTTTCTTTTTTAAGTTCTTTGAGTTCACCAATGATATCAATCTTAAAATATGTTTTATATTTATACTTTTTATAATCCTCTTTTTGTGAATTAATTAATTTAATTTTCCTAATATCACCTTCTTGATCTTTAGGAATTCCTAATAATACTGAATAATAAGGGCAATCAGTATAATGTTGAGGAGCTATGGTGGACCAATACCATCTCCAGTCATCTTTACCTGCTTTTATCTTCGTTAATTCTTTGTGAGCAATATTTCTATCTAATTCATCTGCATATTCTGACAAGTTGGTTGCAAAAATACCGAATATTTCAAATACAACTTCCGGACAAAAATTTCTATAGATTTTCCTTGTATCAGTACCCATTATAGAAGGTTCTTCATCTCTTCTTTTAGACCATAATTCACTTTTTTTCCATATCTTATAACACCTTTCATCTTCTTCCTTATCTAATGGTGTTGTAATGCCCTTTTTGCCTAATAATGATATGCTAAAATAGTACCGAGGGCAATTATATATTGTCGTATATGGACATCTAGGAGGAAGTTTATTTCGAGAACTTATTTTTTTATACCAATCTAAATTAGGTTGTATTATTCTAACTTTTCTTTTTTTCATTTTTTAAAATTAATTTAATATAAATTTAAATTTTATTCATATTCTATAAATCTAATCCAATCACATAAATCGGAACTTGGATTGCCCTCTTAAAGTGGGGTAAATATCTTTTTACCTTCTCAAAGGTTAATGAATCTTCCCAATTCTGATTAAATTCCTTCTTCATTATCTTTTGAAAGTTTTGAGTTATGACTATATAAACTCCAACATCAATCTTATCTAAAGAGGAATAATAAGCAACTTGAAATTTAAGAAGATCTATGCCAATAAAAATGGAATGACCAAATTCAACTTCAACACCAATCCTCTCTTTTAAGAAGTCTAGCCTTGCGGAAGGATCTTGTTTTTCGGCAAATACTTTTGGCTGAGTTTCCCAACCTTTTTGAGCAAATAAATGCTCCAATATCTTATTAAAATGAGGGCGATTTAAGGTATGAAGTTCTATACCAGGATCAAGTAATATATCTTCTATTTCTTGTTTTAATGCTACCTTTCTATTTAGAACTTGTTCTGCAAAACGAAAAGAATATTTTTGTAAATTTATTCTCATTTTTACACCCTAAGAATATTAGAATAATTATAGAGAATTGATTAAATCAGTTATTAGAGTTATGAATCTTATAAAAAATCTATTTGCTAAATTCTATTTATTTATTATACTACATTTTTACTAAAAATCATTCTATTATAAAAGCCCTTCAGCAAAATGCTAAAGAGCTTGATGTGGATTACGCTAATTTTTCTCTACGGATTTTCTTCTGTCCTTATGGGATCTCCTATCTTGACCACTTCTGCGTTCAGGTCCTTTATAATTGGGGTCATTAAACTTCCTGCGGTCTACTCCTGATCTTCGTTCTTTTCCGGAACGACGCTCTTTCTTTTTCATAATATTTTCTCCTCCTCTAATTGATAGGTAAATTATATCTTCTACTTAAATAGCTTCTTAACCTAAATTACTTATGAGAAAAGCAGTAACTCCTGAGATTTAATAAGCAACCTATCTAATCCCGACCTGATGGGTGTTAAGAAACTACCACTGATGGTCTCTCATCCCCACCTTTTCCTTTATATGATATGTTGTATATATTATTATATTCGGTATTTTAATCCAAAGCTCTTCTTTTTATGTAATAAATTTAAAATAAAAAGCCCTTCAGTAAATGCCAAAGGGCTGGGAATTTTCTTAACTCACACTATTGAAGTATTCAAAACTTTATTTATTTTTAATGGTAATCTCTAAGAATTTCTCTTAGACTATTTTCTACAATACAATATTACCATTCTTTATATATTCCAACTTAGTTTCTTTCCGATTTCCCCATATCCAAACAATTGATAAAATTCCATGCTTAACATTTTTAATTGAACGATGATTCTTTGGAATTTTGGTAGCGAATAGCCCCGTTCGCCTGGCTTTATTACTTTCCAAGAGGGATAAAAACTTGAAGAATGCGAATGGTCTCGATTAAAATCCTTCACCGTCCACGTTACCCTTACAATACCTGCCCAAATCTTATCCCCTTTATTGGTTGCATAACATTTAGTTTCATAATAACCTGATACCTCCTGAAATGATATATCTTCTGTAATTAAGGTCAATACAGAACTCGGGTTTCCAATTAAAGCAATTATTATAGAAAACGCTGTGATAAATATTATGGATACTAAACCAATATTTTTTAAAGCTTTTTCGGTTACTGTTGGGACTTTTACAGGTTCAAAAAAATCTTTTCCACAATTTCTACAGAATTTAGTGGCTTCTTTATTCTCATAACCACAGTGCGGGCACATCCTTTTCATAATAGTCCGCCTTCAACTATCTAGGAAAATTAATAATAAGCTCTTATAACTTCTCTTTGTTATAAGCTATTTATCTATTATTCAACATGCTTCATAGGGAGGATATAATCAGTATAAATTCTGTAGGATGTAAAACAAAAGACAATAAGGGCAAATACTATTATTGCCATCCTTTCATCCTAACTAAAAGCTTTCTTGGTAGATTTATGAGCGGATCTTCTGAAATTATTTTAGCATGTTTCTTGGAAGATTATAAATTACCAATCTTATTTCTTCTTAATTATATGAATTATATTTATTTTATAATATTTATATTTCAGAAAAAAATAAAGTCTAAATTTTCAAATAGATATAATGATTTTTCATTTTATTTTTTTATTTATCATCTTCAAACTTAATTTTTAGAAATTTCTACAATTATTATACTACTAATCTTTTAAAAATCCTATTTTTTAAACAAAAAGCCCTTCAGCAAAAGCCAAAGGGCTAGGATATCTTGGCTCCCCGGACTGGAACATAGACAGAACTTTTATACATAAATTTTACTTTCAAAAATCAATTAAAAAACCTTCTACTCCAAAGAAAACATATAGAAATCCCATTTATTTAGCTAAAGAATATAAGGCAATGATTGATCCCGGTAAAGTAAAAAACCAAGCAGAATTAGCAAAGATGAAGGGTATTTCAAGAGCAAGAGTTACACAAATATTAAATCTATTGAAACTTGATTCGAATATCATTCAAAAATTAGAAAAACTTGGTGATCCACTCAAATCAAAAATTATAACCGAGCGGATGTTGCGACCATATATCAATAAATCCCAACAAGAATAAATAGAGTTTCTTAATGCTTTAAAGACTATTTTTAAAGTATAATAAGGGATAATTTTTCTAAATACATACTTATTATCTTTTGTTGGTTTCTTACAATCATGTATTTAGAAATATTTAAATAATAAATTGTCTTAGTACAGTACTGCAAGTATTGTTTAATTTATGTACTTTATTATTATCTAATAGTTCTCTTTTGTATTGATAGGGCCAAGTTTTTCCTAGCCTGATTGGTGTAAAAGAAGTTTAATATTGTCTAAATTCGCGTGAACAAAGTGAGTTGTATATAATTGTTATTCGAAATTGCCTATTACTGCCCCTTTCTGGTGAAATTATATGTTCTTTCCCCCTTTTTCACCAGACCAAATAATCCTCTATTTACAATCTTCGATACTATTTCATTTTCTTTCATATGGTGGTCACTAACAGATAGTATCCCATTCGGTTTCAATACCCGGTGCAATTCTTCTAATACTTCATTTGGGTTATTCAGATCATGAAAAACATCGTATAGTAGTACTACATCTATGCTATTATCTGGTAATCCATTTTTACAATCGGAATAAATAGTTTCCACATTCTTCAGTTGTTTTTTTGAAGCAATATTTTGAACCATCTGAATTGCCTGTGGATGTATATCCAATGCATAAATTGTCCCTTCTTTACCCACCAATCCTGCAAGAGGAATGATGTAACTGCCGGGTCCACAGCCATAATCTAGCACATGATCTCCTGGTTTTATCTCTACTTCTTTTAAGATATCCATGCGGGGTTGGAAAAAGTCACGAAACCTATAGGTAAATGCCATAAGTTTGAAACCAAGATTGGATTCTGCCTTGTCCATAGTGTTTTCCTCCTATTTTTAAAGGTGATTTCGTAAAACTTGCTCATACTCATATAAGTAGTAAATTTATTAACAGATTCTAAAACCATGTCTTCTTTTTATATTCCCTATACTCCTTGTATTTCTTCTCTAGCTCCTTTTCTTCTAATACTTTCCAATACATAATATGCGATAACCAGATAACAGAAGAGGAGAATGTAATAAGACTTTGCATAAATATGGGAAAACCAATAATCCATATTATAAATCCCAAATACATCGGATTCCTTATTTTTAAATAGATACCTCCCCTAATTAGCTCTCCCTTATCTTCAAATCCTTTCAGTTTCTTATGTGAAAAAATAAAAAGAAAAACTCCTGCCAAAAATAACAACAAACCAATATATCTAATCCAACCAGAAATATCCATTTTAATCGGATCTGAAAAACACATTTGAAACCATGAAAACCATAAAATACCCATGATAATGAATATTAAGTTCACAATTTTTTTATTCTTTGCTAACGGGCTATTTTTATAGTTTAGTATATTAAATAACGTACGGATCATATAACATATAAAACATATCCCAAACCAGATGAAAAACATCTCTTTATCAAATACTCCCTTGTCTAAATATATTTTTATGTCTTAATTTTATTAAATTCAATTTAGAAAATGAGAGAAAATGGACATAGAAAATTGTAAATATTTTTATCTTTATATATTCATAAGATATGCTTATTTAACCGACTATCATCTAAGTATAACATACAATAGAACATTGAAAAATCCTTCTTTTCCTGTAAAAATATAAAGCCCTTCAGCAAAAGGCCAAAGAGCTGGGAATGTCATGGCTCCCCGGACAGGACGATTTTCGCAACTTTTGTATGAGAGGGGAGACTGAAAAGTTGTGTCAGAAGTTAGAAGAAATAATTAACATCTGTTAAGAATTAAAAGAAAGAATGCCTCTTAAAATAAGTTCTAATTTTTGAATTAACCTACAACTCTAACCTTGATAATATTATATTTCACCAATATAAAACATAATATACGAATCATTTATCCAACAATTTTCTATACATTAAATCAATAACTCATACTTCCTGCTTAGGCCACTTCCAAGCATGCCAAACAATTAATACTGTAACCACAATTGTTGAGCCGACAATCAACAATTGGTGAACTGATGGTGCCTCAAAAAGATGTACAATGGGACAAGATACCAAATGGATAAAGTTCATAATGGTGAAAAATCCACCCATAACCAGATTTACTCTTCTGTTTGTCACGTCCTTCAAAGTCACAGATAGAACAGCCATCACCAATGGAATCAACCAGAAAAGTGAATCTAATAAGGATATTACAGGTCCCATCGTCATTTCTCCAGACATTAATTTTTGTATTGCGCCAGGCTCCCCCATAAACAATACTTCGTGAGCTGATATAGCCACTGCCATAAAGATCCAAAAAACTGAAATCCTTATCTTCCAAGTCAAACTTTCCATAATTTATTGCCCCCTTGTTTCTTTTTCGCCACAGTTTAGACTAGCTTAAAATAACTGAGTTACTCTGTTTGCGATTACAAATTAACATGTTTTTCGAATTACTTTATTAAGGTAATATATTTTTTTATATCCCTTATACTATAAATATTGTAAAAATCCTTCTTTTTCAAATAATAAGCCCTTCAGCAAATGCCAAAGGGCTGGAAATGTCAAGGCTCCCCCTATTGGACAGCTTCAGAACTTTTTGTTGGAGTGAGATTATTGAAGCACTACGAAATATCTGTAACATTAATATAATTCAAGCCACTATGAAAAGTTAAAAAGTTTACGAATTATTGAGCTAGCGCAACCGACTCTTGTCACATGGAAGTTTCTGTATTCTATCAATTTTAAAATATAATGGAATTTGTAATTTTTATATTTGATATTTTTACATTACTTTTCCTTAAATTTAAATTTTTACAAATACAGTATAACAACTAAGTTAAGGTGTACATTTTACCTCGTCACCTTAAGCAAATATTTATAAATTTTCTGTACTGATAGAATCTATATAATATGTTCAAATAATAGAGATCTAAACTTTTTACTGTTCAATTCTACACAGATTTTTGCATTTGGCTCCTTATCTAAAAGATTTAAACGATCAATTATCAATTGTCCATATGTTAACTCACTATTTGTTTCAATATAAGTATAAGCATCAAATTGTGAAATAATAATATCAGGCCATATGGCAGCTGCGACAGCGGTTGGATCTGGTAAGTCTAATCCTTTTCTATTAAATCTTTTTAAATTGAAGTCTATTAAAGATTTATTGCAACGTAAACAAAAATCAGCTATTTTAGAATTCTGATTTGAAAGATATTGTAAATCCTTTTCATTTAAATAACATTTACCCATACATACATCCCAGCCAACAAAAGTTATTGGCATTCCAGACTTCAAAACAATACTTGCTGCCTCCGCATCTACATAAATATTAAATTCCGAAACTGGTGTAATATTTCCAGGACCAAGACCGGCTCCACCCATTGCAATAACATTTTTTACTCTTTTAGAAATAAGAGGTTCTTTTAGAACGGCCATTGCTAAGTTGGTCAAGGGGCCTAATGTTATAATCTCCATTTTACCAGGATTATTCATGACTAAATTAATTATTGCATCCATTGCATGCATTTCCTGAATTCTAATTTTAGGTTCAGGTAAATTCATATTTCCCATGCCATCTTCACCATGTACAAACTCTGCAGTAAAAAGTTTCCTAAACAAAGGTTTCTTCATTCCTTTATATACTAAAGGTTTGTAAGTATTAGCCATTTCTACAGATAGTAAAGCATTTTTTACTGCTAGCTCAATTGGCACAGCTCCAGCAACAACTGTAATTGCTTCTATTTTAACACTTTTCTCTCTCAAGGCCATTATCAATGCTACAGCATCATCTGAAGTTGCATCAGTATCAATAATAAATGTTCTCATTTTAAACTCCTTTCAACTCCTTTAATAATATTTACTAAACTTTCAACATTACTTGTTTTTTAATATTTAAATTATCTAAATTCTACTTTAAGGTATTCTATAAGAAGAGCCTTTCCAATATTTTTTAATGGCCTTATAGGAACTATATTGATATCTCATTTTTCATTTAATTCTCCCGTCATGCATATCCATAAATACTACTGCTTTATAAATTTAAAGGTTAAGGTAATATTTTTTATGTCTCACTATTTATATCTTCAATGCTTCCGGAATTAATCTACTCTTTTGTTATTTCTCTCCTCTTTTCTTCCAAGATAATCTTAAACAATTTTGAAGTTGTTCCTTTACTTCTTCCCATATTAAACTTTTCTTTCTAAAAATCCGGAGTCTGTTTTCTAATTTTACTCTAACCCGATTTACTTAGCAAGAAAACACCAACTTATGATTGATAACGGTCAAGTAAAAAACCAGTTTGGTCTTGCATGTAAACTCGGTGTTTCGAGAGTGCGTATTCATCAAATTTTAAGTTTACTAAAACTCGATTCCTTGATCATTCAAGAATTAGAAAAGCTTGGCGATCCAATTAAAACAAGAATTATAACCGAACGTAGGTTACGACCATATGTTGATAAATCCCCTCGAGAACAAAAATATCGTCTCAATGTTTTAAGAAGTTTTTTAAAATTATAAAGATTAAATAAAAAATCTTTTAGTAAAGGATAAAGGGCTGCTAATGAGATCATACCAATAATAAACTCTAATTCCTCTTTATTTCTACTCTTTTTTAAATAATAATAAAGTAAGCGACCGGAGATAAAAATAGTGCCATCATTATCCTATGCAGCTACCTGTTTGACTGTTGTTTAGTTCATTAGATTCATCGATAACGCCCGCACTATCTACAGTAATTTCAAAGCCACAATCAGGGTCAAAACAACCATAGGGTATTGGTACTAAAATGGTGGCTGTCTCTCCAGCTAATAAACCGGGAACAGGTTCTAAAATTTG
>Ga0209636_10008185_pt1 | contig 10658 bp, 8 predicted proteins | sample DeeMarSWOR152_54_FD_187464 | JGI IMG/M metagenome (GOLD analysis project Ga0209636, IMG submission 187464) | Marine sediment microbial communities from White Oak River estuary, North Carolina - WOR-1-52-54 (SPAdes) (version 2) | ecosystem: Environmental > Aquatic > Marine > Intertidal zone >... | reverse complement strand
AGGACTTGACAATATTGAGGTTATTGAGGCTGATATATGTAATGAAGGAGATGTTTCAAAGACATTAAAAAATATCGAGTTTGTTATTCATCTTGCTGCTCTGCCTTTTATACCAGATAGTTATAATTTCCCTCAGGAATTTTTTAAAGTCAATACCATTGGCTCTGTTAATGTTATTTGGCAATCCATCCAATCAGAATCTGTCAAAAGATTCATCCATATATCGACAAGTGAAGTTTATGGGACAGCCAAATACGTACCAATGGATGAGGATCATCCCACCCTTCCGCACTCGACTTATGCGGTTAGTAAACTTGCTGCGGATCGAGCTATTTTTACTATGCACAAAGAACACGACTTTCCAGTTGTCATTGTGAGGCCCTTCAATTCTTTTGGTCCCAATATTACTCAACCTTACATTATTCCTGAAATAATTCTTCAGCTCCTCAATGGAAATGGCACATTGCATTTAGGCAATGTTGAAAGTTCAAGGGACTTCACTTTTGTGTCTGATACTGCAAGGGGGATAATTCTGACTTTATCTGAGAATAGAGCAATTGGAGAAACTATCAATCTTGGGCGAAGTGTTGATATCAAGATCAAGGATTTGGCGTTTCTGATAGCTAAATTGATGGGTAAAGAAATAAATATTGGAACCGATCATGCACGTTTAAGGCCTTTTGATGTTGAACGTCTTTATTGTTCTAATAGGAAAGCAGAAAAATTACTCGGTTGGAAACCTATGGTCTCTATTGAGGATGGATTAAAGTTGACTATTGACTGGATCAAGAAAGAAGGTCTAAGTTTTAAGGACCCCTTTAGTGGATGGACTAAGACCTATAATCCAAGAAGCATTAAATTTGGGTATTAATTAGGTATGGGCTTCTGGTCAGGAAAGAAAATACTAGTGACTGGTGGAGCTGGATTTTTAGGCTCCTTTATCGTTGAGAAATTATTGAATGAAAAGAAGGTAGAATCTAAAAATATCAGGATTCCGAGAAGTAACACTATGGATCTTAGAACATGGGAGAATTGTGTAGATGCTGTAAAAGATATTGATATCGTTATACATCTGGCGGCTAAGGTCGGTGGAATTGGGTTCAACAGGAAATATCCTGCAACTTTGTTTTATGATAACGCTATAATGGGGATTCAGTTAATAGAAGCTGCGAGACGGGAAAGTGTAGAAAAGTTTGTGGTGATAGGAACTGTATGTGCTTACCCGAAATATAACCCCATTCCTTTTCGGGAAGAGGACTTTTGGGATGGTTATCCTGAAGAAACCAATGCTCCCTACGGGCTCGCAAAGAAGATGTTGTTGGTTCAAGCCCAGTCTTATAGGGCACAATACAGTTACAATGCGATCTATTTACTTCCAGTTAATTTGTATGGTCCAAGGGATAGCTTTCACCCTGAACATTCACATGTGATTCCTGCACTGATCAAGAAGATGATAGATGCTAAACTAAAGGGTGAAAACGAGGTTGTGGTTTGGGGTACAGGGAAACCTTCTAGGGAATTTTTATATGTGGAAGATGCTGCAGAAGGAATCCTTTTAGCTACTGAAAAATATAACAAGCCTGAACCAGTAAATCTTGGAACAGGCGAGGAAATTACGATTAGAGAGTTGGTTTATTTAATCGCGAAACTCACCGGCTATGAAGGAAGAATTATATGGGACACATCAAAGCCAGATGGTCAGCCAAGAAGATGTCTTGATGTGAACAGGGCTAAAGAAGAGTTTGGATTCAAAGCAAAAACTAATTTTAAAGAGGGTCTAAAGAAAACAATAAAATGGTATAAGAATACATACAACATAAAAGCCTACACCTGAGATAGAACATCGTTAAATTCTCAGTAACATGAAAATTTTGATTATAGCTCAGTATTTCTATCCCGACTTCGGAGGTGCTAGCACCAGGGCCTTTAATGTGGCGAAGGGATTAGTTAAGTTAGGAAATACTGTAATAGTTGTAGCTGCCTTCCCAAACTACCCGCATGGGAGGATACCTTCTCGTTATAAGAATAAGGCCATGATAGTCGAAGAGATGGATGATATTGAAATCTTTCGAGTATGGGTACCATCGTTGCCACATGATAGCGTTGTAAAACGAATCATAATACATGTTTGCTTTATTATTTCATCTTTGTTTGCGTTACCCTTTCTGGGTGGGATTGATGTTGTCTTTGCTGCGAATCCAAATTTGTTTTCCTTCTTTCCAGCTCTAGTCTATAGCTTAGTAAATCTAAGTCCGATTGTTCGGAACGTGGATGACTTATGGCCAGAAGTTTTCTACGATATGGATCTAGTAAAATCAAATGCTCTCAAGAAGTTGCTTGAATTTGTGGCTTGGCTGTCATACTCTGTGCCTGTATCTATAATTCCTATTAGTACTGGTTATAAACGGAGAATTATTGAAAAGTATGGAGTGAGAAAAGAGAAAATCAGAGTTATTGAAGTAGGGGTCGATACATCTGTTTTTTCCAAGTCAATTTTGAATAAAAAAGATGACTTTGTTGTTATGTATTCCGGCATTTTGGGTCAAGCATATGACTTTAGAAGTGTGTTATTTGCAGCGAAGCTTCTGTCTGATTTTAAAGAGATCAGGTTTTACATTCGGGGAATTGGCGAGTGTGAACGTGATATCAAGGAGATGATTGAGGATTTTTCCCTTGGAAATGTAATGTTAGACACTCGTTTAGTTTCAAAATCAAAATTAGTGGAAATCTTGAACCTAGCGGATATCTTTCTACTTCCGATGAAGGAGATAAAGACTGCTGATGAGGGGCTTCCAACGAAGATATTTGAGTACCAAGCCATGGGTAAGCCAATTGTTTGCAGTTCTCGTGGTGAATCAGCTCGATACATCAAGTTTACACGGTCGGGTGTTGTTGTGGATCCAGGAAATCCGAAAGCCCTTGCTGATGTGATATCAACATTATACAAAGATGAGAACTTAATTTGGGAGTTAGGTGAAAATGGACAGAAGTATGTACGTGAAAATTTAACAGTCGGGAAAATCGGAGAACGCATTTATAAAGTATTCATGTATGGGTAATGTTCTTGAAAGTGGTTTAATATGGTAAAGAAATCTGTTATTGTTCTCGGGGTTCATGAATAACATGATACTGAGCAGTTCTAATTAAGGAGGAATAGTCCTTATAGTATTGCTAAAAGAGAGCCAAGGAATATTATAAATTAAAGTAGAACGCCATAGTTTGTAATAAGGAAGTTTATAACATCATAAAAGGCGTTGGGTATAGCGTTGGATTTGCCACCTAAACAGAAGGTTATTGAACTTCTGGATGTAAACGATTTCTTCTTATGGGAATATTATGGCGAAGGCATTCTAGGTAAAATTCAATCTTGGATATTTAGAAGCCGTATAAAAGCGCTAAGTAATATGTTGAGGTATTCGCAGTTTAAATATAGAATCATTCTGGATGTGGGTTGTGGACCTATGTTTGTTAGTTATGCCTTAATCCGCAACTCTATAAGTGAATACATAGGTGTTGACATAATGACCTCTAATAGATTAAGGAAGTACAGAAATGTCATGAGAAATATTGGCGTAGAAACAGCTACAGCTATTAGAGCGAGCGCTGAATCACTTCCATTCAGAAGAGGGGTTTTTCCTATTTTGCTATCTCTTGACGTACTTGAACATCTCAGTAAACCGAGAAAAGCTGCTAGGGAAATTTATAGAGTAGTTGAAAATGGTGGATTGGCTGCGATATCGCTACCATTGGAAAATTTGTTACAAAGATTGTTTCGAATAGGTTTCGTCCTCATGAAATTTGTCGGAAATTCTTTTTTTAAAGGGAAAAAAAGCATCCCTATTACTCGAATGCCAGAATATCATTATAGAGGGGATATAAAATCATATGACGACATGGTCAAAGTACTAAACAAGCTTTTTAGCCCTTTGCATACAACATATACGCCCATAGGGTTTCATGGATCAATTAATATAAATGCCGTGCATATTCTTCAGAAAAAATAGTTAATATGAAGATGCAAGTTATGCCCTGTTTCTTTACGCGCGCGCTGTATCTCTTGGTCGAATCAGAAGTAAGCGCATGAACAATATTAATGAAAAGAAAATGAATGTATATCAATTACACGTGAGCTAAATATATGAAATTCAATAAAACTGTAACCATTCTAAGGTCAAAAGCAGTTTATGCAAATCCTCGTGTAGACAAATGTGCCAAATCACTCTCTCAAGAAGGCTGGAGAGTAAATATTTTAGCTTGGGATAGAGGAACACTTGAGGATATACCTAGACGAGAACTTCGAGATGGATATGAAATATTCAGATTAAAATTAAAATCGGTACCTGGAAAAATTGAAGAAGTTTTTAAAATAATAATATTCAACTTTTTCTTGATAATATACCTTATTTCAAATAGACCAAAAGTTATACATTCATGTGATTTGGAAACATTAATTCCAGCTCTTTTTAGTAAGGCTTTGTATGGAGCTAAAGTTGTATATGATATTTGCGATTTTTTTTCATATAAATTTGCTATATCTTATAAAAATAGTTATGCTATAAATATTTTGGAACGTCTGGAAATACTACTTCTTAATTTTGCAGATATCGTTCTAGTTGCAGATGAAGGATTATTTGGAAAATTAAAATTCAATAAAAAATTTATACGATTATACAACTCTCCCGAAGATCTAACTTTTTTATCTTTAAATAAAAAAAATAATAAGTTTAAAATTTTTTACGCTGGAGAATTTTCAGTTGGAAGAGGTTTAGAAAAAATTATACATGTTATAAAAGGTATGAATGATGTTGAATTTTACTTAGCAGGATATAAGGGATTACTCCTTGAAGAAATTATTAGGCTAGCAAGTCATTCTGATAATGTAATATATCTTGGAGCCTTAAGGTACAACTCTGTTCTAAAGATAGCATCAACTTGTGATATTTTAATTGCATTTAATGATCCAAGTATATTAAAATATAAAATTTCAAGTCCTAACAAAATTTTTGAATCTATGATGTTAGGAAAACCCATTATAGTAAGTAAAGAAACGTCAATGGCTAAATTAGTTAATACTGAAGAATGTGGAATTATTGTAGATTATAATAAAATAGATGACTTGAAAAAAGCTATTAAATATCTTAAAGATGACTTAAATTATAGGAAGAAATTAGGTCTTAATGGAAGGAAATCATATTGTGAAAAATATTCATGGAATATAATGAAGAAACGATTATTGTTTGCTTATAATTATGTAATTGATAAAAAAGTTAAAAATTTGGATATAAAATGATTAAATCATTTTTTAGTGTATTGTTTCTCATTTTACATGGATATGCAATATTATGTAGGCGCAAGGAGTAATTATATTATGGAATTAAATAAAAATATTGATTATTATCCAAAAGTATCTCTTATTATTTCCAATCTAAATGGAAAAGATAATTTAAGAGAATGTTTGAAATCTTTATTAAATTTACAATATAAAGGCAACTATGAAATAATTGTTGTAGATGCTGGGTCAACCGATGGTGCCCCTGAAATGATTGAGCATGAATTCCTTGATGTAATATTAATTCGTACTAAGCGAATCGGTATCGGAGAGGCAATAAATATTGGCATAGGTTCAGCTCAAGGTGATATTATAGGTTTTGATTTAAATAATGATGAAGTTTTTTCTCAGAATTGGCTTCAAAATCTTATAGATACACTTCTTAGTAATGAAGAAATAGGTGTAGTTGGAGGAATACGTTTATTGTATGGATCAAAATATATTCTAGATGAAGCTGGAACATACTTTAATTACTTAGGTTTTCAATCAGGTAATATCGGTGTAAATATTTCAGATCTACAAATAGATCCTATTGAATCAGATTATGTTGGAACAATACTTTTTCGTAGAGAATTATTAAATAAAATAGGTTTAGTTGATGAAGATTATTATATATATGGAGAAGACGCCGATTTCTGCGCTAGAGTTAAATCATATGGCTATAAAATATTATCTGTTCCAAATGCTATATCCTATCATAAAAGAAGTGAAACAATAGGCAGGGTTAATCCTTTGGCCATATATTATCACCGCAGAGCAAAGATCCGATTTATAATAATCAATTTCTCACTATTTAGAATGTTCGTTTCATTATTTTGGCATTTAATCTTATTAACAGGAATAGAAGCATTAATATTTATTCCAACTTTGAATAAATTTTTAAATTCACCTAATACACGCTTATCTTTTCTTGTTAAAGAAAATAGCAAAGAAAATTTCAGAGCAGTTATTTCCGCAATATCTTGGAATATAAGAAATTTTAAAAAGACCGTTAAAAGACGTCTATATATTAAAATATAACTAAAATTGTATTAATATTTAGAAAATGTTAGCATCAATTACTAGCTTATTTCTCCTTTTTTTACCCGGATATTTTTTACTTAATATAAAGTGGATTCAACGAAAGATTGATTTAAGTGAGATAGATAAAGTATTATTTGGATTTATTATATGGATATTCTACATATTATCTACTATTTTGATAGTAAAAATTATATTTCCTAAATATTTAGGATATATCTTATGGTTCAATTATTTCATAGGTTTCATTCTAACGGGATACTGGTTTTTAACAAATATACTTATGAAAATATCAAATTATTCTCCATATAAGCTAAGAGTTAAGTTAGTTCAATTAACGCTCGGGGGCACGCTTCCTTTCTTACTGCCCATGATTGCTTTCATAATGTTAATAACACTTTATACTCCAATAATATATCAATATGACGCTTTAGCTATGTACCTTATTGAAGGAAAACAGTTAATTGATGGGTCGGCCATTGCCGGGACTTGGCCCACTTTTGGGGACAGCATGCCTTTAATGCCAATAATTTACTCTTGGTTTTTTTATTTATCTGATGCTCCAATTCTAAGGTTGATTCCTCTCACATTTTTTTTCTTAACAATTTTTCTTGTATATAATCTGGGGCGAAAGTTTTCTCCAAAAAATCATCATGCAGCATACATATCTGTGGTTTCGTTAGTCTCGATGATTGCTTTCCAATGGTTTATGGCGAATTCGTCACTTTATATTGATTTATGCTTCATATTTTTTGCGGCTTCTTCGATATATGCTTTAATGATTGCTTTAGAGGATGAGTCTATGGGGATCAATTTTCTTATACTTGGTATAAACATGGCTCTCTTACTTCTTTCAAAAGAATACGGTATCTTTCATACTTGGTTTATTTTCGGTTTCCTAGTTTTTTCACGATATAATAAAATTTTTAAAAATTCATACTGTTCTTTGATATATAGTTTATTCTTAATTACACCATTTAGTTTGCGTATTTTTAATTATTTGACTATTTATTCAATTAATAAAAATATAGATGTGATACCAGCAATTATATTCCAAGCTTTTATTGTAATTCTATCTTTATTCCTACAAATTTTAATTTTTATCCGAGGAGAATTAAAATATAAACAATTTAATTTATCAAGTTTAACTATGGCCATAATTCCATTAATTTTTCCAGCACTATTTTTCATCAATAATTTTTTAGTATGGGGATCACCTCTTGGGAATGTGAAGGAAATATATATAGATGGTTTGTATAAAATGGGCATAGTTTTTATGGGATCATCGAACCCAAACGTTTCATTTCTTAATATTCCTAATCTATTCCTTAGCAATGGTCTCTTAGCTATGAACCTTTTACCCCTTCTTTTCTTCTTATTAAATTTATTAATGCCTCGAATATATAGAATTCAAGATAAGCATTCCAAATTATTAACCTCTTGGTTTTTTTACTCCCTATTACTTTTCTTTATTGTCACGAATGGCTATGTAAAAGGTGGACATATTAGAAAAATTTTAATCCTAGCAATTCCCATAGCCCTAATGGTAGGTAAAGGAATCGATTATTTATTGGAACATTACTGTTTACCCGATTATATAGGTAATTTAACCTATGTTACTTCTATTTCTATATTCCTTGCTTACATATGGTTTATAAAACTTGATAGTACAGAATGGTGGTTAATAAATCTCAATTCTTTAAGTAATAATTTTATCTATGCTCATCCCATAGAAGTCATTCTCTATTCAGTTCCTTGGCTCTTTTTATTTATCTTTATTAAATTACGAAAAAATAATCTTGTCCTATCTAAAATGCATTCTAAGAAATTCTGGGCTAAGGCTAGTATAATAATTATTTTAATTTCAGCCATAACACCCAGTATAATATTCAGCCAAGCAATAAAATATCCAAAGACATGGAATCTCTCTTTCTATGATGAAGCCGATTCGGTGAAACCTTATGCGTATCATTGGGATATACCTATACTCGACTTTTATCGTTCCCAATTGAGCAACGATGATTCGACTACGATCGGTTTCGGGGTTACTCCACTTCAATATTTCTTAGAGCGTCCTTTTATCGACCTAAATCATCCAAGGAACTGGTTAATATATTTGCCCCTTTTTCAGGAACTCTCTACAGACGAGCTTATCAGCTATCTTGAGAGTCTGGATGCGCGTTATTTCCTAATCCCAACGGAAAACAACGATGGTAGGAATAGATATGAGGCTGCGTTGAAAAACTCAACCTTATTCAAATTAATTGATACGTCTGAAGTATTTACTGGAAATGAGGGCCAGATGTTTTATTTTGAGAGACTTGCTGAGTTTAGCCCGTTAGTGCTTTATGTTCTTAAGCGACTCCCAATTTGATTCCGATCAATATGTAAATAGGAGAATATCATACAGACAAAGACTATGATAGTTATAGATTATATTAGATGAGGATTTAAGAACATAGCAGTCGAATGGACAGTGCGCGCGCTTTGGATCAATAGGAGATAATCGATGATTAATAATTTACTCAGAAGCTTTCTAACTAGGAGATACGAACGAAACCACAAACTCAGAAATTTGGCTCTCCGTCTAAAATTGACATCATCTTTAAGTAAAATCCTAAAGCATGCAAAATCCTCTCGAATCGTGGAGTACCCTTGGGTGTATATGAATATGGATGAAGTTAATGTCTGTAAACGATTGTTAGATGTTGGGTCTGTGGGTTCAGTTTTACCTATAGACCTAGCATCGCAGGGCTATGAAGTTTGGTGTATTGACGTTAGGCAGTACGAGGGTAATGGTTTAGTCCAAAACCTCAAATGTTTGGTCGGCGATGTGAGGAAGACGAGTTTTGAGAATGGCTTCTTCGACTGTGTGATAGCTGTATCCACTCTGGAGCATATAGGATTGGGTCGTTATGGAGAATGGTTGGAGCCTGATGGCGACATTACAGCTGTCAGCGAAATTTCAAGAATACTGTCCGAAAATGGGGTGTTGTTAGTCACGCTTCCGTTCGGAAAAGGGGAGACATTTCCTAGCCACAGGGTATACAACCAACAAAGGTTAAAGACAATTCTAGAGGGGTTCAAAGTGGAGAGGGAGGATTACTATAGTAGAAATAAAAGGGGATTCTGGTCACCTTGTACGAAAGACGACCTATCAGATATACGATCACTAAAAGTTGAAATGGGTTTGGCGTGCATCAAGGCAAGGAAGATGTAAATGGATAGTTTATCATGTGCGCAAAATGTATAATAAAATATTAATAGTTTTAAAATACTCAAGTCTTTATAAAAATCCCATAATTAATAATATTATTCATCTTTTTTTAAATATTTGGAACAAATATGAAAATTATCTATGGACAAAATATAATGGGGGAATAATAGAACTTCCTGAATTCAAAATGTATCTAGATCCTAATGAAAGAGTTGTTTCAAAGTCTATATTCCTCCATAAAATTTGGGAACCTTTAGAATCGAAATTATTTTGTAGCAGCATCTCTAAGGGAGATATAGTTATTGACATTGGCGCCCATATAGGTTGGTATTCGTTATTAGCAAGTCGATATGTAGGAAAAGAAGGAATCGTATATGCATTTGAACCTGAACCTAGAAGCTTCAATATTTTAATTAAAAATATAAAACTAAATGATATTACAAATATTATTCCTATAAATAAAGCATTATCTGATTCAAGTGGTATTCAATTATTATATATAAATCTCTACAAAAAAGACCCTTCACTCTTTCGGATGTGGTCTGATTCTGATGAAGAATCTGTTCCTGTTGAAGTTATCCCCCTTGATGAATACTTAGAAAATAAACAAGTAGATATTATAAAAATAGATGTTGAAGGTTATGAATATAAAATATTTCAGGGTATGGAGAAAATTCTATCTGAGAATCCTAACTTAATTATATTCTCTGAATATTGGCCTGAAGGTTTAAGAAAAGCTGGAAGTTCTCCAAAAGAATACTTAGATATTATTAAAAAACATGGTTTTATAATTATAAAGATAGAAGAAAAACTTGAAAAAATAAATTATGATGAAGCTCTCAATATAAATAAAAGTGCAAATTTTATTTTATTTCGTGAGCGTGCGCAGGTGAATTCATTAATTATAAGTTTTTGATTTGATGAAATACTTTTGACCGCCATTTTGACTGTCTCCAAAGAGAATCCAGACTAAGACCCTCCGAAAATCGTCTACAGAGGAGGACCGACGCTGTATAGGGCCTCCCCGACACCGAGAGACCCATAGCATCCGCTGACCCAGTCAACCCATCCCGGTCCCATCCTCAGGCGAAG
>Ga0209636_10008183_pt1 | contig 10660 bp, 9 predicted proteins | sample DeeMarSWOR152_54_FD_187464 | JGI IMG/M metagenome (GOLD analysis project Ga0209636, IMG submission 187464) | Marine sediment microbial communities from White Oak River estuary, North Carolina - WOR-1-52-54 (SPAdes) (version 2) | ecosystem: Environmental > Aquatic > Marine > Intertidal zone >... | reverse complement strand
CCTGATGCTCTCCGACGAAGTCGTTGAGGCCGTCAAAGAAGGCAAGTTCCACATCTATCCGGTCTCTACCGTCGAAGAGGGAATCGAAACCCTCACTGGGGTTCCGGCTGGCACATTGCAGGAAGACGGCACCTACCCTGAAGGGACCGTGTTCGCGCGCGTCGCCGAGCGATTGGAGCGGATTCGCGAGGCGCTAAAAGAGGAAAAAGAGAAGGGAGAAGAAGAAAAGGAATAATTGTTAGAGATTACTAGCTAGCGCTGTTGACCTCAGTCTTCCGATTTCATGGCGCTCGATTTACGCATGCAGTTGAGCTCTCGCTACGTCTTTATGCTGAATCCTCTGGGACGAGGAACTTGAACAAGTTGAAATTGCTCTTGTGAAGGTATTTCTTTCATCCTTCAAACAGGCGTTTCATTTTGGCATTGTATCTGTAGATTCGGATGCCCCTCTTGAGGAAGCCAGCTTTCAAATTCTCGGCAGGCACAAGAAAGCTTGATGAAGATGTACTCAGAACGCATTCTTAAAACAACGATATCCATCAGCACGGCGTGTTTTGATAACAAAAGACATAGGGACAGAAGTTGAAGTCGAGTTTAGATTTTCTATAATTGCTGTTTAAGAAAACGATGGTGGAGCAAACGCGGTACATAAATACGTCACTCTCTAAGGCCTTGAAAACCCTTAGTTTGTTTAATGACGAACGCCGGGAGCTTTCTCTTTCAGAAGTTGCCCGGTTACTTGAGACACAACCCGGAGCGGTATATCCCATACTCTACACTCTCCAAGCACACGGCTATCTAACGCGCGATCCCGAGACTAAAAGGTTTCGTCTGGGACTAAAAATCCTAACTCAAGCCAATTATCTCCTGTCTTCGTTAGACATCCGTGAACAGGCAAAGCCAATCCTGCGAGGGATGGCACGTGAGCTTTCGGTCAACGCCCATCTTGCAGTCCTCCACGAGAACGAAGTTTTGTATCTCGATCGTGAGGAAGCAGCGCCAGGAGTTGTGCTTACCTCTATTGTAGGCCGTCGGGTCCCACTCCACTGCACTGCCCTAGGCAAGGTCCTGCTGGCTTTTAACCCGGAAATAGAGGGTCATGTCCTAGATGGAGACAACCTTAAGGCAGTGACCTCCAGAACGATTACGAATCCAAAGGCTCTGCGAGCAGAGATTACACGGGTGCGAAATCAGGGTTACGCTGTGGACGACGAGGAGTTTCATGAAGGGAACGTATGTGTAGCTGCACCGATCAGGAACTATAGGAGCACGGTGGTTGCAGCGATTTCAATTTCTTTTACTAAGACTCGATTAACCTATGAGCGCCTGGAGGAACTTATCTCTAAAGTGGTAAGTGGGAGCATAGAAATTTCTCAAGCCCTGGGTTGGCGACACGATTAATGCTTTTGAAGGGGGGCACGCCGCTATGGCAGAAGTCACGTTGACTAAAGTCACTAAGACGTTCGGCAACTTTGTGGCTGTCGATGCAATCGACCTGGAGATAGAGGACGGGAGATTCACTGTCTTGGTGGGGCCGTCGGGGTGTGGGAAAACGACCACCTTGCGGATGATCGCTGGCCTAGAAGAGACAACGGAAGGTGAAATTCACATTGGCAACCGAGTGGTCAACCGAGTGCCCCCGAAGGACCGGGATATCGCGATGGTCTTCCAAAATTACGCCCTGTACCCCCACATGGACGTGTACAACAACATGGCGTTCGGCTTGAAACTGCGCAAGGTGCCCAAGTCGGAGATCAAACAACGGGTGCAAGAAGCGGCAACGCTGTTGGGAATCGAGGACAGGCTGAAGAGCAAGCCCCGGGAGCTCTCTGGTGGCCAGCGCCAACGGGTCGCCGTTGGCCGGGCAATCGTGCGAAAGCCGAAGGTGTTTTTGTTCGACGAGCCCCTCTCCAACTTGGATGCCAAACTGCGGGTCCAGATGCGAACGGAGCTGGAGCAGCTTCATCACAAGCTCAAGACCACCACCATTTACGTCACCCACGACCAAGTGGAGGCAATGACGCTGGGCGACAAGATCGCTGTGATGCGAGACGGGGTGATCCACCAATACGATTCCCCGCAACAGACCTACGATCATCCTGTTGACCTGTTTGTAGCCGGGTTCATCGGCAGCCCGGCGATGAACTTTCTGGAAGCGCACGTTTCGGCCGAGGACGGAAAGATCGCCTTGGTCGGGAAGGGATTCCATCTTGTACTTCCAAAAGAAAAGGCGGGAGAGCTCCCGAGTGAAGTGACCGTGGGGATCCGACCAGAAGACCTCGACGGCCCGGTTTCCGAAGGGGAGAACACGATGACGATGTGTGTGCAGGTCACCGAACCACTCGGAAACGAATTGTTGGTCTACGCTGATTGTGGTGGAGAGCGAGTTGTTGCCAACCTCGACCCACATCGAAAAGTGACGTTGGACTCAACGATCACGCTCAAGGTCAACATAGAGACGCTACACCTGTTCGACCGAGAAGGCGAACAAACTCTTCTCTAACCGCCGCCGTTATTCAGCCGAGTCGACAGCGCAGAGAAGGCCGAAGTTGCCCGACTTTGGCTTCTGTACTATTTTTTGAGACTTGCGGTGACAATCGTACTCTTGACAGTTATCCCATTGAAGCCACAACATAAGAAACTCAATCGCCAATTAGGCAATGTCCTTCGGCAAGGAGGCCAAGAGAGTTCTCAGGATCCTTCCATTTCTTCTCATCTCGCCACTGAGGCCCTCAAACCTAACTGCTGACAGTCTGGAGGGTGTTGACGATTGTGAAGGTTCATGTTATAATAATTATCAAAGACGTTTATGGAATAACTAAAAAACATGCGGTGGTTTTTGCGTGTTTTCTTGACAGCGGAGGGCTCAATATTCCAGATCAACTCGATCTAGTAGCACGACACGAGTGTTACCAGCAATGCACACTATAGCCTGGATCGCAGTTCTAGTAAACGGTGTTATGACACGCCTCATCCACTACCCCGAGAAGGAGGTGACCAGAAGCTTCGGAAACAAGACTCTAACGTGAGGAAGGCTCCTATGATCGTTTAGATCCTGGGAGTAAAGACAATTTGCTGTTCAAGGAGGTATTAGCTGTGAAAAGAGTGATTCTTTTCTTAAGTTTGGTGTTACTAGTTTCTTTAACGGCAATGGGAGCGGGAACTGTCACGCTTACTTTCTCCGACTGGCATCTTACAGAGCCTGTTTGGGAGCAGTCGCTGAAAGAGGCTGTTGCCGCATTCGAGGCGGAAAATCCGGACATCAAGGTACAGTTGGACTACGTGTCCTACGGGGAGAAGGAGACCAAATACACCACGGCAATCGAGGCGGGGGTGGGACCAGATGTAATGCATCTCCATGCTTACTCTCTACGCTCTTTCATCGAGAAGGGTTATCTGCTTGACCTGACTTCGTTCATCGAGGCAGAGGGAGCGACTTGGTACGGAGCGGATTTCCTCGATCCGTGGTACGAGGCCACTCTGCAGTTCATGGAGATGGACGGCCACTACTATGCCCTCCCCGGTGATTTCATGGCGATGGTCCTCTTCTACAACTCGGAACTGTTCAAAGAGGCAGGGTTAGACCCCGATAAGCCACCGACAACTTGGGCCGAGTTTAGGGAGTACGCCAAGAAGCTTACTCGAGACCGAGACGGCGATGGCAAGATCGACACCTGGGGCTTCGGGACACCCGCGTTGATCAATCCAGGGTGGGAGCTGCGATTCTCTCCCATCCTGTTTGCCTTCGGTGCCGACTATCTGACTCCCGACAACAAATTCTGTGCTCTAAACACTCCCGAGGCCATCGAAGCGATGAAGTTCTATGTTGAGCTCTACACTGTCGATGGTGTCATGCCGCCAGGGGTTACCGCAGTCGGCGCGGGGAATGCGCGAGAACAGATGGCCCGTGAGCAGGTGGCGATGGTCCTAGGATGTGGATGGACCCCACCGATCGTGAACGGCATCAACCCCGACCTCAATGCATTCCAAATCCTTCGAGCCGTCCCGCTGCCTGTCAAAGCGGGCATTGACGCAGAATACACCACGACCGCTTGGCTGAGTTCGTGGATGATCAACAAGAACACCAAGCACCCCGAGGAGGCCTGGAAGCTCCTGAAGTTCATTACGGACAAAGCACAAGAGGAGAAGTGGTTCCGCGACAACCGCGTGCAGTCCTCAAGAAAAGATGTCTCCGGAGGTCTTGAGGATCCATGCATCAAAGGATACAACGAACTACTCTGCGATCCGTTCTCCAAGGTCATCGCTGCAGAACTCACGAACGCCAAGTTCGTGCCACAAATCAAGGAGTGGCCGGAGATTATCGAGATCGTGAACATCGCAGCTCAGGAGGGTCTAACCGGACAAAAGACGGTCGAGGCCGCGTTGAAGAACGCTTATGACAGGATCAACGAGATCCTGAGCGTCTATCGAGAACCAGGAGAAGCCTGTCCTCCATTTTAGGAGGACTCCTAAAGGAAGGGGTGGCTTGATCAAGCCACCCCTTCTTTTCTACTCTAAAAGCTGGCAGACTAAAATTGAGACTGGAGAGGAATTAAGCAATGAGAGGCGCCAAAGCACGACTCGCTCAGCAGAACCAGGGGTATCTCTTCATTCTTCCTTGTCTGTTGATGCTTCTTCTGATCTTAGGATTCCCCGCAGTTATGGCCGTGCTCAACAGCTTCAGCCCAATCTGGTCCAAAGGTTTTAGCTTCACGCTGGAGAACTACAGAAGACTGATTCACGATGTGGTCTTCTGGAATGCGCTGGCCAATACCCTCCTGTTCGTCGGCAGCACGGTAGCCCTGCACTTCGTGTTGGGACTGGCTGTGGCCCTGGCTCTAAACGCTGAGATCAGGGCGAGACGGTTCTTCAGGATCCTCGCCATCCTTCCGTGGACCGTGCCCGATGTGATCTCTGGTCTGGTGTGGCGGTTCATGTACAACCCAACCTCCGGCATCATCAATGACGTCCTGATGAAATTTCACCTGACCGGAAACTACATCGAATGGTTAGGCAGCCCCAGCCTGGCCATGCCGAGCATCATCCTTGCTGATGCCTGGCGAGGATACCCATTCGTGATGATCATCCTGCTCGCGGGGCTTCAAGCCATTCCCAGGACGCTCTACGAAGCAGCAAGGGTCGATGGGGCTTCCTCACTTCAAGAGTTCTGGCATATCACCCTGCCCAACTTGAAACGGATGATCGTCATTGCCCTGGCCCTGGACATCATATGGCAATTCAGGCGGTTCGGTCTCGTCTATACGATGACACAAGGGGGGCCGGGGCGTACGACTGAAATCCTCTCGATCATGGTGTACAAACAATACTTCAAGTTCTTCAACTTCGAATATGCGTCTGCTATCGCGGTAGTCATGGCGATCATCATGCTCGCGATCAGCATTCCCTATATCAGGACGATCGTGCGGAGGGCGTGACTGGTAAAATGTCAAAGATGAGACATCTCCCCAAGGGGCTGGCCATAACGTACTTACTGCTCGTCGTAGTGAGCTTATACAATATCGCACCGTTCCTGTGGATGATTTCCACATCGCTGAAAACGAATACTGAGGCGTACGCCATCCCCCCGACATGGTGGCCAAATGCCCCCACACTAGAAGAAGGCTATGGGAAGGTAGTACTGTGGACGAACTTCCCTCGCTACTTCGTGAACAGCACCATCATATCCTTGGGGACAGCCCTTCTCTCTGCCTTCATCGGGGCACTGGCGGGCTATGGCTTCTCGCGATTCTGGTTCAGGGGACGGACGGTGCTGATCGGAGTCATCCTGGCCACGCAGATGCTGCCTGGTGTGCTCCTTGTGGGGCCCTATTTCAAAATGCTTGCCAAGGTCCATCTGTACAACACGTATCCAGGCTTAATCCTTGCGTTCACAACGATCACCCTTCCGTTCAGCACCTGGATGATGAAAGGGTTCACGGACACGGTCCCGGAGGAATTGGATCAAGCCGCGATGGTGGACGGCTGTTCCCGACTCGGGGCCTTTCTACGGGTGATACTCCCGGCCATCGCTCCGGGGATGGTCGCCACCATTATCTTTGCATTCTTATTGGCATGGGGCGACCTCCTCTGGGTATTGTGCTTGACCAGCACTGACTCGATGTCGACGGTGACTCTCGGGCTCAGTCGTCTGGTCACTCAATTTCGCATCATCTGGCCCCAGTTGATGGCCGGCTCGGTGATCGGGGCACTGCCCCCTGTCATCCTGTATCTCTTGCTGCAGAACTACCTCATCAAGGGCCTCACCGGAGGAGCCGTCAAAGAGTAAGGGAGGTTGAGATGATGAGATTGAAGGACAGGGTGGCTCTCATTAGCGGTGGCGGGAGAGGGATTGGCCGTGCCATCGCCCTTGCATTAGCACGCGAGGGGGCCGATGTGGCTGTTGCCGATCTGAACCTGAGTCCCGCACAGGAGACCGCCGATGCGGTGGACTCGTTGGGCCGTTCGAGTCTGGCGCTACAGGCCGACGTCTCCCGTCTCGACCAAGTCCAGGCGATGTTCCGGCAACTCCGCGAGCGCTTCGGACGATTAGACGTGCTCGTCAACAACGCCGGGATCCTCCGACGCGGATCGCTCGAAGACCACTCCGACGAAGACTGGGAGCTCGTGTTGGCTGTGAACTGCCGCGGGACCTACTACTGCTCCCGCGAAGCCGCGCGTTTCATGAAGGAACAGCGCTCGGGACGGATCATCAACATCTCCTCCGTCGCCGGCAAGGTCGGTGATATCACCACTGCACCGAGCTACGGCCCGTCCAAAGGTGCCGTCAACGCGCTGACCAAGTCGTTGGCTCGAGAACTTGCTCCCTACAACGTCACCGTCAACGCCGTGGCCCCCCACGCCATCGAGACGGAGATGAGCGCAGAGTGGTCGGAGGAGAAACGCCGCGCTGTGCTCGCTCAGATCCCGCTGGGGCGGTTGGGAAAACCGGAAGAGGTTGCCGCGGCCGTCGTCTTTCTCGCTTCTGAGGGTGCCTCCTTCATCACGGGCGAGATTCTCGATGTTAATGGCGGCTACCTGATGGACTAAAAGGAGGAATCAATGGGACTAAACGGTGTGAAAGTGGTGACGTTCGGGGAAATCATGCTCCGGCTCTCTCCCCCGGGGATGCTTCGCTTCGCGCAAACGCAATCCTTCGACGCGATCTTCGGAGGCGGGGAAGCGAACGTGGCCGCATCCCTGGCGAACTACGGGATCCCCGTCGATTTTGTCACACGCCTTCCTGCTAACGACATCGGACAGGCTTGTGCGCAATCGTTGCGCAAAAACGGAGTTGGGACGGATCACATCGTGTGGGGCGGGGAGCGGCTGGGGATCTACTTCCTCGAGATGGGAGTCGTGTCGCGCGGGAGCAAAGTGATCTATGATCGCGCCGGGTCGGCCTTTGCCACGATTGAACCCAGTATGATCGATTGGAAACAGGTTTTCTCAGGGAAGACATGGTTTCATTGGACCGGCATCACCCCTGCAATCTCCGAGGGCGCCGCCGCGGCGTGTTTGGAAGGCGTCCGCACCGCCAAAGAGCTCGGCTTAACCGTTTCGTGCGACTTAAACTACCGGAAGAAACTGTGGAAGTGGGGAAAAGCGGCGCGGGACGTGATGCCCGAGTTGGTCGAGTACTGCGATGTGGCAATCGGAAACGAAGAGGACGCAGCAATGGTCTTCGGCATCGTCGCGCCGGATACCGACGTCACCGGCGGACAGGTCGACGCCTCGAAGTACGCGAGCGTCTGTAGAGAGTTGGCCCGACGGTTCCCCAATCTCGAGCTGATCGCAATCACACTGCGAGGGTCTCTGTCAGCCAGTCACAACACGTGGTCAGGGATCCTCTGGAAGGAGGACCAAATGTTCACGGCACCCACGTACGATATCACACACATCGTGGACCGCGTGGGCGGAGGAGACGCGTTCGCGGGCGGGCTGATCTACGGTGTGCATGCTTTCCCGGATGATGTGCAGCGGGCGCTCGACTTTGCAGTTGCGGCGTCGTGCCTCAAGCACACCGTCTTTGGGGACTTCAATCTGGTTACGAAGGACGAAGTCGAAAAGCTGATGGCCGGAGACGCATCGGGACGCGTGTCTCGCTAGTTTTGTGTAAATATGACTTTGCTGAAAGGAGGCCAGATGTGACACGCTACTCAAGGATTCAAGTGTGGCAAGAATTCGAAGACCTGGGCTTAGTCTGTCTCTTCTACAACGACGACGTTGCCGTAGCGAAGAGGATTGTCCGTGCCCTTTCCGAAGGCGGAGGACGAATCATCGAATTCACCAACCGCGGCGATCGTGCCCACGAAGTGTTTCACGAGTTAAGCAGCGAAGTGAGCTCAAGCGATCGCGAGATCCTTCTTGGGGCCGGTTCCGTGCTCGACCCAGTAACTGCCGGTCTGTACATCGACCTGGGCGCCGATTTCATTGTCGGCTCGGTGTTGAACCCAGATGTGGCCAGGCTCTGCAACCGCCGTAAAATCCCCTACATTCCAGGTTGTGCTACTCCGTCGGAGATCTCGGCCGCCGAGGAGCTTGGCGCGGAGATCTGCAAAGTCTTCCCCGCCGACCAACTCGGAGGACCGGAGTACATTAAGGCGATCAAGGGCCCCTGTCCCTGGCTGAAGCTGATGCCAACAGGAGGCGTTGACGTCACGAAAGAGAACCTACAGGCCTGGTTCGCCGCTGGGGTCATCTGCGTAGGCATCGGATCAAAGCTCGTCCAACAAGACCTGGTCGAAAGCGAGAAATGGCACGCCCTCACGGCCTTGACAGCCAAATGCCTCGAATGGATTCAAGAAGCGCGCGACGTGTCGGTGTAGCAAGCCAGCAGCGGTAGATCTTTCCGCACCGGAGAAGACGATCTGATGAACGCCGAGCAGAGGAAGTGGACGGTTCTCATCTCGGACTTCAACTACGCCGACAACGAGATCGAGAGAGAAGCATTGGCCAAGTGGGGAGCCGACGTCATTGCCGCTCAGTGCGCGACGCCCCAGGAGGTAATGGAGGAAAGCAGGAACGTCGATGCCATCATCAGCCAATACGCTCCGATCACGGCAGAAGTTATTGCCTCCCTCACCCGATGCCAGGTGCTAGCCCGTTACGGGATCGGCGTGGACACGATCGATGTTCCCGCTGCTACTAAGCGCGAGATCGCGGTGATCAACGTGCCGTCTTATTGCGAAAACGAGGTCTCAGACCACGCCCTCGGGCTGCTTATGGCATGGGCGCGTCGGATCCCTCACTACACGGATGAAATTCGAAACGGGGTCTGGGATTGGAAAACGGGGAGGCCGATCCATCGTCTACACGGGCAAGTCCTCGGATTGCTAGGATTTGGGAAGATCGCTCGCGTCCTTGCGCGCAAGGCAACTGCGCTCGGGATGGAGGTAATCGCTCACGATCCATACGTGCCCGATGCTTCCTTCGAAGAAGAAGGCGTCCCCTCGGTCGGCTGGAACGAGGTGCTTTCACGTAGTGACTATCTCTCGATCCACGTTCCCTTAACCTCTGAAACGCGACACCTTATCAATGCGGACCCCCTATCCCAAATGAAACCCACTGCGTGCTTAATAAACACCTCGCGCGGAGGCATTGTGGATGAGGCCGCTCTTGTCCGAGCGCTTCAAGACGATGCATTGGCCGGGGCCTGTCTTGATGTCTTGGAGGACGAAGCCCCGGCAGCGGACAGCCCACTCCTCCAGCTTCCTCAAGTGTTGCTGACCCCTCACGTCGCGTGGTACTCCGAGGAATCGCAAGTCGAGCTTCGACAAACGGTATCGGACGACGTCGGTCGAGCCTTAAACGGCGTCTTGCCCCGCGGCCTTTTCAACAAGGAACTGGAGAAGCTGTTCACCAAGTCGTCGGACCCAACGAATGGCGAGCGATCCTTCGACGAACCAAAGGCCGCCAAGTGACGAAAAGCAGTCTCGCAATCCTTAGGGGGTGCTACCAATGAGTGAGTTGAAAGAGAAGGTCGCGGTCGTTACCGGCGGAGGCGGTATCCTCTGTGGAACAATCGTAGTCGCTTTGGGAAAGCTGGGCATGTGGGTGGTCCTCCTCGACATTCACAAGGAGAACGTCGAGCGCGTCCTCCAGCAAGTGGACGCGACGGGAGGGCACGGATTGGCCTTGGAAACGAACGTTCTCCGACGAGAGGACCTCGAGCGAGCGCGAGAGGAAACCATGACTGCTTGCGGACGAATCGACATCCTGATCAACGGCGCAGGAGGGAGTCACCCAAAGGCGACGACTGGAGCGGAACAGAGCTTCTTCGACCTTCCTGAGGAGGGGATCCGGGCGGTCTTCGATCTCAACTTCATGGGCACCTTCCTCGCCTGCGAGGTGTTCGGCGAAAGCATGGCCGATCGCGGCGAAGGGGTCATCCTCAACATCTCGTCGATGAGCGCGTTGCGCCCCCTGACCCGCGTGCCCGCCTATTCGGCCGCCAAGGCAGCGATCTCGAACTTCACGCAATGGCTGGCGGTCCACATGGCGCAGGAGTACTCGCCCCGGATTCGAGTAAACGCCATTGCGCCGGGCTTCTTCATCACCGCCCAGAACCGCTTCCTGTTACAAGACGAAGCCGAGAACCTCACCGAGCGTGGCCAGAAGATCCTCGAGCACACCCCGGCGGCACGGTTCGGCAAGCCGGAGG
>Ga0209636_10008181_pt1 | contig 10661 bp, 12 predicted proteins | sample DeeMarSWOR152_54_FD_187464 | JGI IMG/M metagenome (GOLD analysis project Ga0209636, IMG submission 187464) | Marine sediment microbial communities from White Oak River estuary, North Carolina - WOR-1-52-54 (SPAdes) (version 2) | ecosystem: Environmental > Aquatic > Marine > Intertidal zone >... | reverse complement strand
CTTTTGCTATCACGGTCTTGCTTTATCTTCTTACTTCCACATCGTGGGCATCGTTCAGCTCGTCCCATACCGATAACCCAAACCCTTTAAGAGAAGGTGATTCACATGGTTTTAAACGTTATCGACTCACCGCAATATTATTAAGAAATTGGACGCTGAAGACATCTACAATGAAGAGCTAAGGATAACATCTAAATATCCACACTCGCGAGATGATACGCATGCCTACAGCTAGTTTGCATCTGTTATAGTTGTCAAGAGGTATTCATTATGATTTTTGAAACTATCAAATCAGAAGGTTTGGCTCACCTTTCATATCTTGTCGGTTCCGACAATGAGGCGATAGTCATAGACCCACGCCGTGACTGTCAAGTTTATATTGACATCGCCCAACGAGCGGGAATGAAAATCAAGAATATCTTTGAAACACACCGCAACGAGGACTACGTCATCGGCTCTCTCGAACTGGCGCACTTCAACGGGTCGAAAATCTATCACGGCCAAGGTTTAGCCTTCAAATATGGAGAAACGCTGAAAGAGGGCCAGGAATTTTACTTCGGGAAGCTGAAGCTAACCGCCATTCACACGCCGGGCCACACAGACGAAAGCATGTCCTATGCCCTAGCTGACCTCGATGCAGGTCAGGAACCCGTAATGGTCTTCACGGGCGACGCCCTCTTCATAGGCGACGTAGGCCGGACAGATCTCTACGGCCCTAAGGAAGCGCCACGGATGGCCGAGAACCTGTACAACAGCATCTTCAAGAAGCTTCTTCCCCTAGGAGACGGAGTGATCCTCTGCCCTGCTCACGGTGCAGGATCCGTCTGCGGCGGCGCCATTAGTGAACGAGAACAGAGTACACTAGGTTTAGAGCGTGTCCTAAATCCTATCTTGCAGAAAAAGAAGAAAGAATTCATAGAATTCAAGCTCTCCGAACATCACGAGCGGCCCACATATTTCCGTAGGATGGAACAATACAACTTGGAGGGTCCACCTATCCTAGGACATCTCCCGAACCCGAAGCCACTCTCACCAAAAGAATTCCAAAAACAGATAGAGCTTGGCGCCGTGGTTGTGGACACCCGTACACCACCAGCCTTCGGCGGAGCCCACATCAAGGGCTCATATAGCATATGGCTAGAAAGACTGCCACTCTACGCGGGCTGGATTTTGCCCTATGATAAACCGATACTTGTGGTGCTAGAAGACGTGGGAAATCTAGAGACTGCGGTTCGATATCTCATCAGATTGGGATATGATCGCATTGTAGGGTATCTCCATGATGGGATAGGGGCTTGGTACAAGAAGCCTTTCCCGCTGGACCATCTAGGCCTCTTGACAGCACAAGAACTGAAAAAGCGATTAGACAGAGGCGACGATTTGATGGTACTGGACGTAAGAGAGAAAGACAAGTGGCATGATGGACACATCAAAGGAGCCCTCCACATCTACGCAGGTCACCTTGAACAGCACTTGGACGAAATACCGGAAGACCGCCCCATAGTGGTAGCCTGCAACGCAGGGAACCATGCCAGCCTAGCAGCTAGCATTCTTCGTCGAGAGGGATACAGAGAAATCTATAACTTGTTAGGCGGCATGACCGCTTGGCAAAACGCAGGGTACAATATTACAAGGCAATAGCTCCAAGAACCGACTCTCGACAATCTTTAGCATATATGGGCTAGTTAGGAAGATCTAATCCGAAGAGCCGAGCTAGTGTTACGGAAAATGAACAAGAAGTTTTGGGAATTTCTCATTTTTTTATCCTAAAATAAAGATCCTATTCTCAGTTAATGATTTAATCTTTACAACACTAATCAGACAATTTCCCCTTCTGCACGAGGAAACGATCGTCTCGCGATGCAACTTTTAGGGCTTCAAGCGCACTTTTCTCCTTGTCCTTTATCTCCAGCATGACATCAAAATCAAAAGGTTTTGTCTCGTCCAAGAAGCTTCTGAAGTGTTCAAGATTAATAGATTCAGCGTGTTTGCCTTTCGAGCTATTCTCCCGTTGAGAGCTGTAATCCACCATTGGCAAGCCATCGTCTTCTTTCCAAGTCCTTGTGAACAGCTCAAAGGCCTGTGTCATTGTTTCACCGAAATTGTTGAGTTCGTGATGGAAAACGTCAAACAAGACAGGTATGCCAGTTTCTTCATTTATTTGAAGGCAATCGTGCAATGTATAACGCTGATCATCATTCTCAATTACAAGTCGCCTTCTAATGGCCTCATCGAGTCTGTCAAACCGGTTCACAAACCGCTTCATGCTTCTTTCTTTGTCCCCGTAAATCCCGCCGATGTGTATTTGCACTTTCGCTGTAGTATCAAGTTCCATTAAATCGAGAACTTGTGCATGGTAGACAAGTTCTCTAAGGCTATTTTCAAACACTTTGTCGTCTAGAGAATTAATGACGATGAATGGGTCAGGATGCATAGAAACTCTCATACTATTGCGTTGGATAAAATCTCCAACCGATTCAAAATGTTCTTCGAAGTGTTCTTCCCAGTTAAACCGACAAATGGGATGAGAGGCAAAAGGAACAAGATCTGAGGTTATCCTGAAAAACAACAAGTTGTGTCTCACATTGAAACGTAGTATTTTCATGAGGCAATCCAGGTTGTTTTCAACCGTTTCTTTTAAACGCTCTTCAGAATAGGACTTCAGACGAAATGTCCGATTGCTTCTGCATCCTATTGTCGTGTTTATGCATGGATAACCTATTATCATTCTATGGCGCACTTCCCTTCTGAGAACCGGGTTTCGTGCCATGCAGTGGCGGTTTCATTACGATGATTTAATGCCTACTGTCTCAACAACTTTCTCAAGCTTGACTATCACCGATGGTTTTTCCAGTGTAAACGAAGACCAACCTTCCTCCTTCTTGAAACCGTGAGCAACAAGGAAGTTTGTTGAGAGATTTTGTTTCCCCTCGTCCGCCATTCTATTGATGACTTTCGCTTTTTCCTCTGGATCTGTGACGACTTTCAATTTGCCTCTAAAGACGACGAAGTTGTATTCGCTCATATCTGGCTTGTACTTTTCTATTTCAACACAGACACGCTTATCCTTCTCAAGGAGCCTCATCTTTTTTCCATAGTCGGTAAAGTGAAAATAGAGAGCCCCGTTCATGAAGACATATTGAAAGGGAGCCATATACGGATACTCATCCCCCTTGAAAGCAATCCGACAAAGCATCTGCTCTCGAATGAGTCTCTCTATCTCAAGCCTGTTCATTTTAGGCAGTTTAAGCACAGTCAAACTCAACACCATTCTCAAATTCTAAACGGTCGAACGCCAATTTAAATCCCCGTCCAAAACCTCGTCATCGTGAAGCCCTCATGCACGCACGGAAATCAGTTTTACATGCATGCGCACAGCTTGGCTGCACTTTCCCATGAGGTTAAACGGAATTCGAAAAATGAGTGCCTCTCTTTGAACCGTTGACCCGAAGTGCTTATTATTATGAGGTCAGTTTCATGACTTTTCTATACACAGCAATCAGCAGGGCAAAGACGAACAAATGGGCGGTACAGACACTTCAACGGCTCTCGACAAAAAACGAATTCACATCTTTCGACGCAAGCTACTCCAGTGGTATGCCCTGCACGGGCGGGACTTGCCTTGGCGACATACCAGCGACCCCTATCACATTCTTGTGTCAGAAATGATGCTTCACCAAACTCAGGTCGCTCGCGTTGTTGAGAAATACTATGAATGGCTTGCAATCTACTCGACTTTTGAAACCCTGGCGGCAGCACCTTTGGACGAGGTAAGACAACTGTGGCGCCCGTTGGGTTACAATTTTCGACAGGAGCGACTCCGCGAAATCGCGAAACTCGTTGTAGATAAACTAGATGGCAAACTGCCAAATCAACTAGATGAACTCATGGCGTTCCGTTGGAATCGGCCGTTACACCGCTGGCGCCATTCTCAGTTTCGCCTTCCACCAAAATGTACCAATTGTCGACACCAATGTGCGCCGACTCATCACACGCATCTTCGGCATCCGAGGCAATCCCACACGCGTCGCTGTGAAAGGAAGAATTTGGCAATTAGCAGAAAAAATGATCCCTGCAGGCAGGGCGTATGACTTTAATCAAGCTCTCATTGATTTCGGAGCCCTTGTATGCACGGCTCGTGACCCAGCGTGTTCTTCATGTTTTGTCAACGGGATATGTATGTGGAGACACTCGGGAAAGCAGCGGATACAGCCTTAAATAGAATCACAGGTTTGCGCGCACTTGGAATAATGTTAAACAACCAAAAATCTTTTCTACCAAAATCGACCAAACCCCGAAAGGAGAGGATTTACATGATTGGATTATTGATTCTGATTCTTGCCTTGGCTGTGTTGATTGGTGTACCTTTAACGATCTTTCTTTATTTCAGACATGCAAGGCATAGACGAAAAGAGAAGCTGTTGCAGACCCAAGAAGCGGGGCCTCGGGAACGTGCGGAGACGAAATCCGAACAACTCTGCAGACACTGTGGAACGCCCAATCCCATTACGAGCAAGTTCTGTAAAAGATGTGGGCGCAGTTTGTCAACTTTGGAAGCTTGCCCACAATGCGGAAGCAAGCTTGATCCTGAAGCGATCTTCTGTCAAGAGTGTGGGTTCAGAATCGAGAAGCAAGAAATCACGCCAACAACTCCAGTGATGAAGAGACTTCCACTTGGCTTGGAGATACTCATTGTTTTTGGTGCATTGGGCGCTGGCTACTATTTCTTCTCGGGCGCAATGCTTTTTCACGGTATGGGAATCGTAGGAGGTATTATCTCTCCAGATTTACGCAGTCAGTTGACGTTAGTTGGTGCCTTATGGCTATTGCTCGGAGCATTTCTAGCAGTGGTATCATGGGGGCTGTGGCATTTGAAGGAGTGGGCAAGGAAGTTGCTGATCATTAATGCTCTGTTAGCTATGGTAGGAGCTTTCTTCGACATAATTCCAGGTCTCCTCGGGTTAATCTATTCAGCTATTATCCTTTGGTATATCACTCGACGTCACATCAAAATATTGTTTGAGACAGGACGCGTCAGTGGAATAGAAACGCCTTTGCCCGTAATCTCGATGGTTAGGCGAGCTTGCCCATCATGTGGTCGAATAGGTAAGCCGGGCGCAAAATTCTGTGTCAAATGTGGTGTCGAGTTAAAAGAGATGAAGGAATGACTTATGCATATGAAGCACATAAAGCACATACTGGTCAGCGCTCTTCTGAGTGCCTTTCTCTGGATAGTCATGATAGAGCTGGACTACCGATCTGGGTTGTCGATTTTGCGGGCTCTGGATCCTGTTCGCATTTTAGTCCGTTCCGTTGGTATGCCAATCTATGCAGGAGCTACGATTCCCGGCATCATTGCAATCGTAGTAGGAGCTTATTTTGGGTTATGGAGTTTTGCAAAACTACGGAGACCATCATATGTCTACGCATTGTTGTTAGGGCTTCTTTCCTTTTTGCTGTTCTTACTCATGGAGTCTGCAGTAGCATGGATCGAGATTAGCGGATATGGCTATGGTCGCGTAGGATTCGCACCCTTTTTCATAGATTTTGCAAGATACATGTGGGTCTACGTGATTGTCGGATTGATTGGTGGACTTATAGGTATAGCAGTGATTCGACGAGTTTCTCCACTATTCTGCCCGAATTGCGGTAACAGGTTACCACCCGGAAGTGATCCTTGCTCAAAGTGTGGAACGAGAGAGTTCTAGTGTTATTCAACTTAATTTAATTGGTCTCCTTCACGCATGCATTACTTCATTTGTTGTACGAGTTCGTTCACAATGGCTTCGATCATTCGCCAATACGAGATGTGAGGTGACGTGGAAAGGGGTTCTTCTTCTGAATAACGCGCGTAAGCAACCGCATCGATCGATAGAGGTTTTGAACTAAGAAGGGTAATCCTTCGTCTCTATGGTTTCTCCAGAAACCGTTACGAGCAAATTGTTTTCTTTCAGGGAAATCGATCTATGGTTCTTATCCAGATTATAGAAACTCACAAAATTATCATGAATCCTCAAAGAAGCCCGCTCATCACTTCTGCTTAACGGAACTCTGGAAGTGAAACAGGCTACTTGACTCTAATCTAAGATTGGTTTCCCGGAGATACCTATAGTTGCATTGTCCAACGCATAAATGAAGGCCACATTCTGCCAAAGAGGATTACTTGTTTCTAAGAGGGGTTCTGGGATCTCAATCACGTCAAGAGGCTTATCGCCTTTTGGATGAACTAAATTCACCTTTCTACCTTTTACGTGCGTTTGCGGACAGAGCCGCGGGGGTCGGAACAAACAAGTAAATCGTTCCTCCTAATCGTTGGCCATGTCGGCTACATTGTTAGGTAGTTTGAGATCCGGACCACGGCGAGAGTTTTCTTGCGATTGCCATCGTGTTCGCCCAAACCCTTTGTGAGTCTTAACTCATTGGCTGATGGCATGCTTTTCAACGCCTCTTACGACATACCTTCATCTCAAACACGACGCGCTAATCATAAAGACGCCAATTTTTAAGTGTGTGTTGCTGTTGCATTACAGTCACACATCCTTAAAAGCACGCTTCCTTCTAGAATAATGAAACTATGTTCACGCGTAGAAATTGGAAAGATGTGGAAATATGGAGAAGCAGATATTACTAGTCTCCGATGCGTGGAAACCTCTGCTTGAAGGGTCGATAGAAGCTGAAGCTGAATCTTCACGTGCGCATCCACATCTCAGTTTTCTTATCAAGGAGACTTATTTGCACCAGTATCGAGATGTCTAACCATGTTTCCATTAGGCATATTTCCATACATAGTGGGCGGCATACTCATCGGAATCGGCGTTAGCTTCATCTACATCATAACAGGACTCCATGCAACACAAAGTAGCTTCTTCAGCACAACACTCTCTTATTTCTCCAAAAGACCATATTTCCAACAAAAACAGTATCTAAATTCGAGAAGATGGCGCATCACCTTCGCAGTCGGAGTGATCCTTGGGGCGCTCGTCTATACATTAACTTTGTCTCCCGAAGGTTTCTTCACCACAACAGTGCAATGGTGGAGGCTTGCACTAGGCGGCCTACTCGTGGGCTTCGGGACAAGGCTCTCAAAAGGATGCACCTCGGGACACGGCATAAGTGGGTTGGCGTCTCTATCGACTACCTCTTTGTATGCGGTCGTAACCTTTCTAGTCGTCGGAATACTAACGGCCATGATTGTTCAAGCTCTGGGGGTGATTCCATGAGAATGAAGCATCTCGTTGTCTTCATAGGCGGGCTACTGTTCGGCTTCGGATTGGCATTTGGTGGCATGGCCAAACAAGAGATAGTCCTAAGCTTCTTACAGCTCAAAGATCTGGGCTTACTTTTACTCCTCGGCGGATCCGCCTTTGTGACAGCTCTTACGATTAACCTTGCACCAAAAGTCTTGAAAAGACCATTCCTGGGAGGAGAATTCAAGAGAAGAAAGCGCACGCTGAGCAAGAGAACAATCATCGGAGCAATAATCTTCGGTGTAGGCTGGGGCATCTCGGGTCAATGTCCAGGATCAGCTTGGGCAAGCCTAGGAGTAGGTAACACCCCTGTCATAATCGGAATCGCTTCGATGTTTATAGGCGCCTACGTAATGGGTAGGTTCTTCACTTAGCAAAGCCACCACTTTGCTTTGGCAAACTTATTAAAAAAAGGCGTGTAAAGGGAGTCTATGGAGCCCAAGACGACGGTGGAGACGAGTGAGCAGGAAATTCTAGCTGAAATCCGTACCTTACTGGCTTTGGAGAGAAACTATCTGGCTGAAGAAAGGACAGAACTCGCTGAATTCAGAACGGGTCTAGCGCTTACTGTGATAGCCCCTGCAGCAAGCACTGTTGTTGCATATATCTTTTCCCTTCTGCAAGTGGAGTATGCCCTTCTCTTTGATGTGCTCAATGTCGCTTTTTTCGCCATTCTTACAATTTGGGGAATCTGGACGAGCTTTAATTCACGTTCTAGATTGAATAGAATAAGGAAGAAGAAAATGATTTTGAAGGATCGTGAATGTGAGGTTATGAGGAAGTCGAAGGCTGTTCAAGACCTCCTCAGCGACTGTATAGCTTTAGAAGGCGCGAAATCTAAAGAGTAAGTCGTTCTTTGGCATGCGTCCGCGTTATCAACATGGGCAAAAAGAAGCACCTGTTAAGATAACTGAAGCAGACACTACGCCCGCGGATTTCAATTGCTCTGACGACATTCACGCCGTTTATCATCATAATTTGGTGTATCATTCGCTCTCCACAATTTTTATTTGACGTTTTTCTAGTTCAAGTAGGATTTTATTGAAAAGCCGCTCTTTGACGCCGAGTGTCTCCACCGGGATTACACCCTTTTCTTCAATGGCTTTCTTGGCTATCAATTGGCCGATGATTGAGGCGGGGTATGCTGTAGTTCTCGCCATAGCTGTTATTCCATTCTCCGTATCATAACGGTCCAGAAGGTGGTAGGAGTAGCGCCTTCGTGATCCTTCAGCTATTCCGCTTACGTCGACCTTCATTGCCAATATGTCCTTAATCTCAGGTCTTCGCAGTTTCTTCTTCAAGAGTTCGATGGTAACTTCTCGCGGCGGCACCCGAGTGTTCCCAACATCTATTGAGCCCTCATCAAAAAAGCCTAGAGCCTTCAGCAGCCTTATCTTTTCAGCATGTCCTGGATATCTCAGCGTCTTCTCCCACATATTTTTGACGCCTTCCACTGTATGAAGTAACGTTCTAAGGCCATCTGTGTAGAAGGCTTCAAGTTTGCCAACACCTGGAAATTCAACCTCTTCCAGTCCCGTTAACGCCTCCACATCGACGACTTTGCCATTCCTAACTATCTTTGCCTTTCTACCGTATTCGTCCAAAAGGTTTGCTACAGACCATGTCACTACGTAGCCTAAGGGCGGGACAGGCTCCATCGGCAGACCTCCAACCATGATGCGAATACTCTCAACTTCATCGAGCTTGCTGATAGCGTGCCCCACCAACAGATTGCTTATTCCGGGGGCTACTCCGCAATCAGGCACAATGGTCACATCAGACTTGGCGGCACCTTCATCCAGCATCAGAGGGTTCTCTGGCATGAAGGAGACATCGACCATATCTACCTTCGCGTCGATGGCAGCCTTAACAGACTGGTAGCCAACATCCCCGGGTAGAGTCCCGATCACAAGATCAGATTCCTTCATAGCATCGACAAGTGCACGGTGGTCATTGGCGTCCAGCCGCATCCCCATGACGTTCTCTCTATTGAGAGAAGCAGCGGCCTCTTCAGCCCTTTTCAGATGCCTACCAGCGATAACACACTCGGTGGAGAGCATGCTTCCAGCCAAATCCTCTGCTAAGACAGAACCGATGTTTCCATACCCTAAAATGAGTACCCTCATATCGAGCCAGCAAGTCACAACTACCTCGTTTCTGCGTATTTTAGCTTTTGCGCGAAAACAAAATGAAAGCGTGCATTTCTTTATCTACAATTGAAAGATTTCTTTGGCGCTCTTTGTGGTTACTTTAGCCAGTTCGACTAGAGGGATCTTCTTAAGCTCCGCGATTTTTCTAGCTATGAAAGGGAGGAAGGCTGGTTCATTTCGTTGTCCTCTCATCTTTTGGGGGGCAAGCCATGGACTATCGGTCTCAAGGAGAATCTTGTTCAGGTCGATCCATCTGGCAATGGTCTGTAGTTTGTGAGAGCTTGGAAAGGTGACGGGTCCTGCGAATGATATGTAAAAGCCTGACTTGATGCATTGTTCAGCCATTTCTCTGCTCCCTGAGAAGCAGTGCATTATACCGTTTAGTCTTCCTTTGAACTTCGCAAGAATCTCAAGAGTATCCATATGAGCGTCTCTGTCGTGAATTACCACTGGCAATCCTAATTCTTCAGCCAAAGACAGTTGGGCTTCGAAAGCGCTCCGCTGGGCGGTCCTAGGTGACAAATTTCGATAGTAATCCAGTCCAATCTCGCCGATGGCGACAGCCTTTGGGTGCTCAGAGACTCTCCTCAGTTCGCCCAGAACGTTTCGGTCAAACTGACTGGCGTTGTGAGGATGAATTCCAACGGTTGCATAAAGCCCTTCATGCTTCTCGGCTAATTCAACACCCCGTCTGCTGCCAACAACATCGAATCCAATGTTCACTATGCATTCTACCCCAACCTCTCTGGCTCGGCGTATCACCTCTTCTCGGTCGTCATCAAAGGTCGCCCATTGAAGGTGCGCGTGCGTGTCGACCAACATGCCTGATCTGCTCAGGGGCCTGTGCACTCCACGACCTCCCAACTCCTTGGTCGCGTATTCTGGGTTGAGCTCTCAAATGATTGCTAGGTCATGAATCTCTCAACTAGTCTGTAGAGCACGCTGGTGCCAAACACCAAGTTCTCAATTGAGATGCGCTCATCGATCCCATGTGGCATTCTGAGAAACTCGTCGACAGGCAGGTCCACCTGCATAGGGCCGAATCCATAACAGACACAGCCAAGTTTCCTCAAAAATCTGGAGTCGGTTCCACCTGTTTGCAGGAAGGGCACGACTCCACAGTCCGGCGCGAATTCTTTCAGAACATTCTGAATTTCTCTATAAAGCGGCGTTTTGATTGGCGATTCGGAGGGGGCATCTGTTTTGTCAAATTCAAACTCCAGCTTTTCGAGATCCACATCCTTCAGCACTTCTGTGATTTCGT
>Ga0209636_10008180_pt1 | contig 10661 bp, 9 predicted proteins | sample DeeMarSWOR152_54_FD_187464 | JGI IMG/M metagenome (GOLD analysis project Ga0209636, IMG submission 187464) | Marine sediment microbial communities from White Oak River estuary, North Carolina - WOR-1-52-54 (SPAdes) (version 2) | ecosystem: Environmental > Aquatic > Marine > Intertidal zone >... | reverse complement strand
CCACCGATGCAGAGTGTTGCCAGACCCAACTTATAATTTTTACGCATCATCTCATGGATAAGGGTAACTATAATCCTAGCGCCGGTGCAGCCTATAGGGTGCCCCAATGAGATGCCGCTACCATGAGCGTTCGCCTTCTCGTAATCAAAACCAAGCTCTCTCATCACCCCTATGGCTTGAGAGGCAAAGGCTTCATTTAATTCAATGTAGTCTATATCCTTCAGGCTAAGTCCAGCCAGTTTGAGTGCTTTGTTGGTTGCCGGAACTGCCCCCAGCCCCATATATGCCGGGTCAACGCCACCGGAGGCATAAGACCTGATAGTTGCTATTGGCTTTAACCCCAGTTCCTTTGCCTTTTCCGCCGACATCACCACCAAGGCAGCAGCAGCATCGGTTATCCCTGAGGCATTGCCTGCGGTTACTGCTCCATCCTTCTTGAATACCGTAGGTAGTTTAGCTAAAGCCTCCATAGAGGTCTCTCTGGGATGTTCATCAGTGTCAAACTGTTTGACCTCTTTCTTCACCCTAACCTCAACGGGGACTATTTCCTGTTTGAATATGCCATCCTTTATTGCCGCTAGTGCCCTCTGGTTGCTCATCAGAGCAAGTTTGTCCTGCTCCTCCCTAGTTATGCCAAACTTTTCGGCAATATTCTCTGAGGTTAGCCCCATATGATAATCGTTGAATATTTCCCATAAGCCATCGTATACCATGCCATCAACCATCTCAGCATTAAACATTCTGGCTCCCCAACGGGCGGCGGGCAGATAGTAAGGGACAGAACTCATATTTTCGATGCCACCGGCAATGATAATCTCGGCATCGCCTGCCTTTATCGCCTGAGCGGCTAGGGCTACTGCCTTCATCCCCGAGGCACAAATCTTGTTTATGGTATAGGCATTTACCTCCTTGGGGATACCAGCATATATCATCGCCTGGCGAGCAGTATTTTGCCCCTGACCCGCCTGGAGAACGTTGCCCATGATAACCTCATCTACCCTGACCTCTTTTAACGAATTGTCCCAATCATGATATTTCTTCTCCAAGTCAATCAAATCATCGCCCTTGAATACTTCAGGGGCATAGCTCAGTACCTCAGGGTCTCTTTTAGGTCGTAGTCCCACCCTCTTCAGCGCCTCTTTAATGACTATACTACCCAATTTCACTACCGGGGTATTCTGTAACGCCCCCCCATAATTACCTATAGCTGTTCTCACTCCACTGACAATCACTACTTCAGTCATAAAATCTCCTCCTTATCGTCCTGTTACTTTTTCTAAGCTGATTTAGATGTGGACTTATTTATAATCGTAGAAGCCCTTCCCTGTCTTGCGCCCCAGCCAGCCAGCGGCAACCATCTTATCCAATAAGGTAGGGGAAACATATCGCGGGTCCTTAAGCTGTTCATACAGCGCATCAGCAACAAACTTGACGACATCCAACCCAGTCAGATCAGCCAGGGTAAGCGGTCCCATAGGGTAATTCAGCCCCGTCATTACGGCACTATCAAGGTCCTCCCGGCTGGCAATACCATCCTCGTAGAGGCGAATAGCATGAAGCAGGTAGGGTAACCAGAGCCGGTTGACGATGAAACCCGGTGTATCCTGAGCAATAACTGCCGTCTTGCCCAGAGACTCACCGAACTTTTTGCCTACCCCGACCACCTCATCGCTGGTGGCAATGGTCTTGACTACTTCCAGCAGCTTCATAACTGGAGCGGGATTAAAGAAGTGCAGTCCCAATACTTTGTCTGGCCTTTTGGTTACCACCGCCATATCGATAATGGAGAGGCAGGAAGTATTAGTCGCCAAGATGGCAGATTTGGGACAGATTCCATCCAGCTCGGCAAATATCTTCTTCTTTAGCTCCATATTCTCAATAGCGGCTTCAATCACCAAGTCGCAGTCGGAGAAATCCTTGGTACTGGTGGTGCCCTTAATGCGAGACAGTGTAGCATCCTTATCCTGCTGGGAAATCTTCCCCTTCTCCACGATTCTGGCTAACGCTTTCTCAATGGATGCCAGCCCCTTTTTCAAAAGCTCATCGTTTATTTCCGATACCGCCACATTGTAGCCTGACTGAGCGCAAAGCTGAGTGATGCCAGCGCCCATTGTTCCACAGCCAACTACACCAACCTTCTTAATTTCCACGATGCTCCTCCTTTATTATTTTATTTTAAACACAGGTTTTCTCTTCTCTTTAAAAGCCGCTGCCCCTTCAGCAAAGTCCTCAGTACCTAAAAGGTAATTAAATAACGAGCTCTCCAGCCGCAAGCCCTCTTCCAGGGTCATGCTACTACCCCTAATCATAGCCTCCTTAGCTGCCCTAACCGCTAGAGGGCCCACCTGGCAAATAGCCTCAGCCCACTCTCTAGCCGTGGACATAACCTTATCTTGAGGCACAACCTTGTTTACCAAGCCGATGCGGTATGCCTCCTGAGCGTCTATCGGTCTGCCCATAAGCAGTATCTCCGCCGCTTTACACCGGGGAATAGCCCGCGGCAGTCTCTGTGTCCCTCCCCAGCCCGGCATTAGACCTAGATTTACCTCAGGTGTGCCCAAGCGAGCATTCTCCGAGGCTATTCTTAAATCGCAGGCCAGGGCTATTTCCAGACCCCCACCCAATGCCAAGCCATTGATGGCGGCAATGAGCGGTTTCCATAGCTCAAAACCTCGCCATATCTGGGGGGGGAATGACCAGGGGTCACCTCGATGCTCCTTCATAAAAGATAGCGCATCCTTGATGTCAGCGCCACTGCAAAATGCCCGGTCACCAGCCCCGGTAATGATGCCAACCCAGAGTTCAGGGTCATCCCTGAAGTCCACCATCGCCTGATGAAGCTGGCGTAGCGCCTCCATATTCATGGAATTTATTGCCTCGGGACGATTTATAGTAAAGATGGCAACCCTACCTTCCTTTTCATAGTCAACAGCCATGTTAGACCTCCCTTTGTGACTTTTGAGGGTTAATAACAACTCAAAAGGGGAATACCAGGCTGAATTTTAACAGAGAGTCTAAGTAAGCGTCAAGATTTGGATAGCCAGAATATTACTAATGGGAGCATTAGTCAAAATTGAAGTGGCTTGTGGCTTCTCCCTTTTAGCCATAATAACTAAGAGGTCAGCAGAGAAGCTGAATCTGATTGTTGATAAGAGGGTTTACGCCACCTTCAAGGCTACTGGTGTCCATATACTTAGGAGAAATTGACAGTACAATTTAATCATGCTATATTGCCGATGGCAGCGTAGCTCAGTGGTAGAGCAGGGGACTCATAAGCCCTTGGTCGTGGGTTCAAATCCCTCCGCTGCCAGTTATTTTTGAGCCTATTTTGCGCATTTCTTAAGTCCCCCCAAACCAATAACTTAACTTTTTACTTAACTTTTACTCGTGAATTTTGCGACATTTTTACCATAACTGCCTCCTCTTAAATTGATTAATGTGTCGAAACATGCCACATTTTTTTCCGCCCGATCCAGATAACGCCTGACTGTATAAGAATCGGGGAAATAGTCCCAGCCGTACTTTTTTTCAAGTATTTTAGCTGCCTCCAGAAGTAATCCTCTCTTCCCCTTCTTCTTTTTCATCCTGCGCTCCCCGATTGCTTCCATATAGGCAAGGAACGTTTGCCAATACAGCCACTTTTTCTCATTCCCCCGTTGGGAACCAAATGGAGCGATCAGGTATTCAGGAAGCCTGAGCTCCAGCTTTTCAGGAAGTTCCCCTATCAGTAGCATCAGACGCAAAGCTGGAGCCACCCAATCTGGCAGATTTAGTTCCTTTGCCAGTATTATTACCTCTTTGTCCAGAGGAACCTCTAGCCATTTTGGCACTCGAGTAAACAAACCACCCTTTTGTTGTTAGTTACCCCTCTAATCATCTACAATCTATAGTAAAATATCCGAGGAATAAAAGCCTAAGTAATTAGAGTGCCTTTTTCAAATTAAATTAACTAGAACCAGAAGGATAAAGTAAGAAGTGGAAAGCAGGGTGACAACAGTTGCTACCAAGCGTGTGGTATTAATCACTGCCGTTATGAGTTCTTTCCTCACTCCTTTTACCTCGTCTTCGGTTAATATTGCTCTTCCCTCGATTGGCACTCAGCTATCTTTGAATGCCGTAGCCTTGAGCTGGGTGGCTACCTCTTACTTGCTGGCGGCAGCAGCGTTTCTCGTCCCATTCGGTCGGACTGCCGATATATACGGCCGGAAAAAGATTTTCCGGCTAGGCATAATAATCGATGCCGTCGCCTCGATCCTTTGTGCCATCTCGAATTCCGGAGAATGGCTTATTGTCTTCCGGGCCTTACAGGGGGTTGGCGGCGCCATGATTTTTGGGACGGGGATAGCCATTCTAACCTCGGTATTTCCAACCAATGAGCGGGGCCGAGCGTTAGGAATAAGTACGGCCGCAGTTTACACTGGACTATCGGTCGGGCCACTGGTCGGCGGCTTCTTGACCGGACACTTTGGCTGGAGAAGCATCTTCTTGCTTAATGCTTTTCTGGGTCTAATGATTATCGTAGTGGTGTTTTGGAAACTTAAGGGGGAGTGGGCGGAGGCAAAGGGGGAGAGTTTCGATTATGTCGGCTCAATAATCTACAGCCTAGCACTGGTGGCCGTGTTCTATGCCTTTTCCGTGCTCCCAGCGCTACAGGGTATTTGGCTAATCATTATCGGTGTGATTGGGCTCGCCGCTTTCGTAAGATGGGAAATGAGACAGAAACAGCCCGTACTCAACATTAGCTTTTTTCGGAACAACACCGTCTTTGCCTTTTCTAACCTGGCGGCGCTGATCAACTATAGCGCCACCTTCGCCGTGGCTTTCCTTCTGAGTCTTTATCTGCAGTACGTAAAAGGGTTTCCCCCGGAACACGCCGGTTTGATTCTAATTGCTCAACCAGTAATAATGGTTGTCTGCTCTCCGATTGCTGGCAGTCTCTCAGATAGGATTGAGCCGCGCATTGTGGCCTCAATAGGCATGGTATTGACCACTGCTGGCCTGGTTATGCTGACCTTCCTGAGCAATGTTACCAGTCTTCAATTTATCCTCATCAGTCTAGTTATCCTTGGTTTGGGGTTTGGCTTTTTCTCCTCACCGAATACTAACGCCGTGATGAGCTCAGTGGAAAGGAAGTCCTACGGAGTGGCCTCGGGAACACTCGGCACTATGAGACTGACAGGGCAGGCTTTTAGCATGGGAATGGTCTTGTTACTCTTTGCCTTGTACATCGGGAGGGTTCAGATAACTCCCGAGTACTACCCGCTTTTCTTAAAGAGTATGAAAGTAGCTTTCTCTATTTCGGCGGCGCTTTGTTTTGCCGGTATTTTTGCCTCTATTGCCAGAGGCAGAACGCACCAGTAACTATTCTGCCGATGCAGTCTATAGGCACATATGGATAATCCGTCGGTGTGTGCATTGCTGCGTCTTTAGGCATATTTTGTTGGATTACACAAACCGCTATTTTGTTGTGTGGCGCAAAAAGATTGAATAGGGTTTTAGTGCACGTGTCTTCTCTGAGAGAACGGCAACTCTTGGATAAGCTGTTTGTTCTTAAATAGAAATTCGGGAACTGTACACCTCTACATGGTTGGTGTAAATATGGCTTCCTTAGGTGTCAGTGAGGAGCGTTTGAGAGAACGCTGTGCGAGTGCTTTGAATCTGAAAAGGAAGAATTCATAGGCATAAAATATCTAGGGTTAAAATACAAGGCATGAAAGAGCGAGATGACAGTCAGAGTATAGCTTCCAAATAGGCAAAATCAAAAAGGAGAATAGAGACGTTCTCCTTGCACTGGATATAGCTGCCGTGGGAGAGCTAAAGCTGAAAGCATACTATCGCGAGGATTACAAAATGTGATCACGAATGTAGTTATAATTTGATCTCATGTCCCGACTTATAGTAGGAATTAATGCAACCATTATGAGCTTGGAGTAACCTAGATGACAGTCACTCTCCGAAGATACGCCTAGGATTATCAATAAGTATCTGCTCGATACTCTTAGGAGCTATGCCGCCCTTCAGTAATCGTGGGATGAATTCATCCTCAAGGTAGGTTAGCGCCCGTTTTTCTTGAGGTACCGGAAGGCCTGGCGCTACCAGCAAAAATGCAAGGACGTCTTGACTGAGAACTATCCTGTCAGTGTAGCCAGCTCCGATGAGTCCGGCAATGGCCACCAGTCTGACCTCATCGGGCTGGAACTCAGTCCAACCTATGCGGTCGAAGCCGGCGTAGGCTCCACGTTCTATGATGCCTAGGTAATACGCGATATTACTACTTGAGCAGGTATGACCAATAACTACATGCGAGAGGTCAGCTCCTTCTTCCTCCAATATGTTTATCTGCTCAATGCCCAGAGTGCCGTGCTCAGTGTGGGTGATAATAGGCACGCCGGTACTTCTACTTACCCGAGCCGCTGCCTGTAGTATTTTCCTTTCAGACTCTGCAATAGCGCTCCCTGCAGTACCTACCTTGATAATGCCAGCCTTGGCATTGGTACCGCGGATGCCCTTGGTGATCTCATGCTCCATGATAGCTGCCAAACGGTCAACGCTTGTTTGAGCAACGTAGAAGGGAAGGTATGGTCTGTCACTGAAACCAGTGGCAGCAATAATGTTCATACCCGTGGCCTCAGCCACCCTCACCATGAACTCAGCATGGCGGGACAGATTGATAGGGGTGGCATCCACCAGGGTGGAGATTCCCCTCTTCTTCATAGCCAGAAGCCCATCTGTCACCGTCTTAACTGCATCTTCCTCGTCGAACTCTATGAGTGGGTCCAGCTCAATTCCAGGCCACCTCCAAAGAAGGTGCTCATGCATGCGGGTGTAACCCAATGCTGATGAGTCGATAGTCCCCAGAACTGTATTCACCTTGCTTATGGTATTGCTCCTTCCTATCTTAACCGCATTCTGTATTTCTTACATGCCATCACCAATATTTCCACATTCTCCACTTAATCTCATTGCTGCCTCCACTAATAATACTTCGGCAGATGTCACGGAAAAACATATTGGTTAAGTGCCTTAGTTGTTACGAGCTGCTATAATTCAATCCACTTCTTGTCTTTGGCCCGTCCTTCAACGAGATTGCTCAACATAACCGCGTAGAAAGTTCCTTACTGCCGCCTCAAATGCTTCTGGATTATCTCCCATCACGAAGTGTCCAGCACATTCAATACTAACTAACGACGCAGAGGGTAAAGTTTCGGCCATTCTGCGTGCTGCTGCCGGAAGGAGCAGGTCACTTTCCGCACCGTGCACAACTAAAACTGGGCATACAATTCTTTCCATGTATGACCACAGCCATTCTAGAGTAACAAGTTCACCATGGCGCAGTGACGGGTCGTACTTGAAGATTAGCCTGCCAGACTCGCCACGCTTCATAGTATATTTTACCAGGTGGCGTTTATAATCCTCGGAGTAATAAGGAGATTCCTGTTCCATTTGCCTTACTGCCTCTTCCTCAGAATCATATACCATAGGAAGATTGGCCAACCTTTTTTTTACTTGTTCTAGAGAAGCAGCGTTAATTTCAGGACCGTTATCAACAATTACCAGCCGGGCTACTCTGTTAGGGTGAGTTGCCGTATAAATTATGACATTGATGGCACCTAAAGAATGCCCGATGAGCACAATATCGTTCAGCTCTAGCTTGTCCACGAATTTGGTCAGGTCAGCTACATATTGCTCCGGGCTGTAATTCCCCGCCCAGCTGCTATCTCCATGCCCCCGCTGGTCTATGGCAATAACATGGTAGTCCTGCCTCATACTCCATGCAAAGAAGTCCCAATAGTGGGCCTCACAACAGAGACCATGAACCAGGAGCATCGGGGTGGCGCCCGAATTACCCCAATCCAGATAGTGAAGCTTCAGGTCACCATCGGTAAACCATTTATCCTGAGGAAGCTCCATCTTCTTCATTTCATCACCTCAAGTCTATCGTTTATCTTGTTTTAATTTAGTACATTCTGCTGGTTCCTGTGGTGGTTCAGTCGTTTTAGATAAATTGCTCGTGACACAATGATACATCTAATATGGATTCCTTTTCAACGAGCTATCAGAACTTAAACTGGTGATTTTGGACTTTTCAGCCTCGACTATATAATCCGCCCAATTGTTGAATGCTCTCTTTTGTCGCTCTACAAACACTCTTCAATCAAGCCACGCACATATCTAGCTATAGCTGGAGCTGCCGTCAGACCGGGAGACTCAATCCCGATGAGGTTGATAAAACCTGGCAGACCTTTGTCAGCTTCATCCCTAATGACGAAGTCCTTGATGTCTTCCCCAGGTTTTTGAAGCTTTGGTCTGATACCGGCCATTTCAGGTTCTAGATCATCATACTCTATAGAGGGTAAAAATCTTCTTACCAAGTCGTAAAAGAGCTGTTTGTGTCGATTATCAACAGCATAGTCAATGCTATCTACATATTCGATACTGGGACCTAGCCGCATCCTTCCTTACAAATCAAAGGTAACATGAATCCCAACGCTACTGACCTTAGATGGCGGCACTGGATATATTAACCTGTTGACTAATGTACTTTTGCTACTAGCTACACCGAAGTACTCCCCTTTGCAGTAGTGTAACTTGTACCTTGCTTTAGCTATATCTATTCCAGCTAGCTCAGCTACCTTGTCACAGTGGAGGCCAGCGCAATTTATTAGGATCCTCGTGATGAAAGAAAATTCTCCTGTGCCGTCTTCTACAGTGATTTTGTACTCGTCAGCTACCTTTTCTATTGCCACTACTTTTGTTTGATAGGCTATTTGAACTCCCCTGTCCTTTGCTTTGGCAATGAAGTACTTCATTAAGGTGTGGGAGTCAATAATGCCGGTTGATGGCGAAAACAGAGCGGCAACCCCATCCACATTTGGCTCTAATTCCTTTATCTCTCGTTTTGATAGTATCCTTAGACCCTCCACGCCATTTCTTTGGCCTCTTTCCAACAGCGTTTGTAATTCCTCAGTTTCTTCATCATTTGTTGCCACTATCAACTTTCCCAATTTTTTACAACCAATCCCATACCTTTCACCGAGTTCATAGAGCATAGTATTTCCGATGACACACATCTTCGCCTTCAGTGAATCCTCAGGATAGTAGATGCCGGAGTGAATAACTCCGCTATGCCTGCTGCTTGTTTCCAAGCCAAACGCTTCATTCTTTTCCAGCACGTAAACTTCACTATCTTCGCTCGCTACCTGTGCAGCTATCGCTAACCCCACCACACCAGCCCCGATGATAGTGATATCAGCTTTATACCTCATGCCACAGCACCTTTTGTCATTAAGAAGTAATTGGTAAAATGATACCTGAGCAAACTCGCTTGCACCTTTCCCTAAGTATAACACGCTGACTATAAAGGCTATAGTTTGCTAGTTATTCAGGGAGAAACCATTGTCCAAGTTTAGCTAAATATTGAACTTAACGCTAGATTGTATAGTTAATCACCATGTCCTATAATCTGCTTGCCAGTCGAATCTGTGGATAAGGAGGAATTAATATGCCTGCGCCAACTCTAGCGTATGTGAAAAACATGATTCGCCGTTCTCTCCGAGAATCGGTGCTCTAGGACCCCAGTTCTGAGATGGTCAATTCTGTCCTTTGTGGTACCCTTTTCCCACCACTTTCGGGACATTACCGCTCTATTGTTTAAGACACAAGCTACATGGCTTCTTGATAACGACTAAAAACGTCAGTATACGACGAGTCGAACTGTTCATATTTGCGTCTAATCTCATCAATACGCTCGTTAGGCCATTCTATATCCCATCCCAGACCCAAATCCTCGTCAACTAGGACGACTGTCAGTTCAGTAAGCTCCGGTTTCTTTTCAATGATGACGGTAATATTGCAAGCCCGCTTCGGCACATAACAATCAACACACCTACCTGCCTTAGCGCACGGTAATTTAAGTTGCCTTGTTTTTGCCATTGTGGGAGTGATTGTATTTTTGATACGATAAATTGCCGCATCAACGTTTTTAACTATTTTGTTTCTGCCCACAACTACTACTGACTTGCCTGAACCCCAAATGATACCCGCTACTCTGTTGCCTAACCCATCTATATTCACCAGTTTCCCGTCTTCAGTGACAGCATTCGTTCCGGAAAGAAACACATCAGCATTGAGGCTCCTTCTCAATGTCTGCATGAATGTCTCTTCGTGGAATTCAGCAAGTCCGTAGGACGGAGCAACGGGGTCAATAAGCATATTCCCCCTCTCTTTCAAAGCCTTTAGAACACCAATTTGCCTGACTGTAACAGAATTGGCGACACCGACACTTGCCTGCGGGGGAATCGCTTCCAATATTTTGTACGTAGCATCTTCGGCGTTTTTAGAGAGCACAGCGTTAAATCTATTACGCCTCAGTCGCTCAATTACTGCTAAAAGTTGTTCATTATTTTCCATTTTTCATACTCTGTACACAGCATTCCCGTCACGATGGGGACTGCGTCCCATAACTGGTGGAAATTCGATCTGGCCATATCCTATACCCTGTTATCATCTAAGTCAATCCCTTTAAACAACCAGTGCTTCCAATAAGAATTCCAGTTTGTAACTTCACTGCCAGCGTTCTATCTATCCCCAACCAGCTTTTGAACGTTTTGATAGTATAGAGCCCAGGTCCGCTCTATCCCCCGTCCAACCGAAATAGCCCT
>Ga0209636_10008179_pt1 | contig 10662 bp, 2 predicted proteins | sample DeeMarSWOR152_54_FD_187464 | JGI IMG/M metagenome (GOLD analysis project Ga0209636, IMG submission 187464) | Marine sediment microbial communities from White Oak River estuary, North Carolina - WOR-1-52-54 (SPAdes) (version 2) | ecosystem: Environmental > Aquatic > Marine > Intertidal zone >... | reverse complement strand
TGTCCTTTTTTCATTTTGCGGCTTCCCTTATCACTCAATAGAATCAGGCGAAGTACTTCATTGATCCGGACGGTTCGAACTTTTCCACTGACAAAAACCAGCTTTTCAGGGAAAATCGAACCAATCAATTGCTGCCTAGTATCAATATCCGCAGAGGGGTAAAATTTACTGAGGTTGGTAAGCAGATTTATTCCTGATTCCAGATATTTTTCAAAATTTCGTTTTATAGATTTAAGTTGACGGAGTTTTACAATCAATTCTTCTTTGACTCCCTCAAAACGTGATTTCATTTTATTATAATCATCAGGTGATATTTTATTGTCAATGAGCATATCCTGAAGGTTTTCGATGCGCTTGTTCTGCTGTTCCAATTTATTTGCAAGCTCTTTAATATGAACATCTCGGTCAAATTCACGACTATTAAAAATCTGTTTTATTATCTCCAGGTAAAGTTCCTGAGCTTCTTTTGTAAACCTGAATTCATCCAATATCCCTTCAAAAATATAGTTAACCTGATCTGCTCTCACCCTAACTTTACCACAATGGTTACAATGATAATAGAAATGCCTTGACTTATTTCTGCTCCTGGAAGCACTACCAGTAAGTTTTAAGCCACAGTTGGGACATAAAAGAAATCCTCTGAGAGGCAACTCTTCCTTCTTTCTTGTGGCCTTTGGATGTCTGCTTTTCTCGACTCTGTTGTTTAAAATCCTATGGACCTTATAGAATAACCTTTCACTGATTAACGGTTCATGGATTCCATCTGCAAGGTAAGCCAGCTGACCCTCTTCTTCAGGCACGAATATTTTTCCAATATATATTGGATTCCTCAAAATGCTTGACATTCCGCTTCTACTAATAACAATACCTTGTTTTCTTAATTCATATCTGATTTCAGCTTGTGATTTACCGTTGGTCAACAGTTGAAAAATATATTTCACATGTTTTGCATTTTCATTCGGGATTATCAGGGGCTTATTATTTTCATTTCTGCTGTTTTTGTAACCTGTTGGTGCACTATGAGTCCATCGGCCTGCCTTCCATGCTCCCCGAATTCCTCCTTTTATTTTTCGCGATCTAATATCATTGTCAATCTCAGGTAAAGCAAGATATATTGCCAGCATTGCCTTCATTTCCGGTATCTTGAAATCAATTGGTTGCTCAATGGCCTGTGCTTCAATACCAAGCTTATTCAACCTTTTTATCATCTCATAAGCATCTGTAGTATTCCTTGAGAACCGATCCCAGGTAGTAAAAAGTAATAAGTCAATTTTACCTCTATTTGATTTAATATATGAAATGAGTTTTTGGAACTCAGGCCTGTGAAAGGTTTTTGCCGAATAATCTTCACGGTATACATTGATAATATTTATATCATGTTTTTCACAGTATCTCCTGAGGTTTTCTTCCTGAACATCAAGACTGTATCCCTTTGCTTGCTCGTCTGAACTAACTCGAGCCATCAATATTGCTCTTTTCATAACTTCAATGTTTTAAGAATTGTTCGACATTAATCTCCGCTACGGAGAAGATGTTGGAGTTTTAGAAATCCAGAGAGGTTTAAAAAATGGTAGTTTCGTTGATATGATAGTTGGTTAACGATGCATTCAATCGTTACATGAGTGAAATCTGAAGTAGATATCTGGGAACTACCCAATCTATACGGATTTTAGAATTTTGAGAAAAGGATTTACACACTATTTGCACGAAAATCAGTTTCTCATTTTAATCAACGAACCTGGGCCATTACTCTCTTACCCACAACCTTGCTCTTAAATGTTAAATTGAGTATCTTTGTTTTCCATTGGTTTAATCAATTATGCTATCCAAGATTACCATTACATTCTTGATTTTACTGGTATGCAGGAATATTATCTCAGCACAAGTGGATAATATTCCTTTCGATCGTATTACTACAGAGAATGGCCTGTCAAATAATATGATACGGACTATTACTCAGGATAAAACCGGTTTTTTATGGATTGGAACGAATGACGGATTGAATAAATATGATGGATATGAATTTACCACCTATCTGCATAGTAATGAAGATTCAACCACAATCAGTGATAATTCGGTTACAGCATTGTATGAAGATGAAACCGGATTCATCTGGATTGGAACCAGAAACGGATTAAATTATTTTGATCCTTCAAAAGAGGAATTTATCCGTTATTATAAAAGTGATTTTGATTCTGCGAGTATAAGTTCCAATTTCATCCGAACTCTCTATAAAGATCACCAGGGATATCTGTGGATAGGTACACAGACAGGCAGCCTTAACCGTTATGATCACTTTCATGGAGGATTTACCTGTTATCCGGTAAGGGGAGGAAATGTCAGCTGCATTTTTGAGGATCATGATGGAATATTATGGATCGGTACTGCCAGAGGTGAATTATACAGGTTTAATATGAAAACCGGTGATTTTCAGCATTATATTAACAATCTTGCTGAAAAGATTCCAATCAAAGAAAATGACATCTGGTTTATCAGGGAAGACCTCAACAATGCTCTGATAGTTGGTATGGCAGCAGGTTTATATAAATTCAATAAAACTACAGGTGTTTTTACAACATTTCTTCCCGCTTTCGAAAATCTTGGCAGTTTCAGAAATAATGAATTTCACTGCATATATGATGAATCAGCAGGGTATTTGTGGCTTGGAACATATGGAAAAGGCTTGTATAAGTATGATATGAAACGGAACGATTATGTTGATTACCAGCTGGAACCAAAAAATACTAATAGTCTCAGCAACAATGATATTAATTTTATTTTTCGTGATCAATCCGGAGTTATATGGATCGGGACACAGGATGGATTGAATAAGGCAGATATGGGTCGGGGCTTATTCAGTCATTATCAGAACATCCCTGGAAATCCGAACAGCCTCAGCCTGAATTTTGTAACCTCCTTTGCCGAGGATCAGAATGGAATCCTCTGGATCGGGACTTTTGGTGGGGGGATCAATAAATTTAACAGGTCATCGGGCAATTTTACGCATTACAGGAATTGCAGTAATGATCCCAACAGTTTGATCCATGATGCTGTCAGGGCATTGTGCATTGATAACCAGAAGTATATATGGATCGGCACCATGTATGGTGTTGACAGGTTTGATCCGAAAACAGGAAAGTTTGATCACTATACACATGATCCTCATAATCCGGCCAGTCTGAGCGGTAATGATATTCTGGAAGTGATAGAGGACCGGTATGGTATGATTTGGATTGGGACATATGGAGACGGATTAAACAAGCTGGACCCGCAAACCGGCAGAGCAATCCGGTACCAGGCAAAAGATAGTTCAACACATGGTCTCAAGTCTGATCATATACGGACCATTATGGAGGATAACCAGGGATTTATCTGGCTGGGTTGTGTAGAGGGTGGTGGTTTGTATAAATATGATCCAAAGCGTGATTATTTTAATCATTATTATAATAATTATCATGATTCATTAAGTATTGCAAGTAATAATATTAATAGTATTTATGAAGATAAAAGGGGAAACCTGTGGATAGGTACCTGGAATGGATTGTGTCTAATGGACAGAGAGACTGGCAAATGCCGGAGATTTTATACAAAGGAAGGACTTGCACATAATAAAATAGTTGAGATTTTATCTGATGAAGAAAATAATATTTGGATCTCCTCACATAAAGGATTATCAAAGTTAATATTCAAGACAGGGGATGATTACAGATTTATAAATTATACATTACGACAGGGGATTCAGGGTGATGAATTTACAATCAATGCCTCAATGAAAACGCATGAGGGTGAATTGGTTTTTGGCGGAACAAATGGTTTCAATACCTTCTTTCCTCAGGAAATACAGGTCAATGAATTCATTCCACCGGTTATTATCACTGATTTCAGGATTTATAATGAATCCGTACCTGTCAATAAACCCTATCATGGGCGGGTGATCCTTTTTGAACATATCAGTAAAACAGATCATATAGATCTTCGCTTTTCCGATAAAGTCATTTCCTTCCAGTTTTCAGCACTTTCCTATTCACTTCAATATAAAAATAAATATGCATATATGCTTGAAGGGATTGACAAAGATTGGGTCTATACCTCGGCTGAAAGAAGATATGCAACTTATACAAATCTGGATCCCGGAGAATATATTTTCAGGGTAAAGGCATCTAATAGCGATGGAGTCTGGAACAATACAGGAACTTCAATTTATTTAACCATAGCTCCCCCGATATGGAAAACCTGGTGGGCATATGTGATTTATGCAGTTCTTGTATTTTTAATACTGATGGGAATCAGAAAAATAGTGATGATAAGAGTACAACTTAAGAATGATCTGATACTTGAGAGAATTGAACGAGAAAAAGTGGAAGAGATCAACCAGTTGAAACTTCGTTTTTTCACCAACATATCTCACGAATTTAAAACGCCTCTGACTCTTATTCTCGGTCCTCTGGAAGAACTGATATCAGGGACAGACAAAATAAGCCTCATGATACGCAATAAATTGTTATTGATTCATAAAAATGCAAACAGATTGTTGCGATTGATAAATCAACTGATGGATTTCAGGAAAATTGAAAGAGGTGATATGGAATTGAAGGTTATCAAAGGAGATATTGTTGTTTTTCTGGAAGAAATTAAAAAGGCATTTGATGATTTTGCAGTAAAGCATAAAATCAATTATCAGTTTCTCACTAAAAGAAAATCTATTGAAGCCTGGTTCGATCCCGATAAACTGGAGAAGATATTCTATAATCTCCTTTCAAATGCTTTTAAGTTTACACCGGACGGGGGAAGTATCATTATAAATATTTACATTGTTAATACGCCGCATAAATATAAACCAGCCAATACCAATCAATCAATAATATATACACCAACAAAGAGAGTGTCTGAAAAAACACCCGGCGCCCTGGAAATAACTGTGGAAGATAGTGGTATTGGAATTTCTGCAGAGCGTCTTCCAAAAATTTTCGACAGATTTTACAAGATTGAAAAAACTGACCGATTCAGACATTTAATTGAAAAAGAGGGCAGTGGCATTGGATTGGCATTAACAAAAAATTTAATTGAACTTCATAAAGGTAAGATCAGGGTGGAGAGTGAGGAAGGCAAAGGCAGCACATTTACTATATCACTGCCTCTTGGTAAAGAGCATTTTACACAGGATCAGATATTGGAAGAAAAAGACGGAATATTTGATATGAGAAAATATGAAGTAACCTCTTACCTGGTCGGTGAATTTCAGGATGAACTTCTGTCCGAACCCGATCCGACCCAGGTTGAGGAAGTTAATGAAAAAATCCCGATTGTATTAATCGTTGAGGACCATGTTGAATTAAGATCATACCTGAGATTCAGTCTTGAACCGGTATATAAAATTATTGAAGCAGGGAATGGCCAGCAGGGTCTGGAACTGGCAACAGAAAATATCCCTGATCTTATTATAAGTGATATCATGATGCCGGGAATGGACGGAATAGAATTATGCAGAAAGTTGAAAACCGATGAAAGAACCTCACATATTCCCTTGATTCTGCTTACTGCTAAAGATACAATTGAGGATAAAATTCAGGGCTTCGAGACAGGGGCCGATGAATATATAGCTAAACCGTTCAATATCAGTCTTTTGACTATTAGAGTAAAGAACCTGATCGAGTTACGCCAAAAACTTCGCGATGATATTTGTAAAAAAATATTGCTGGAACCAAAAGAAAAAATTGTTGAATCAATCGATGATAAATTTTTACTTAAGATAATGCAGATCGTTGAAGATAACCTTTCTGATTCTGAATTTAATGTCGACCGGTTTGGAGAACTCGTTAATATGAGCAGAATGCAGTTGTACAGAAAGCTAAAAGCACTTACCTGCCTTTCGGCTAATGAATTCATCAAAACTGTGAGGTTGAAACGTGCTGCCCAACTGCTTTTGCAAAATAGTCTTACAATTTCTGAGATTACCTACGAAGTTGGATTCAATGATCCGAAATACTTCAGTAAATGTTTCCATAAACAATATGGCATGACTCCCTCCAGATATGCGGCAGAACATTCGACATGACAATCCGCTGTTCTTTGACCAGTTGTGATACAGCTCCAACTTTCCTGGCTGCTTTCATGCTTACCTGCATCCCTGCATCCCTGTGACCATATCCTGATTCAGATCCATTGTTTTTCTTAATGAGTTGAATACACAAATTTGTAAGAATTATCTTCCCTTTTGAGAGATTTTTACACTTGTGGGAAAAGATTAATTTGGAATTTTACATTCAGAGTTCCAATTCAATTATTCAATAATGAGTAAAAAAGGCAGGGTAATAATCATTGAAATAATTCTGTTTGCCCTGATTGTTGGTATTATACTGCTGGTGATTTCCTTTATAATTTAAAAGGAGATGATAGAATGTATCATTAAATAACTTTAATATGAATAAAAAGAATCGAATAATCCGGAGAGGACGGGGATTATTCCTGTTTTTTCCCGGTCTGTTCATGTTGTTATCAACCGGTACCGGATTTACGCAGGAGAATGAGATTTCCGGGAAGGTTATATCCTTGAGCAAAAGCATACCTTTAAGCGAAGTTATTGTTTCAGTTGAGGGTGAAAATACTAAAACTGAGACTGCAGAGGATGGTACATTTTCATTATCACTGAGGAAATCAGAGGCGATTCTGAATTTTAAGCTGGAAGGTTACAATGAATACAGGTATTACTGGGAAGGACAGGGTAATATTGAAATATTTCTGGTTTCCGGGCAGGAAGTGGAAAAAGGTCATTTTATTTTATCGAATTTGCAGCCGGGAATGGTAGGTGTGAAAGAATCCGATCTTGATGCAATACCCTTTGAATCTGCAGGAGAGGCATTAAAAGGAAGGGTAACCGGGGTCAATGTCATTTCAACTACCGGCCAGCCGGGTGATGATCCATTGATTCAGATAAGGGGAATCAGCACTTTTCTGTTTAATCATGATCCGGTGATTCTCGTCGATGGAATACCGGTTTTAAGTTTATCGGATATAAATTTCAACGATGTGGAATCTGTTGAAGTACTTAAGGATGCTTTTTCAACATCCATGTTTGGAAGAAAAGGAGCCAATGGTATCGTAATAGTAACTACCAAACGGGGCAAATCTGTAAAAAATATGGTGAGTTTTAATGTAAGTTATGGGATACAGAGCCTTTCTAAAAGATATGAACTTCTGAATGGGACTCAATCATTTGATTTTATGGAGGAATTGAACCAGCCTTTTCTTGGTACACCGGGTGATAAAAGTGCATACTGGGGTAATGAATTCGAATCCGGTATAATGATCGACCGGAATAATCTTTATAATATCGACTGGCAGGATGAATTATTCAGATCTGCGCCACAACAGAATTATTCACTCGTTTTTACAGGAGGTTCCGAACAAACACGTTTCAGAGTTTCCGGTTCTTATTTTGACAGGACAGGTATCCTCAAACCATCCGGATATACAAGGTTTTCATTTTCTTTCAATCTCGACCATAAAATATCAGACAGGCTTGAAATAGGATCAAATGTATATTTCACAAAATCTGGTCAGAAAGTAGTAAATATTGGTTCTTCAGCTGAAAACGGAGGAGTTGTTTTGTCAGCTCTTGCATCGGCACCTTTCCTTCCTTCGGATGATGGTGTCAACAGTTATTTTATAAACCCGATGAGACCTGAAATAAATAATGTTCACGCCAACATTAATGGTATTGAAGATAAATATGACCGCAGCATCATCATTCCGGGTTTTTTCCTCAATTATAAAATAATCGACGGGTTGAAACTTCAACTGGCAGGTGCCTCAAATATAAATCTTACCCGGCGAAGCATGTTTATGTCTACGAAACATACCTACTTGGGACGTTACCAAAAGGGCATGGGGATTTATTCAGGCCGGGAATTTATAAGCTGGGATTTTGATGTGCTTCTTTCTTACGATAAAAGTTTTGGTGAACATAATATTGGGATTCTTGGTGGTTACAGGCTTTATGGAAACAGGTTCTCCTGGAATGAAACCATTGGTAAGGAATTCCCGACAGATGATGTGAAAATGCTAAACGCTGCATCCAGTAAGGTAGCTTCCTCAAATATTAATAATTACAGAGATAATGCTTTCATTGGGCAGCTCTCATATAATTTTAACAATCGTTATATGATAGCCGCGAATATCAGGGCTGAATCATCCACCCGTTTCAGTAATGATTATCATGTAGAAAGTGATCCGATTAAGCCTGAAGACTGGGAGATCGTGAAAGATGCTGCCTGGGGGGCATCATATGGCGTTGCACTTCAATGGAAAATCTCTGAAGAGGATTTCATGGCTAATGTAAAAAGAATCAGCGACCTGGGAATAATATTTACCTATGGCAAAACCGGTAATGATGGAGGATACAACACAGGCAGAATATATCCTGTTTACTGGACAGATACGGTTCCGGAATTAAATCCTGATGAGGATCTTACAGAAGTACTCTTTCCCGGGATTGGCTTTCCGCAGAGAAATCTGCAAAATCAGTTGTGGGAATCCATGACAGAATTCAATATTGGGTTTGACTTAGGAATAATGAATAACCGTCTCCATTTTTCTGCCGGATATTTTAAAAGAAATATCAGTGACCTGATATTGCCGGATTTCTCCGATACAATTTTCTTATACAGTAACCTGGGAGAGCATTCAACCGGCGGGCTTGAACTGCTGGTTAACACCGTAAATATTTCAGGTGAGAGGATTGAATGGCATACAGGACTTTATGGAACATATCTTATGAATGAAGTAAAAGGTTTGGGAGATCGATATGAAAACAAGGTGGTGGGATTTGGTTCAGGAAGTAATATAATCATGCCGGGACAGCCAGTTTATGAGTTCTGGGGGTACCAGACCGATGGAATCTTTCAGAATCAGACAGAGGTGGACGGCCATGCGTTTCAGCCGGGAGCAGGACCCGGTGATATACGTTATGTTGACCGGAATGCAGATAATGTAATCAATGATGAGGATAGAACTATCCTGGGAAATCCATCTCCGGATTTTATGGTTGGATTTGATAACGTTATACGTTTTGGCGATATAGAACTAACCATATTCCTCCAGGGAGTGTTTGGTAATGAAATACTTAACCTTACACGAATGCAGACAGAAGGATTCAATGATTTTATTAACCAGTCATCCGGGGCTCTGAACAGGTGGACCGGCGAAGGAACCAGTCAGGTACTTCCACGCGCAACAATTGGTGAAAACAATATACTGATCTCCGACAGGTTTATTGAAGATGGTTCTTACCTGCGCCTGAAGAACATTGTACTTGCTTATTATATCCCGCAAAATGTTATTGGTAAAGTAGGTATGGAGCAGGCAAAGATTTATCTTACCGGGCAGAATCTGCTGACATTTACCAGCTATAAAGGATATAATCCTGAAGTAAGTACATTCGGACCGCTTGGAGTAGATTATGGCGGATACCCGCAATGCAGGTACATAGGAGGAGGCATACAGGTAAGTTTTTGAATATACTGAACTGAAAAATCTAAAAAATACAATATAAAATGAAAATCCTGATAATTAAAGGTTACAATTTTCAGAGATGGATACTGGCAGCAATTTTACTTCTTCTCTTCATGCCATCTTTTGCACAAATAATCATTTCTGGCAGAGTGACAGATGATAACAATGAACCTCTTCCCGGGGCCAATGTATTTGTAAAAGGAACAACCACAGGTGCTGTTACCGATCTGGAAGGTAATTATACATTAAATGTTACCGGAGAAAATGCAGTCCTGGTATTTTCATATATCGGTTATTCTTCCCGGGAAATATATATTGGAGATCAGCGTGTAATTAATGTTGAACTTATCGAAGATATAGCAAAGATGGAAGAGGTGGTTGTCATTGGTTATGGTACTCAGAAAAAGATAGACCTCTCCGGATCGGTTTCAGTGGTGGATGCTGAAGATTTACAAACATTACCGATCAAATCTGCCGGTGAGGCGCTGAAGGGCCGGGCAGCAGGTGTCTTTGTCAAGTCAAACACCGGGCAGCCTGGATCGGATCCTTCCATTTTGATTCGCGGACAGAGTTCCATTTCTGCAGGTAACTCTCCGTTAATTGTTGTGGATGGGGTTCAGGGAGTCAATCTGAACGATATTGATTTTAATAATATTGTCTCTTTTAACGTGCTGAAGGATGCGGCATCTTCCGCTATTTATGGCAGTGCAGGAGCAAACGGGGTTATTCTTATAACAACACGGCGTGGTGAGCCCGGTAAAACAAAAATTGATTTTAATTTTTATACGGGATGGCAGGTTCCTCCTGAAAAGTTAGATGTGCTTAATCAAAAACAGGCGCTTGAACTGATCCGGGAGATTGATGTAAATAACGAAATAGAACCCTTCCTCGGCAATCAGTATATTTCAAATTATATGATTGATACCACCAACCTTATTGAAACCGACTGGCAGGATGAACTTTTCCGGGTGGCACCCATGCAGAATTATTCGCTCTCTTTCTCAGGCGGACAGGAAAACTTTGCTTACCGGGTATCGGGTGGATACCTCAATCAGGTTGGCTATATTAAACCATCCGAATTTCAGCGTTACAACCTGAAAACCAATCTCGATTACAGGTTTTCAGAGAAGTTAAAGATGATCACGGATATCA
>Ga0209636_10008178_pt1 | contig 10662 bp, 10 predicted proteins | sample DeeMarSWOR152_54_FD_187464 | JGI IMG/M metagenome (GOLD analysis project Ga0209636, IMG submission 187464) | Marine sediment microbial communities from White Oak River estuary, North Carolina - WOR-1-52-54 (SPAdes) (version 2) | ecosystem: Environmental > Aquatic > Marine > Intertidal zone >... | reverse complement strand
TGTTAAACATTTCTGGGGCGACCTTCCAGTGATAACCATATAGGGGTATCCTGAATCAAGATAAAGTTTTTCAGAGGGCGCACAAATCTCAGCTGAGTTAAAAATTACTAAGGGCGGCAGCATAACCTGACCTTTACTGAGAAAAAAAGGCACTACATTCACTGCGGCGTCAAGATGTCGGTTGAGGACAATGTTTGCCCGAACTTCAGTAGTATGTTCCCTCGGGCGTGGTGGTAAAACAATGCAAGAACTGCTACAAGGCAATCACAAGCCTCGCGAAGTACTATAGTGAATACGAAGCCAGCATACCCGAAGAGGTGGAACGACACCTTCTAAATTATGTGAGGCCCGACTTTTCCGAACCTATACTTGTCTGATCCTGGCAACATGCTGGATGACGTTCGCTATCCTAGGCGAGTTCTCCTCGTCGATGTCATTGAAGGAGATGTACCTGACCTCCTTGTCAGGATTCGGGTTCTTGATCTCATATTTGTACCAGACCCGCTCGTTCGGGGATAGCAGGTACTCGATGTACGGATTCCTGTCACCTTTGACCCGGAGCTGAGTCCAGTCGTGGACGAACAGGTCGCCCTCGGAGTGAAGCGTCCCGTCGACGTACTCCAACGTGATCTCAAGGCAGCCTTTCTCGCTCAAGGCGGCTCCCGCCCAGTAGTACAGGACGTCGAAGTAGTCGAGGACTCCGAACTTGCAGATCTCGCCGGCCTGTTCTTTGCCAAGAACCCACTGGCTCGTGATGTAGCCTAGGACGGTGGTGGCGTAGTTACCCACATCGCCTGGCACGACCTCGTCAAGTTTATACGACGAGCCAACGGGGCTGTCGAGGTTCGTCAGGGTGACGCTCTTCGCCATCCTGTCGATGTACTCCCTCAACACCCGGATCTCCTGCTCCAGCATCTCTAGGTCAGCCTTGACGTCCTCCTGGATCTTGTTCCAGTCCTCGGACCGGATGAGCTCGCCTGGATTCTTCCTTATAGGCTCAAATTTTGCCATACCATCACTCCTTTACCATATTAATTATCGCCCTCACGCCGGTGGCCTTGATGGAGCTGACGGCCTCCTCGACGAGGGTCATATCGTCCCTTCTTATTATCGCTTCCTCAGGTATCCTTATCTCGAAGGTGGCGGGTTGGTGTGCGACCCAGTTGAAGACTAGCCTTACAGTTGGTATGCCGATCGCGAACTTCGACTCGTCGAAGATGGCGGTGTCGTACACGCCGATCTCCTCGCTTATAGGTTCCTCGTAGCACCATTTATGCTGTTTCCTCAGGAGCCTCGGGACTTTGGTGGTCGAGAGGTTCCTACTAACGCTTCTTCTACCGAGCCTGCCCTTCCCTTCTTCTATTACCAGCTTCTGCTCCTTGAGGATGGAGCCTTTGTACGTGATAGACTCGTTAGTTTCCAGGTTAGTGATCGAGGGGTTCGTTATCTTCTCACTTTCCGATTCAATGCTGACCTCGATGGTCGGGGCTGCATCGAGCACGCTCTCACTCGAGAATGCCCACATGTCGCCTGGGTTCACATAGAACTCCCTCTGCATATCTATCGGAGGATTTTCAACCATCTCTATGGGATAGTCCCTCGGAAGGCCAAGGGTCATCCTAACCGAGGTCAGCAATGCGTTTATAGTGCCGCCGCCCTTGAACTCAATCACCGCCTGCTTCAGGCGGTTCCTATACTCTGGATCACCCTCGTGTGGCTTCCTCTCGAAGCCATAAATTGCGCCTAATCTGTCGAGGTTGACCCCGAAAGTTATATCAACCCAGTGGGACCGCAGGATTGCGGTCACCTCTTTCTCTGCTTCGTCGATCCTCTTACCCATAGCGAATAGCAGGTTGAATATTAACGAGTTCCTGTCCCAGGACCTATAGAAGAGAGGCAGCCTGTCGATGATTCTCTTGGTCCTCTCCATTTCACGCTCCTCTCCGCTCAAACGGCCTCACGAGCACGCTGACCTCCCTGACAAGGGCCATCTCGTCAGCCCTTATCTCGATGTTCTCCCTCGTGCTCTGGACCGCCTCATCAACATCCTCTCGATAAGCGTTTATCGTAAGTTCACTCACATCGTAGACGCCATCCACGCTGAACGCGGAGTTAACGACCTTATTGTAGACGACGTCGTCGCCGATGTCAAGCGCAGAGAGGTAACTCCTTATCTTGGACTCGACCTCCCTCTCGACTCTCGATGGGACGGCTCCCTTTACCAAGTTGACGGTGAGATCTATGTCAATGTTGACAATCCCTGGTCGCATGAACTCGACCCTTATCCCCGCCGCCCTGGTTTCGTCGATGATTCTATGGATGTCCTCAGGGCTACCTCCCTGAGCTATGATCTTGACAACACCGAGCACCCCGTCTGGCATGTCCTCGATAAGGACCGACGTGACCCCCTCCACGCCCTTGACCGCGGACTCCAGCGAGGAAAACGTGGCCTTACCGGCGACCTCCAGGGCATGTTTGGCTCTCCCCCTCAACTCATCGTCAGACTCGGCGTCGACGCCCGTGAGGATGTCTCCCCGGTTGATGACGTACTCCACACCAACCAGGGGCTGAGGCATCACAACAATGGACCCAGCAAAGATGTTCCCAGCCCTCCCGGGCTCCACAGCCTTGACGGGGACTATTGCCTCCCACCTCCCCTGAGGCGTCCTATTCAGGATCCTCTCATCGGTGGTCTCGAATACCTTCGCGTCCTCGGTCCGCCTAGCATAGGTGGATACGCTGGTCCCAACCGGTATGGTGATCAGCTCGTATGTGACGTAGTCCACGTAGAACGTCGAGTCGGTGTCGGGTCTCTTGCCTTCAGCGAGCCACTCGACACTATTGCCTACAAGAGTATAGTCCGTGCCTTGCTCGAATTCGTGCGCCGTCTCCTCTAAGTTCCCCTCTATCTTCACGATCTGTTTGACTGGGGTGTTCTTCAGGGAGTAAGAGTTTCTACCGTCTTGTATGTGGGCCTCTTGTTCCACACCGATGTCTCCAGGGTCAGTGTTCCTCCCGAAAGTTACCAAGCCGGTCGCTGGCTCCGCGGATTTTCGCTCGACGCCGAGGATCGACGCGACGAGGTCGAGGGAGCTTCCCGTAGCCGTGTCAATGAAACCAGCCTCGTATACGTAGTTCAGCTGGGCATAAAGGAAGTCCATCTCCCTGCTGACGGCCTCCACGATGGTCCGTACGACGCTTCCAGGGTTAATGTCCGTCACACCCTGCGACTCGCCGATGGTGTAGTTGACGAAGAAGACGGTTTTTTCGTCGGGCTTGGTACCATCGGGCAGCCACTCGAGCATTTCGCCGACGAGCTGGTAATCCTCGCCCTCGCTGAATGTCGTTGTCTCTCCACCCACAACACCGTCAATCTTGACGATCTCCCTGACTGGGGTGTTCTCGAGCCTGAACCTCGTCTGTAAGGCGTCATAAACGTGCCTTTCGTTGACGACTCCTTTCGTTATCTGGGAGAGGATGCTGTCCCTCGTTTCCTCGTAGGACCTCCTTCTGAAGGCCATCAGGCCACCTCCAAGTAGAACGGGAAGACTATGTTTAGGATGCTTGTCAGGCCTGTAGCCCTGACCGAGATGTTGATATCGACCCGGCTGAGGTCGTCCTTTAACATTTCCACACTGATGCCCACCACTTCCTCCACTCTAGGGTCCCGGCTCACGCACTCGAGCGCGTATATTCTAACGAGCTCCCTCGTCCTCTCGTTGTTTGGCTCACCAACGAGCTCGGATAAACGTGAGCCATAGCTCGAGTGGCCGAGTTCCGTCAGTTCTCCTTGCATCGTGTTTAGCCTCATTACGATGGCCTGGGCTAGGTTGTATTCCTCTCCTATAGTATCCAAGTCTCCAGATGGGCTTAAATTGAGATCGTAGCCCGGATCTCTTTCGACGATTTTCAGGTCCCTTCCCAGTCGTTCTCTGGACATTGTTTCTACCTCTGACTATGATTTAATAGGTGCTTGAGGGCTTGGCCAACGCGACATGATGATGTGCGTCCAGGGCTTCGATCCCATCCGAGTGCCTCGCCGCTGGTCCATGAAAATACACCGATTATGAGTTTATGTTTACCATAGCTCCCTTTAGCGTTAACGGTGCGGTGGCCTCGATGTTCGCAGTAGCACCGGCCTTAATCCCCATAGAAGCCTGGCTCTCCATGTTGACGTCAGCTCCTTTCATCGACATCGCTCCCTGCGCCTCCATATTGACCTCCGATCCCTTCAACGACATCGGACTTTTCGATTCGAGAGACGCTTCGGCCCCAGCATTGATCGAAAAGTCATTCTTACTCTCCATCGCGATATTGTCGGCCGTGAAGGACATATCGCCGCTTGCTGTAACATTAATCTTCGCGTCTGACACTAGCTCCACATCCCCGTCTCTGTTGATCTTGAGAGTTGTTTTCCCTGCCTCCACACTCAGGATATCGTCCGTTACCGACAATATTATACCACTGGGGAGCTCCATGTGGAACCTCCTGAGATCGGCGTTCTCCGAGTAGGGGGGGATATAGATGATCTCCTCTCCGTCGTTGGCGGGGGGCCTGTCTTCTGCGGTGTACATGCGACCTATCAATATTGGTGCGTTGATATCTCCGTTCAGGAAGGTCACAAGGACCATTTCGTCCACCTTCGGTATGTGCGCGAGCCCGATGTGCTGCGTTGCGACGGGGACCTTCTGCAGCTCCAACCCTGTGTTCTTCAACTTCACGTTACACTCGTAGTTGTCCTTGTCGCTGTCGCTCGCGTGTGGGAATATGGACGTAACCACACCCAGCTCTGCAACGTGGATCTTCCTGATCTCAGCCTCAACTATCTTCCTGATGACCTCAACCATTCCTGACATTTTCACTTACTCCATCCGATCTCGGTCGTGAATCCGGAGGCCTTGCTGATGACATGCTCTACGCTCCGGACCTGGAACTCCCCGTTCATCTTCGAGTTGCTCATTCCCTTGATCTCGATAGTCTCCCCGAGCTTTATACCCGCATCGCCCACGATCTTGACCGTCCCCGAGAACGTCCTAGACATACTCTCCATCAGGGCTCCCGCCACGTCACCCGCCGCACCAGTCTCCCTTACGCTGGCATCCTGAACTAGGATCTCAGCACCCGTACTGCTCTCTCCTTCTTTGGTCCCCGAGACCTCTTTCTTGGTGAGCCAGGGCCAAGAGTCCGCGCCCTTAAAGCTTGAGGCGCTCTCCCCCTGGACCATCACGCTCTTGACAGCGGGTCTGTCCTCCTGGACTTCAGCCTCTATCACGTTCACTCCATATTCCAGCACGTGGACGGTACCCTTCGTGTATTTCTTAAAGACGAGGTCGCCTTCGGGAGTCATGTACACATCGAATCCGCATTTTTCGGCCAATTCGCGGATATGTTCATGAGCATTCTTACTATCGTCCAAGTAGTAGACCGAGAACTTGACCCCATCGGACGCATCCGGGTTTATGCCAGCCTTACTGGCCAAGTCCTTGACGATTTGCCCAGCGTTCATGCTCAAATAGACCTGATTAACCCTCAACTCAAGAAGCTTCGTAGCCTTGTCCAGTCCCCTGACCGTTACTTCGGAGACGCCTGGTCTGGCGCTGTCCACCATGCCCTTGAAGACATCTTTGAGGTCTTCCTCGTAGCCGATCTTTATCGAGACCTCGTCCCCCTCCTTGATCTTCGTGGTCTTGTCGCTTACTCCGAACACTATTTCGAAGCTGTCAGCCGGTATGTCGATGTCCTGGTTCACCCTTATGCTTACCAAGGGACTTTGGGCGCCTGGCTCGAAGGTCTCCGCTCCGACCTTGACCTTGTATGTGGGTTTGAGCATCTGAACTTCAGTCCCTCTTTATCATTGTATGTTTATAAAATACGCAGGGAGCTAAAAGGGCCTTTATGACCGAGTTAATACAAATTATAATGAGATGTCGTATGAATCAACTTCCTATGGCATCGAATCCCTTTACCACGCTACAAACTTTTATTTTGAATTATTCCTGCTATAGGGTTGCGTATACTTTTATAAAAAAGGGCATTAAGTTCAACTGATAACGGTGCATTGAAATTGGTTGAAGAGAAGGAGATCAAGGTCCCAGTTATCGTCCCGAATGTGATAGAAAGTGTCAAACTAGTCCATGACAATTGGATGCCCATTCAAAATAGAGAGTACAAACATGATCAGCCCGACGGGAGTACAATCGAAAACAAAACCGGAGATAGCGGCTTCATAAAGGAGCGAAACTTCATCGCCGGAAAAAGAAAGATTACACTGAAGACTTTACAAGGTTCAGACAAGGACGTTGAAGGGGGAAATAATCCAGGTCCCCTTCCGTCTTTAGATCTGAGGAACCGCAGCGAGGGGGGCAAGGGACCTTTAAAAAGGGGGGACTCTCGACAAGATACAGTGAAACATCTACAAAGCATGCTGAGTGCCCTCAAATATGATCTCGGAGACACAGGTCCTGACAACGATGGGATCGATGGCGATTTTGATGCAAAGACTCAAGGCGCCGTTGAGGAATATCAGAAATCACATAAGGACTGGGAGGGGAAGCAGCTTCTTATAGACGGTCTTGTAGGATCTAGGACCTCCGACGCCCTCAACCGGACCCTTGTGGGATTATGGTACGACAAGTACGAGACTCCCACAGAGCTGACGGATACCCTCAAGCTCGTGACCGTCACTGATAAGGTTGCGGTAGAGAAGGGTGTGGAACTCTAGGTGATTTGAATGAGCGGTGAAAGTAAGGATCTCCAAATTAAGCGTTACATTATACAGGTGAACCCTGGACGGCCGCGGTTGGGAATCGATCTCACGTTGTGCCCGAAATCAGTTTTGCCCGATGCCCGCAACCAGAAAACAGAGTTTACTGCGAGGATCTATGCGTTCAAAGAGGGGAAATGGGTGTACCCCGGTGAGAAGAGGAAGATCACTTTCAGTTTCAAAGAGGTCTCTAAGGAGAGGGGCGTCTGCATGAACTATCCTATTAAAAATAGAAATAATATACCCGAAAAGAAGAAAGTGGGATTAGTGGAAGTAGACTGGCGCGCGAGTTTGGTCGAAAGTAATACAAACCCTGATCTCTTCTTCCCCGAAGACGATGACAAGATGAAGGACTTTAATTTTGATGATGATGAAACAGATGCCGATGAAAATAAAAAATGCCCCACCGAGATCCTTGTGGCCAACGATAATCCTGCTCACAGCCACCACTACAAGAAGGCTACCACAAAAATGGCTGTAACTGAGGCGAAAGTCTTGGTACGGTGCGAGGACTACGGCGCCTTCGGCATTCTTAAGGTCGAGGCTGAGGACTGTGAGACCCTTAAGCCAAGAGAGAGAAATGCCGGGTGTAGTCAGGAATTGGGAGACAACGATGTCAAGATTCCCAGGGACGACAACGGGAACAATATCGCAGATAGCGCTCCTCAAGATAAAAACAAGGATGGCACTACAGCCTTACCGGACAAAGACGAGGATGATACACCTAGAGGGAATGGAGACAATGGAGATGGGCTCACAAACTACGAAGAGTATAGAGGATTCATTGTGGGGAAAGTTGATGGCCCTAAAAGCCATAAGAGGACAGATATTAACAAGAAACAAAGCTTCATACACGATAAAAATAAAATTGGATATGGGTTTTTTGGAAGGTCTGGATTGGAGATACTCAACATTCCTGGACCAGAATTTTACGGAGGAGACTCAACCGACGGAGACAAAGCACCAGATGCTGGAACGCAGATAATAAACTTCAACCGAGATCCCAACGTAGGCGGAGACCAACATGGTATTAGACTTGTTAAAGAAAACCTTGGAGGGAATGTTTTAGGCCAGGCAGTACATGCTCGTTTTGGTTGGCTCCCCAAAGAAGTTAACAGGGTTAGAATTGATGTTGCTGCGCACGCTGGTATGCATGCTAACGCTCTAGGTGCCTCAATAGCTCATGAATTGGGACATTGTTCTAACCTTCAGCACCATGGTCAACTCCCATCCCACGCTCATCAAGGAGTTACATCAGACCCCTCGGGTGGAGTCACCAGCGGCGATGTCAATTGTGTTATGCGGTATGACAACTATCGTCGTATATGGTGCCATGTCACCGGCGCAAGTCATTGTATTCACAAAATTCCCAGTCCAGAAAACCCAGGCACCACCTTCTGTGACTCTCAAGATGGAAATGGTTGCAATGCTTCAGGTTCCGACTATTGGGGTGATCCTTGCGCCTTTACGAACGATGCTTCGGCTGATAGAGGGGAATGCAAGAATCGGATTAAAGTTAAAGATTGGTAACGAGTGAAATATATGGTGAGAATCTTGGAATCGAACATATTTTCTCAAATAAGTATGGCATGCAGCGCAAACGAGCAAACTAACATCATGGTATACAAAGATGAACCTTTGATCTTTTCAGTCTCCTTGGTTAACGACGATGCTATACACGCGGCCTCTTTCAACGTCCCACTTGAAGACCAAATCAAAGAATTAGAGAGAAAGTTCAAAGCAAATAAGATAACCGAGGAGGAATTTAAGGGAGCGGCAGAAGAGATTAAAAAAGAGATGCTAAAAGTTAGGATCTACAGGATTGGAGGACCTAAAGGATGGCCGTATTTCATTAAATTCCAATCATTGTTAAAGAATAGTTGGGAGGAGTTTAAGTGGCCTCTAAGGCTACTACTGCAGATCCCTTCAAGTAATGTGGTAACTCTGGATGGATGGACCTCTTGCTATGCCGAATTTGGCCTTGATCCCGAGGATATCGAAAGACCTCAGGGAGAAATAAAAGTTAAATCTATAGTGGAGATAGGAAAGGGTATAACAGTCGAATCTAATATCGTCACAATAAATTTTCTAACAAAGAAGATACCGGAAACAGAAAAAGACAAAGAAGAGGTCCTTATTGCTAAAGGGAGATATGCCTACAAAAGAGGTCTATATGATGAGGCGATAAAATATATCCAAAAAGCTTTGCAGGTCAATCCTCACTCTCTACCATCGTTAAACCTACTTGGGGACATAGAGGAGAAAAGAGGGAATCTTAACGCAGCTCTATCCGCATATGAAAAGGCATTGGAAGAATATTTTAAGCAATATCCTGACGCTGACGAGCCACCTCGTCTCATAGAAAGCAATATCAGTAGGCTTCAAGCCTTGTTAAAAATTGAAATTGTCAAATAAATCGCAAACACTATTTCTCGGTACAGGTGAGATATCCGTCTATTTTATCTCGACCTCTTCTTTCTTGTCCTCGTAGCCAGGGGCGTCGACGGTCACGGTGTACATCCCCTGTTCTAGGTTGTCCTTGCGGTATACTCCTTCTGAGTCCGTCTTGAGGGTGTACTCCCCGCCTTCGTACGTTATCTTGACATCCACGTCTGACTGAGGGTTCCCCTCGCCGTCTACGATTTTTCCGGTTATGTAATTCACCGAGGATTTCGCCTCTTCAGTCTTCTCCTCGACCGCCTCCTTGGCCTCCTCCTCCTGGCTCGGTGGGGGATCGTCCTTCTGGGGCGGTGGAGTGTACTCCCTTAACACTATCCTGTACTTGTAGTTGTTTGGCATCCCTCCCATGTCATCCACTTGGAGGTCCTCTATCAGAACGTCTGTGACCTCGGCCACGCCCGAGACGTCCGACGAGAACGGGACTGGCTTCCCGGCCTTGAACTTCAACCTGATGTTCTTCAGGGCCTCCTTCGCCCCTTCGCCATAGATCATGCCCTCGAAGGAGATACGGACGGGCTCTCTCCCAAGGTCCTGAAGTATCCCCCCCTCCATCCCCGGTATCTTGTGCTCGACGACGCTCCGCCTCTCCTCGACTTTTACGTTGTATACGCTATTGATTACTTTAGTCTTCCCGGTGTCGTCGTCCCGAGTGTGTTTTATCAGGGGTATCTTATCGAGTTCTATGCTCATCAGTATACACCATACCTTCGAGCCTCTTCTCTCAGGATGCGCGCTACCTTCCTTTCCAGCTCCTTGAGGTCGATATCACTTATCTTTGGCTCGACCTTTATATCTATGGGACGCCGCCTCTCGACGACACGCTCCCGCCGGACCGCTGTGGACCTCTGCGCCCTGGGGATCGCCTCCACGCGCGAGAGCAAGGGCACTATATCCAGGAGCCTCGGGCTCGGTACGGATACCGGGAGCTGCAGGGCAACTCCCTCGGGGGCCAACTTCCCGATGGGAATCTCCGGCAGGCTAGGAAACACACCGCTCAATGAGGCCGTGAGGGCCTTTTCCACCTCGACCTTTGAATATACCATTTCTCTCAATATGTTAATGTAATCGAAAGTCTTGGAAACATCCAGCTCCCCACCCAGATATTCTAACTCGGGAATTTGAGCGGGTGTCATGCCATAAATAGCGGCTGCGCGTAGGCTCATGAAATCCCCCAAGCTGGATGCAAGATCGAGATAAGTCTGTATTGAATGCCAGGGGGTCTTAATGACCTCTTCCACACCATCCATAGATATTTCGGGCACCTCTAGTTTGGATACCCCGGCAATCCTTGAAGTTGCGGAGATATACTCTTGCAGATTGTCTATTAGCGTTGGGGTCATCTCCTTGTACTCCCCCACCGGAGCAGCCGGAACCCCTGGACGAGTCACCCCAGCAATCCTGGAAGCCATAGCGATGTACTCATGAAGAGGATGGAAAGG
>Ga0209636_10008177_pt1 | contig 10662 bp, 9 predicted proteins | sample DeeMarSWOR152_54_FD_187464 | JGI IMG/M metagenome (GOLD analysis project Ga0209636, IMG submission 187464) | Marine sediment microbial communities from White Oak River estuary, North Carolina - WOR-1-52-54 (SPAdes) (version 2) | ecosystem: Environmental > Aquatic > Marine > Intertidal zone >... | reverse complement strand
CATCTACTTTTTGTGGGCTTCCAACTGGGCATTCCATAATACACTTTCCACAATAGTCACCCCGGCCAATGACCATGAGCTCCAGACTTTGACTCGGATCTCTCTTCCCCATTGCATCAAAGACATCACCAGCATCGATTTCATCCTTATCTGGCATCGCGATATCCTTTAATCCCAAGCTATCCTTGGTCAGCCCCATAGAACCCCACATGCAACGGAAGCGGGCAAATTTTGCTACCTTAAATCTTTTTTCGCCTATCCTTATTTCTACCGAATCGGGGCCGATTGCCTTTGTTGGGCACACTGCAGCGCAAAGGGGCAACCCCTGTCCCAATTTTTTACAATTCTCCACATTGCACAACCTTGGTCCACCATACATCGGATCAGGTTCTAACTTGGCGTTGGTAATGATCGAGCCAAATCTGGCACGCGGTCCCACATCAGGGGTCATTACTAAGCCACTCCACCCCAACTCACCCAATCCAGCGGCTACAGCAGCATGAAGATTGGAAAATTCCATCAGGTTGCTCTGAATATCAAATGTAGAGGTCGCCATTACCGGAACAGCGATATACCCCTCATTTTCTAATAATCGAGCTACCAGGAAAGCAGTTCGGTCCAGGTAATGGAGACTAGGAAGACCAAATCCATGCCACAAATACGAGTAAATAGAATGTCTAGGCCCACCCTGATGAGCAAGCTTATTGGCAAGTTGCACACCTTGATTTATCCTAATTCCGAGGGAGACTATCGTTTGAGCACCAGGAAGGTAATCGGCCGGCTTTCTCCGCTCTGGTTCGTCATGCAGTCGCTCTGCTGGGGCGATCCCTATGTAATCCAAATTGTTGGTTTGTCCAAGCTCTTTAACCTTTCTGGTTAATTCAGTTAATTCCATAATTGCGTTACCCCTTGCCTTTTCTCCATGGGTAGATTCTCCAGAATGTTCTCAACGTCCTGAGGCCTTCCCACGGGGCACCTCAGCAGACATAATCCGCAAAAATGCCCCCGGCCGAAAGCCACGGTCTCAAGCTTCCAGAAAGGTGGAGCGTCCCTTATCAGTTGATCTATAGTATCCATATCAACCTTATCCGGAATCTTCGGCGCATCCTTGCCCATTACCAATGGATGTATTCCAAGCCCAATGGTCCCTCCACACTTCACTTTGTCCTTTTGAGCATATTCAAATTTCCTGTCACCAAAATCTGCTACTACTGTTTCATCAGTGCTAATCAGGCCCAGTGGGCAGACCGCTACACAGAGAGGCAGACCATCCCCCAATTCACTACACTTTTGGGGGTCACAAAGTCTTGGCCCATCGTACATAGGGTCAGCTTCTAGCTTGGCAGTGGTGATGACAGAGGAAAATCTCTGCCTGGGACCATTATCAGGTGTTAAACAAAGCCCGTTCCATCCTATCTCTCCAAGTCCTGCGGCAACAGCAGCATGTCTCTGTGAAAATGCTGCCATCATATTCCGCATATCTTCTACCCCGCTTCCTACAATTGGAACTGAAACATACCCCTCTTTTTCCAACAGTTGAGTCACAAGAAATGCTGCCCTGTCATTGAAGTACATATTTATGAGGCCGTACCCAAGCCATCTGTAGCTGAATGCTACATGTCTAAATCTTTTGTCATGCAAAGCAATCTGTTGAGCTAGCTGAGTACCTTTACCGATTCGGGTGCCTATAGAAACTACCGACTGCGCCCCAGGCAATAAATCACCAGGCTTACGTCCTTCAGGAGCGTGTTCAAATCTGTCAACCGATGCGATCCCCACATAGTCGACATCATTACTAAGGGCTAATTTTATGACCTTTTTAGTTAGTACCGTGTTGGCGCTACTTTTCATACTTTCGCTATAGCCCGGACTTAATGGATGGGTACATAAAGAACTTAATGAAACAAGTCATAACTCACCTACTCGGTACTGTCAATTTTTTTTAAACTCTAAACGTAATACCTCAGTCTTGGGGGGATGGGCTTCAAAAAGCCTCTTGTCTCCGAGCGAAGTTGCTGGGAGCGGTGGGGCACCCACCGAGGATGAGGTTTTGAAAAGGCTGAAACTCCGGTATTGTGGGATGATATGCAAGGCAGCTATTAGGAAAAACTGCCTGGAATTCTTTCAATAGTATAGACCGACACAATCTTACGATCGATAAGCGAATGTTGTCCTTCGTCCCGGGAGAAAGACCGACATGACCGCGCCGATTAAAGCTAGGAGCAATAAGGACATGAATGCCATACGGAAGTCGGGAAAGATATCTCGCAGATAACCTACCCAGAGGGGAGCCACAGCGCCCATTCCTGAAGCGAAGCCCCACATCAACCCCACCGCTGTGCCAACACGCTCTCCTACAGCCAACTCTGCAGCATAGATAAGTAACACCGGTATCAACAAACTCAAGCAGAAACCGGTGACCATGGAGAACCCCAATGTGGCACTGCCTGTAGTGTTTATAAAGCCGAAGAGGGCAATAGCGAGGACACCTAGACCCAGGGTAATCAAGTTGCGCCGACCTATATTGTCTGCGATTAATCCTCCGAGAGGCTGAGACACAATGCCTGGTAGAAGCGTGAGGGGAAGCCACCAGGATGCAGGGATGCTAGAGTTTGCACTCTGCGACTGGAAGGGAAGAAACGTAATAAATCCGGTGAATACTGCCAACGCAACCCCAGCCACTACAGTAAGTAGAACAATTCGACCACCAAAAATGCCGACGAGCATTCCCTTCGATCCCCTTATTTGTGGCTCATCAAGCACTCTCCAGGCCAGCAAAGCCGCAACAGCCCCTGGAATGCTCATCAGCATAATAGCATCACGCCAGCTTCCCGTCGCACCGATGAGTGTCGTTATGGCTATGGGAGCAAGCACAAACCCGATGGGATTAGCAATACCCTGAATGCCCGAGGCTGTAGCCCGATTCGTCTGAAAGTACATGGCGATGAAGTATGTGCTCTGGGGGTGATAGGTGCTGGCTCCGATCCCCATGAGGAAAAGGATAACAAGCAAGATAGCATAATTTGGCACGAGGCCGAGAGCGGCCGCCGTCAAAGCATAGAGCAACAAACCAATAATAATAGCTAATCTTCTCCGCATCATTACATCAGAGAAATAGCCAATGAAGGGCTGTAAAAAGGCCCCTACAATGTTAGCCATAAAAACCAGCATGCCTGCTTGAAAATACGTAAGCTGGAAATCTCTGGCCAGGAAAGGTAGTAGAGGAGGAATAACCATGAAATAAAAATCATTTGCAAAATGGCATATACTGAGAACACCTAATATATTCCGCCTGCGTCTTGCAGCAGAGGACTCTGCAATTGAATTAGCATGGACCATCATCCATCTCCTTGCCCACTTCCGCTGGTAGCACAATTCAAAAAACTATAAGACTTCATGCAACTTTGGCGTACCACTTCCCATGAAAGTTTTTAGAAAAACGGTTCCATAAACATGTCAGGCGCCGGCCAGCCTGCGGCAAAACCTAAGGGTGATTTCTTGGGTCTCGATTTGGATGTAGTATTCAAATTACATCCACCAGACTGACCAGCGCCTGCCAAAGATCCAGCATTTTGTCACCGCCAAAAATAGGAGGAGACACCTGATCTCCGGTCGCGACTACGAGAATTATCTTGAATCCACCATTACTTTCCACCCATTCGTTTATTTCCCCTTGGTAACGCACTAACGCTTATCCCACGGCAGTATAGGATAAGCCAAGGGTGCTGAAGCTTGATCTTTAGGCCATATTAGCTCATCCCTGCCGTTCTGCCACTGCGACATAGTCTGCATATACTTCCCAACCGCCTTGCCATTGGGCTTGAATTTTAGCGGTCCCATAATGGTCATCGTGTCAGTAGCAGCAATTGCGTCTCTGACCTTATCTCTGTCCAGAGTCCCGGCCCGCTCGAGGGCATCAGCCAATATCTGGACACAGACGTATGCTGATCCTGCGGGCGGTTCAGGCAAATTCCCGTAGGCAGATTTGTAGTCTTCGTTAAACCTTTTGACCCCTGGGAGATTTAGGTGACAATCCCAGCCACCAGAATGACACACAAAGTCGCCGTCCTTACCCAAATTTTTGGTCCATATGAATATATCGGCGGCTCTCATAATATAAGCGAACTTGGGAGACCAACCGATCTCTTTCATCTGCTTTATCATTCGAAGGCCTTGGGGAGGTGTGGGATTAGTATACAATGCCTCAGCCCCATCCGATTTAGCCTTGATTATAAGAGAAGAGAAGTCATTTGCGCCCATCGCATACTTTTCATAGGTCACAATTTTGTAACCCCTCTTCGGAGCAAATTGCTCGAGGTACCGGCCAGTTGCCACCCCCCACTCCTCTTGTATCTGAAAGAAGGCGATTTTTGTTGGTCTCTGGCCCTTGGGGATAGAATCCAGTACATCAAGAAAAACGATCACCTGGTCCTGCTCGCTCATAAACGGTGTGAACGAATACTTATAGCCCTTCTCAAACTCTGCGGTACTCCCAATGGTTGTGACTATAATGGGAACGCGGAACTTCTCTGCAATTGCAAGTTGAGGAATAATGAGGTGGGCGGCGAATGCCCCGAGGAAAAAGTCGACTTTGTCCACAGAATATAACTTCTCCAGCCGATTTGCGGCCTTTCTCGGCACAGACTCATTGTCTAGAAATTTGATCTCAAGAGGAATCTTCTTGCCAAATTCTTTGATATATACCCCCCCTGCATCGTTGACATGCTTGATTCCTATTTCGTACCCTTGTTTTATCCACTTTCCTCCCATCGCCATATGCCCGGTCAATGAATTTGCACAGCCTATTTTGACAGTTTCTGGAGCCGAACTGCTTGCTATGGCCTCTCCATAGATGCCCATAATGATGAAAGCCGTCAAGCTCAGTACTAAAGCTGTGCATATTAACCGTCCCGACAATCTTTTCTTTTTCATCTTCCCCTCCTTGAATTAATTTTTTATGAGCGGTGTACAAAAATCCAAATTGGTCTCTCGCTCACCTGGTGTATTTAAAACCAGAATCAGCAATTTGCTTTTATCAACCTTTTCTATTTTCCCCGATTTTTCCATATGCCACTAAGACCAATTTGCAACCTCTCCCTTTGGACGGGGTTATTTTATTGTTTCGGAGGGCCCCTCTCCCACACATTACGAGAAAAAAGGTGTAAAAATACCCTTAGTTTTCCCATATCGACTTCCTTTTTAATCTATGTACCCGTATTCGCCAAACATCTGAAATCCTTATCAATACCAACCCAACGCTCTACTTCAACCTCTTACAAAGTCTATCATCTCCGATTGCGTAAGAGCAACATTGTAGCTGTATGCAGGGTCTGACATCTGAGCTTTTAATACTTTTCGTCCAGCAGGCCACCCGGCGCAGCAATCCATTGGCACTATGACATTGTAATGCCTTATATGAAAACCGATGACTGCATGATATACACAAATATTAGCAGCGACACCGACGACTATAACGGAGTGAGTCTCGGGCAGGATTTTTAACTGCTCAAGGAGATTATCCATCTTGGTTTTGTAAAAACAATCATGGGTGTTTTTCTCGATCACCGCTTCACCATCTTTCGGGGCAGCCTCCTCAATTAACGCAGAACCCCATGTATTTTTCAAGATAAAAGGGGGCTGTCCGAAGCGCGCAAATTCTGGTGAACCTTCGTATCGCACTGATTGAACAAATATGATCTGAGCTCCGGCATCACGGCATCTGTAAAGGAGGCTCTTCAGCTTTGGAATAACCTCATCTACACCCTCAGGGTGATAAAGTTTACCGCCAGATTTACAAAAATCGTTCTCCATATCAACGACAACTAAGGCAGTAAATTCAGGATCGAGTTTTACATTTCGGTAATTCTTATTTTTAGACATACTGAACTCCCTGTGAATATGCTCATAATAGATCACCTCGCTCCACGTCTCATATGAATCATGACATTTTAATATTCACCCTGGTTAACCTAATTATACATGTTTAAAAAGTTTCTTCCCCCTTATATTAATACGTTTACGGCTTTGCTTGGCAATCGATATGAGGCCTCCTGGCAGGAACAGGACAATGAGAATAAACGTGAAGCCGAATATGAGAACATGAACCTCTCCCAGGCTAATGGCAAATATTTCACTGAGCGCAAGAAAGCACATCGAACCAACAATGGGGCCGACGATTGTCCCCAACCCTCCAATAAATGTCGTAAGAGTTGGCAGGAAGGCCCAGGATAGTTCAAAGGGTGAGTTGTAATAATAACTGACGTATTGGTAAGCAAAGATTCCGCCTCCCATACCAGCAAGAAAACTGCTAATCATGAGTGAAAGGACCTTGTACCCAAATGTCTTGACTCCCAAAGCCGCAGCCGCCCCCTCGTCCTCCCGAATGGCAATTATCGCCATTCCTGTTCGCGAATATACTACAAGATAGATTACCAAAACAGTAAAAACCGCTACTGACAAGGCAAGGTAGTACCTGGAATAAATATCGTATTCCAGAATGTATTCGCGCGAAAGGGAGCCGGGCACAGGTAGGATGTTTCCTACCGTGATTTCAGCTATCAGGGCCAGGGCCAAGGTGCCGATAGGAAAGTATGCAGACCTCATTCGAAGGCAAGGTACACCGACCATCCCAGCCAACAATGCTGATGAAATACCTCCTCCAACTAGGGCCAGCAAGATCGGTATCTTACCCAGCCAAATGAATCGTGTAATCAGAGCACCCATACCAAAGAAGGCTGAATGTCCGAGACTTATCTGACCGGTGAAGCCACCTAAAAGATTCCAACTCTCGGCAAGGGTGACATAGAGGAAGAACATTAATGATAGGTTGATGAGGTATTCGGATTTTATCATGACAGGGAGGAAAACCAGGAAGACAATCAAACTGATGATTAGCAAGATATTCTTAAAATTGATCCTCATCCTCCCTTTCTCCCAAATAACCCCTGTGGAAACAGTATCAGCACCAAGACAAAGACGGCAAGCCCTGTTACCTCTCGATAGGGGGCGCCAAAGAAATATACACTAATTGCCTCCAGTATCCCCAGGAACAATCCGGCAGTAAATACCCCATAAATATTGCCTAATCCTGCCAGCATCACGACAATTACCCCTTTATTGAACCACCGTATCCCTACAGTAGGCGAGAAGGCTTGAAGCCCGATCAGCACAGAGGGAATGCTTGCCAGGCTCACACTAATGGCAAAAGAGATTAAATAGGTGAGATTGATGTCTACCCCCATCAAGCTGGCGGCCTCATGGTCCTGACTTACCGCTCTAACGGATTTCCCAAAATACGTCAGAGTGAAAAACAGATGCAGGATAAATATGAGAATCAGTGCCAGTAGACCCCCTGCAAGTCCAATTACAGGGATACGAACGTTAAAAACCTCAAAGCTTATTCCGGAATAGGAGGGTGTTATACATCTCTCGTCGCCTGTCCATATTAATGTGGCCAGGTTGTCGATTACCAACATCAAGCCAAAGGCGATCAAGAGAGAATTCTTGATCTTATTCCCCTCTGAAAATCCTATAAAGTGACTAAAAAAGGATTTAAACAAAATTGTTCCTATAAGAAATAGGATAATCATCAGTACGGGGATCGAAGCGAAAGGATCTATACCCAGACGAAACAGGATAAGACTACCGTAAGCCCCAAGGATTATCAGGGATCCGTGAGCAATATTGAGATATCTCATCACCCCAAACACCAATGCGATACCCAATGCGATAATGCCATAGAGTGCGCCATTTAAGATTCCGTAGATCAGAGTTTGCCCCATCCTATCGTAACCCCTTTTCCTAGGCCTTGTTTAGACAGGACTCATGCCCAAATATGCTTCCTTGATATTCGAGTCATTTAAAAGCATTTTTGCATCTCCTTGCCTTACAATATGCCCACTTTCCAGAACATAGGCTCTATTAGACACCCTTAATGTCATGGGTACGTTTTGTTCCACAATAAAAATGGTTATCCCTGCGTTGTTGATCTGAACAACGATCTCAAAGATATTTTCTACCAAAAGGGGAGCAAGCCCAAGGGACATTTCGTCCAGCAGGAGAAAACTGTTTTTCGCCATTAACGCTCTTCCTATGGCTAACATTTGCTGTTCACCTCCGCTCAGCGACTCTGCCAGTTGTTGGGATCTCTCTTTAAGAACGGGAAAGATCTCGTAGACCAATTTGAGGGTTTCTTGTTTTTCCTGCCTCGCATCCTTGAGAAATGCCCCCATCTCCAAGTTCTCTAAAACTGTCATCTTGGGAAACAGCCTTCTGCCTTCGGGAACCATGGAGATACCGAGGCCCACAATCTTATGCGGTCGTTTGTTATTCAAGGTGATCCCATCGTAATGTATATATCCACTTGTAGGCTTGAGCAATCCTGTTATCGCTCTGAGTAATGTAGTCTTTCCGGCACCGTTGGACCCAATCAGAGCGACTATCTCTCTGTCATTAACTTCAAATGATACATCCCAAAGCACTTGGAGGTCTTCATAATGAACATTCAAGCCTTCAACGCTGAGCACCTTTATCTACTCCTAAGTAAGCTTCGATTACCTTTTTATTGAGAACCACCTCTTTCGGTGAACCCTCAGCGATTTTCTCGCCTACATTGAGCACAATTACACGATCAGATATCCCCAATACTGCCCTCATCACATGTTCCACAACTATCAGGCTTATGCCTGAATCCCTTACCTGTTTCACCAGATTTGTCGCAACCTGAATTTCAGTGGGATTCAACCCGCCCATAATCTCATCTAGGAGGAGCGTTTTCGGTTTAGTGGCCAAAGCCTTGCCAAGCTCAAGCCTTTTTCTGTCGATCAAATTCAGGCTCCCCGCGATCACGGAATGTTTGGAACCTAACCCGATAAACTCAAGTATCTCCTCAGCCTCAATTTGGCATTGCTCTAAAGATCCTGCCGGTGCGCATCCGTAAGCCCTTCCTAGCTTTATATTTTCAACAACGGTCAGACGGGGAAAGGGTCTGGGTATCTGAAAGGTTCTGGCTATGCCCATTTTACAAATATCAGCACAACTTTTTGCGGTGATGTCCTTGTCCTCAAACCTTATTGTACCGCTGTCCGGTTTAAAAACGCCTGCTATCAGGTTAAATAATGTGGTTTTCCCTGATCCATTAGGGCCTATAAGGCCCAATATTTCTCCGGCCTCGAGATAAAAATCGAATCTGTTAATGGCCACGAGACCAGCGAAGGATTTGCAAAGTCGATCTGCTTCTAGCAACGGGGACACAATTCTCCTAAACTGAATGAGAAGCCTTTATCCAGGTAAGAGTTGAGTTTTTAAATCTTCTTTCTCTCTTGGGCGATTTTTTCTCCGGTTTTATAGTGCTCTCCTTGTAGGGCGATCTCAGCTTCTTCTTCATTCTCTGCTGTCCAGTACCCCAGAGAGTATCCATGCCAAGGGGTCTTTGGATTGAGGGAGGGGAGTCCCTCGTCTTCCCAAATTTTTCTTGCACGCTCCATAAACTCTTTGCTGGGAAGTGAGGTAGGGGGATATGCCCACTTACGTGTGGCATCGATGAGGATTGAGGTGGTCGGAGGATATACGCGCATCTGCGAAATCTCCTCAGGTGGCACCGCAGAGGGGTCCAGGTGAGCCGACTTCCCTGGCGTTATTCGAACGTCCCGATCTGGCTGCACACTCCAGCACAGAGCCCATATAAAAGAGTCGGGATCATGGGGGTCGATATCATCATCTACCACAATGACCCACTTAAGGTAGCCGGGGTCCAATGCCACTGCTCCGTTCAGCGCCTTCCAAGGTACTGTGTGGTCTACCCTTTTCAAGCTTATGACACAGAACTGCTCAGTCCCACTTTCACCGTGAAGAGCAACATCCACCAGTGTATCGATGCCTAGATCGTGTTTTAATAACTTGTAATAGGCGGCCTCAGTTCCAACTCCCTTGATAACGCTACTCTCACTCGGGGGAAATTGACTAATAAAGGTATTCCAAATAGGCCTTTTTCGATGTGTTATGCAATTGATATTGAGAAAGAGATTTTCAGTGCGCAGACCCATGTAGCCTGTGTATTCTCCAAAAGGACCCTCTCGTTCTAGGCAATCAGTAGGGATTTCCCCTTCGATAATCACTTCGGCGGTTGCAGGAACCTCAAGGTCAACTGTCTTGCACTTGATCACCTCTAGGGGCTCTCCAGCAATTCCTCCCGCAACTTCGTATTCATCAGTTCCGAAGGGAAACTTGATCACAGCCACCAAACCGACATTTGGAGTAGGACCGACGACAACGGCTACAGGCATAGCGAGGCCTCTGGCCTTGTATTTTTCCCAGTGTTGCCGCATATGCTGAGGTAAGCGACAGTCACAACCCGCCCTTAACTGTGCCTTCACCATCCCTCTGTAATTACCCACATTTATCCCTCCTGTATCAGGATCCTTGGAGACCCAATTTGCCGCTGTAAAGTAAGGAGCATTGTCAAAACCCGGGGTAGATATAGGTATGGGAAATTCCTCAAGCCCTCCATGTTCTGAAAGATTTTCACCCATGTGGACCTCCTCTTGAGCGGTGCCCGAGGCCACCATCTTGGGCTTTATGGGATGAAGTTGGGCCTCTGTTAATCTTGCCATAATCTCCTCCGGCTTGCACGCCATAGCGAGAGCATAGATGTTCCTAGAGGCA
>Ga0209636_10008176_pt1 | contig 10662 bp, 9 predicted proteins | sample DeeMarSWOR152_54_FD_187464 | JGI IMG/M metagenome (GOLD analysis project Ga0209636, IMG submission 187464) | Marine sediment microbial communities from White Oak River estuary, North Carolina - WOR-1-52-54 (SPAdes) (version 2) | ecosystem: Environmental > Aquatic > Marine > Intertidal zone >... | reverse complement strand
ACCCCGCCTCCCCCGAAGGGGAGGCGGGTTTTTTTTGGCGAGAAAAACCATGACCGCTCAGCCCTCATCTTGGCTTTCCGCTGCTCACTTCCTGCCTTAGCGTTTGACTCCTGAAGTTCATTAAGTTAAATTTTAAGCTCATGGCCAGGAAAAAGAGAAAGAAGAAGAGAAGAAAGGCTCAGCAAAGCTTTGCCCAGCCGTCACCACCATCCAAAGAAGAACCTCAAGGGAAAAAGCCAAAAAAGAAAAAGCTGTATCCTGTTCTTTCCCTTGTTTTGTCACTTTTAATTGGCGCTCTTTTTGCCGCCCGCTTTTTTCTCCTTCCAGCCAAAGTAAGGAAAGACAGCCGCTTGAATGTCATTCTCGTCACCCTGGATACGACCAGGGCAGACAGGCTCGGCTGCTATGGATACCAAAAGGCGAAAACTCCTTACCTGGATTCCTTGGCTTCAAAAGGCGTCCGGTTTCTGAATGCCTACTGCCAGGTGCCACTGACCACTCCTTCCCACTGCTCGATTTTAAGCGGAACCTACCCTATCTTTCATCAAGTTCACAACAACGGCGCCTATGCTCTTCGTCCAGAAATCACAACCCTGGCCGAAGTCTTGAAAGGAAGAGGATTCGAGACAGCAGCTTTTGTCGGCTCTTTCACCGTCGATTCCAGATTCGGGCTCGACCAGGGCTTTGATGTCTTTGACGACAGGTTCGCCGAAGGGCAGGCCTTTAAAGCTCTGAACTCCGAAAGAAAGGCGGACAAGGTCTTCGAGCCTTTTTCCCGCTGGCTGGATAAAGCCCATTCCGGACAATTTTTCTGCTGGGTTCATTTCTATGACCCTCATCTTCCCTATGACCCCCCTTCACCCTACAAAGAAGAATTCGTTGATAATCCCTATGACGGAGAAATCGCCTACATGGATGACTATGTCGGGAAGATTGTTGAAAAGCTCCGGGAGAAAAACATCATCGGCAACACCTTCCTCATCCTGGCCGGAGACCATGGGGAGGCGTTTGGCGAGAAAGTCGAGGCTGGCCACGGTATCTTTCTCTACGAAGGAACGATGAGAGTCCCTCTCATCCTCTATGCTGAGAATCACCTTCCCCAGGGCATGATTGTCAAGCCAAGGGTGAGGCTCATCGACCTCATGCCAACTATCCTGGATATGCTCAATATCCCGGCAGATAAAGACATTCAGGGCATAAGCCTCTTACCTTTTATAGCAGGAAAGAAAAAAGAAAGCCTCAGCTCGTACATCGAAACCTATTTCCCGAGGGAGAATTACGGCTGGTCGGAGCTCGTCGGCCTCCTCAGCGGCTACTGGAAATACATCCGGGCGCCGAAGGAGGAGTTGTATAACCTGAAGGAAGACCCTCAAGAATTGAGAAACGTCATCGATGAAGAGAAAAAAATAGCCCAAGAGAAGAGAGCCATGCTTGAAGAGACGATCGCCAGAAATTCCTCTGTTCTCCAATCAGGAAAGAGGGAGATGACAGCCGAAGAGAAAAAAAGGCTGAGGTCTTTAGGGTATATCGATTATTCGGAAAGCGTTCCCAAGGGGCCACTGCCTGACCCTAAAGACAGAATCGAAGAGCTGCGTCTGATTCAACAGGCGGAGACGTTCGACCTTGAGGGAAATTTCGCCGAATCAGCTGAGATCTATGAAAAAGTTCTTTCCCTCAGGCCTGAGACCCCGGGAAGCTATGTCAATTTAGCCCTTATGCAAGCCAAAATGGGCCAGTTTGAGGAAGCCATCCGCATTCTCCAGCAGGGAGTCAAAAAAATTCCAGAATCCGAGACTCTTCTTACCCGGCTGGGCCACACTTATATGGTGACAGGAAGATTGAAAAAGGCCCTGGAGGCGATGCAGGCTGTCCTGGAAGTCAATCCCCGTTCTTTTGATGCCCTCCTGGCCTCAGGTTGGATTCTCAATTTTATTGGCCAGAAGGAGGAAGCCCGCGGCTATTTCGAAAAAGCAATGATCGTTGAGCCGGAAAATAAATTCTTGCGCAAGAACTACGCCACGAATCTGGCCACATCAGGCAAAATTCAAGAGGCGATAGCTGTTTTCAAAATCCTCATCAGCGATTATCCCGAGGACTATGAAATCTGGCAAGATTTAGGAATTGCCTACGGCTATGTCGGGAAATTCAGCGATTCCATCGACAGCTTGAAAAAGGCGGTGAGCCTTCATCCGACCCCCCTTGCCTACTACAACCTGGCTGTTGCCTTTAAAAAAGTCGGAAATATCCAAGAAGCGGTCTATTATCTGAAGCTTTATCTTGGAAACACCGAAGGCGAGGACGAATCACGGGTCAATTCAGCCCGTCAGGAGCTCATCAATCTAGAGAAACTCTTAAGACAAAAATAAATTCCTTCCCGGCCTCACTTTTTTATTTTTTCCAGATACTCAAGAATATTTTTGACTTGAGCGGAGAGCTCTGAATCCGGCTCGAGCTCTAGGAATTTTCTGAAATGCTCCTTGGCCTTTTCATAGTCGGCTTTGTTCAGGTTCACCAGCCCCAGTTTGTAGTAGGGAGCTGGCCAGTCGGGCTTGATTTGAGTGGCGATGGTGAAATACTGGATGGCTTCGTCGAGCTTCTGGCTGGAAAAATAGATTTCACCGACATTATAAGCGAGAGCCTCGTTTTCAGGATAGGTGTCGATGGATTGTTTGAAGAAAGACTGGGCTGTCTCAAAGTCTCCTTTTTTAAAGTGACAGTTGCCGATGCCCGCCAACGCCTTGGCAATAATCTCCGTGCCCATTTTTTCATCCTTCTTAGCTTCTTCAATGGCTTTGTCATAGGACTCGATGGCCTTATCGAAATCCCCTTTTTCTCTATAGCAGTCGCCGATGAGGATATGGATTTGATAAGTATTGGGGTTCTTCTCCAGTAATTGCTGAAGAATGGTCAGGGCCTCGTCATAGTTTTTTTCGTTAAAAAGCTGATTGGCTCTATCGATGAAAGCCAGGGAGGCTTCGTCTCTAATAGCAGAGGGATCCATTTTTTCCAACTTCTTCATGACCAGAATCTCTTTGGGATTAAGTTCAATCTGACTCACCTCAACATCCTTTGAGAGAGGCTGGTAGCCCTCGGCTGTTACCGTGATGCGCCAGAAGCCTGAACCCAAACCCAAGAAAGCCCAATCCCCCTTTTTATTGGTAGTCGTCTCCCTTTGGATAGATTGGTTTTTCATGAATGTAAGAACAACTTTTGCGGAGGAGACGGGATTTCTGGCTTCATCGATGACCGTTCCGCCGAGCCTGGCTTTTCCTCTTCCTGCCTGAGCAATCCCTTCATGAACGAAGAAAAGAAGAGAAATGACTATAGCGATAAAGGTTGATAATCTTTTTATCCTCATCCTGACCTCCGACTTGTTATGGAATAATGGTCAATTTGATCTTTTTCACGACCTGGCTTTCGCCGGTCATTTCTTTTAAAAGGGCTTCCAATTGATAGGTCCCTGGTCGAAGAGGGAGCTTGATTTCGATGAGATAGTCTTTTTTGGCGAGGCCCTTGAGTTCTTCTTCACTCAGAGAGATAGGATAGGTTCGTTTCTCTTCCCAGACTTTTTGCGCCTCGGAATCAAAAACGGTAAGAGTAACTTCTAAAGCTGTTTGAAGCTTATCCCCTTCGGCCACAAACCATAAGTTTTTATAGGGAACTTTAATCTGGCAAAGGTTCTTCTCTTCAGCGTCCTTTTGGATTTCGAGGTCGAAGTCGAAAAAGACTCTCTTTTTCTCAGGACTGATCTGAGATTTTAAATCCAATTGAGCGACGTTGACTTGTGCCAAGAGCCGAGCGCTCTGGGGCTCTAATTGGTAATTCCCGCTCCAGTCGTGGTCTATAAAAACGAGGCGATAAAAGCCATAATACCAGATTTCTGACGGCGGGTCATAAAAGCCAATCCCTCGAGGATAAACTTCCCTTTGATGGGGCGGCCCGAGGAGAACATAAACTCTTCCCCTGTCTTGAAGCCATCCAGAAGTCCCCCCGAAGAGATGGTTGGCTTCTTCGATGCGCTTGAAAAACTCTTCCTTATACTCATTCACTTCTGTTTCAGGGTCAGGGTCTCTCTTCTGCCAAAATTCCTCGATGAAGGCTTTGCGCTCGGAGGGAGGAAGCCGAAGAAAGGCTTTCCGTTCTTCTCTGGTGATGATGTACCGGACATATGAAAGAAATTCTTTTTCTTCCGCGTTTAAAGTTTTTTCCAGTTGAACCGAGGCACAGGAAAAAAGGAGGATGAGGAGAAGCCAAAGGGGGGCGAATTTTTTTCTCATTTTTTTTCCTTCAGGATTTCAACGATTTTCCGGATCCTTTCCTGTTTGGGGTCTAACTCCAGCGATTTTTCATAGGCGATGAGGGCCTCTTCGATATCGCCCAACCTGTAATAACAGTCACCTATCGAATTGAGGATGTAGAGGTTTGCTCCATAATAAGCCAGATACTCCTTGTAATAGGCGATGGCCTCGGCGAGCTCTCCCAAAGCTTGTGAGGCTTGACCGACGATAGATAAAAATTCGTACTTCTGCTCGTCTCGAAGGAAAGGAGAGGCGAACTCTTTGACTTTCTGGTAATCCTTGTGGAGAAAGAGGATGCGGCAGAAATCCAGGGCAAATTTTTTCGAGGTCGGGGCTTTATGGTAGGCATCGGCGAGAAGACGCCTAGCCTTTGCCATGTCTTTTTTATTTAAAAGCTGGTTTCCCAGGATGTTGGCGTACATTGGGTCTTCTGAAGAAGGCTGGGGGATGGAAAGAATCCAGGGCCTCGGCAGAGAAGGCAGGTGGGAGATAAAAAAATCAGATTGCTCGAAAAGGATTTCCTTTTCCCCCTCATCGAGGAGGGAAACTTTTATTTTATAATAGGCGGGAGGGAGGTCGGACAAGGAAAATTCCTCAAAGAAATTTTCCCGGTCTGGGCAATCTTTTATGTTTTTGACTAAGCTGTGAACATTATTCCCATCTTTGAGAATCGAGTATTCCAGCTTCCCCCTTTCTCGTAGACGGTCTGGCAGGCCGTGTATTTGGAAATAGAGATAAAGCCCATCGTTTTGGGAGAAATCATTTCTCGGTGATGGTACGAGCTGGATGTCTCCAATCAGGAAGGGCTTATTTTTACCGATGTATTCGGAATTGTTGATGATTCTGTTGCCCAAGACAAGAGGGCTGATCTGGAAAGAAGAAGGAGACGGGACAAAGAGGTCTTTCTCTATCGAAGTAAATTCTTTGGACACCGTGTTTTTTAAGAGGACATTGAGCTTATAATTTCCTTCGATGAGAGGAAACATATCCTGGAAGCTGAAAAGTTTGGCTCTTATATTATCTAATTGCTCCCGATCAAACTCGATTGGAATGGCCTTTTGATACTGATAGACTGTATTTCCCTCGAGGTCCGAAACTATGCCATTAACCTCTAGGTTGGAGATGAATGTGTTGCCGATTTTCTCGAAGGTGAGTTTTGTTGGCTCGATAAGATAGTGGATGAAGGAAATGCCTGCCTTATCCTGGATTATTCTCACCTCAAAGTCATTGTCGATATAGTTGGCCGTGTACTCCACCTCAACGAAGTCTTTATACATGAGAAGCTTTTCGGCGTAGGCATCTTTCACCTTCTGATAAGCAGCGGAAGGGATTCTGTTGACGACAAGGATTTCGGAAGCAATCGAAGGTGTGGGCGACAGAGCCGTTTCCCCAGGGATCAGAGAAAGGGACACGTCGGCGACAGCAGGCTCGATTCTGAGGAGTTGACTATAAGCATCCAAATAATCAGTCATATCGCCTTTATAATGAATAATGAGGCTCTGCGGTCCGTACTTGATAGGACTGTAAAGTTCATATTCACCTATGCCCGATTTTTTGAAGAAGACGACACAGAAAGAATTGGGCAGACCGTATTCGGCCTTGCCGGCATAATGCCAGATGATGGTCGGGTAGATTTCAGAACTATTTTCATACCTGTCGATAGAATTGGGCTCCCCCAGAATGATAAAAATCCTGCCCATATCGCTGCGCCAGCCCGGGCCGGGCGATTCCTTTCCAAAATATTGGTTGGCGTAGCCGATGCGGCGATTATGCTCCTTCATAAATTCATTTTCCGGGGTGTTCGGCTCAGGGTCGCGCACTTTCCAGAAGGCTTCGATGAAGACTTCTCTTTCTTTATCTGATTCCAATTGCAAAAAAACCTCTTTCTCTTTAGGCGAAATGATGTAGACGACATCCTCTGTTAGCCATTTCCTGTACTTCGGTTCAAGGTTTTTGATTGATTTTTTTGTCTGTGCTTGGGCGAGAAAGCCCAAGATAAAAAAGATAATGAGGAAAAAAATAGATATTGAAAAACGTTTTCTTATCATTCTTCTATAATAGAAGAAACGCTCTTCTTTTTCAATGAACTTCCCGTCCTATCGAAACCGAATGCCTTATTTCCCCAAAGCTTTGAGGACGGCCTTCTTAAGTTCGGGATTGAGCTTGACGCCGCTGGCTTCTGCCTGATGGATATACTTGAGGGCCTGTTCATAATTTTTGGCCATATAATACAGGCTAATCAAGTTGTTGTAAGCACTGACATGTTGAGGTTCAATGTTTATGGCTTTCAGATACTGGTCCCCTGCTTCCTCGAATTTTTTCAATTTAAAGCATACATTCCCGTGAAAATAATAATAATCGGCTGGGATTTCAAGGACAGGAGGGATGGGCTCATTGAGGCGTGAATCTATGATTGAGATATTATTTTTTATCCTATCAATCGAGAGCTGTACTTTTTGTCTTTCCTCCTCTCCGGTGATCCGGCTAATTTCATTCTGAAGGGTTATTACTTCGTTTTCCAGCTTAAATTTCTCATCCCTAAGAGACTCGAGGCGCTCCTGGTGGGTGAAGGTATACAATTGGCCGATAAATTCATAATTGCTCTTGGCTTTTTCAATGCCAGCCAAAGCCTGTTCAAAGTCACCTCTCTTGTAATCAATCTGAGAAAGTAAGAAAAAGGCATCGGCGTGTTTAGGCATGATTTCCAGGCAGACTCTCAGTTCCTTTTCAGCCCTTTCATATTTTTCCTTAAAGAACAGTTTTTTGCCTTTCTGGAATTTGGCATCGGCCATTTTGAACTTATCGACGAGCTTCCTCTCCGCCATATGGAAATCTCTCTGGCCGAAGCTCCAATCGGCCATTAAAAGAGAACAAAATAAAACTAAAGTCAGAAGAAACACCCATCTGCTTTTCATGGCTTTATCCTCTTTATAACCACCCTGATGATTTAATTTAATTTATTATATAATTTTCAAGATACGATTTCAAATGGATGTATTCACCCTTTTATTTAGAGGAGGGGATTAGCTCCCTTACATTTACCTGATGGAGAGAACGTTGGGAGTGAGCTTCTTCTTTTAAATCCGGAGAAACCTTCTACTTGACTTCAAAATCAATGGCCTTATTCACCGATTTCCCTGAGACCTTATCGGTTATAGCCAAAGAAACGGTGTATTCCCCTGGTTCCAAGGGTTTCTGGACTTGTTTTTCTTCTGATTCGGATTTTATCAGCACTGTCTTAATCAGAGGAAGCGGCTGGTCAATCAATGGCTGGTTGAGGGTGTAGGTTTCTGGTGCCCAGCCTATAACTTTTTCCTCAGCTTTCAAAACCCCGTAATTCACCTCGATTGTGTATTTTCCGTCTGCTCCGGGTTGGGCACCAAAGATGTAATAAAAAATTTCAAGATAGCCTCCGGAAGAAAAAGTCCCGGCAAAATTTGGCTCGAACTTGAGGAAGGAATAGGTGAAGCAACCCTTGTGGACAACTGGAGTTGTCTCTGGAGCAGGCAGGTCGGACATACTCTTGAAGAAGAAAAGTGGAGTCGTATCAATCTTATCCGTGAAAGAGGCGGGGTCGGGGATGGAAAACTCGTAATACTGGGTTCCGATTTCTTCTAAATTCTGGGAAGCAATGGCGATTGATGCCAAATAATCCCCTCCAGGCAAAGAATAGCCAACTGAGTAAATTTCCTCTTTGTCGGGCACAAAATCGCTGCTATCCACCTCCATGTTGATTGGCGCATAAACTTCAAAAGCCACTTTCCCAGGAACGCCGGCTTCGAGCTCGTTGAACTGGAGAAAAATATAGGATCTGGCCTGAAGCTTGCTGGGAACAGTTTCAACAGAAGTCAGTGTTTCTTCTCCTTCCTTCTCTTTTTTCTTTTCCGGGATCACAGGAGCCACCGCCGACAGAGGAGCAAAGCCGAGGTCAGCGTTTTTCACTTTTAATATAAAGACCGTGTGGAGATTCTGCGGTATGGAGACAGGGAAATAAAGAACCCTATCTACAGAAAAAGAAATATCCTGTCGAGCTTCCCGGGTTTGGATTCCCTCTTCAAAAACCGCTTTGATTGGCGCCGGGATAATAATCGGCTTGGTTTTAGGGCTCCTTTTTTGCAGGCTCCCTGAAATCGCAGACAGGCCTGATGATGATAGACAACACAGCACAAGTCCTGAGAAAAGGGCCAGAATGACAAAGTATCTGATTTTCATTTTTTCTCCTAACTTTGAACGAGACACTTTAAGTTTGTTTTCTCCCTCAACTTATTGTTTTTTTGGAGGTAACTCAACCCTCAAATCTAAATTTTAATATATCAAAATCACACTATTTTTTCTACTGGTATTTTCTCTTCCGGTATTTTATGAGGGCATGCCGGTATTCCTTAAAGTCACCCCTGAAGTAGTGGCTCCATCATTCTTGGAGACAAAATAACGGTAAGAAATGCGGCCTCAAAGACTGCTGCAGCTTGATGTCAAAGCAAAAACCATCTTAACATATGTACAAAGAATCCTGGGCAACCTTCTTTTAAATCAGGACCTGGTAAGTGAGATCATTGTATTGATTTATCCTTTTATTATTGGCCGAAAATCTTATAAAATGTTGAGCGATATTGAAAAAAAAGCTAGAACCCATCAAAGAAGAGATTCTGGATAAGGAACATGTTTTGCTTGCCTATAATGTAGAAAAATGAAACTAAAGTTAATTGCTCCTTGCGGAATGAATTGCAGTCTATGCAAAGCTTATCTTAGAGATAAAAACACATGCCCTGGTTGCAACGGAGATAATTTGAGTAAACCCTTCCATCCTAATAAATGCAGAATTAAATACTGTGAGCTGCTATTACAATCTAAATCTCAATTTTGTTTCCAATGTGAAAAATTTCCTTGCACTAGAATAAAGAATTTGGATAAAAGATACAGAACTAAATATGGAATGAGTATGATTGATAACCTACACTTCATAAGAGATAAAGGTATTAGAAATTTTATTAAAAATGAAAAACAGAGATGGCAAAAAGGTAATAAAGTATTTTGCGTCCATAACAAGAAATATTTTGAGTTAAAATGAGACCCGTGATAATTGATGTCAATCTCGAGAACATTGAAGAATACCCTCCGACTTGTTTTCTCAATCCACAAAATGAGGGATACAAAATAAAACAGGGCTGGCTGAAGAAGCGATTTTCAGAAGGACTGAAGGTCAAAGTTCTTTATGATGAAACAGACAAAAAAGTCCATGGTTTCATAGAGTATATTTCGGGAGAAAATGCCTGGAGGGCTGTTGAGGCTAAAGACTATTTATTCATTCACTGTATCTGGATCAATCCCAATGGCTATAAGAAAAAAGGATATGGATCGGACTTGATCAAAGAATGTCTAAAAGATGCAGCAGGGAAGCAAGGTGTTGCAGTCATTGCCAGTGAGGATGCCTTTATGGCCACCCAAGATATTTTCCTGAAAAACGGATTCAAAATCATCGAAGAAGACGGAAAACAGCAGTTATTGGTCAAACAGATCAAAAAAGGGACTCTGCCGAAATTCAAAGATCATAAAAATCAACTCAAAAACTATAAAGGGTGGCATATCGTTTATTCTCATCAATGTCCCTGGGTGACCAGATTCATCCTTGAATTGGATAATAAGACCGTAGAAAAATTGAAAATCAAAATAACAGAATTAAAGAGTGCAAAACAGGCCCAGAACGCCCCCTCGATATATTCAGTATTTAATCTCATTCACGATGGCAAGCTTCTGGCAGACCATTATATTTCCACTACGAGATTTAACAATATAATCAGGAAAGAATCCCCATAAAGACGCTCCTCCTTCTTTAGAAACAAAAACTCTTGCTGGCTGCCGAGGCCAGCAGCGAATACATTTATAATCGTTTTTTATTTTCCTATGGTGATCGATGGGAAGATCGAGATAAGAAACTCACTCAGCCAGCCAAGCGGGACAGGAAAGGAAGCTCTTACTCCTATTTCAAACCCAGTTTTTCCCCTTTATTGAGCAAAGAAATGGATTCTTTGATCCTTTTTTTCCTGGTCTCGGGCCGTTTCGCCACTTCGATCCACCCAAGGTACTGCTTCTGATAAGTGCGAGCCAGCTTTTCAAAATTTTCTTTGGCCTTCGGACTATTTTCCAAAGCTTCCGCAAATTCGGGATGCATTTCGAATGAGAGCTGCGGCCGGTCGGTTTTTTCCCAGAGTCCGCTTTTTTGAGCTGCTTTAATCTCATTCAAACCGAATGGAGTCATTAGACCCGCTTGTATCATTTTTTCTACGCGCCTCTTATTCAACTCCGACCAGCGGCTGTCCGGTTTCCTACGAGTAAATTTTCTGGCATATTTCTCATCATCGATTTT
>Ga0209636_10008173_pt1 | contig 10663 bp, 14 predicted proteins | sample DeeMarSWOR152_54_FD_187464 | JGI IMG/M metagenome (GOLD analysis project Ga0209636, IMG submission 187464) | Marine sediment microbial communities from White Oak River estuary, North Carolina - WOR-1-52-54 (SPAdes) (version 2) | ecosystem: Environmental > Aquatic > Marine > Intertidal zone >... | reverse complement strand
AAATTAGCAAAAGCTCAATAATTCACTGGATTTTTCTTGCTTCTATGACCGCTTGGCTAACTATGTTCTTTGATTTGTTGTAGTCTCCATAGATGTTTTCAATTTTGAACCCTGTTTTTTCTAGTAGAAGTGTTATTTCTCGTTTACTTATCATTGCTATTGTTGAAGTGTCGTAAATGCGTTTGGTCATTACGCCGTTTTTGTAGATTTCGAAGAGCAGCAGGACTTCGAGAAGTTGTTCTTGCCAGTTTGGTTGGTAGGCGATGAAACGTATTATTGTGGTGTCGTTGTGGGGGGCTTTGCCGATGAATCGGAGGTTGTTGTTGTAGGTAGTTGATGGTAGGATTAGGTTGAAGGCGAGTAGACCGTTTTTTGATAGGTGTTTGTTTACGGTCTTCAGGCAGGAGATTTGGTCTTGTTGTTTAGTGCAATGTTGGATGGTGGATGACGGTATGTATATCAGTGGGAATGTTTTGTTTAGGTTGAAAATTGTCATTTCTGCTTCGAGGAGTTTCACTCTTTTCTGTACGGCTTTGGGTTCTTTTTCTAGTTTTTTTTGGGCTTCTGCAAGCATTTGGGGTGAGTTGTCGATGCCCCATACTTTTACGCTTGCTTTTGCCAGTTCTAGGGCTACTCTGGCTGTGCCTACTCCTATTTCTAGGGCGCTTCCGTATTGTAGACCCAACTCTTTGTAGTAGGGAACGTCGTTTTCGCTTGCAAAAAGGTCGTAGAGTGGTGCTGAGTCTTTGTATGCCATTAGTGGTCACCTTTTGTCTGTGTTTTTTGTTCGCTGACCCAGTAGGATTTTTCTTTTCCTTTTTTGGTGGTTATGTATTCTTTCTTGAAGATTGGGGCTTCTTTTTTGTAGCGTTCTACGGCTTCCTGCAGAGATGGGAATACTTTGTCTCGGTGGGTTCCTGCGACCAAGACGTAGACGAGTTCTTCGCCTACTTCGAATTCTCCGAGGAGGTGGTGGATTTGTACGTCGGTTATTCCTTCTTTTCTGTTTAGGTCGCTGCAAATGTTTTGCAGGGTTTGGTTGGCTTTTTCTTCATAGGCCTCGAGCTTGAGTTTTTTAACTTTTTCTTTGTTTTTGGTTTGGTTTCTGACTGTGCCTATGAAGAGGGCTATTGCTCCGGCTTTGTGGAAGTTTCTGGTTTTTTTGGCGTTTTGGATTATATTTGTGAGGTTTATGGTGTTTTTTGGGTGGACTCCGGCTTTTTGAGTCATGTGTTTCTCCTTGTGTTTGTTGTGTGTTTGTTTCTTGTAAGGTTTTGTGTGTTTTTGGTGCGTTGGGTAGACCGTTCTATTTGGAACAAGGAAGAGTTAGCGAAGGAAATCTGTGTCCTCGGAGCTTCTTCATATTGACTAGCAGTGCTATACTCAGTTCTTGTTGATCCAGACTGACCTGACAGTTTGGACGTTAAGAATGGTTCGCTTGTTTATTATGATAGCATCTTTGACAGGATTTTCCATGCTTTTGCATCAATTCCAGAAATACGCGCATTACAATTTGACAGGACTCATACATTCTCTTAATGGTCTTTTCAAAAACTAGCTGCTGTCAAAAAAAGAAAGTGCAAGTAAATGTTGTGTGGTTTATGGTTTTTCTTTCTTCTTCTCAGCAGCCTTCTTAGTGAATGCGTGTGTACATCAAATCTGTGTCTCGCGACTGAATGTCAAGGCATCTTTGAGCGCTTTTGCATAGACTTTCGGCACGTCTTCAACAAACAATGTGCGCTTCCGAATCCCCTGTTGAACAGCCCCAGCCGCGACCAGACAAGCACCAACTGTTTCGCTGATTGGTGTGGGCTCTGGAAACACAATAAGCGTCAGGCCAAGTTTAATCAGTCTTGACTTATTACCTGCCCTCCAAAGCTTCCCGACATTCTTCAATTCATCTGAGAAGTCTCTCATGTTAACAACAAAATCAGAATAGCTCTCGCTCAACTCTCTCAAACACTCGATTGCGCTCTGTGCACCCACTCTCGCTTTTTCAGTGTTCATTGGCGATATCCTTCTTCGCAGTTCAAACAGAAAAACCTTAACACACAGAAAGACGGTGACAAAAGCCTTTCTCCGCGTAGACAACCCGCCCATTTACTCAAAACGAACTAAAATTGCTGCTCTTCCTCGAATCGATTTGAGAGAAAAATGTAAGTTCATACACGCTTTTTTCCAACAAGCTACACTGCAAACTACGATGTCTTGTCTCGCGCGCATTACTGTTTGACAGGATACTATGATGCATATAATGGCTTTCTCAAGAATAAACACTGTCAAGAAAGGAAGTTTGAGTATAGATAACTGTGGTTTTTGGCTTTTCTTTTCAGACAAAGCGAAGGGTCTATATGAAAAAGGCTTCTGCGATTGTTGCTTTTATCTTCTCAGTGTACTTTACCGTAGCTCTGATTCTGACGATCGCTTCACATTCCTCTGTCTTGCCGCGCACGATTCATTTCAATCACTTCCGCCATAGCCGATCCTTAAGAAATTCTTACCCTTCTCAGCTATAATGCATGGACAGTCTGATACACCTAATAAGTTAGGGGACTTTCTGTTTCTTTGAGAACCCACTCGAGCGCCTGTTTCGCTGCGTGCCAAGCGATGTTTTTCCTTTCAATAAATGGACCTTCAGCTATTCTTTGCCTTTTCAGTTTCTCTAATTGTTCTCTGATTTCCTTTTCTGTTCTCATTTTCATCACCTTTTTTTATTGAACATTCTTTCTTTCTTATGATTCATACAATCCTTATAACAGTCTTCAACGTTTTTGAGGCGCACGCTTCAAAGCATCTTCAATAGCTTGCGTAACTTTGGTTCCACCTTTTGCTAGATTAATCATTATGCCATGGTGTTCCAGTATTGATGATGCGCCATGACCTAATTGTGGAGCAATCACGAAGTCAACTTTGGAATCTACCAATTCTTTAACTGCAATTGGGCCAGCCCCATGTTCGTAGGAGAGTGCAGGGTTCTCAATGATTTTTGATATTTGAATCTCTCCATCTTCAATATCTGCTATGGTAAAGGTGTTTGCTCTGCCAAAAACTTCTGAGACGGTGTCTTCCAAACCTTTTTTTCCATTCGTTGCCACAGCTATTCTAAGCTTCTTCTTCAACTGATTTCCTCCACTAAAAGATGGAAAGTAGGGGTCAAAAGCTATGCTCTCCCCGTGGTCCTATTGCTTCTTCTTTTCTGTTTGTTCAAGTTTTGCTCTTAACTCTTCGATTCTAGACGCGATTTCGCCCATTTCCTGCTCAAGATCTGCTCTTTCAGCTTCAAGTTCCTTTTTATAGTTCTCCAACGCTACGACTTCTTGTTCCGGAGTTTGGGGTTGCGTTACCGGTGGATACACTGGTGGATATGCAAATGGATTCTGTGGCGGCATTGGCGGGTACGTCACCTGTGGGTAAGGTTGCTGATACTGCGGTGGATACGCCCACCACCATCCTCTACCGAAGCCTCTGCCCCATCCTCTGCCGAAGCCTCTACCGCGTCCTCTGCGCCCTCCTCTACCGAAGCCACCCCCTCTCCCAAATCCTGGCATTGGATTCATGAAACCTGGGACAGGATAGCCAGCGCAATAGCCTGCGGCTCTTCCGGTCATGGGTCCCTGACCCCAAGGGCCTGTTCTATCTCCTCTTGGCATTTTCTTTTTTCACCTCTATTTTTGTGCGTATGCACATTTATGTTTATTAGATAATGCACAAAAATATATAAAGGTTGTGGTGTAATCATATAGTAGTTGATTAACATGACTTGGAGACGTCGACGTAGACGTGGTAGGAGAGGAAGATTTCCAAAGCCGATAACTATAGAGAAGGCTCCAACTATTGATAGGTTCACGCCAAATCCTCAAGCGAATCCAGAACCTATCTATGTCGAGCCGGCTGAACTAGAAGCTCTCAGACTGGTGGATCTGGAAGGGCTGTCTCAAGAAGAAGCTGGAGAGAGAATGGGAGTTTCCCGAGGGACCATCTGGAGGCTCGTGCAAAGTGCAAGGAAGAAGACCGCCCAAGCCCTAACTACAGGAAGACCTCTTGTAGTTTCTACTGAAGCAAATCAGCCTGATGATAGGTACGAGTAGCTTGATACTGCTCCTAATAATCGTAAGTTCATTTTTGATTAGTGCAATTGCCCTTGTCGGAGTAGTTACTATTGCACTTAAGGATAAAATTCTTGACAGTATTTTGCTGTCTCTGGTAGGATTCGCTGCAGGCGCTTTAATAGGTGGAGCGTTCTTACACTTATTACCTGAAACGATAGAAAAGTCAACAAGTTTGAATGTCTTCTTGGTGTTGTCTCTTGGCTTTTTCCTTTTCTTTCTGCTAGAGAAACTGATATGGAGGCACTGTCACAAGAGGGAATGTGAACTCCACCCCTTCGCTTATGTAAATCTGATTGGTGATGGTGTTCACAATTTCATCGATGGCCTTGTAATCGCTGCAAGCTTTTTGAGTAGCATTGAACTTGGAATTGCCACTTCTTTAGCAGTAGCCTTCCATGAGATCCCACAGGAAATCGGAGATTTTGGAGTCTTAGTTTATGGGGGGTTCGAAAAGTCGAAGGCTCTTATTCTAAACTTCGTTATTGCACTTACCGCTGTCGCGGGAGGAATTATGGGCTACTATCTCTCATCACAGGTGGGAGAAGCTACAGTCTACATTTTGCCTTTTGCAGCTGGAGGGTTCATTTACATAGCTGCTTCAGACTTGATTCCAGAACTCCATAAAGAAGAAAATCTGCGAAGGTCAGTTGCATCCTTTGCTTTTCTCCTTTTAGGCTTTACGTTTATGCTGTTTGTAAAACTTTTTCTTTCGAGTTAAGATGGAGAAAACTGGTTTGAATAATTTAAAACTTGCCTTCGGGCCTGTTCCATCAAGACGCTTAGGACAAAGCTTGGGAATAAACAACGTTCCAGCGAAAACTTGCACATATTCATGCGTCTATTGTCAAGTAGGAAAAACCTTGAATACGACAACAGAAAGGCACCCCTTCTATACGCCAAAGGTAATATTCAACGAAGTCAAAAAGAAACTAGATGAAGCAAATGTCAGGGATGAACAAACTGATTACTTGACCTTTGTCCCTGATGGTGAACCAACTCTAGACGTTAACCTAGGCGCTCAAATATCTTTGTTAAGACGGATTGGAATTCCTGTGGCCGTCTTAACCAACGCTTCGCTGGTTTTCTGCAATGATGTGAGAGAAGACCTGCTGAGTGCAGACTTAGTTTCCCTAAAAGTTGACGCTGTCAGCGAAGGCTTATGGAGAAGAGTAAACAGACCACACCACGCTCTTAACCTCTCTGCAATCTTGAATGGTATAACCGAGTTTGTAAGGGACTTTAAGGGAACGGTTGTCAGCGAAACGATGCTTATCGATGGAATAGACTATGAAAACGAATTTGAGAAGATTGCCGCTTTTCTGAAAAATCTAAAGCGGCTAGATAAAGCGTACATCGCCATTCCAACAAGACCACCTGCAGAAAAGTGGGTTAGGCCTGCTAAAGAAGAAACATTAAATGCTGCCTTTCAAGCCTTTTCCAGCAAACTTGGCTCAAATAGAGTTGAGTATTTGATAGGGTACGAAGGAAATGCCTTTGCTTTCACTGGAAAAGTTGAAGAGGATCTGTTGAGTATAACTGCGGTGCATCCAATGCGTAGAGAAGCAGTCAACGAGCTTCTGAGAAAAGCTGAAGCTGATTGGAGTGTTATTGAAAAGCTCTTATATGAACGTAAGCTTATGGAGCTGGATTACGAAGGGAACACATACTATATGCGAAGGCTACTAAACAGAACCTAAACAGACACACATATGGTTCAGTCTGAAATTCTGACAGGATGGCATACATGCAAAGAGCTTTTTATAAAGCACTGAATATGTGTACGCATTCAAACTTTGTTGAGTATCTCCTTCCACATCTCGCTTATCTCGCGTGAAACTCCGCTTTTAGGTGAATATTCCACAATAGGCGTTTCGAAAACCATTGCCTTCGTCACAATAGGGTCGAAAGAAACTCTACCAATAATATCAATCCCTTTCTTATAGCAAAACCCTTCTATTTTTGTGGTGTTTTGCAGGTTCAAGTCATGTTTATTTATACATACCAGTGGTTGCACGTCAAAGTGTGCTAGAAGCTGCAACACCCGTTTCATGTCGTGGATTCCTGAGATTGTAGGTTCAGTGACAATGACTCCCATGTCTGCTCCTGTTACTGAAGCAATTACGGGGCAACCTATCCCTGGTGGACCGTCGATTAGGATTAGGTCACAGTTTCCTTTCTCCGCAACTTCTTTAGCGTTCTGCCTTACTAAGGTAACTAGTTTGCCAGAGTTTGCCCCGCCAGGTGACAATAATGCATGAGATAAAAGGCCATACTTAGTTTTGGATATGAACGCTTCGCCAGAGACACGTTCTTTCATGGTCACAGCGGCTTCTGGACAAATGACCGTACAAGTGCCGCATCCTTCACACAGAATGGGGTCAATACGAAAATCCGTTATAGCTTCAAACCTACATGCCTCTTGGCACAGGCCACATTCAACACATTTTTCGGCGTCGATTTCCGCTAGCTCTGGACCTTTAAACTCCTGAGTCTGAATAGGTGATGGATGAAGAAGTATGTGCAAATCAGGAGCATCAACATCACAATCAGCTATAACCGAGTTACGAGATAAGACAGCAAAAGAGGCGGCGATCGTTGTTTTTCCAGTGCCACCCTTTCCGCTTAGGATTACTATCTCTTTCAAGCCTGCAAGCTCTCCTTTATCTTGTCGAAGAGGTCATGGAACTTCTTCTTCCATTCCGGCATTTCCAACACAAAGGGCTTTCCAACAGAGTATAGTTCTGCGATTTTTCTCTCATAGGGGATTTCAAGCAGAATGGGAATTGCTTTTTCTCTGCAGAATGCGTGGACCTTTTTATCCCCGATTCCAGCTCTGTTTACGATAACACCAAAGGGAATTTTTAGCTTGCTTAACACCTCAACTGCGATTTTCAGATCGTACAGACCGAAAGGTGTAGGCTCAGTTACCAGAATAGTGTAATCACTGCCATGAACTGATTCGATTACGGGGCATGATGTACCCGGGGGAGCATCAATGATGGTGTCAGCTTTTTTGAGTGGTTGCCCTTGTTTCTTCACTGCTTTTATTATTGGAGGAGCCATTGGCTCACCAACGTTAAGTTCGCCGTAGACTAGTGTGACTCCTTTTGCAGATCCCTTTTTTGTCGTTCCGATCTTCCGTTTCTTTTCATTTATTGCATTTTTAGGACAGACGATGACGCAGCCCCCACAGCTGCTGCAGAGTTCTGGAAAAAACATGATCTTCTTGTTGGTGATGAAAAGAGCGTTGAACTTGCAGAATTTGGCACATTCTCCGCAATAGTCACATTTTTTTTCGTCGATAACTGGAATGTTTACATATACAGGCCTTGTTTCCGTGACTTTTGGGTGTAGGAGCAAATGGGCATTTGGCTCTTCAACGTCACAGTCTAAGAGTTGAACATTTTCGAGTGACATTGCCATGTTCACTGCTACTGTGGTTTTTCCAGTGCCTCCTTTACCACTGGCTATTGAGAGAATCATTGTGTGTCCTTCAAAATTTTTTGATCTCTTCAAGGATGTCGTGCCTCGTGACAGCCTTCTGTTAGTTCTTCCAGCTTGTCTTTATTGTAAGCCATGATAACGTCTTTGACCTTACGAGAATTCGCTTTTAGGACTGCTACTCGTTCACTTTGATAGATGCTTATACCTCTTGGACCCATACCGTAGGCTATTATCACATTTGGTTTGAGATCCAAGATGAAACCCGCCCGTCTCCCTCCACCACCGAAATGTTCGCCTGCGTTAGGTACTGTCTTTTGTTCTGTAATCTGTCCGTTTTCGTCTAGATCGATGACCGCGAAGAAAGGGGTTCTCCCAAAGTGCTCAGAAATCTGAGCGTCCAAACCAGACTCGTCAACCACAGGGATAACTATTCTCACAGGTTACCACCTCCCTTTCCAAAAACTTACGCGTGCACGTATTCTTTACCCCCGTCGCCTTCCTTGGCCACGCCCTCTTCCTTGACCCATCCCAAAGTGACCACGTACGGTTGATGTCTTAGTCTCATGTAGCTCTCCCCGTTTGAACTGTTCAATAGCTTCTTTGACTGTCCCAGAAGCGCCTACAATTATCACTTTTCCTGCAGCTGAAAGAGTTTGAAATGCATTTGGCCCAACATTGCCTGTGATTACAGCCTTAACGCCCGTGCCTACTATTGACTGCGCTGCTTGAATCCCAGCCCCACCCATCGCCCCTGCAGCTGCATTTGTCATTACATCAAAGTCCAGAGTTTCAGAGTCAACGATCAAGAAGTAGGGGCACCTACCAAATCTCTGGTCAACTTGAGAGTCCAGTGTCTTTCCAACAGATGAAACAGCTATCTTCACTTCTTCACACCTCCTTTGACGCTGGATTGTAGCATCTTAGCCAATCTCTCTTTCTTTTCCAAGAACTCTTCAACTTTCTTGACAATGTTCATGAAAGCCTTTGATGCTGTAGAATTGGGGTGTTCAATTATGAAAGGTGATCCTCTGTCAGAATCACGGCAGATTTCAGGGTCAATTGGAATTTTGCCAAGATAAGGCACTGCCAAGTCTTCTGCTATTTTCTCTCCTCCTCCTGCTTTGAAAATATCAACTTGTTCTCCACATTTAGGACAGACGAATCCGCTCATATTTTCTATTATACCAATTACTGGAATATTTAGTTGCTTGGCAAAGGTTACAGCCTTTTTCACTACAATCTGAGAAACCTCAGATGGAATTGTTACTATGACGACTCCGTCCATATCTGGCAGAAGTTGCATGACACTAAGAGGTTCATCTCCTGTTCCTGGTGGGAGGTCAATGAATAGAAAGTCGAGTTCACCCCATACAATATCTGAGAGGAACTGTTGTATAGCCCTCATCTTTAATGGTCCTCGCCAGATTACGGGTGATTCATCGCTGGGGAGTAAGAAATCCATAGAAACAACTTTCATTCCTAAAGGACCTGTTGCTGGAAAGATGCCTGGTGGGCCAGCTTGAAGTTTCTGGCCTTTTACTCCCAAAATTTTTGGAATACAAGGACCAGTAATATCTGCGTCCAATATTCCCACGCTATTCACGAACCCATGGGTAGCAAATGCCATTGCTAAGTTCACAGTCACTGTGCTTTTGCCCACACCGCCCTTACCACTAATCACAGCGATCTTGTGCTTGATCTTGGTCATCTTTCGTTTTAGATCTTGTGACTCTTTTTCGTACAGTTGCTTTCTTGGCTGAGCTTCTATTTTAGAAGCTCTCTGGGATTTGCTTTTTGCGGTCATTAATACTCACTTTCTTTTTCTAATCAATCTAGGTAAGAGGGTAGGGTCAGGGATTCTTCTCTCCGTCCATCCCTTATCTTCAAGAACTTTGATGATTTCGTCCTTCATGGTGATAGGAATGTCCGCTTTGTTTCTGACGAAAAGATTTATGTCGTCAGGCATGATACCGCAGAGACGTTTGTGTAAGTCAATGTAGTGAGTCAGCTTTATGGCGCGACCCTTTGTGGTGTCGTTGGGTCTCATACAGAGCTTTGCCATCATCACTATAGCTTCCTCCTTGGTCTCAGCTGTAGTAAAGAGATGCTCAGGAGTTGGACCTACATAGACCTTATCGCCTGTTCTTGCGTCGTAAACATACCAGTCTTCCTCCTTATCTTTTCTTCCGAGAAGCATACGTCGATACTTTGATCCGTGGGGACCAACGATGACTGGGACCCCAAGCCTCCAAAAACCTGAAGCTATTGAAGCAGCCTTCTGAGACATAGCCCCCCAAGCCAATCCAACTGCCCCAACCCGGTTGAGAATGTAATCAGCAATTTCCTCATAGTTAGCCCTAAGTTTTCTCTTTGCGAAAATGCTCGCGATTTTGATAGCTGCTCCAGCTATATGAGGGTTTGAAACGCATGAACCCACGTTTAGAATGCCACCAGCTTCAAAACCACCGGGATATTTCTCGTAAAGGGTCTTCCCCTCTTCATCTTTTACCATGGCAATTGACATAGCTGCACATCCAGAAGTTATCACTATGAATCTACGCTTCGCGAATTCCTCAGCAATCTCTGCCACCTCTTTTCCACCGTGGGGATAATTAGCACACCCCACAAGAGCTACAACTCCAGGAATCTCGCCAAGGACTATTGGCCCCCCAACCTCCCTTATCTCTACATCCTGGATCGCCCCACGGCCAACTCGCATTTTGAACTTCTCCTCCCACAACTCTCCCTCCCCCGCTTTGACCATGAAGCTATGTAAAGGAAAGTCATTGGGACAAGCGCTATCACAACGAGCACACCCTATACAGCCCTCAAGGATTTCAGCTAGAGGGTTCAAATCTCCCTCTGCTGCGGCTTTCATGGCTTCTGGAATAGGTTGATTATTCGGGCAGGCACGCATGCATTCGTTACATCCCGTGCATTCTTGAGCGGCTGCAATTATTTCTTCCACCTCCGGGATCGTCTTAAACCTCTTTCGTTTTGGAGCGACAGACATCACAGTCTCAACAGCGACTTCCCCAACCTTGTCGGGATCAAGAATCAGTACTCCCGGAACATTTCCTTCTACAAGATCTGTTATTATCTCCCTCGAC
>Ga0209636_10008172_pt1 | contig 10664 bp, 11 predicted proteins | sample DeeMarSWOR152_54_FD_187464 | JGI IMG/M metagenome (GOLD analysis project Ga0209636, IMG submission 187464) | Marine sediment microbial communities from White Oak River estuary, North Carolina - WOR-1-52-54 (SPAdes) (version 2) | ecosystem: Environmental > Aquatic > Marine > Intertidal zone >... | reverse complement strand
ACCCTGGACAAGGCCAGGGAATACGTAGCCAAAGCAAAGGGGTACTTGGATTGTTTCCGCCCCTCACGGGAAAAAACGGCCCTGCTGGCCATGGCCAATTATGTGGTTGAAAGAACCTGGTAGTGACAAAGGAACGGCCCGCAAGGGGTATCGTTCAAGATGGCTAAAGTACGGCTTGCCGTTGCTTGTGGCCATACTCGTCCAATGCCCCGTGGGCTGTAAGAAAGAGGCCCCCAAGGAGAAGAGGCCTCTTGCCCCTAATTTCACCTTGCCCTCCGTGGATGGAAAAACCATAACCCTCTCCAAGTTGAGGGGGAAGGTAGTCCTGCTCGATTTTTGGGCAACATGGTGTGCCCCATGTCGAACGGCTATACCCCACCTCAACGATCTGTACAAGGCTTATCGGACAAGGGGCTTGGAAATCATCGGGGTGAGCCTTGACACGGGAAGTCAGGAACGGGTCAAGAGGTTCGCCGTCAGTATGGGCGTCCAATACCCCATCATCATGGCCGACGATAATGTTCTCAAGGATTACCGCATAGCTCCTATCCCGACCACCTTTCTCATCGATCGGAATGGCCATATATCCAATAAATGGGTGGGGTTCAGCCAGAGTCTCATGATCAAGATCTCTGCCGAGACCGAAAGGTTGTTATCGCAGGAAAGCAGTTAGCCCGCTGGTGCTGCTAACAAACCAACCGGCATCGGGAAACCAAGCTCACGGGGCCAATCGACTCAATCACCTTGAGGAGCCACCTCCTCTTCTTCCGCCTCTTCCTCCCGAAAGACCTCTACAACGCTCCTCACCTCAATACCGGCCTCTTCGAGGGCTTTCCTGATATCCATTGCCTTGACACTCCTTGCCTTGACGATGAAATTAACCCTTTCCGCCAACCCCTAGCCCTCCTGATGGAATTCTCTTCCCATGCCCCGTCTTTACCATCAGCCCTTCCGCGCCTTCTGCCATTGATGATAGGACGCCAAGTAACTGTCGGCCACCCTGTGGGGATCCAGGTTGAGCGCCTTAGCGTATTCCGTAATGAATCCCCTGATGTAAACCAGCGCGGGCAGGTTTTCGAAACTCTCTTCCTCAAGCCACGCCAAGTTCTGCCGGTTTATCTTGGTTTTCTGGGAAATCTGCTTGAGGTCAAGGCCCATGGATTCCCTAATCCCTCTCAGACTGCTTCCGGAAAATCTGAACCCGTTGGGAAATGGGATACCTGCCGCCTCTTCACGAACGGGATAGACTTCTCCGCGAGGGGGAGGGCCAACGGCCTCTCCTGAAAAAACCCCTTCTCCGCTACCGTTCAGCTTTCGGTCATACTCCGATCTCAATCTCTCGTCCGTTAAAACCCGATAGGCTTCGTCCATGGCGGCATTGATCCCCTCAAGCTCCGCGGGTCCGAGGAGGGAATAGACGGCCATGGAATCGGAGCTGAAGATCTCCTTTCCCCTCCGATAGGCCTTTCGGATCTCCTCGATCGACGCTCCCCTGGGGACCTCCAGCAAATCATAATAGGTCTGGTCTTTGATTCGTCTCATCTCGCGGAATTGAAGAGAAATGGCTTGTCAATGATCAATTTCAGGGTGATCTCATTTATGCACTTAGAAGCCCTGGACTGGGGAAATTCCAGGACCAAGGGCCTCCTCCTTTGGATGGATTGCCACACGTCGTTATCGTAGACGATATAACCAAGGTAATCCATGGAGATCCCAAAATACTTCAAGAAGGCGCTCCGCATGGAAAATCCGATATCAACATCCCCCTTGGTCCTCACCTGATTGACGATGAGCTTCGGCTTGAAGCTCTCCAGTTCCTGTTCCAACCTGAGGCCAATGGATTTGTCGATTTCCCCCGCCACTTCGATGATATCAAAGGGCGTTCTGATCCCTCTTTCGTTCCTCTGATCCATGGCCAGATCGACGATTTCCTTCACCCCGTGGTGGGAGATAACCCTTTTCACCTTTCGGAAAAATGCGCTTTTGATAAAGCGATAGGTGTTTTCTATGCAGGTCGGTTCGGGAGTAACCACCAGTATCTCGTTCTCGGACATGAGGAAGAAATCCAAAACATTGAAGGAGTTACCAGCCCCCAAATCCAGTATGATATAGTCGAAGTCCAACGAATGTATATGCCGGATCAACTTCCACTTCTGTGGTTCCTTTGGATTTGCCGCGTTGAGGAGGTCTTGGGCTCCAACGACTAATCCCAGGTTTGGGATATTCGTCTCCACGACCACATCCCCAATGCCTGCAACCTTCTTGTTGATGAAATCGGACAGGGTTCGTTGGGGAAAGGAGAGGCCCAAAAAGGTATGGATATTGGCGCCCCCCAGATCGGTATCAATCAACACCACCTCCTCACCGAACCTGGAAAGACAGATTCCTAAATTGACGGCGATGAAGGTCTTTCCGCTTCCGCCCTTCCCTCCGCCAATGGTCCATATGGATCTTCGACGTCTTCCTCCCTCACTACCACCCCCTCGGTCGCCTGAAAAAGGTACCATCGACTCCTCTGCCCCTGGCTCCCTTGACCCCGGCACCATTGGTCGTTCACTTTCTATATGATATGGGAATTTTTGTCAACCTAATCCCCTGAGGTCTCTGAAATACTCGCTCTTCGCCACTCAAAAAATGGTCCTATGAGAGAAAACCCTTGTCCCTTCGCTTCAATGCCCTTTGGTCTGTTGCCCAAATTCCCCTTCGCTCAGAGCTCGTTTTTCCAGTTTTCAGAGATCCCCCCTTGCATGGATGTACGGATTCCCTATAAGAGGTAATCCCGTCTTATGTTCTTCAAGGACCGTAGAATATTCCCCGTGATCTTGGGATTTTTCGCCGCCATGGCCCTCAGCATCTCCCTGATCTCCCACCGTTTCGAACGCGTGATGCTCGGACAACTGTTCTCCCATGCCGGCAAGCCCATGTTCTTGGCAAGCCGGAGGACCTTTTCTTTGGGCAACAGGGCAAAGGGCCTAATGATGCATAATACTCCGCCGAAAAGGGGTAAAAAGGGTACCATGGTGCTCATTTCGCCACTGTAAAACATATTCAGCAGGAGGGTTTCGATAATGTCATCCCGTGTGTGGGCTAAAGCCACTTTATTGCATCCCAATTGATGCGCCATTTCGAACAGCCTTCTGCGCCTCAACCGCGAGCAGAGCCAGCACGGATTTTCCCGATTTTCACGGCTATGAGCAATCCTCCCTATATCGGTCACAGCGATTCGATACCGATATGCTCGCCGAGAGAGGTAATCCTCAAGGGACCGGTAGCCCTCTGGATCGAATCCTAAATGGATATGGAGGGCCACCAACTCATAGGTAATGGGAACCCTCTTGCTCCGTTCGGTCAACAGGTGTAAGAGGGTTAGACTATCAACACCCCCGGAAACCGCCACCCCGATGCGATCTCCTTCCTCGATCTGCCGGTAGCGGTGGATAGTCCTTCCCATTTCCCTCAAAACTTTTTCTTCCAAAGAGGACCCTGCCCTTCTCGAAGATCTCCTCATAGGCCCTCCAGGGGACATCCGCCACAGCGGGGAATCTTTTTGCACCAGTGTTTTCCCAAGAATACCAACAGGGCGTGAAATTCGTTGTATACCCCGACGTCCCTTGCCAATTCATCCATCACCATGCGCTGAAGGTGTTCATAGCTCCATTTCTCGGAGATGAGGTTGTGTCTGGAAAAGATCCTCCTTGTATAAGCGTCAACGACAAAGATGGGTTTCCCCAGTGCGTAGAGGATGATGCTATCGGCGGTCTCGGGGCCAATTCCATCGACCCCCAACAGCCCCTTCCTCAGGGAACCCAGATCCTCGGACCTCATACGGCTCAAATCACCGCCGAACTCCTCGTAAAAGAAGTCAACGAATCGCTTGAGGCGGGCTGCCTTCAATCGATAGAAACCCGATGGCTTAATAACTGGGGCCAGCTCATCCCGGGTTACACCTCTCATCCCCAGGGGGCTTAACATCCCCGCTCTCTTCAAATTATCGATTGCTTTTTCCACATTGGCCCATGAGGTATTCTGGGTCAGTATTGCCCCTACGATAACCTCGAAGGGCGAGTCCCCTGGCCACCAGTGGCGAGGTCCAACTGCTCGCATGAGCCTCTCATACATCTCAGCCAGGATCTTGCCCTTTGGGCCCATGGTACCGACCTCTCCCTAAACATAGAGCATTGAGGAAGCACCTGTCAAAGATTTTCAGGAGTTTCCGAACCTCGTCGAGAAGAACACCATTGTCCATGAGCGAAATTCACATTTATGTACCTGGGAATTCGGAAAAGGAGCTCTGAGCGCAAGCTCAAGCAGTCTTGCAGTGTTGCAGTCGTGCGGGACTGCAGTCGGAAGGGGGAAAGAGAGTCGGAGGCTGGAGGCGGAAGATGAAATGCCAAAGTTCAAAATCCAAATGACAATGAGTTGGTTGTATTGGTTTGATTGGTTTTATTGGTTAAAAATGGAAAAACGAGCAGTGAAGCGGAACGCCCGCAAATCCAATTGTCTGAGCCCAAAAGGCGCGGTATGGGAACGAAGTAGCGCCGAACAGGCGCTCTTTGCAGTGAAGCGGACATTGAAATGGTCGAAAAAAGATTTTTGAGCAGCGAAGAGCGAGTTTTTTCGAGACCTCAAGGGAGAGGTTGGAGGCAGAAAGCTGAAGGCGAAATGTCAAATGATTAATACCTCATAACGAACACGGAAAACGGACACGGACACGAAACACGAACAGTGAGCGGAATGGGTTTTGGGCAACAGCCCGTCAAGGTCCGAACCACGAGCACGAACACGAAACACGGACACGAGAATCAATGTCAAATGTCAAAGCTCAAATGCCAAGTGACAAAGTCCAAATGGAGAAATCTATGGGAGAGCGGAAAGTGATTGATTTTTCAACACATTGGCGATATCATACAACAAGAATCGATGATCAGATTCAACGAAATATTGGAACAGGTCGCCTCCTACAACCCACAGGCTGACCTCGATTTCCTCAAGAAGGCGTATGTCTTCAGCGCCAAGGTGCACCAAGGACAAGTTCGCCTCTCGGGAGAGCCCTACCTCATTCATCCCTTGGAAGTCGCACATATCCTGGTAAATCTGCGGTTAGATACGGCCAGCGTGGTCACGGGATTGCTACACGATACCCTCGAAGACACCTTTGCCACCCTGGAAGAGCTCCAGGAGAACTTCGGGGCAGAAGTAGCACAACTGGTGGATGGAGTCACCAAGATTAGCAAAATTACGCTCACAGCCTCGGAGGAAGAGGATCAGGCGGAGAACGTTCGAAAAATGATCCTCGCCATGGTCAAGGACATCAGGGTAATTTTGGTGAAATTGGCGGACCGGATCCACAACATGCGCACCCTCCAATACCAGCTCCCCCCCAAGCAGAAGACCATCGCCCAAGAGACCCTGGATATCTATTCCCCCCTGGCTAATCGCCTTGGGATCGACTGGATTAAGAATGAATTGGAGAACCTGAGCTTCCGATATTTGCACCCCGATATCTACAACGATATCAAGGGGAAGATCGCAAAGAAGGAGAAGGAAAGGGAGAGGTATATCGAAGAGGTCAAAAGGATCATCACCAAGAAGCTGTTCGAGCACAAGATTGAGGCCGAGGTAACGGGTCGCCCGAAGCAGATTTACAGCATCTATAAGAAGATAAACGCCCAGGATATTGACTTCCAACAGGTATACGATCTCATCGCCTTCAGGATCATCGTCAACACCGTCAAGGAATGCTACGAAGCCCTCGGGGTCGTCCATTCCCTTTGGAAACCCATTCCCGGCAAATTCAAGGACTACATCGGCCTTCCCAAGGCCAATCGATATCAATCCCTCCATACTGCCGTCATTGGGCTTTACGGAGAGAGAATGGAGATTCAGATTCGGACCTTGGATATGCATCGGATCGCAGAAGAAGGGATAGCTGCTCACTGGAAATACAAAGAGGGGAAATTTAGCGAGGGGGAGGATGACAAGCGAATCACCTGGTTGAGACAGCTCTTGGAATGGCAACGGGAACTCCAAGACAACAGCGAATTCTTGGAGATTGTCAAAATGGACCTTTATCCCAACGATGTCTACGTCTTTACCCCCAAGGGCGAGGTAAAGGAGTTCCCAAGGGGAGCCACACCTGTGGACTTCGCCTACAGTATCCATACGGACATCGGGCATCGGTGTGTTGGGGCTAAGGTGGGCGGAAGGATCGTTCCGTTAAAGTACCAACTGAAGAGCGGGGACACCGCGGAAATTCTGACTTCCCCGAATCATCGACCCAGTAAGGACTGGCTGAAGTTCGTCAAGACCTCCAGGGCCCAGACCAAAATCCGACAATGGATCAAAAAGGAACAGAGGGAGAGGAGCATCGCCCTCGGAAGGGAGATCTGCGAGAAGGAATTGAGGAAATTCGCCCTCAGCTTCGCCAAATTGCTTAAATCCGGGGAGATTCAGAAGGTAGCCAGTGATTTCGGTTTCCAAACCGTGGACGACCTCATGGCGTCTGTGGGATACGGTAAGATCTCCTCCAAACAGATCCTCGGAAAGCTGCTTCCTCCTGAGAAATTGGAGGGAAGGGATAAAAAGAGGGAGAGCCCGTTAGAGAAAATTATCCATCTCGTAAAAAGGGGGCCTCAAGATGCCATTCAAATCAAGGGCGTCGATGACATGATGGTCCGGTTTGCAAGCTGTTGCAATCCCCTTCCAGGAGATAGAATAACGGGTTTTATCACCCGGGGAAGGGGAATAACCATCCATACCGCCAACTGTTCCAACGTTTTAGATAATGACCCCCAGAGAAAAGTGAAGGTTGAATGGGACTTACGGCACAAGCAGGTTCATCCCGTCCGCATTCGGGTAATCTGCACGGACCGAAAGGGATTGCTCGCGGACATCAGTTCCTCCATTACCTCAAATGAGGCCAATATAACCAATGCCCAACTCAATACAACCCAAGACAAAAGGGCCATCTGTACCTTCGCAGTAGAGATTAAGGACCTAAATCACCTGAGGCGAGTAATCGCTTCCCTGGAAAAAATTAAGGGGATCGTTGCCGTTGAAAGGCTAAAGATCTGACGGTTGGCAGGATGATTCAAACCGCCTTGGTTACCTTCCCAGAACGGATACAACGGGTGCAGACCCTCTTTCTTACGACGTTGCTGTTCACCAGCACCTTCACCCTTTGGAGGTTTGGGTACCAAATACGCCTCGTCTTATTGTTGGCATGACTGACATTGTGGCCGTAAGAGGGGCCCTTACCGCAAATCTCGCAAACCCTGGACATGTTTCACCTCGTTTAGTGCAATAAGATATCAAAAAAATAGCCGCGCTTCAACCCATGGGCGCATCCATAACCCCCGGTGGGGAGATCTATCGAATCCGCTTCAAAATCGCTCGGGACGCCTTTATGCCGGATAGGATCTCTCCCTCAAAGCCCAAATAGGGGAAATTCTCCCTGCCTGGGAGAAAGAGACCCTCCAAAGGGGTGCTAATGGGAAGAATCTGTGCTCCAACTCGAAAGGAGGGGTTACCCCCGTATACGATGTCGCTATTGGTCCACTGGCCGCCATAACGTTCCAGGGAAGGCCGTCCATCGATCAGCCGAATCGATCTATCCAGGAAGGGGGCAACCTCCAAGAGGTGTACTAACATGTTCTCGATAACGCCTCTGATTTCAGCCCGATCCCGTTTCCCCTGGCCTACGGGGATAAAGGCATTAACGGTAACCGCCCTCTTTCTCGGTGGAGCGCCCACACCCTCGGGTCTCATGAAACCCATCAGAAGGTTCCCGTTTTCATATGGTGCGTCCATATCACGTAATGAGACGAAACAATCCCCCAGCCCCACGGGAATTTCGCGAGCGTCAAGGCCGAGGTTCAAGGAGAATATGAAGTATTTTGGCCAAAGGCCCCTCCCCCTTTCGACCCATTTTCTTCCCGAAAAAGCCGTGGTCATGAGATTCTTCAATCGGGTTAGGGGAAGATTCCCAATGCAAAACCTTGATAATATGGCCGTATCCTCCCCATTCGTATAAATCCTGAATTCTCCCGGGGATTGTTCGATGCGAATCGAATCAAAGGATTCAAGGAGACTCGTTCGCCCTCCCCACCTCACTGCCTCCCCTCTAAGCCCCTCCAAGAACCCCCGACGACTCGTTGCATCCGTGAGGACGTCATCCCGAAACAAGGTGGCTATGAGATGGGTAGCCAAGCTCAAGGGGAAATCATCAACATACAGATAGCTCATGCTTTTGATCTGAACATCTATGAACCGAGCGAAAGCTTTGTCTCCCCCCAAAGTTCCAACGAAGGCGGACAATGGCCTGTCGGATAAAGAATGGTACGCACGAGCGAGCCCTTTTCCAACCCGATCGGAGAGCGGTTGTTCATTGCCTATGGACATCACCGTGCGGCCAATCCAATCTTCACCTCGTAACCGGGAGTAAAAGGATTCGATGAGACCCAATTCCCTCGGGAACGCCCTCTTCATCTCTTCCAAGGGATCGTTTCCAGGGGAAATCATATCAACGCGATGGCCGGGGAGCAGGATTTGGCACTTGATGTCACCCCTGCGAGCAAATTCCCCACCAGCCAGTGGGAGACCCAACAGGTTATGCACCCCCTCAACGACGGCACTCCTCAAGAAAATCTCCGAAAGGTTGGAAAACTGTCGAAATCGGTATTTCCCACGAGTGTTGCCTGCTTGCGCCTTCTCCTCCAGGAAGAGAACTGAAAATCCCCTCTTCACGAGAAGAGCCCCTGCTAAGATCCCCCCTGCATTCGTACCGACGATAACAATGTCCCATCTCTTCATCGGATCCCCTCGTTACCCCTATCAGATGAACTCCACCCGTTCGGTTTCTCCCTTTGCCTCGGATATCTCTCCAATGGGATAAGCCTTTTCCCCCAATTCGCCCAAACGAATTAAAACGCCCTCCGACTCTTCAGCCTTAACTACGATGATCATTCCGATTCCATTGTTAAAAGTCCCCCACATCTCCTCTTCTGGAATTCTACCCTCCCTCTGCAGAAAGGAAAAGATGGGGGGAATCTGCCAGCTCCCCTTATGCAGGGAGGCTTTACAGCCGCGGGGGAGAATCCTGGGAAGGTTTCCCCTTATTCCTCCTCCCGTAATGTGGGCGACTCCTCGGATGCGAAACTCCCGCCACAGGGAAATCAGGGGCCTTGCATAGATCCGTGTTGGTTCCAAGAGTTCTTCCCCGATTGTGCGCCCCAGCTCTTCTATCCAATCGTCCACATGCAGATCGAGATTGTCGAAGACGATCTTCCTGACAAGGGAATACCCATTGCTGTGTAGTCCGCTGGAGGAAAGCCCGATCAGCCTGTCCCCCGGGGAAATCTCAGACCCGTCGATCATCTCTCCCCTGCTGGAAATTCCCACGACGAATCCCGCCAAATCATATTCACCTCACCCATAGAACCCGGGCATTTCCGCGGTCTCCCCTCCGATCAAGGAACACCCAGCTTCCTTGCATCCCTTGACAATCCCCTCGATAATGGACATGGCCTTTTCTAACTCTAGTTTCCCCGTTGCGAGGTAGTCCATGAAAAAGAGCGTTGAGCCCCGTTAACGAGGATGTCATTGACGCACATGGCAACCAGGTCAATTCCCACCGTATCATGCCTGTCGGCCATGAAGGCCACTTTGAGCTTGGTTCCAACCCCATCTGTCGAGGCTATGAGTACGGGATCTCGATGTCCCGTACGCCCGAGGGAATAACAAGCGCTGAATCCTCCCAAGGATGTGAGGACTCTGGGGCCGAACGTGGATTCGGCAAGGGACTTTATCCTTCTTACAAACTCATCCCCCGCATCCACATCCACTCCTGCATCCTTGTACAGCATCGACACCTACCTCCTCCGGATACTCATAAGACATTGTTTTAACGGCTCAATCTTAGATAATCCCGAGCCCCGTGTCAAATCATTTTACCCCTGTCCCTTCGCTTCAATGCCTTTTAGTCTGTTGCCCCATTTCCCCCTCGCTCAGAGCTCGTCTTTCCGCTCTCCCATAGATTTCTCCATTTGGACTTTGTCATTTGGCATTTGGATTTTCCCTTTTGGCATTTGAGCTTTGACATTTGACATTGATTCTCGTGTTCGTGCTCGTGGTTCGGACCTTGACGGGCTGTTGCCCAAAACCCATTCCGCTCACCGAAAAGAATTTTTGACCATTCTAATGTTCGCTCCAGGGATATGGCCAACACCCCCTTGACATTTGACATTGACTCTCGTGTTCGTGTGGTTCGTGCCCGTGATACGTGTTCGTGGAGCGTGTTTCGCGCTCTGAGCTCGTTTTTCCATTTTTAACCAATAAAACCAACTCATTGTCATTTGGATTTTGAACTTTGGCATTTCATCTTCCGCCTCCAGCCTCCGACTCTCTTTCCCCCTTCCGACTGCAGCACCGCACGACTGCAAGACTGCTTGAGCTTGCGCTCAGAGCTCCTTTTCCGAATTCCCAGGTACATAAATGTGAATTTCGCTCATGGACAACCGTGTTCCCCAGAAAGTCAGGGAACTCCGGGAGCATGGTAATTGACTTTGTGAGGTATTTGTGATTAATTGTTTAATCCGTATTGGGAGGTCTCGGAAAAACTCGTTCTTCGCCGCTCAGAAATATTTTTTCGACATTTTAACGTTCGC
>Ga0209636_10008170_pt1 | contig 10664 bp, 13 predicted proteins | sample DeeMarSWOR152_54_FD_187464 | JGI IMG/M metagenome (GOLD analysis project Ga0209636, IMG submission 187464) | Marine sediment microbial communities from White Oak River estuary, North Carolina - WOR-1-52-54 (SPAdes) (version 2) | ecosystem: Environmental > Aquatic > Marine > Intertidal zone >... | reverse complement strand
ATTTGGATATGAGGTCGTTGTTCTTTGATTTTTTCAGCAATATATAATGTATTCTTGACGTGTCTTAATTTTGGTTGTAATGATGTGAATCCTACAGCATCTGGTTCCAAAGATAATATTTTCTTAACACAAGAATCAAGCTTATCTTTAGAACTATCGAAAAGCCTCCCACCAAGCTCTATTCCAAAATCAAAGCATGTTACATCATAGTCATGATTCATCAAGAAGGACTTAATGTATGAAATACCTGGCGGTGGCATTATTGATTCCCATCCTGGAGGAGAGAATAAAACAACTTTATTGATTGTATCTGAATTCATACTTAAACCATCCTAATACCTTTTTGTTTATGATATTTGTAGCGGTAGACTGCCCTGCTATTCCACTACAAATAACGATCATATCGTACTGCTCTACCACACAAACCCCCATCTTTTTTTTTGGTTAATGATTTATTTAAATGCGCATAATAGTTTTTAAATATTGTTACAATTGTTTACGTAACCATGCATGATGTGATCATAGTTGGTGGGGGACCCATAGGAAGTATCGTAGGTTCACTGATTGCACGAAATGGTTTTAAAGTGTTGATTATAGAGAAACAGGCACATCCGCGATGGAAGCCATGTGGTGAAGGTATTTCTATTGGAGGCATACAGTTATTTAAACAATTTGATTTGTATAAACCCGTTCAAAATATTCTCTGGGAGATCACAGGGGTTTCTATCAATATCATTCATGAAAATGTGGCTATCCAGAGATATGACAAACCAGTAGCATATACATTAAATCGAGAAAATTTTGATCATGCATTGTTCAAATATGCACAAGAGGTGGGAGCAGAAACACATGAAACTGAGAAAGTGATAGATTTAGCAATCTTAAATGGAAGTAAAATATCTGTGAAAACTACACAAAAAGAGTATAGATCTCAGATACTTGTTGGTGCAGATGGTATATATAGCCTAGTTGGTAGAAAATTGTTTAGGACTTGGGAAAAGGACGAGGTTGTCCCATGTCAAGTTGCACGGTATAGGATTCCTAATAAACATCATGTTTTTCATCCAGCAACAATGGAGTATTACTTCGTTAAAGGGGGGTATGGATGGGTTTTTCCAAGAGTTGAAAACGAGCGTTTAATTCTTAATATAGGGATGGGAAAAATAGGTGAGACAAAGAGTAGCTTGAATTCATTATTTAATAATTTTATAGATTCGATAGAAAATGAAAAAAAGGTGAAACTTAAAGGGAAAGAAATTGATGGTAAAATTTGGAGACACTTGGCTCCAACACAAGGTCCAAGCAGAGGAACATACTCTGATCGTTGTTTGCTTGTGGGAGATGCTGGTGGATTTGTGAATCCGCTCACTGGCGGTGGCCTGCGGTATGGTGCACTTAGCGCTATTTATGCTGCAGAAACTATTATTAAATTTCTAAATAACGAAATCGAATCATTGGAGCTATATGAAGATAAATGGCAGAGGAATATTAGCCCTGTTTTTGATAAGTCACTCGAAGTGCGTGAGAAATTATATTTTATGAGTCCATTGCAGTTACTTAAGAAGATACAGAAACATCCAGAGCTGACGGAACAGCTATTTCAATCGTTTATAGGAAGAGGTAATAAATAAAGATAATAGTTTATATTTTTAATGTTTATTCCATCCTTATGTGGTTGCTAATTGGTGGTAGCGGTTTCATAGGTGTTAATTTTGCAAGATTTTTGATTGAGAAAGATTACAATTTTAGAATTTATGATAAACGTAGGTCAAAATATCTCCCTAAGGATGTTAAAACTATTGTTGGCGATGTTCGTGACTTAAATAAGTTATCTCGAGCTATGGAGGGTTGTGAGGTTGTGTTTCATTTAGCCACAGCTCCACCGTCCTTGAGAATCCCCAAAAGGGAGGTCTATGATATCGATGTAAATGGTACTCAGAATGTCCTTATGGCTGCTGAAGAAAACAATGTTAGAAGAGTAGTGTTTACTTCAAGTGCGTCTCATGTTTATGGTCTGGTTGATAAGGGTTTGTGCCCTATACGAGAAGACTGTAATCTAAATCCTATTAATGAATATGGTGAAAATAAAGTACTTGCAGAAGAGCTATGTGAAAAAGCAGCTGAAACGACGACGTTACAGACTATTATTTTAAGGCTTTCTATGGTTTTAGGACCATATGATTTTGATCCTATTTTAATAGAAAATATGCTTCCTCTTCTTAGAAATAAAAGAGTTGTTATCGCTGGTGACGGTGAAAGTAAAAATCAGAGTATACATGTCAATGATGTTAATACTGCTTTGTTGGCAAGTGCAGAACTCCCAGAAAAAAAACTACCTGAGGATATTGTTTTCAATATTTCTGGAGACGAGGTTCTCACTCTTAACGAGTTTATGAGTTTATCTAAAAATATCTGTGGTTCTACTTCAAGGGCTACGTATCTGCCGTTGTCTTTAGCAGGAGTTATGGCTCGTATTGCTTGGAAATTAGGTAAAACCATGGTTCATCCGTCGTATCTTCGTTTAATGGCGCAGGATCAGTATTTTGATATAAGTAAGGCAAAACGTATCCTGAAATGGGAACCAGATTACACAGTGGAGGACGCTCTTACTGATACAATTGAGTTTTTTAGAGAGAAACGTCTTTAGATTGGTTACTCGGCAGGTCCGCTAAACATTTTAGGATAAATTTAGATTAAAGACGGTGTGTTTTATTTTCTAAACTTTGATTCTTTTTTAAGTTGATAATTATTATTTTCTTTAATTACAATTCCTTATCTTGAGGGAATCTTAATCCCGTCGCGTCTGCTATAATATATTTTCCCCTAAACACTTAATAATTAGAAATTTTTATATAGATAATTCCTCATATAGGAATTAAATGCAGAAAAAAAACTATTTAAGTAAAGAAGAACAAATCATATATTCAATCATAAATAAAACAGATGTTATCGATCATACACAAATAAAAGAAATTTTTCCAAATTATTCTTCTCAAAAGATTAACAAACTATGTCATAATCTTATATCAAAAGGTTATTTCCACCCTGTTAAAAGAGGTGTATATATTGTAAATGAGGCCCCATCTGAAAAACCAGTGATAAGTAACCCATTCAAATTAGTCTCATACATAAACAAGGGATATATTGGTTTTTCATCTGCCCTTCGCCTTTATGATCTCATGAGCTATGAGCCTTTCACAATATTTATTGTGACACAAAACAAATCCAATGAATTAACTGTTGGAAATTACCTATTTAAAACCGTGTCAATAGGTAAAAAGGCGACTGGGGCAACGTTTTATAAAAACGTCTATATCTCCACCATTGAAAAAACGGTATTTGATTGTTTCTACAAACCACAATATGCAGGAGGATACCGAGAATTTGTCAAAGCTTTAACAAATATTAAAAAAATCGACTGGGATCAAGTATTAAACTATTTCAATAAGTTTGCATCTAATTCTTTATTTCAGCGGACAGGTTACATACTTGAACTACTCCAAAATGAAAATTATATACATCTACCAAAACACATTCTTAAAGAATACAAAAAACACATAGGAAACACAACTAAACTCATCCCTAGCGGAACCTCAAATGGAAAATATATCAAACAATGGAAACTTGTTGATAATCTTAGTAAAAAAACAATTCTATCAAGGTGATATAAAACATGATTGATCTTGACATGTTAAAACTCCAAGCAATAAAAACAGGTCTTGGAATAAAATATCTATCTAAAGAAGAAAGAATCTCAATTCTTCTCACACAACTTAATGAGATTTTTTCAGATGATGTTGTGTTAAAAGGCGGAACTGCGTTCAACAGAGGATATCTTTACTCAACACAAAAAGGGAGATTCTCAGAAGATATTGATCTAGATTACTTTAAACACAAATCACTTGACGATAAGATAAAATACATAAAAACCATGATGAAAAAAATTAATGAATTTGATGTTTCACCACCAAGAATTCTCCATCATACATTAAGATTTGACTGTCAATATACCAACCAATTAGATGAAAAAGATAGGGTTCAAGTAGAGTTTTATCTCAGTGAAAAAAAACCAGTAGTGCCCCCCCAAAGAATTCTATTACAATCCCAATACATACCTGTTTCTGCAACTCTTTTCTTTGTTTATTCATTTGAAGATCTTCTTGCACAAAAATTAATCACTCTATATAGTAGAAAAGAGGGAAAAGACATCTATGACCTGTTTTATGGTTTAGATTTAATATTTAGAGAAAAAATACTACAAGATGCTCTTTCTAAACTTTTTATTCATTATCATATCAATCTAGATTACTCAAATTTTATCCAAGAACTCATCAAAAAATTAGACGAAATACATTCAAATTCAAACTACATCGGAAATACAACAAACCATTTCATACCTCGTAATTTACGACCAAATTGGGATGTATTTATCAGAATGTTAAAAGAAAAAATAGCGCAAAAATTATAGCAATTTTCAATACCGTCTTTTTTGGCAATGTATTAGAAAACCCGACAGAAGAAACACGTTCCTAATCCCTGCTAAATCCAACTAGCTTTTAGTCTCTAAACGATTTTTATCCCATCTTTTCCAATCTCTATATCATGTGGTTTAAGGGTATGCTTTGTGCTTCTCATTTTCATAACAGATAGCTTTCTACGGTCCATGGTAGGATCAAAACTAAGGATTATAACGCCGTCTACAAGGAACTCTGACATACCATCCCGGGAAAAAAGAGAGGAACCTACAGGTAACTCTGATGTAACTACTGAGGTTGATTTCGATGTTTCTAAAGCGTTTAATATGTACCGTAAATGTAGTCTTCTAACTGGTATATTACTTTCGGAGGGATATTCTTCAGGAGTTACGATACTAATATTATTCTGGCGTTCTATGTTTTTCACGTATAATGGCATCTCTGATAGCTGGGTTATGGAATCTAATATTATTCGGTCGTATTCTCCTGTTAGTATTTCGTTGGTCATGGTTTCGTAGACGAGTTTTTTGTTTATGTTTAAAAACAGGAATTTTATCTGTCCTTTTTCCATTGCTGGTTGGAAGTCGAATCCTAGTTCTCTTGCTTGGTTAATGAGTTTTTCGACTTTTCTGTCGAGTGTGAAGAATAGGCATCGTTCTCCTTCTTCTAGTCCTTTGTGTAGGAATTGGCAGCATAGTATGGTTTTGCCGCTTCCTGGTGGTCCTGATATTAGGGTTATAGTGTTTTTTGGTAATCCTCCTAAGATTATTTCGTCTAAACCAGGTATGCCGGTTTTTATTCTTTCTAGTTTCTCTAGTGTAGGAGTGTATTCTCTGTCGATGCGATATTCTGTTGTGCTATCCAGTTCGTCATCACCACCCTATAGATTCCATTACGGAAACATTACAGAAATGGTTTTTTGATATAAAACATTAATGGATTCCTATTTGTCAATTTTTTATCTATGGGAAATAATCTCAGCAAAATAATACAATTCTTTATTTTTCAATCCAAACATATCAACCTCTTTAAATCTGCCCTCCATATCCTCAACCGGTTTAACAGGAAGAGTGAATCTAAATGTGCTACCGTTATCCATATTACTCTCCATCCATATTTTGCCGCCATGAGAAACCACGATACCGCGAGAAATCGCTAGGCCAAGACCAACACCGCCGAACTTCCGATCCATACCAGAATCAACCTGATAAAAAGTACCGAAAATCTTATCCTGATGTTCCTTGGGTATACCCCGCCCAGAATCCTTTACCTCAAACAAAACATCGTCCTTCTCTTTTCTTGCACGTGCCATAACACCAGAATCATTAGGGGAGAACTTTATCGCATTATCTATCAAGTTCATCAAGACCTGCCGTATCCTTTCCTGATCAACAACTAACTCTGGTATTTTGTCTTCTATTTCTAAATTAATCTTTATACCCTTACGATCCGCGAGAGACTGCATCGTCTCAACCGTCTCCTCCATCAGCATCCTAACATCTGTCTTCTCAGAGACAAACTTCATAGTCCCAGATTCCAAACGAGAGATGTCGAGGATATCCTGAATAAGATGATCTAAACGACCTGTATTCCGGAGAACCACGTTAAGCGCATTTTTCTGCTCCTCACTAATCTCTCCAAGGCTCTGTTTCAACAACAACTGTATATAACCTTTTATTGAAGCCATAGGAGTACGCAACTCATGAGAAGTCGTATTGAGAAAAGCAGATTTTAATCGATCAAGTCTTTTCAACTGAACATTCTGCAATTCAATTTTTTTCTGTGATTCTTTTAATTCATCCAATGTTTGTTGTAACTCTTTTGTTCTTTCAACAACTTGTTTTTCTAGATTTTCACGCGCTTCTACTAGTTTGTCTCTTGATTCCTTCAAATCTGCTGTCATTTGGTTAAATGAAGAAGCAAGTTGCCCTAATTCGTCCCTGGTAATAACCTCAACTTTCTTGTTCAAATCCCCCTTTTCTCTAATATCCTTTATTACAACGATTAGTTTATTAATCGGTTTCGTCACCCAGGTGGAAAGAGCAAAAATCAGAACAATGGTTGCAATTATAAAAGAAACAAGGGCTACTATAACAGAAGAAAAAATGATCACCCCGGTTTTTTGATTAATAATTTCCACAGGGAATCCTATTCTAACTGCTCCAATATGTTGACCATGTGTATCAAAAATTGGAATTGTGGTATCATAATATTCTTCGTCCATTGAAAAAATCTGAACAGTTTCTTCATAGTTTTTCACAGCATTTAACACTTCAGGATCATTTATCGTAATCCCATGTTGTAAGGGGTCGTTATGGAACAATATCTTGCCGTTAAGATCTACAACCATTGCATATGAAATATCCTCATAGTTATTCACAATTTCTTGGCATTGTTCTTCAAAACCTGTAATCTCTTCAAGGGGTATCCCTAGTCTCAATAATCTATCTAACTGAAGCTCAAGGGAATGCCCTATAACAACAGATTCTGACTCAAGAGTATTAAAATACTCTTCTGTAAAAATAGAGGAATTTATAAACGCTGATAGAGAAAAATAAAGAGATAAGACTCCGATTATAACAAAAACAATTTTTGCTTTTAGACTAAATCTGGTTTTCAAACGTAGGGGCATTCAAATTCAATCCAATTCAAAAATTCTCCTTCATTTTTTATCCTTCCCATGCAAAGTTTTCAACGACTTCGGCTGTTAGCAATATACTGCTTTTTATTGAGATACCCAGTTTATTTGCCCTTGCAAGGCTAATAACTGGTTCACCTTTTACTGTTGGTTCAAAGGAGTAATTTGAAGGGCTTATATTGTCAATCAAAATGCCTCTTGCTATCTTCCCTGCTGCTAGTCCTTGTTCATAACCTGAAACGGTTACAGTACAAAGGGTTCCGTAAGAGATACGGTCTGACCAGAAGCCAAAGTCAGGTAGATTGCTATTATTGGCAGTCCATTCTAGTACTTCTTGATAGGGGACATTCTGTCCAGATGCGTCTTTAAATGTAAAAATGCCTAATAGTGCAATTGCATCTGCTTGGGTTTCATTTATTTTCTGCTTATATTCTTCAAAGGTATAAATTGTATCCCAATCTATAAATTCAACATCTGGAAGTTGATCCTGCTTTGATTGCATCCTAGCGATAACCCCTGGCCATGTAGCGTCATCGTCTACAATAACGGTTATGTTTTTTACACTTGGTACAATCTCTTTTAGTAGGTTTACAGTTTCTACAAAGTGTTCTTGTTCCAATACTCCAGCGATGTTTGTACTTCCTACAAAACCATACGTAGGTGGGTCGTTATTTACTGCACTAAAGACAAATGGTATACTAGTGTTGATATAATATTTTGTAACATATTTTTGAGCGTTGTCGTCGTTTGTATATACTAGATCTGGTTTCCAGCTGTCTATTAGATCTCTTGCTTCTTGGCCTACTTTTTCTTTCCATTCTTCAGAGCTGTTTCTTTTTGTATCCATCTGAAAAACGTAATATTCTACGTTTGAATAGTTTAAACCATCTTTGAATCCATCGAATTGGTCGTCTGTCCATTTCCAAGGTGAGTGGTAGCTCATGATGTGTAGGATTTTAAACTTTTGAAGGTCTATGTTCGACCCGTCTTCAGAAGGTATATTCTCGTTAGTTGTAATGCAGCCTGAGAGTGTTGTTAAAAGAAGTATGATTGATAAAGCGATGGGCGGTATTCTTTTTTTTATTTTTGTTGACAATTTATCAAGAGCTTTTTGGGTTTCTAAATTAGAGGTGTGTCTACTAATGTTACAATACTTATGTATGTTATTCATTTGCTATCCCATCCTACATTAAATTACGTAAACATTACTAATGTATATCTTCTTGGTATAAAAAATTAATGTAAGTGGTTTTCTAAATCGTTAGTTTTATAAAACAGGAAAATATTACAATTGTAATTTAAGAGCATTACAAATGTAATGTTATACCCGTAAAAAAAGGGAAAAATGTAGAGGGGAAAAAAGATGGGCTCAAAAACAAACAAAGAAATGAAAAACAACAATAATTTTGAACCTTTAAAAAACAAAAAATGGCTATTCCCAGAAACCGGAAAAGCCGGCTTCCACTACGACGACGTAAACAACGCCGTCGCCGGACTAAAACAAGACCTAAAAAAAGCCTACACAGGTTTACACGAACAAGAACTCATCACCTGGGTGGAAAAATGGTTCCCAGATGCAACTGAGAGAGAACAAGTTTCAAGGATGAAACATCCAGATGCAGAGAAGGAACCAACATATATAGCCGAAGAAAAACAACTAAAAATCTTAGCATTCAGCTAAAAAAACGTGGAGGAGAGGATGAAAAGAAAAATACTACTCGTAGATGATGACAATAAATTCACATCTTCCATCAAAAACAGGCTAACAAAACCAGATAACAACTACGAAATCACCAGTGTAAACAATGGAACAAAATGCTTCGGATTACTAGATAACAACTACACGCCTGACCTAATATTATTAGACGTTACAATGCCAGATTTAGATGGAATAGATGTTTTCAAAAAACTAAAAGAAAACCCATCATGGAAAAAAATACCCACGGTCTTCTTAATAGACGACGGCGACGGGTTCAACGAGTTCTTCGTAAACAATATCCTACATGAGGATTACATCGTTAAACCATTTGATCAAGATGTTTTTGTAAACTGGTTGAAGAAACGTATCCCATCCGCGGGAGGTTGACAGCACATACGTGGGGAGGACCCCAAATAGGGAAAAAAGGTTTAGGGGGATTACCTGGGATACCTCTCTCCCGTTCCAGGTACTCTGCCTAAAATAGGATAAAGAAAAAGGAAATGTTAGAAAGAATATGGAATTGAATTAGAGGAGGTGAAAAAGAAATGGATCTGAATTTGGACCCGATCTATATCGTGAATTTGGCGCTTTGCATCATCATCTTGATATTAGGTTATCTAGCCTATAGAAAAAGCAAAGAGATTATACCCATCTATATCAGCATAGGGTTCACACTCTTTGGCATCTCACATCTTGCAACCATTCTTGGGTTGAAAGAAACGCTGAGCGATGCACTGATTGTCATTAGAACACTTGGTTATCTACTGGTTATCTTTGCTTTGTATACATATTGGAAACGTAAAAAATAGAAATGATGGGGTTAGAAGTATGGCAGTTGGTTTCGTCTTGATAAATACTGCACCTATGCATGAGCATGAGGTGTATAACAAGCTGTGTAAGGTACCGAAGGTCGTTGAGCTTCATCCTTTGTTTGGAGAGTATGATCTTATTGCAAAAATCGAGGGTGATAGTTTCGATGTACTTGGAGATATTGTGTTAAACGAGATCCGGTCGATAAAGGGTGTGATAGATACAAAGACGTTGACTGGGACTAAATTTTAAGGGAGGTAGAAAAAAAATGTGGAACTATTTTTTAAGTATGTTGACGCTGGTGTTTGCCATAGCGAGTATAATCGCAGGAATATTTACTGGGTATTTTGGATCTGGTAAAAGCAGAATCGTTGGAGCAATACTTGTAATCATAGGGTTGATCGTGTTTGTCTTGTTTTTATGGTTCGCTGAGGTTCTTACGTTTATGGGAACCGCTCCGATATCGTTCGCTGGGGTTATTGTCAACAGTGTTATGGCTGTCGTCGGTGCAGCGATAGGGGCGTTGATTGCTCTTGGGATATTCTTATTGGCGATAATGAAAGCCTAAAAAAAATTGTGAGGAGACGTGATAAAAAAATGAGAATAGACGAAAAAACAGAAGCGGAAATAAAAGCTGTTTTGGAAAAATCTTTTGAAGCCTATGCAAAAAAAGATTTGGATGAGACGATGAAGTTGTATGTCCCAGATGCTGATTTGACTGTCATTGGATCTGGAGTAGATGATAAGTGCGTTGGATTAGAGCAGCTACGGGAGCGTTTCAAACGGGATTTCAACTATTTTGAATCGGTTCTGCCAACGTTTAAATCTGTCTTGGTTTCTACTGCGGGAGATATCGCATGGTTCGCCTCGGATGTAGCAGTGCAGACAAAAGTTCGTGGTAAAGAGATGAGTTTTCCTGCACGTTTGACTGGGGTATTAAGGAGACGTGATGGTAACTGGTTGATTGTGCAGAGTCATCTTTCGATACCAGCGTCTGAACAGAGTGTGGAGGGTTCTTTCTCTGAGATATAAAATATGAATA